>Ga0194126_10000160_pt1 | contig 106803 bp, 87 predicted proteins | sample TA2KigC150mmetaG_FD_148641 | JGI IMG/M metagenome (GOLD analysis project Ga0194126, IMG submission 148641) | Freshwater microbial communities from Lake Tanganyika, Tanzania - TA2015035 Kigoma Deep Cast 150m | ecosystem: Environmental > Aquatic > Freshwater > Lake | place: Tanzania: Lake... | reverse complement strand
CTTCGGAAGAGCTCGGCAAGATAAAAGGGCGCCAGGCCTTCGAAATCGATTGGATTCTCGGCTATCGGACGAGCGACGAAGCGATCCACGCGGATAATCTGGTGCTGATGGAGACCTGAGCAGGCCGACCCGCCATACCTCCCGATTTTTTCGGTTGCCATGTGAGCGGTTGTCATTCCCCCGCCCGAACCATCAAAAAAGCATAAGCAATTATCAAACACAATGGTAGTTTGTGAACCCATGACATAAAGAAATCATAAAGATTTAGATTAGTAAATAGCCAGATCATCTTGACATAAGGGCATTTTTTTGTTATAACCAAACTTGCCGCCAGCTTCGCGACGGCCGCGGCCCGTTTTCATAAGTCAAAACGGCTACCGTGATCCCAGGAGGCATTTCCCAGGAGGCTTGGTTATGACAAGATTCGCTCTACTGCTGGGGGCCCTGTGCATGGTCCTGGCGCCGTGCCTGGGGTCCGCCCAGGTCGCGCCGCCAGGACCCGGCATACCGCCGGCCGGCCCGGGCGGTCCGGGTTTTCCAGGGACCCCGTTGTTTTCTCCGTTTCAAGGGCCTGGCGCCCAGTCCTACGTTCAAAGATCTCCGGATGAGGCCTGGACGGCGCGGACAGAAGCCAGGGCGGGGCACATGTGGCTCGCGTATAACATGAGTTTTCCATATCAAATCTCTGATTTTGTCGGTAATCCCTTCTTCGTCGGCATGGACCTGTCACTCAAGGACTCCAATTACTGGATGGGTATCGCCATTCTGGAACTCCAGCCCGTGCAGGACTTTATCGTGTACGGCCGACTGGGCGGGAACATCCCTAAAGACAGCATTGCGGAGATGAACTTTACGGGCGCGGGCGTGCGAACTCCCACCTCAGTTCCCATCGGCGCCGGAGCTAACGCGGGTTCCCCTTGGGAGTGGACCGCTCGTCAGGTCTTCTGGTGGATGGTGGAAGGCGGCGTGGCATGGATGTTCACGCGAGATTTTGGACTTGATCTGGGTTTCCGGGCCGAGCACCTGGAATTCTATTTGACCAGTCCCCGGAACCAGACACTGTCGCTCAACAACAATCCGCCGGGGTTTGCCATACCCTGTGACCGGATATGACTTGGGGGTCGCGGCCAGGTTGGCGGCGATCCCTCAGGTCCTTTGCAGAAGCAGTATCTTCCCTTCATAGGTCTTCGCGGTCTTGGCTGGTGCTGTTCGAATCTCTACTATCGATGGCGGGTGATCGGTTCACCTTTTGGCTGGACGGACCTCAAAAACGTTGTGGGCCTTCACTGTTTTAGCGCCACGCAAACCGAGATCCAGAACACCCTGTACACTCTGAATTCCGGAGCGGCCCGATGGCTGGAAGTGGAGGGCGAAGCGATATACAGTCTGACCCCTAACTTCAAGACGAACTTCTGGCTCATGGGAAACGTTTTTCGGAACAGCGGCGCGGGTAATATACAGGGAAACGTGCAAGGATCGACCCTCTATCGGTCTCAGCCCAACAGCTTCTCAATCGACAACGCGAAACTGTCTCAGTCGTGGTACGCGCTCGGGCTGGCGCTTGAGTTGTCATTCTGAGAACTCGCCCTAGAGAGAGGTAGCCGAGTTTCTCCAAAATCCTGGGAGCCTTGAAGCCATGATAAACATAACATAGAGATTGGGTGTCGCACGGTTTGCCCAACCCGTGCGCACCCAAGGAGCCGGATGAAGCACACACCACCCGACTCATCACATACTCTCCTTTCCCCCTGGCCGGCCCGGTCGGGGGCTTTTTTTTGGGGGGGAGATGGCGCGGCGGAAGCTGCCCCGAGAATCTCTTTTCCCACCGGAAATGAAGCAGTCAGCCCGGAAAGGCTATTGCAAAAGCTTGAATCTGCAGTATTAGAGTTAGGGTCGGGTCGGCCCACACGCCCGTGAGTTCATGGGTTCGAAGACGCCGGAAGGGCCGACCATTGACGGGGAATTTCTTATGACGCCGCGTTGGGCGTTGAAAAGAGCGCTGAAATGGTCTGTGGAGTGGGGCGCCGCGCTCTCCGGAATGGGGTGGATGTACCGTCGGACCGCCGCGTATCGAGAAGGAGCGCGGATTCTAACCTACCATCGTATAGCCCGTGAGGCGCATGACTCGTACACAGTGAGCGCTCGGCACTTTCAGTCTCACATGGCTTTTCTCGCGGACCACCATCGCCCCGTGGCCCTCAACTCGCTGGTCAGCGATCTGATCTCAGGGATCAAGCCCGATCCGCGCACGGTCGCGATCACCTTTGACGACGGGTACGCCGAGGGCGCGACCTTTGTGCGTGAAATCTTGGAGCAATATCGCATTCCCGCGACTTTTTTCGTGGTGACCGATTTTCTTGATCGGCCCTCCGAGGCGCACGGCGGCCCATTCATGACATGGGATCAGGTTCGGCGGCTTGCAGCCGCGGGCTTCTCCATCGGATCGCATACGGTTACCCATCGCAGCCTCGGAGCGCTCCCACAGCAAGAGGTTGAAGCGGAGCTGACCCGCGCCCGCCAACGTCTCACTGAGGAGCTCGGAAGCGCTCCGGAAGGCCTCTCATACCCGTATGGGACGGTGCGGGACTTTTCGGTCGCGATAGCGCAGCAGGCTCGACAAGCCGGATATGGGTACGCGGTCACCGCGGTTCATGGGTTGAACCACCTCGGATGCGATCCTTTCTTGCTCCGACGCACGTCCATGATGGCAGGAGACGGGCTGAGGACCTTCCGCCTCATTCTGAACGGGTGCCTTGATCCGTGGACGTTTGTGGACAGGTGGGGATACCGCGCTCAGCGTGTCTATGATGCGCCCACAGGAAGGGAGGGGTCATAAGATAGCTCCCTTCCTGGAATCCTTGCGGGGCTATCTGGCGACCACTCGACCCATATCGCTGCTCAGGCCCCAGCTCCAGCCGTTGAAGAGCAGGAGCTGCTTGATATTCTGATCAACCCACACGTCGGCTCTGCTGATCAGGCTGCGCGGGACAAAGACCATGTCTCCCGAGCCGAGCACATAGTCCGTCATTGAAGAGAGGTTCGTCATATCGGTGAGTCGGGTAATGTACTTGCCGTTTGGCGCCTTGGAGATTACGAGCACGGTACGAGGTTCAGCTTCGGGCCTCATGCCGCCGGCAAGGGCGATGGCTTGTTGCACGGTCATGCGACCGCGCATCGGATAGACGCCCGGGGTGCTCACCATGCCATCCACAAAGGCAAGATGACCGGAGATTTCTCTCAGGAGCACCGAGACCTTGATATCACCGATCATGCCTCCGTACTGCCGGTTAACCTCTTGAGTGAGCTGCGGGACGGTGAGACCTTCCGCCCGCACCTGGGGGATGAGCGGGATAGCGATATTTCCGTCCGGGGCTATTCGGATCTCACGCGCTTGTCCGAAAGGAGCCGTTGCGATGGCCCTTTGTATCTCAGCCAGCTTGGCATCGAACTCTCGCACCGTTACGGTGATCTCCGGGTCCCGGAGCAGGTCCGAATAAATCTTTCGGAGTTTTTCGCTGATCTGGTCTGCGGTCAGCCCGGCCACGTAAACGTCTTTCTTTCGGGGAATACTGATCTGGCCGTCCGGTCTGATCCTGACAGTCCGATTCAGCTCCGGATTGAACGCGAATTCGATGTCCAACTGGTCCTTAATCGCCAACTGGTACGGCTTCTGCGTGACGGTCGGTATGCTGAGATACAAAAGTTCCAGGATATCCCCCGCGGCCAGCCTATACAGCGAAGTGGGGAAATGCTCGGTTACCCGTTGGGCCACATGAGGCGGAACCTCATTGACCACAGCGCGATGCACAGGGATGACGCAGCCGGAAATCGTCAGCAAGGTCGCGAAGACCGCGATCTTGTGACGGAAGATGGTTAGGTTCGCTATGCTGCGTTCGCGAGATCTCATCGTGTGTCTTCCCTTGACCTCAGAAGGCGGCTCCTAGAGAAAAGCTGATCCCGTCTCGTGAATACTCGAGAAGTTTTCCCGATATCCGTTCTTCACCGTGGTAAAAGCTCTCGTGCTCGTACCCGCCCCTCACTTCCAAGATGGGTCCGGCCGCAAATTGTATGCGAAGAGACAACCCCAGATTGAGGTCCACATAGTTGACGAAATTGGGAGTCATAGAGAAAGTCAACCGACCGAATCCACCCAGACCCGGCGCGCGGCCAAGGCGTGAAAACGGAAACAGAGACGTCAGCTCGCCATGAACTCCCAAGCACGGGACCAACTCGTGGATGGATATGACTTCATCCAGGTCCCTTCGCGGGGCCGGGGCAAAGCTCACCTGTGACGTCATGTACCGCATGTCCCCGTGGAAACCCCCGAAGAAGGTGGCGCCTGCCAGGAGATCAAGGTCGTACCCCGCCCCGAGTGTTGCGGTCTCGAACACGCTCTCGATCTCTGTTCCGGCCTGATAGAGCCGGGTTCGGGTTTGGAGGTCTCGAGTCAAGACCTTGCTTCCCGTGTAACGCTCCGGAATCGAGCCGTACACTCGCAGGACATGATGCTCCAGTGGCCTGACCGAACCCCGCACCCTCCAGCTCAGCTCATTGGACCCCAATCCCAGGTCACTTCGAAAGTCGATGCTCGACCCGGTTCCACCCGCGAGCTGCTCAAATCCCATTCTTCCTTTCATCCAACTGTAGAACCCTTCCGCGCGCGCGGAGCTGGAGGGGAGAAAATCCAGAGGAGCCGCGATTCCTTCTGCGGATAAGCACAGGCAGAGTGAGACGCAGCAAAGTATGGTCCGACCGGCTTGAAAAGCCCGTCTCCATCTAACCCTCGGTTGTGGCGCACGCATTGCATCCATCGATGTGAACCGTTCAGTCCTGCGCGGGGGCTTGGTGAACATCTCCTGTGAAGAGCGCGGCCGCGTATTCCTTCGCTCTCGCGATAAAAGGCCTTTGAGCTATAAAGGGCCTTTCACGCAGGTAAAGGCAGTCATGAGAGCCCAAAGACACCTTTTGCGCGGCCTCTTTTCCGTTCACGCGTTTACCGGATGTCCCTTTCTTGGACGCCGTGAATTCTGTCTTACCTTGGAGCGCCTCTTTGAGCCCGTGCAATTCCTCGGCCCTCTGTCTGAGGAGCAGCAGATGCTCTTTGATGCGTTCTTTCATCGCAGCCCGCACGCCCTTCATTTCCAGATCTATGGCTTGCACATCCTTGCTCTCTGTTGTGAATCGACTTCCCAGCGTCTGCTTCTTGATTTCAAGTTCCACGATCTTGTTTTGAAAAGCGCTCAGCGACGGTATACCCGTCAGGTTGTTTTCCGGGAGAAAGCCTCTGAAAGGACCTTTGCCCGTATCCATGAGCTTGATCGCCATCTCGCATTCGTGCTGCTGCGCGATTACCCTTTCCAATTCGTCCCGAATTTCCGACCTCACGGTTGAAGGCCCGCCCAAAGGCGATCCCCCGCGGCCGGGACTCCCGGAGAGAGCTGTGTCCGCCACCAGCTCCGTTCGGTGCCTCGCGTAGTGTTTCAGATACGCGTGCATGGCTTCTTTGAGTCGATCCGGGTCCTGGCCTGTGATGGATACCGTGGCCATGCCCGTGGTGGGTTCAGGTGTCACGCAGAGATTCTCCGAAAGCCATTTGGTGGTAGCGGTATAGTTCGGAAACTCCGGTTGAGCCGCGGGGTCTCCGCTGCGCGCGGGAACGCCAAAAGAGCCGCGTCCGGCGGTGGAGCGTCGGTAGCGGTCTTGGAAAGTCTTACCGGAAACCAATTCCCGGGAAGCGAGGTGGAGCACCCGTGGACTCTTCAATATCTCCACTTCTTTCTCCAGGGGCCATGCCCGGCTCGAGGCGTCTCCGGTTCGGGCGCAGAGAAACAGTAGGTTGGCGTCTATTCGATAATCTCCGGGGCTGAAGAGATAGAAAGAAGCTGCGGCCACAACCGTGGCAAGCCCGGCGTAGACCGGAAGAAGGCGCCGGGAGCGACGCGTCCCGCTCCCCTCGCTGTCGGGGATCATATCGGGATTGTATTGCAGGAACTCTTCCACGGGGGCTTCCATCGAAGAGGGTTGCGGAGGTTCCCGCCATTCAAACTCGAAGAGGCCGTCCACATCGCCGTGTGACGGTCGAGCAGTGGCCGAGTCGCCGTCCTCAGACCGCGGTTTTGTGTGTGGCGGAATGAAGCGCGCGAAATGACTCCGCTCTGGGTCACCCCATTTCCACTCGGTTGGGATGGCGAAATCAGGCGCCGCCACAGAGTTCGCAGGGATGCGTTCTTTCGGCCCGGGAGGCGGGCAGTGCGAACCCCAGAAGCGAGCCGCAGCGCCATCGGACCAACTCTCCTCCACGTATTCTTTGTGGCTCAGGGAACTGGATGCGCTCTGAGGCGGGCTTCCATCGGCCTGCGGGTGCGGCGCGGACAGCCTGCGACGGCCGGGGGCCCACGCACACCCCGGCTCAGAGCCTGCCATCCCACCGTGTTTGAGGATCCGGGATCCCTGCCCATGCATGTTCGCGCCGAATCCCGTCGATTCCCTTTCCATCAGATTCCCTATTCCGCAGAGTCCATCGGTTTCATTGACCGAGTGGTGGATACGGGAGATATCGTTGACCGCGCCGGCGCAACCAAGCGCACGCTGACTCCAAACGACTCTGAAGAGCTTCTTGCCACGGTTTTCTCGTAAACCGCCTATCCACGGGCCATGAGAGGCGGTAATCGCCTTTTGAGCGGCGCGCTTTCCGGCGTCGCACAGATATCATAACAAAAAGAGCCATAAATTGTCAATGGTTAAATAAGATAGCTAATGTAAAACTTTAAGTAAAGTCCCGGCCTCTTCCGCTCTCAGCTTCCACAGAGCCAACCGGCCTTGACTTCTCTCCGCGCCAAAGCTAAGAGGGAAGTATGGACCCACAGGTAACAATGAAAAAGGGTTTCGGCCAGATGATTCCGGCCTTTCGGGAAGAGCTCCATCGGCTGGATCAGGCCATTGCTCAGGAGATGGGTGGTAAGACTGACTTTGCGATCCAGTTCGCGTCGTCTTATTTCGGGGAAGGGGTCAGCGCCATAACATTTAGCTATGCGCTCTTCCTGGCTTCGATTTACGGCGGGGGCCACGTGATGGTTATTGAGGGGAACATCCGGCGGCCTACCTTTGCCGCCATAAATGGGGTGAACGTTGAGAGGGGCCTGCAATCGGTGCTGAACGGCACGGCGAGGCTGAAGGATGGGCTCTTGTTGTTGAGGGATTCCGGGATTTCGGTTCTTCCCGCGGAGGAAGGCCGGTCCGGCGTAGACGTTCTTGCGAGTGAGCGGTCTCGATTCCCGCTTGGCGAGCTGATTCGCGAGAGCATGGAGAGATTTCGGTTTGTGCTGATAGACGGCCCTCCAGTGATCCCTTTTGTGGATGCGGCGCTCCTGGCGGGAGCGGTGGACGGGGTGGTCTTTGTGATCGAGAGTAACCGCACTCGTGCGCAGGTTGTTGAGCATGCCCTGGACAAGCTTGGGGCCGCCGGGGCGCGGATCCTGGGCACAATTCTCAACAAGCGCGAATTTCACATTCCAGGCTTTATTTATAAGATCCTCTGATCGAATCGGGCGCCGGCCCTCTCAGGTTCGGGGTGTCGCTCGCTCGGGTTCAAACAAGAGGATTGATCGGGGCTATCGGTTGCGGATTTCCTTACGCTTGGACGACGCAAGTCTGCCGGATCCTGGTTCAGGAGATCGCCGGCTCCTCTCTGTGACCGGTTTTCTCGTTTGAGAGCGCATTGGCGCAATGCCGAGCAAGGAGCCGTTGCGCCGGCGTGGGGCTTTGCCAAGGGAGGTATGAGTGAGTAGCGCCAGGCCCATCAGGCTCTGCATGCTTACGCACAGCATCTACCAACGGGATTCCCGAGTGAGGCGCTATGCGGAGTACCTGGTGGAAGAGGACATGCTGGTCGACGTGATCTGCCTGGCCTCGGACCGTGACGAGCCCCCCTGCGAGCGCAAGAACATCAGGATTTATGCCATACCGCTGACCAGGAGCCGCCGTGAGGGGTTTCTCCACGCGATGGAGTGGCTTTATTCGGTCTTCCTTATGGGGCTGTATCTGACGTGGCTGGATATCCGGTATCGGTACGATTTGGTGCATGTGCATAACATGCCGGACTTCATCGTTTTTTGCGCGTTGGTCCCGCGGCTTCGCGGATGTCCGGTTCTTCTCAATCTGCACGATCCGTCGCCTGAAGTGGCTCGATCCAAGCTTGGTCTGAGCCCCAACCATCCGCTGGCGCGCGTCCAGGTATTTATCGAGAAGATCTCGGTGGCGTTCAGCAGTCACGTGGTCACCGCCACCGATTCTTTCAAGGCGCTCCTCGTGCAGCGGGGTGTGCCGCCGGACAAAATCTCCGTGGTTCGGAACGCAGCCGATGAGCGGATATTCAAGCCGCTTGACAAGCAGGCTGAGATCTCATCGAAAAAAGAAGGCTTCACCTTGCTCTACGTGGGCACGGTGGCGCCAAGGTACGGGCTGGATATTTGTATAAGGGCTTTGCCCTTGCTGAGGTCCGAGATCCCGAACCTGCGTTTGCGGATCGTGCCCAAGATCGTTCGTGAAGGGGTCGGTCTCGAACAGGCTCTCAACCTTGCCAGGACACTGGGAGTGGAGGACATGATCCGAGTGGATGAACCGGCGCCGCTGGATCAGATGCCGGCCATCATGAGAGAGGCTGACCTGGGGGTCTATCCTGCTCTGCGGGACTGCCACATGGACTTGGCCATGTCCCTGAAAATCCCGGAAATGGCGAATGTGGGTCTGTGCATCGTTGGGACCAGACTTTCAGTGCTCGAGGAGTATTTCGGAGATGACGCCATTGCCTTTGCGCCGTCGGGCGACTACGAGGCGCTGGCCCGCAAAATCAGCGAGCTGTACCATCAACCGGAACTGAGGCAAAGCCTGGCTCGCCGCGCGGCCGAGCGTTCACAGCGGTTCAACTGGAGAAGCCAATACGAAATCTATCGGCAGTTGCTTCAGCGCTTGCTGAACTCATAAGCCCGCGGCTCTGCGTCGCGTAGGCGATTTGATTCAAGCCGACGCTCCAAGTAGGCGTAATGAGAATAATGCATCTCATGCATCGCTCGGTCCCTGGCACGAGCGGGTACGCTATCCGTAGCCGTCAGATTGTGGTCAATCAGAGAAAGAAGGGGCTGGAGCCGCTGGTAATCACGTCCCCTTCCCAGGCCCCCCTCGGCGCGCTCGATGAAGAAAAGAGCGAGTTCATTGACGGGATCAGATACTTCCGGACTGGGGGCCGCATTCTTCCCGGCACCAGGGATGTGAAGGACGGCAGTTCGCTCAAGGCGTCTTTCCGCGTGCTCCAAAATGTCTCTTTGCTGAAGACTGCTCTGCGCGTCGCCCGAAAGCGCCGCCCCGAAGTGATCCACGCGCATTCGCCTTTTACCTGCGGACTTATTGGGGACATGGTAGGGCGTTGGACCGGCCTGCCTACCATATACGAGGCCCGCGGCATCTGGGAGGCTTCTCACGTGGCGCGCCACAGCATGGCCGAACACTCCCTTTCGTACCGGGGGGTTCACCTGCTGGAAACCGCGGCCCTAAGACGTGCGGACATGTGCTGCGTCATCAGCGAAGCTCTCAAGGAAGAAGTGATTTCGCGCGGCATCGGTCCCGAAAAGATTTTCATTGTGCCCAACGGCGTAGATGTGGACGCGTTCGTTCCGGGCGACCCTTCGGCCGATCTGGTCCGCAGGTTGGGGTTGGAGAGCGCGCTCGTAGCGGGCTACATTGGGTCCTTCTTCTACTACGAGGGATTAGATCTGCTCCTTCAGGCCGCGGTCCGGCTGATCGAACCGTTTCCTGCTCTGCGTCTCCTTCTGGTAGGCGATGGAGAGCACGAGTCCGAGCTTCGCAGAATGGCGCTCGATCTTGGTCTTTCCGATCGTGTGGTCTTCACGGGAAGAGTGTCTCACGAAGAAATCCTGGATTATTACCGTGTATGCGATCTGTTGATCCTGCCCCGGCGGGAAGGAATCGAGACGCGACTTGTGACGCCTCTTAAGCCTCTCGAGGTGATGGCCATGCAAAAGCCCGTGCTTGCCAGCGACATCGGCGGACACCGAGAAATTGTTATCGAAGGGCTCAACGGGATCTTGTTTCAATCCGAAGACCTTGCGGATCTTGTGGCCAAGTGGGGCAGTTTGCTTGAGGACGATGGACTTCGAAGGGATCTGGGTATCCGCGCTCGACGATGGGTCGAGGAGAACCGGGATTGGGGGCAGCTCGTAGACCGCTACCTGGATTCTTATACCAGACTCGTCGCCGCACGAGGTTAATAGGCCGCGACCGATGCGGTTCGTCTCGCGCGGAACGCGGGACGCGCCACATCCTGCTCTCAGCCACAAGTGCGTAGGACAGGCATCCTGCCTGTCAGGCATCCAGGAGTAGGAACGCGGCCCGGATAATCAGGCGGGATTCCTGTCCCGCCGGAGCCCATTCCACGGAAATGACCAAAAAAGGAGCTAACGGAGCGTCCGGCCGTCCCGCACCACCAGCGCCGGAACCTGCTTGAGACGAGGGTCTTTAGGATTGGGCTTCAGGTTGGCTCTCGTGGGACTCTCGAAGGTCACGAGCACGTTTCCGTTCAATCGGCACCACTGGCAGGCTTGCAAGGGGACCAGCACGTGCGTCCCCCTCGTGCCCTTTACCGTGATGCGCCCTGCGTCCATGACAATGATGGCGCCGCTGTCATAATCATACCTCCACTGGGAAACCGCCTCCTGCGTGGAGATCAGGGCAAGAACGACAAGGCACGCGGCCGGAGCTCGTGGGCGCATAGGCCGACCAAATCATCGCAGCTTTGGATTCGATCCCGGCAGTTTTCTGAAGGACGCCAGGACCTTGTACCCGGTTATTGATTCCACTTCATGGGGAGTGTCAAAGGTGTGATCGAGGAAATTGGCGATCATAATGATGCCGAAACCCAAAGGAAAGGCAAGCACGAAAGCCGCGGCGAGAAAGAGACTCTTCTTGGGGAAGACAGGCGATTCAGGAAGGTAGGGCTTGCTTACCACGCGCACATTACCGATTTGTCGCCCCTGCTTGCTCGTGTCCAGGCCCGCCTCTTCAGCCTTGGTGACGTACTGGAGGTATCTCTCCTTGGCGATGGTGGCCTCCAAAGCCATCCGCTCAGCCTCTTGGGCCTTTTCCTCCAGTTGCCCAAGGTCTCGTTGTTTCTGCTGAAGGCTGGCCTCCAGCGCGCTTTTCTTTGCTTCCAGCGTGGCCAGCTCGGATTCAAGCGTTTGCTTAAATTCGATTTTCAGATCGTTGACCATGGCCTCCGCGTCACGATAATTCCGACTGTCTCGATCGAACTTCTCCTGGACTTCCAACTTGCTCTGCCTGGCTCTGAGCAACTGGCTGGCAAGCACGGTGATCACCGTGCTTTCTCGGCTGTTTCCACCGACCATCACCAGTTGGCCGGTGGGGACAACGTCCCTGCCGAACATGTCCAACATAGTCTGGTATTGCTTGATACCGGCATGAATATCTACGAGCGCGTCACGAACCAACCCGATCTGCGATATCAGCGACTCCTTCTGCTTTTCAGGGAACGCGATCTGCCACGTCCCCTTGAATTCCGCCAGCCGCTTGTCCGCTTCTTCGAACTGGCGCTTATATTGGTTGCCGAGACCTGCAAAAAAATCCTTTGCCTCGGGCAGCGAGTAAACCTCCAAATGATAAGGCAGATAAAGGTCCAAGACGGTTGTGAGTATCTGTTGAGCCTTTGCCGCGTCGCCGTACCGGAAGTTTACTTCCAGCACCTTAGATTTGGGCACCGGGACCACCTTGCATCCGGCCAATAGACTTCTGGCGCGTTCACGCGCCTTCTCGTCCGCCGTCATAGTCTTCTCGGATTCCTTGTCGCTTCCAAAGAACTCGCCGGTCCAGTCTGACAGTTGCGACTTGAGTCGTTTCAACATGCCGGGCTTGTCCCGGCTCTCGAAAAATTCGAGCCCAAGTTTGCTCACCAGGGAAGTCCACAGGTCAAGACTCACAAAAATTTCCATGGCGCTGTTCAGGTCCAGCTCTTCCACGTTGAGGTTCACGTGGGCCGACCCCGCCGCCTGGGGCGAGGTGAGCAGCAGACCTGTCCGTTCATCCTTGGCGGTGACCAGTATTTTCGCTTTGGTCTCGAACACGGGAGAGATGAGGTAACAGGCCAGCAGAGTGGATGCGGGGAGCACCACAAGGACGATCTTCAGGATATACAGTCGTCGGAAAACGCTGTTGAGGCTGTCGCGTAGTGAAACGCCCTCGGTTTCTTTCATCTTGCCGCTCCGCGACGGTGGCGTCGTGTTGCGGGTGAGAGCCGGAAAACAGCTCGCTCCCTCGCCCCGTTTGAAGTATAGTCCCCGTCCTTACAAAAGAATTATAGCACCCTGCGCCGGTTAAGAAAAGCGTATAATGTAAACAAGATGGCCTGGAACCCGGGGTTTTTTCCAGCCTTTCTTTGTAGGTTGCGCTCTTAGGGAATTTCAGACACCCATTCGCGTAAGCATTCCCGGCTTTTTGGCTTGACACTGCGAGCCTCTTCACGTTACCGCAGGTCGAACGACCCGTGCGGGGACTCGGAAATCCGGACCGGCGGCCGGCCTCATAATTCTCAAGGAGCATCCTTATGTGGCAAGATTTTGGAGGGCAACTGTGGCACACGTTGGGCTCCTATGTCTGGAGAGTTGCTGCAGCTCTTATCATTCTTGTGATCGGGATATGGTTGGCGCGAGTCATCAAGAACGCCGTGCATCGAGTTCTTGTGTCAAAAAAAGTTGACCCCACACTCGTCGGCTTTACGGACAGCGCTATCCACGTCGTCCTGTACGGCCTCGTGGGTATCGAAGTGCTCCACAAGCTCGGCGTGGAAAGCAGCACCCTGGTTGCGGCGGTCGGAGCCGCGGGTTTTGCCATCGGGTTCGCTTTGAGGGGACACCTGGGAAATGTCGCCGCTGGTTTGCTCATAATCCTATTTCGCCCATTCCGCATAGGGGAGCAGATTGAGGGTGGCGGCGCGGCGGGAACAGTGGAGAAAATCCAATTGCTGGATACGGAGATTCGCACAGCGGACAATTTGACTGTGATTGTCCCCAACTCCAAGCTTATGGCCGATAAAATCGTCAACTATTCCCATAGGGACACGAGGCGCTTGGAAGTATTAGTCGGAGTGAGTTACAAGGCGGATCTCAAGAAGGTCAGAGACGTTTTGCGAAGTATCATTGAGAAAGACGATCTTATTCTCAAGGAGCCGCCACCGAACGTCACTATTAAGGAACTTGCGGACAAGAGCGTGAAGATAGAAGCCGCGGTGTGGGTAAGATCCCGAGATTATTTGAAAGCCAAGGTCCAGATGAACGAGAAGATCAAAGAATGCTTCGATTCCGAAGAAATCCCATTCCCTTGAACTCTCCGTCAGCGCAACCTCATCTCCGTGGGCCATGCCGGGTCGCGGGGTTGTTTCGTCCGTTAGTATCGCCGGTGAATACCTCATCCGGCTCTTGCTCCCTCAGCGGGACCAGGTTGTAGCCGTGGCGCAGCACCAGTCGATCCGGTGACCGCTCTCGAACCAGGAGAGTCGTCTGCTGCCCCGAATCCCAAAAGAGCCGAAGAAGAGACGCCGAACAGGAGAAAGCTCCCTGTCCCGCCACGATCCATTCCTGGGTCAGGTCCCCGCGGTAGAGCGCTTGGAAGGTTGAGTCATCTCGAAGGGTAAGCTTCAACAATCGGCTGGTTGCAGGTTCCTCTCGATCGAGAGTTTTTCGAAAGGTGAGATTCCACGTTCCGGACAGGAGCTTGGCCTCTTCGTTGAGCGCTCCCGGTGTTCCGGCGCCACCGCAGGAATAAAGAACCAGGCTGAGGAGCACGCCCGCTGCGCGAGCTAGGGAGGCACAACGAATCATGGAAGTTCTCGGCTTTGGTGATAACTCCTGGGCTTCGCCTGGGAGATCGGCGGCAAGAGCGCATCGTTGCGCAATAATTTGGGGAGGAAATCCATCTCCCCTGCAAGCCTCCCCCTACGTGGACCCGACCGGGGGCGCCTCAGCCCGCTCGTTTATCACAGCGGCGAGACAAATGGCCAGCCGCCGGATCGGAACGCGCGGCGGGCTATAAGGGAGTTAAGGCCATAAATGCAAAACGACCCCCCCCCGACCTAGAGGGAGGTCGCCTTGCTGTTCGTATCTTTCAAGCTCTCAGCGAAAATCCGAATCGAAGATTCGAATCCTAGTACCAACCGCTGGAAGAGCTGCTTGCCGGCCAATAATAGCCGCTGCTGCTGGAGGCCGCCGCCGGGTAATAGTACCCGCTGCTGCTCGAAGCGGCTGTCGGGTAATAGTAGCCGCTGCTGGAGGCCGTCGACGGATAATAGTAGCCGCTGCTGCTGGAAGCCGCGGGAGCGTAAGAATACGAATAGCCGCTGCTGGATGAGCTTGCGGGCCAATAGCCGCTGCTGCTGGATGATCCGGCGCCGCCCCAGGATGCATAGGGGGCCCACGCGTAGAATGCGATGCCGTACGACGCGAACAACATCACCATACCAACCACTGCAAGAGTCACTGCAAATCTTCTCATCGAAACAAATACCTCCTCACGGAATTTGAATCCCCTCGTTACTGTCCTTAACGAAAGAACAGGATGCCCAACTTTAAAAACGGATGAAGCTACGTTACATACGGCTATCACGAATGAAGGCCATTGTCAACGTTTTTTCACCCCGGACCGATGGGCTCTCCGGCGGTTTGCAGGCTTCGGAGCGCCTCAAAAGTCCCTTGACTGGCATTTGCCGTCTGCTAGGATTCTCTCAATTTCGATGGATGTCAAGGATTTTTTGAAATGAAGGCACTGGACGCCCCTCCTCACCGTATGTCATCGCCTACCGGAAGAGAACATGGGCATGGTCGTTCCTGCCCGCCGCCACATTCGGAAGGCTCAAGAAAACTCCTCCATACCGTCGTCCGGTCGGCTCTCATGCTGCTGCCGGCGACCCTGACCGTCGGTTTGCTCTTCGCAAACGAGGGCGCCGGTTCGTCTCTTGGTAGGGCGCCGGCGAATCTTCAGGCCCCTGGACCCAGCACGGGGGATGAAGCCGGGAATCCCCGTGACTGCGGATGCGTCTCCGGGCTCATGGCTAGAATCGCGCAGGCTGCGGCGCCGGGGGACTCCACGCCTACGCAACGACAACCGACCCGGAACAACCTGCAGGACCGCATACGCCAGGTGGGAGAGCTTATAGCGGCCGGCAGGATCGGCCAGGCCCGCCAGTTGGTGCGTGACGCGATCGTGGAATGCGAATCCTCGGAGGCGGATATTGGCGAGTGCTCGCACTGGGCGCGTTCCCTGAGGGGGCTGGACCTTGCGTTGAAGAAAACGCCGGATCGGAACGCAATCACTAATTCGATCGGGATGAAGCTCGTCCATATACCCGCGGGCGAGTTCATGATGGGAAGCCTAAAAGGAGAGATTGACTGGCTGAGGCTCACCTTCCGCAAGACCTGGCGGGAAGGCCACAAGCAGTGGTTTCAGGATGAACTGCCGCTCCATCCCGTTCGCATCACCAGGTCGTTCTACATGGGGGCCACGGAAGTAACGGTGGGCCAATTCCGCGAATTCGTCAAAGCGACCAAGCACAAGACCGATGCGGAAACGGGTGACGGCGGTATGGTCTTCAGCAAAACCGAGAACCGATGGACGCCGGAAAGGGGGATAAAGTGGGACTCTGTCTCGTGGAAGATATCGGAGGATCAGCCCGTCGTGTTCGTCTCTTGGAACGACGCCAAGGCCTTCTGTCGCTGGTTGAGCCGCAGAGAGAAGAAAACGTACCGGCTGCCCACCGAAGCCGAGTGGGAAATGGCGTGCAGAGGGGGGTCGGTGTGGACCCGCTATCCGTGGGGCAACCGTCTGCCCGGGGATCGCGACACCAATTTCGGTGACGGCAATGCCAAACTTCCGGGAAATTTGGCCACGGTTGACGATGGATACCGATTCGTGGCGCCCGTAGGCAGCTACCGGCCCAACGGGTTCGGCCTGCACGACATGGACGGCAATGTGATGGAATGGGTCGAGGATTACTACGACCGAAACTACTATGAGAGTTCCCCGGTGGACGATCCACAGGGCCCCAGTGTGGGCCAATCTCGCGTGAACAGAGGGGGCAACTGGTTTGCCAGCCCCTCTGACGGAAGATGCGCATTCCGGGGTTTTTCCAGCGCGAACATGAGTTTCTGGAATCTGGGATTTCGCGTGATAATGGAAGACACAGACGAAGAAAGACAGACGGTTGCGTCAGCAAACCCGGATTCAGTGCGGATGAGCGGACAATCGGGACATACCGGCGCGGAATTACCTCCTGCGGACGACGAAGGGATTCGGTTCTTCCGTCAGGCCATGTACGGCGCTCAACAACAGCAATGGGACGAAGCCGTGGACAATCTTGAAAAGGCCCTCAAGGTGTACGAACAACGAGAAGATCACAAGTGGATCGCGAGGGTCAAAGCCACCTTGGCCGGTATTTACGCCGAACGCAACCGCACGTACAAGAGCAAGGAGCTGTACACCCAAGCCCTCGCAGGCTTCCGCAAGATCGGTGATCTGACCAACGCCAGGATTGTGCTGAATCAACTCCAGGAACTGGAAACCGCTCCTGTGGTGAAAGTGGCGGAGGTGAAAAAAGGAGGGCCTGCGGATCGAGCCGGAATCGTGGCAGGTGATATTGTGATCGAGTACGCGGGGGAGACGGGTTTCAGGCTCCAGGGGTTCAAGAAACTGGTTCATGACTATTCGAGAAGTGAAAAAGTGACTCTGAGCGTGCTCAATAACGAAGAGATCAGCACGCTGGTAGTTCCCGGAGGTGAACTGGGAATCGCGGTTGAAGAAGTGAAACGACCCCCTCGTCCTCGAAGGCCACAGGAAGATCGTGACCAACAGGAGAGACGACGACCGCAGAGACGCCCTCCTGCGGCTCGTCGATAGAGCGGAATATGAGCGGGGGTCCGGAAGTGTCAATCTGGCCTGGAGATGCGTGGTCCGGAGGGGAACGAAAATGAGTCCCCCTTCCGCAGCAATGACGGGATGTCATCCCGCGAGAAGAGCCAGAGAATTCCGCCAAGCGCTCCGATCCTTCTATTCGGTCCTGATACGTTTGATCAGTTCGCTTGTGGAGACCCCTTCCAGGTGCTTGATGAACGCCACCCGGCCTCCTCTCGATGTGACCACGTCTTCCCCAACGACCTTCTTCCCCCGCCAGTCTTCTCCTTTGACCAGCACGTCCGGGCGAACTTCTTCGATGAGTCGTTTTGGAGTGTCGTCGGTGAAGACCACCACATAATCAACGAAACTAAGCGCCGCGACCAGCTCCACACGGTCTGCTTCCTTCATCACGGGCCGACCGGGGCCCTTTATGCGCCCAACGGAAAGGTCGGAATTGATGCCCACCACGAGAATGTCCCCCATTTGAGATGCCTCGCGGAGGGTCTTGAGGTGGCCCGAATGCAGCAAGTCGAAACACCCGTTCGTGAAAACGATCGTTTCCGCCTTGAGTCTATGGTTGCGCAGCACCGTGCCAATCTCTTCGGCGCTGAGGACTTTTGGGATGGCCTTCTGTTCCGCAAGATGATTTATAAGTTCTTCGCGCGTTACCGAGGCTGCGCCGAAGCGGGACACCACGATGGACGCGGCCAAATTCGCTATCGAGATCGCATTCTCGACCGACAGGCCGTTCGCGAGGCTCAAGGAGAGGGCCGCGATCACCGTGTCCCCGGCGCCCGTCACGTCAATGATCTCCACGGGTTTGACGGCAAAAGTCTTGACCTTTTGGCGGCTGACCAGGGTGGCCCCTTCGCGGCCGCGCGTAATGATGATCCCTTCGGCTTCCGTCTTTTCGAGAAGAATGCGTCCCGCTTGGACCAATGAAGCATGGTCCGTGATTTCAATTCCCGCGGCTTGTGACGTCTCCCGGAGGTTGGGAGTAATATACGTTGCCCCTCGATAGCGGGCAAAATCCATGCCTTTAGGGTCAATCAGAATCGGGACCCTGCTCGCTCGGCTCGCCCCGATAAAGGCCTGCAGGAGACGAGGCGTCAGAAATCCCTTACCGTAATCCGATATAACTACGGCTTTCACCTGAGGAACCACCGACTCCACGTCCTTGACGATCGTGGTTTCGAGTTCTTCATTGATTTGCCCTGCATTTTCTTCGTCGATTCTCACGAGCTGCTGATTTCGCGCAACCACCCGGGTCTTGACCGTGGTCGGCCGAGTCTCGTCCTCCTTTAGCCAGAAGCTCTCTATGCCCAGATCGTTGCAGTGTTTGCGAAACCAGCGGCCGCCGGTGTCCTTTCCCACTGAGGCAAAGAGCGCCACCCGCGCGCCAAGAGATATGAGATTCCTCGCCACATTGCCCGCTCCGCCCAACCGTCGCGACCGGTCTCGCACCAGCACCACCGGCACCGGCGACTCGGGTGAAATGCGTTCCACGTCGCCCATGACATACTCATCGACCATCACATCTCCAGCCACAAGAATGGGGAGCGGCTGGAGGCTCCGAATTAGGCTCTCGTTCAATTCAACCCTCCGACGGGATTGCCGCCTCTTGCGCGGCGTGCGTAGATACTCGGCGGTGTGCGCCTTCAACTATTCGACAGAAAATCTCCCCTGCCTCCCTTTTGGAAAGGGGGCATGTGAAGCCATTCCCCTTTTTCCAAAGGGGAATGCGATGGGTTTTCCCGGCCATGACCAGCAGTTGAAACCAGTGTGGGGACGTCATCGCGCCGCGTAATGGAATCCTTGCTCGACGGCTGCCCAGGCCGGGCGGCCGGGTCGATCTTCTAGCGAGGTAAAGATATCCAATTCAGCGCACGGCGTCCAGGCTGATGCGCTGGATGGGCGCTGAAAACATAATGTAAAAAGTAGCAAATTGCCACAACATATGAGTTTCACGCTTGATTTAATGAAGACAGTGTGATAGAGAGAAACCGAAGAGGATGGCGATGAAAAGGACAATGGCCCGCGCCGCCCTCACATGAGGCGCGCAGGCCACTGTGTTGGTTCGCTGAGCCTTTTAACGTCTTGCTCGGGACCGGGGTAGGCAGCCTTCCGAGCAGTGCGCCACCCGAGGAATCATGAATCTTGTCACGGTGACCTCCTTGACGACCGAGTCTATGCGTTGTCGCCAACTTAGAACTTATGACGCGGCGCGTAGGCTGTCAAGACGCCCTGCGGGCGCGAGGCTCTGAGAGCCACACGGAGAGGTTGGAGACCTATGAGTGCTTTAAGAAGTGACCGGGAAGGCCCTTCAAATACCGCCTGCCCCCTCTCTCACAAAGAGGGGTCCACAGACTCCCCCTTTCTTAAAGGGGGACACAGATGGATTTGCCCCGGACATCAGACCAAAAGACCTATCTCTCAAAGCTGTTGCTGCGCTTGTGGCGGTAACGGCGCCTGCTGAGGCGACATCATGGTGGAGTTCAAGCGCATCTATGGCGCATATTTCAAGCCGTATTCTTTTCCTCTGATCCTGGCCGCGTCGTTAACAATCCTGTGTGTGGGCGCGACTCTGAATCTGCGCCATTCGCATCAGTTGCACAGGCAGCTTCTTGCGGGAGAGCTCCTCGCTTTGGCCGGCCAATTGGACGCGGCCATAGCCATGAGAAGCCTTGCCACCGGCCTGCTCACCGACAATGTTAACCTCAACGATCTTACGCAGTCTGACGGCTTGGTGAGGGCGCTTACCGGCCTTGGGCAGACCTGCCCGGATTTGGTGGGCATGGAGATTCTGGACGAAAACGGAGAGATTCTGGCTATCCTTGGCGAAGTGGGGCTTTCCAAAGGATCTCTCGATGCGCGAGCCCCGATCGATCTCGAGCAAAATCTGCGAGCCCCTCCTGAGGGAGTCACCTGGCTCTTTAAGGATGAGGCTGCGTCGGACTCCTTTTCCCTTATACGCAAAAGGACAACGCCTGACGATAAGACATGGTTCCTGAAAGCGCGCTTCACCCGGCGACCTCTGAGCCATATCCTTCGGGATGCGTCACTTCGGGCGCATGGGAAGGCCGACCTGATCGATAGAGAGACGAGGAAGGACTGGGAAACGGCTGCAAGCTCGGGGAAAGCGACCGGCGAAGCCCCGGGGGTGAGCGGCGAGCAACTTATTCGGCTTGCCGGTTCGTCGTGGCGTGGGCGGATGATCGGTGAGGCGTCCCTGAAAACAGCAGGGTGGCTCGTTTCCCTTGAAAAGCCCGCTGCGGGAGGATTGACCGGCATGCTGCTGTTTTTCCTCATGGGTGTGGCGCTGGTCGGTTCCCTGTTTGCCGTCCGAGCGGCGCGAGACAATCACTGTGTTTCGGCCGTGGTTCGCGCTGGGTCTAGGCGTGAGCCGTCCCGCAGCGGCCCTGAGCGGAGCGGCCCGGTCGCGGCCGCCTCTGTGAGACCATCGCACGCGGCGTCGAGCCGTGCCCTCACTTCCGATGAATTTGACGCGCCATACGTGACTTCATGGGCAGAGGGCTGGGCGTTGGAGGATGTGTTGGTTCCGGCGCCGGGTTCCGAGACCATAGAATCCTCCCATAAGGCTCCGGCCCGTCCCAACGAGGAGCGTCTCACCACTGATCTCCCTGAGTTTCTGGAAATAAGCTGGGCAGAACCCAGCGCGTCTGATTCCCACCCTGCTCGTGAATCGACTCAAGTTTCGCAGCGCTCGACCCGACTTCCTGGCGGATTCGCCGGCGCGTAATCCATTTCAGTTCCTCGCCCGATCTTCCTCTTTGGGGCCGTTTTGTGGTAACCTAAAATGTTACGCGAGAACTCCGGAGAGCGACATCATGAATAAGGTGCTCACGGTCGCGGCTTCGGATTCGGGCGGTGGAGCCGGAATCCAGGCTGACCTGAAGACCATACTTTCCCTTGGGGGATATGGCATGAGCGTAGTCACGGCGGTGACTGCTCAAAACACGTTGGGAATTCAGCGTGTCATCCCCATGGAACCGGATATGGTGGCGCAGCAACTCGATTCGGTGCTGAGCGACATCGGAGCGGACTGCGTGAAACTCGGGGCTCTCATAAACGGCGAAATCGTTAGGGTGGTGGCGAAGAAGATCACTGAATACAAGATCGAAAAGCTTGTGGTTGACCCTGTCTTCCGAGCCAAGGACGGAACGGAGCTTCTTGACGAGAAAGGGTTCGCGGCTCTCGTCGAAAAGATCTTTCCTTTGACCTATCTGCTGACGCCAAACATTCTCGAAGGTGAGCTTATAACCGGCCGTTCGGTTTCCACTTTGGCGGAGATGAAAAAGACCGCGGCCGCGATCCAGAAAATGGGACCCCAATACGTCCTGGTTAAGGGGGGCCATTTAGGGGAGACTCCGGTGGACGTGCTCCACAACGGTTCCCAGCACTACGAGTTCTCGACGCAACGGGTTCGGACGCGGCACACACACGGAACAGGGTGCACTCTGGCCTCTGCGGTGGCTACGCTCCTGGCGAGGGGCATGCCGCTGATGGAGTGCATCGACCAGGCGAAGAGGTATCTTAATCGGGCGCTGCGGTTTTCCCTCGGCATAGGGAAAGGGGTGGGGCCGGCGAATCATTACGCCTCGATCACCAGGGAAATAGCAAGGGCTCATGTGATCGAGGAGCTGGACAAGGCGCTCGATAGGCTCAAGCGCTTGAGCATCAGCCACTTGGTCCCCGAAGTGCAGACCAATCTGGCTTACGCGATCCCGTTTGCGGAATCGTTGAATGACGTGGCGTCATTTCCCGGGAGGATTATCCGGATAGGCAACGGTATCGACAGCCTCGCTTCTGCAAAATTCGGGGCTTCCAGACAGATTCATCACCTGGTGCTTGCCGCGATGGAATACGATCCTGAGCGCCGCGCGGCTATGGGCATAACTTACTCGGAGTCATTGGTGAGCCGCATCAGGTCCCTGGGCTACACTATTGCGGAATTCGACCGAAGCCGCACCCCCCCCGACTTGGAGATGGAGGAGGGAAGCATCCTCGCTTGGGGCGTTCAGGACGTGATGGAGGAATTGGGCAAGGTCCCGGATGCCATTTATGACAGAGGCGCGTGGGGAAAGGTCCCCATGATACGGATCTTCGCACGAAATCCGTCCGCCATCGTGGACCTTATAGCAAGACTGTGAGACGAGTCTTCACCCGTTCGTTTGTCGTGATTATTATACTGAAGAAGAATGCGTAAATAGGATAGTCCGGTGAGGCTCCGGCCGGAACCCGATCGGTGGCGCAAATGAAGCCGTTGCTGGTGGATACCCACGGACGTACCATTGATTACTTGAGAGTCTCCATCACGGACCTCTGTAACTTCAGATGCGTGTACTGCCGTCCGCCGGAGGGTGTCCAACTGGTCACTCACAAAGAGATTCTCCGCTACGAAGAAATTCTGGCCGTTGTTGAAGTGGCTCTGGAGATCGGCATTCGCAAGGTGAGAATTACCGGCGGCGAGCCGCTGGTTCGGCGGGGTGTCGTGGACTTTATCGCCAGGCTCACGCGTCTGCCGGGGCTCGACGATGTGGCGCTCACCACGAACGGGGTCCTTTTGACTGAGATGGCCCACGATCTCAAGGTCGCGGGCCTCAAGCGGATCAACATCAGCCTCGATTCGGCGCGCAGAGACGTATTCACTCGCATCACCGGTCAGGACAAGCTGGATCGGGTGCTCGCGGGCATTGACGCAGCCCTCACGGAGGGCTTCGACCCGGTCAAGATTAACGTAGTGCTGCTGCAGGGTATCAATGAAGAGGATGTGCCGGATTTCGCACGAATGACTCTGGAAAAGCCTCTGGATGTACGATTTATCGAGCGCATGCCCTTCGGCGAGGCCGCGCCCGCCGATACTCCGCTTCCGTTCAGCGCGCACAAGGTCTTTAGCTTGATCGGGCGGGAAGTGGGCAAGCTCATACCCGTTGATAGCGGTCCTTTGGACGGTCCGGCCTCGCTCTTCCAACTCAGAGGGGCGCGGGGCCGCATAGGGATCGTGGACCCGGTGACCGGGCATTTTTGCGGAGCGTGCAACAGATTGCGCCTCACGGCGCGCGGCACGTTGCGGCCGTGTTTGCTGGCGCCGGGAGAGATCGACATCAAGGCGGCTCTCCGCAACGGCGCGACCCGAGAAGAGCTTTCCTCCATCATTCACAGCGCGGTAAGGGCCAAACCCGATCACGGCGCGAAAGGCGCGGGACTGGCCCGCGAGCCCATGAGCCGCATCGGCGGCTGATAGGAAGTTCCGGAGCTGAGAAGCTGTTGAAGTTTCTATATGGCGCATGCTTTGACCGCATCGCGCCTGTGACAGGACCGACTTATCGTCGATTGCATCCCCGCTTTATGTGGAGGCTTCCAGAGCCTCTCGCATTCGAGCGTACCGGGTGAGTGCGCCTAGGGCGCTCATGGCGCGTTCAGGACTGGGCACGACCGCGCACCCTCTCTTCTGGAGCTCTTGGATAAGGGGTTCGGATCTGGGCAGAAACGACCCTGCAACCACAGGCTTCCCGTATTTTCCGGGCAGCGCGGCCAAAGCCTCCGCCTGGCCGACGAGAAATCCTTTGGCAAGAGCTTCGGCTTTCTCCTGATCCTTTGTGGCCTCCATCAAGAGCTGCTGGAGCCTCTGGGCCGCCACGATCAAATATACGAAGAGGCTGTCCACGCCTTCATCGGGCATAATGATCGCGGGAAGGGTCTGCAAGTACTCATTGAGGTTGCGCGAGAACGTGAGATCCACGGGATTGGTCACACTTGCCGTGTGCGGGACGACCTCACGCAGCTTGGCAACCGTTTCCGGCCCGAATTGGGCGAGTCGGAGCCCGCTCCGCTCCGCGGCGTCCGCCGCGGAAACACCGGGGCCGCCGGAATGAGTCAGCACGGCCACACGGTCACCCCGCGGGAGAGGCTGTGCGCCAAGCACGATACAGAAGTCGAACAGCTCTTCGATGCTCTGCGCCCTGATCACTCCGCACTGGCGGAACATGGCGTCATAGATCGCGTCTGAACCTGCAAGCGCGCCGGTGTGGGACTGCGCAGCCTTTTTGCCCGCGCTCGATCCTCCCACGTAGTAGGCGACAATGGGCTTCTTCTTGGATACTTGCTTCGCAACTCTGAAAAATTCTCTGCCCCGACGTATTGCCTCAACGTACAGGGCTATGACTTTGGTTTCCGGTGAGTCCCCCAAGTACTCCAGGCAATCGGTGATGTCCACAACCGCCTCGTTGCCCACACTGAACGCCTGACTGAAACCGAGGTCGAATTTGTCCAGGTAACCGGACATTTGGGTCACAAAGCTCCCGCTCTGGGAGGCCATACCGATGAAACCGGGCTTGGCCACGTACGGATAAAAGGTTGTGTTGAGGTTGTGGTACGTATTAACCACACCTATGCAGTTCGGCCCCAAGAAGGTGATCCCGTATCGATTCGCCGTATCGATAAGCTGCTGCTGCATCCGCTTGCCGTCTTCGTCGATTTCGCCGAAACCCGCGGAGACAATGATTAGGTGATGCGCTCCGGCCTTACCGCATTGCTCCAGAATTTCAGGGACCAGTTTTGTGGGGAGCACTACGACACCAAGATCAACCGGCCCCGGTACTTCCGCGAGGCTGTTGTACGCCTTAAGCCCCATGACTTCAGTTTCCTTCGGATGTATCGGATAGATAGCTCCCTCGTAACCCAACCCAAGAACAGAAGCCAATTGCACGCTTCCCATGGACAAGGCGTTGTTGGAAGCGCCCCAGAAAGCCAAGCTCCGCGGATGCGTGATCCGATAGAGCCGACTCTTTTCCACATCGCTCATGAACTACTCCTCCTGGCGCCCGCAAGCGCAGCCACAAGCGCGTGCGCGACGCTGATCCTCCAACTCGGTCGTCTACGGCCCGCGGGGGATCTTGTTGTTCAGTCAGTCAGCCGAGAACAGGCTGAGAAGAAAGAGCACCAACCACCACACTGAATATCCCACCATCACTGAGAGCATGGCTATAGGCCCCAAAGCAATGGATACCATCACAAGCCAATCTCGCTCCGGGAAGATCTCTCCATGAATGAGCAGAGCCATCGCGGCCGTGAAAGCCGTGACAGTAACTGCGGCTCCAGTGATCAGAGCCGTGGTGTGTCTCCATGTCATGCCGGATATGTTATCATTGATCGTCGCATGAATGTAACCAATTGAACAGAGTCTCTTATGAGCGGATTGAAAGAATGGGCCAGGGAATGCCCCCCGGCTCGCGGGGAATTGAGTCTTTGACTAATTGGGAAGATATCCTCTCAAGCGTCCAAAAACCGGTGCGGTACATAGGAGGGGAATGGAACGCCGTGCGTAAAGAGCCCTCACAGGTTCGCCTACGCATCGCGTTGGCATTTCCCGATGTGTACGAGGTCGGCATGTCTCACCTGGGACTCAAGGCGCTCTACGCAATCGTCAACGCGCGTCCCGATCTCGCAGCGGAGCGGGTCTTCGCGCCTTGGCCGGACATGGAAGCGGCCTTGAGGAGAGCGGCCCGTCCGCTGACGACCCTGGAATCGGGCGCCCCGCTTGCTCGATGCGACATTGTGGGCTTTTCTCTTCAATACGAGCTTGCCGCCACCAACGTCCTACAGATGCTCGACCTGGGCGGTATCCCCCTCCACAGCCGCGAGAGAGGGCCCGAAGATCCGTTGGTGATAGCCGGCGGCCCTATTGTGTTCAATCCTACGCCTTTCGCCCCATTTTTTGATGCGTTTGCCGTTGGTGACGGAGAAGAGCTGATTCTGGAGCTTGCGGATGCGGCCGTTGAATGGAAGAGACGCGGTGGTTCGCGCCTGGACCTGCTGGCCGTTTGGAAAGCCATCCCCGGGATCTACGTTCCTGCGCTCCACAGAGAAGGTGAAACGGTCACCAGGCGAGTCGTTTCAGATCTGAATCTCGCGTCCTATCCCACCGAACTCGTGGCGCCGCACTGCGAGACTGTGCATGACCGTATCGCGTTGGAAATAGCACGCGGATGCACGCGAGGTTGTCGATTTTGTCAGGCCGGCATGCTCTGCCGGCCCGTGCGGGAGCGGGAGCCGTCTTTGATTATGGAACTAATCCGCAAGAGCGTCTCCTCAAGCGGCTGGGAAGAAGTCTCCCTGCTGTCTCTCTCCAGCGGGGATTACTCCTGCATTGGCGGCCTTCTGTCAGCTTTGACTCAGCGGCTCACGCCGGATAAGACAGCGATTTCACTCCCATCCTTGCGGACAGAGACCTTGGATGAGGAGATCGCGCACGAAGTCCGCAAAGTGCGAAAGACCGGCTTCACTCTCGCCCCTGAAGCCGGGACGGATCGGTTACGCCGCGTGATCAACAAGGGCAACACGTCGGAGGATCTTGAGCACGCTGTGCGCGCGGCCTTTGCAGCCGGTTGGAGATCCCTCAAACTCTACTTCATGATCGGACTCCCATACGAGACGGACGAAGATCTGTACGGGATCGTGGGCCTCATCAGAAAAGCGCTCGGATGGGCCTCAGGGGGAAGGATCACCGCGTCGGTTTCTACGTTTATTCCAAAGCCGCACACTCCATTCCAGTGGGCCGAGCAGCTTGGCATGGAGGAGACGCTGCGCAAACAGCAACTTATTCGTAACCGTTTCAGGAGGGGCAGGGCGCAGGTCAAGTTTCACGACCGGAGGATCACATTCCTGGAGGGTGTGCTGGCCCGGGGTGATGACAAGCTCGCGGAGGTAATTGAGAATGCCTTTCACAAGGGGGCCCGTTTCGACGGATGGGACGATCAGCTCAAGTTCGACGCCTGGATGGAGGCTTTTCGAGAGGCCGGTATCGACCCGCAGAGCTACCTCGCTGCAAGGGATATCAAAGGGGCGCTTCCGTGGGATTTCATAGAGACCGGGGTGGACCGGGACTTCCTGGTTCAGGAGTGGGAAAAGGCTCGAAGAGAGGAGGCCACGGAAGATTGTCGTTTCGGAAACTGTGCAAGGTGTGGCGTATGCGACTTCGAAGAAGTGTATCCGAAAAGAGCCGAATTCGGTCTATCCGATATCAAGAAAGCCGCGCAAGAGGCGTCGGTTGCAGATGACGAATCAGGCGCCACGTACCGGCTCCGGTTCGCGAAGCGAGGTAGGATGCGTTTCCTGGGCCATCATGACGTGGTCCGCACCTTTCACCGGGCGTTCAGAAGGGCGGGCGTGTCGTTGGTCCATTCAAAGGGTTTCCACCCCAAGCCCAAGCTGAGGTTCTCTCCGCCCGTTCCCGTGGGTGTGGAAAGCATGGCCGAATATTTGGATTTCGACCTGGCTGGATGCCCGCTGGAGCCTCAGGCTTTGATATCGGCCCTGACATCGAAGCTCCCAGAAGGGCTGGAACCCTTGGAAGTTCGAGAATATCCGTTGAAAAATCAATCCCTTTCTGGCACAATTCGCGAGATAACGTATCAGGTAGCGGCTCCAAGTTCGATCTCGACTGCGGATCTCGGCCGGAGGATAGAGAAATTCCTTGCATCGCCCACGTTCGTGGTCACCAGAGAACTAAAGGGTAAGTCACGGTCCTGGGACCTTAAAGAGTGGGTAGTGGATCTCGACGTTACCGATTCAGAGCTGACGCTTACCCTCAAGGCCGACTCCGGAGGATCGGTCAACGTGATCCTGGCTGTGGCCGCCATACTGGGCCTCGACGCCAGTGGCGGTCGGGCGCTCAGGATACGAAAGAAATCGGTTCGACTGGACCAAGCTGCAGAGGGCGCCTATGGCGACTAACGAAATCGTCATGAACATCACCGAGCGGGAGACTCGGCTGGCTCTCATAGAAAACGGCCAGGTGATGGAGTTCCACGTGGAGCGTCACGGAGAACGAGGGATCGTCGGGAACATCTACAAGGGACGTGTCATCAGGGTCTTGCCGGGCATGCAGGCCGCGTTTGTGGAGATCGGCCTGCCCAGGGCCGCCTTTCTTTACGTTGGGGATATCCACCCCCACATCCACGACTTGGATTTCATGGTCGATGAGGACGAAGAGAAGGAACCGGAAGGAGAAGAAGCGGAAATCCAGGCCGAGATCACGGAAAGGATCGCGGTGACTCCGCCCATAGAGGATCTTATCCGCGAAGGCGAAGACATCCTGGTCCAGATATCTAAGGAGCCCCTCGGGAGCAAGGGCGCGCGTATCACGTCGCACATCAGCATTCCCGGTCGTCACCTCGTGTTCATGCCCACAGTGGACCACATAGGCGTCTCCAGGCGTATCGAGAACGAGGAGGAACGGCAACGACTCAAGGAGATCATCGCGGAAATCAAACCACCCTCTTGCGGCATTATCGTTCGCACCGTGAGCGAACACGAGGATAGAGCAAAATTGGAGCAGGATCTCAAGTTTCTGACTGAAACCTGGCAACGCATCTTGGAGAAGGAGAAGAAGGCGCCCGCGCCCTGGCTCATTTATGAGGATTTGGATCTGTCGCTGCGCGCGGTCAGAGACCTTTTTACTGAAGATGTTGATCGACTGATGGTGGATTCGCCCAAGCATTATCGCCGAATCGTGGAGTTCATTGACGCATTCATGCCTTCGCTGAATCAGTCCGTTGAACTGTACGAGGGCGATGAGCCGATCTTCGACACCATGGGAATCGAGATGGAGCTCAACAAGGCCCTGGGCCGCAAGGTGTGGCTCAAGTCGGGCGGATACATCAACATCGATTTCACCGAAGCCCTGGTGGCAATCGACGTGAACACAGGTCGATATGTGGGAAAGCGAAACCTCCAGGAAACCATACTCAAGACCAACCTGGAGGCGGCCAAAGAGATCGCGTATCAGCTCCGATTGAGGAATATCGGAGGCATCATAATCGTAGACTTTATCGACATGGATAGGGCGCCGGACCGGGAAAAGGTGACCAACGCTCTCCAGGAGATCCTCAGGAAAGATAAGCAGAAGACGAACATCCTCAAAATATCCGAACTGGGTTTGGTGCAAATGACCCGGAAGCGCACCCGAGAGAGCCTCACCAGGACTCTGTGCCAGCCATGTCCTTATTGCGAAGGAAAAGGATTTGTCAAATCGCCCACCACGGTCGGCTATGAAATCCTCAGAGCCGTCAGCCACCATCTGTGCGACGATCACACCAGGGGCGTCCAGGTAACCGCCCACCCCGAGATCGTGAAGATGCTCCTGGAGGAGCAAAGCGAAGAGCTGGAGCGTATTCAGAACAAATACGCCACCCGGATACAGCTCAACGCGGATCCTAACCTCTATCAGGAACAGTACGACATCGCGAGCATGTAACGCGGACGTGTTTTCCGATCCGTTCGGGAAACGGTCGCGGCAGGACAGTTTTTATTCCTATCCATCTCGCGTTCTTGAACTCATCGCCTCAACATTGCACGGCATTTATCCTTGATCTCTTCATTGACTTCGTGCACGGATCCGGTTACCGTGTGCGTCATCGTAGGCCCCCTCTCTCCTCTAACGGGATTCAGAAGCCATGACCGATTCGGAAATAAAGGACCTCACCATCGAGATTCTGGTGGAGATCCGCAATGAAATGCGGTTGGTGCGCACGTCGCTTGAAGCGCTGGATGCCCGCGTGGCTGCGCTGGAGACTCGGATAGAGAGCTTGGAGACTCGGGTTGGGAACCTGGAATCTCGGGTTGGGAGCCTGGAGACTCGGGTTGGGAGCCTGGAGACTCGGATTGAGAGATTAGAACGTCGTTTCGACAAGCTGGAGAACCGAGTTGAAATTATCCACCACGATCTGAGAAAGTTCGCGTCCGTGGTTAATGAAACAGTCCTGCACTACGCTGAAGAGATGGACAGCGTCCGAGACCGGCTGAGCTCCATTGAAAGCAAGCTTGGGCCTGCGCCTCCATCCGAGTGATCTCATCACACCATCGGATCGGGATGGACCGTTCCCTGATATGGGGGGTTCGCAGCTCGGTCCGGCAGGTCATTCGAAAATAATCCCCATTGAAGCGCAAATCGAAAAAAAGACCCCAAAGCTGGACGGGGAAAGTGCGATCCATCGAAGTAGGGGAGCGACTGCGGGTGGTCCCCTACTGGGAACGCTCCTTTGCCGCGGACGATCGTATCAATCTCGTTATTGACCCCGGGCCTGCTTTCGGCGCGGGCGATCATCCGAGCACCATTATGGCTCTGGAACTTTTGGAATTCGCGATGGCGGCGCTCGCCAAGCAAGTGGATGGTCCTACGGTCCTCGACGTGGGAACCGGCGCGGGTGTGCTCGCTATTGCCGCACGACTTCTGGGGGCGGGGACCATCGTGGGGTTCGATACGGACGCAGCCGCGGTTTACACCGCACGGCGCAATTTCAGGCTCAACCATATGGCCTGTAATGAAACTCGAGGCTGTGCGCACCTGTTCGTAGGCGGCACAGAAGCAATGGCCGGGGCTTTTGACGTCGTGTTGGCCAATTTGGCGGCCCCAACATTGATCAAGCTGTCGAGCGACCTTTGCCGGTCAGTGGGGCGATACTTGATTCTTTCGGGGATCGGGGAGGCTATGGGAAGAGCAGTGCTCCAGACCTACGTGCGCCAAGGCATTGAACTCATAAGGAGTACGGAAAGGGAAGAGTGGAACGCCGGATTGTGGATGCGCCCGGGCTAAATGCGCTGAGTTCGTTTGTGAGGGCAAAGATGGAGCCCTTCAGTCCACTCTCGGTCTGAAGGACTTTGTGTGGGCTGTAGAGGGGGGACAAAGCCCCCCCCAATGTTGTCTTGGGACGGCAGCCCCACGGAAGAGACGCTAAGAACTAATCTTCTTCCTTGTGTTGCTTGCCTGCTCCCTTGAGCCCGATCAGAGTTGTGCTCCCGCTGGACCAGTACTCAAGAAGGCCCTCGCCGACCATCCTATTGACTATGTTCTTCACGTCCCGGGGTTTCATATCCGGGAGTATCTTATAGAAATCTTTGAGGTAGAACTTGGTCTTGGCGCCGGACTTCTCCCCGAGTGAGTCCAGGATAGCCTTTTTGGCTTCTTCGTCTGTCATGGGATTGCTCCTCCGTTCACCTACACTAGAACTTGAACTGTGTTGACTGTCTCCACGTAGTGTAGGCAAACCGGTAGTCATCAATCAAGTGATGTGAGAAGGGAATGTTGGTCTTTTCGAAGAACCTCTCCCAACCGATCCGCTCGGCCCAGTCTCCGATACGTTCATATTTCTTGGCGTCTTTGGCGTAGACATCGAGGATGTTCTTCACAGCCTCGACCGTGCCCGGCCAACGAGGCGGCTCGTTGGCGATGAACGGGATAACGACCTTGGAGAACTTGGGCTTGCTGACACGGTTGGAGATCTTTCCGCCGACCAGGATTGCGACGCCGCTGCCCTGTTCGTCAGCCAGAGGCATTGCCGCGCACATGGTGTAGCAGTTGCCGCAGAACATGCAGCGCTCGGCCTTGACTTCGAGGGTCTTGAGACCCCCCTCGGTCTTTGCCGGCTTGATGGCCGCGGTGGGGCAGGCCGCGATAGCGAGCGGCAGCTCGCACAGTTTGTCGATGTACTCGTGGTCGATCATGGGCGGCTTGCGGTGGATACCAAGAATCGCGATATCCGAACAGTGAACCGCGCCGCACATGTTAAGACAGCAAGCCAGGGAAATCCTGACCTGAGCGGGGAGGCGCATTTTACCGAAGTCGTCGTACACGCCGTCCATGACCGCCTTGACGATACCCGACGCATCGATGGCAGGTGTGTGACAATGCACCCAACCCTGGGTGTGCACGATGTTGGTGACGCCCGCGCCGGTGCCGCCGATGGGGAACTTGTTGGAGCCGGCCGCGAACTTGCGGGCCTTCAGGTCGTCCATGAGCGGCTTGACCTTCGCTTTGTCGTCCACCATGAACTCGATATTGTTCCTGGTGGTAAAGCGGAGGTACCCGCCACAATGCTTGTCCGCTACTTCGCAGATCTCTCGAAGAAACTCGATGCTAAGGAGACGAGCCGCGCCGACACGCACCGTGTACACCTCGTCTCCGGTTTCGGACACGTGAACAAGGACTCCCGGCTCCAAGATCTCGTGGTAAAGCCATTTACCGTAGTTCTTCTCGATAACGGGCGGGAAGAACTCCTTGTAGTACCGGGGTCCTATATCGGTAATTCTATCCTTGAGAGGATCACTGGGATCGTATGGCATATCAAAACCTCCTGCTACCTCTGATGTTTTTTCCGGTATTCGTTGATGTCGCGAGTCCAACCACCCTCAACCTCTTCTTCTCTCCAGAAGATGTAGGGGTTGCTCCTGGGCTCGTCTACCATCCTGGGATCAGGTTCCATCTCGATGATCTGGAGGAACTTCTGCCAGGTGTCTCGCTGGATCAGCTCGCCCAGGCGCTCACGGTTCTTGCCTTCTTCCATCCACCAATCCCAGACCTTCTCAATCAGGTCTTTGAGTTCTTGATAGGGAGGTTCCATGGGCATGAACGGAACAGTCAGAGTGGACATCTGGGCCCCTTCGAGGATGGGGGCTTTTGCGCCGAAGAGGACGGAAGCGCCGGTTTCGGTCCCGATGCGCAGCGCCCTTGGCATGACGTTGAGGCAGTGCATGCAGCGGCTGCATTCACGGTTGTCGATGGTCAGCTTCTTGCCGTCCCACCACATGCAGCCGGTCGGGCACAAATCCACAACTTCCCTCATGATGTCGAACTTGCCCCAATCTTTGCCGGAATGGGCGCCGCCATTGGGCTTGAGCTCGCCGCCGGCGTACGCCTGCACCGCAGACTGATCGATGCGGATGTCATCCTTCCAGGCGCCGATGACTGACATATCCGCACGGGCGATGGAAGCCACGCAACCATTGGGGCATCCGTCGAACTTGAACTTGAATTTGTAGGGAAACGCCGGCCGGTGGAGTTCGTCCTGGTACTCCATGGTGAACTGATAGCACGCTTCCTGCGTGTCATAGCAGCTCCACTCGCACCGGGCTCGACCAACACAGCAATTTGGTGTCCGTAGATTCGATCCTGACCCGCCAAGATCCTGGTTCAGTTCATGGGTCATGTCGTAGAACATGGGCTCCAGGTTGTCGGTGATCGTTCCCAGGAGAATAATGTCACCCGTGGACCCGTGCATGTTGGTAAGACCGCTCCCGTATTTCTCCCAGAGATCGCACAGACCTATCAGGAAGTCGGTCTTATAGAACATGCTGGCAGGCTGATTCACGCGCATGGTGTGAAAATGGGCCACGCCAGGGAATTTCTCGGGTTGATCGCAATAACGGCCGATGACGCCGCCGCCGTACCCGAACACGCCCACGATGCCGCCATGCTTCCAGTGAGTTACCCTGTCCTCGTACGACAGTTCCATCACGCCCAGAAGGTCGTCAGGCGCGTCTTTCAGGACTTGCTTGCCTTTTTCTGCCTGCTGCTTGATGTCGGACACAAAGCTGGGCCATGGACCCTTTTCCAGGTCATCAAGCATAGGGGTTTTATGCTTCGCCATTAACGCTTCCTCCTCTCTGTAATCATGATTGGTTTGATACGTGCCTTCTGATGCCGCTCATTCGTCGTGAAGGCCCCGAGAGTGGCAATACGCTGCCACAGGAGAAAGGTCCTCTCACGTTCCCAGCAAGCAGCATCGATTTGACGGCAGGGTAAAGTGACCCCAAGAGGTATAAGCCACTTACGCGAATATCGTGTGAGCCTAATTGAAAACCAGCAACGAAGTCAAGAAAAATTGATAGTGATATCCAAGATAAAAACCCTGCCATTCACTGATCCGGCCGACTCCGATGACGCCGGGAAACCCAAGGCTCGAAATCATAACGGAGGCGAGTGCATTCTCGGAAAATTGCGGGGACAAAGAGCTTGACAACATGGCGCGCCTGATACGATAAAAGGGGCTGATCTGGAGAGACAGCCCCGGGGAAACCTCAAGAAAAGCAGTCGGTATAGGGCGAACGGTCGCAAGGACATGGAACCGCGAGAATGTCCCCTGGGCCCCGAGGATCGTGGTGATCAGGATAGCAGGCGCGTCAAACGCCTCAGAGGTCTTAGAAGGAGGTTTCGTGATGGCTGACTACTACATCAACGTTTACCTGGATGACGAAAGCAAGGAGATCGTGGAAGCGGCAGGACTCGGTTCGCAAATAAAGGACATCGGAGGCAAGAAGGGGATTCAGGTGGAAATGGATAAGAAGGATCACAAGAAGCTTACCAAGACCTTTCCCGACCTCCAGTTCGATGCTTCAAACGCCTGTGTGCTGCCGAAGGAAGCCGAGCAGACTTTGCTGAACATTATCAAAGGCATGAAGACCCTCGACGTTATGAAAGTCGCCATTATGAAGTTGTTCAACCCACTGGCAGGGAAAGCTCTTCGATCGAAGACGTTCTAGTTAGGCTGGGATTGAGATAACCCCACCTCTCCGATTCGCCTGACCCATCGCGGGCGCAAGAGTGCTCGCTTCTTCGGCCCTCCTGTGAGATTGTTTCTTGTAGGGGGGCTGTAATGGGGCGGCAACACATCTCCCTGTCGAAAGCTTCTCCACTGTCGCTCGAGGTGCCCGTGCTTTGCAGCGGAATAGTTTTCCTGCCTTCACTTCACGGCGTATCTACCACAAACCAGCTTGGAGGCCCGATCGCGAGGGCTTGGAGCCCGTTCACAACTCACGATCAAACCGACCTCCCAACTTCCTGCTCTTGACGAACAGGGCGGCGAAAGGTGTACTGGACGTCAATTTCAATCCCGTTCATTCCAGGTTTTCATGGCCCATACGCAATTGCCTGAGATCCAGTTCCTGAGGTCTGCCCCTGGAGCCCCGGCGCTGATGAGTTCGAGGGAGCTGGAGGCCCGCGTGCCGGTGGAGTGTCCGGACGGAGCGGCTTTTCCGGCAATAGGGCCGACTTACCGAGAATACTTGAACTGCGTCGAACGAGCTGTGCTTCAGAACCTTCCGCAGATCGTCGAGCTTGCAGCCCGACACGCCTCGCTCCCCGAGCGAGACCCGATGAGCATTCAGATCATTACCGAGAAGCACGGGAGCGACTATCATCCCGCCCGCGTCAGGCTCCGGGCTGCGGATCGCTCCGTATCGTTCGTGATGAACGTGGCCCTGAACGAACGCGGGAGGACCGGAATCGAGCGTGAATTTCACGTTATCCGCAACCTGAACAAGCGTTTCGAGTCAGGCTTTCTTCCTCACGTATATCTTCTCCTGCCGGACATGGCGCCGTGGGGAGCGGAATCGCCCCGGCCCGTCTCCATGTTCCTTGGTGAGTGGCTCGACGGGTATCATGAGTTCCACCTCGCCGCGCCTGAACAAGACGCGCTTCTTCGGACTATCCTGTGGGACATGGACAACGGTTACCGCGCTTGCTCGGAGCGCGAGACAAAGGAGATCTACCGGCGAGCGGCATATATTCTCAGTTATTACTACGATCCGGACACGTACGAAGAGATCTACCCGTGGCACCATGCTTCGGGTGACTTCGTTGCACGACCCTCCTCCGCGGGGGCGGACGTGAAGCTCATCGCCGCACGGCAGTACGCGGCAAGGAGCGCATTACCCACCGGTTCGCCCGAAAACCGGCTTGACGCTCTCTGGGCCTTCTTCGCCAACCTTACGATCCGTATGCGCCTCGATCGCCTGGACGGCGTTGGTGAAGTGGTTTGGGCGGGAGATCACTGCTTGGAGAGCGCGATACGGGGATTCTCGGAAAGTCTGAGGGACAAGATGATAAGTGGAAGCTTGGACACAAATCTGTACGAGACCTTTGTCGCGCAGGCCGCCCGAATCTCACCTGCGGATCTGGCGCGCCTATTCCGCGAAACTGTGGAATCCTATGACAGTACCGCGTCGGAAACGCCGGTTATTCGGCAGCGCCTGGCGGATCATATATTCCGAGCGTATCAACTCCTTGCGCCGGTTATCTCGAAAGATGCGAAACGGTGTAATATAGTCGAATGAATAAGGGGCGCACTTCCATACCGAGAGTCGTCATCGCCGCGCTGCGAGGTGGGGCAGGCAAGACTTTTGTGACGGTGGGGCTTATCGCAGCGCTACGCACGCGCGGATTATCCCTGGCAGTGTTCAAGAAAGGACCGGATTACATCGACGCGGGGTGGCTCGGTCTGGCCGCAGGTGGTGAATGCCATAATCTGGACGCGTATCTTTTCGATAAAGAGACGGTTTGCGCCTCATTCGTTCATCGATCCGCGGATAGAGACGTGGCCGTTGTAGAGGGCAATCGCGGGGTATTCGACGGGGTGGATTCTTCGGGGAGTTACAGCACCGCAGAACTGGCAAAGCTCCTGAAAGCCCCGGTCATACTCCTCGTTGACGTGACCAAGATGACTCGGACCGCCGCCGCCCTGGTTGAGGGTTGCCGGCGGCTCGATCCGGAGCTGGAGATCAGAGGCGTGATCCTGAACCGGGTCGGCGGGACCCGGCATGAGCAAGTGGTTCGAGCAGCGATCGAAGATGCGACCTCGATTCCGGTCATCGGCTCGGTCCGCAAAATGGGGCTTGAGCATTTCCCGCAGAGGCATCTGGGGCTGCTTCCGTGGCACGAGCATCCCGCGGCCCTGGGATTCATCCAGGAAGCGGCCACCATTGCAGAACAGAGCATCGATCTGGAACAAGTTATACGTATCGCTCGCGACTCGAACCACGTGATCCGCGCCAACCGCTCCGAAGCGCCTACCGCCCTTTCTCGGAAGCGCAGTCCTGCGACGGTGGTCGGTGTTCTCCAGGACTCGGCCTTTCAGTTCTACTACCCTGAAAACTTGGAGGCTCTCTCACGACATGGCGCGGGAATCCTGCCGATCAGCGCGCTGGAGCGCAAGGAATTGCCCCGGGTTGATGCGCTCTACATAGGAGGCGGCTTTCCGGAGACCCATGCTCGAAACCTTGCGGACAATGTGGCTTTCAGGACTGCGCTCCTGGAAGCTGCTCGCAACGGCCTCCCCATTTACGCGGAGTGCGGCGGCCTGATGTATCTCTCCCGCAGCCTTGCCATTGACGAGCAGGTCTTCCCTATGGCCGGGGTCCTTCCGGTGGAGACCGCGCTGCAAAAGACGCCTCAGGGACACGGATACATTCGAGCTGAGGTTGTCGGGCCCAATCCTTTTTATCCCACGGGAACGCTCCTCACGGGTCACGAATTTCATTACTCCCGCGTCACACACATGGACGAAGCGCAGGTGAGCTGCGCCTTCAAGGTGGTGAGAGGCCACGGCATCGACGGCGCGCGGGACGGTCTGTGTCGATGGAACACCCTTGCCACCTACGTTCATGTGCATGCGCTGGGTGAGCCTCTCTGGGCTCGAAGCGTGATAGAGCGGGCGCTGGCGTACCGACAGCGACGGCGGTGAAAAATCCGCCCGTCACGATCGGCCCCGACCGCTCCTTTCAACGGACGCCATGGATCTTGTCGCACAGATAGAAGAAATATTTTCCCCTGGTGGAGCGCTGGCCCAGTCCATCGGCAACTACGAACACCGGCCGCAGCAAACTCAGATGGCCGCGCAGGTGTACGAGGCCCTTGCTTCCGGAGACGCGCTCATCATAGAAGCGCCCACCGGCACGGGAAAAACCCTGGCCTATCTCGTGGCCGCGGCGCTCTCGCGAAAGCGCATAGCGATTTCCACCGGGACCAAGAATCTTCAAGAGCAGCTCTTCTCCAAAGACATTCCCTTTGCGCAGGAGAAGCTCTTTCCAAAACTCAAAGCGGCGCTACTCAAGGGACGAGGGAATTTCGTCTGTCATACCAGACTGAAGAGACTGCTCCGCCAACCGTATCTGGCGGGTTTGGGCAGCCCGGAAACCCTCAAGCAGACCATGGAATGGTATCGCTGGACGTTGACCGCAGGGGACGGAGACCGGGCTGAGCTGGCCGATCTTCCGGACAACGATCCCCTGTGGCCTGAGATCTGTTCCACTCCGGAAAGCTGTCTGGGACGCAAATGCCCGGATAAGGAGCGCTGTTTTGTGCTCAAAATGCGTAGCCGTGCGGCTGAAGTGGATCTGATGGTTGTCAACCATCACCTGCTCACGTCGGATCTTGCCGTGAAAGAGAGTGGTTTTGGGGGCGTTATTCCACGGTACGAAGCTGTGATCGTTGATGAGGCGCACGGTCTGGAAGACGCAGCTACTCAGAATTTCGGATTTCATATGAGCCGATTCAGGATCTCCCGGCTGGCCCGCGAAGCGGCTTCCGAACTTGCGCTTGTGCGCGCGGATCCCGCCACGCTTCGAGAGACCGTGAATGCGATCGAGGAAAACGCTCGGCGCCTGTTTGCCATGGTTGAGGAGAAATTCCCGACCCGAGCGGCGTTGGGAAACCTGGATCGAGAGATTTTGACCGCAAGAGACATCCTCTGCGCGCATTTGGAGACGCTGGCCGTGGGCATGGCCCATCTTCCGGAACCCTCGGACGAGCTGATGATTCTTGCCGGGAGGGCGCTGGGGATCAAGGACGAGTTGCTGGTGATTCTGGGCGCGAATGAAGGGAGTGAGTTCGCATGTTGGGCCGAGCCGCGTGACAGGTCCCTATTTTTGCACGCGTCACCGGTAGAGGTGGGCGATCTGCTCAGGGCCCGCATTTACGAGAAGGTCGATTCGGTGGTCTTCACATCGGCTACCTTGTCCTCAGGCGGAAATTGCGACTACTTCGCCTCTCGCATGGGGCTCGATCGAGAGCCTCACCCTCAGCACGCGATTCTGGGCACTCCGTTCGACTACGCTTCCCAGACCATGCTGTACATACCCAAAGCCGTGCCGGAGCCCACGGCGCCCGGATTCGTCCAAGCGATTGCTCCCGTCTTGAAGGAAGTGTTGGAAAAGACTGGGGGCAGGGCGTTCGTGCTCTTCACCTCATATCGCAACATGGAAGAGGTCTTTACTCAACTCAAGGGGCTCCTCCCTTATCCGCTTCTGGTCCAGGGCTCCAGGCCCAAAGGACGCCTGCTGAAAGAATTCCGGGAGCGCGTCGGATCCGTCCTTTTCGCCACAGCCTCTTTTTGGGAAGGGGTGGACGTGCAGGGTGAGGCGCTCTCCTGTGTGATCATAGATAAGCTCCCATTTGCTCCACCCGATGACCCGCTCGTGGCCGCGCGCATGGACCGGCTTCGACTAAAAGGGAAGGATCCATTCTATGCGTATCAGGTGCCCATGGCGGTGCTTGCGCTCAAACAGGGGCTGGGCAGGCTGATTCGCACTCGTTCAGACCGAGGGCTACTCTGCATTATGGATAAGCGGATCCTTACCAAGCCGTACGGCAAGGTCTTCAGAGAGAGCCTTTTCAACACCCGATTCTGCCGGGACGCCGATGAGATCGATCGTTTTTTTTCCAACAGGACCGAAGATTGATTCCAGCTATTCTCTTCTTATCGCCGATGCTTGTTGCCTCTCATTCTCACATGGGCTACAAGTTGCCTCGACCGCAAGATCCCGAGCGGCTGCTATGAAGCCCTCGCAGAGATGATACGACGCGGCCGGCGATTCGGCGGGCGTCGAGGGACGCAGCAATCATGATCACCGTGGATCTCCCCGGAAAGAACAAGGCCAATCCGAAGACCACCGACCGCAGTGGGGCCGGCGGGTCGGCCGGCGATGCTCCGAATCTCGGCCCTTCCGAATTTGCCCTCGATATTCATGAGAAGACCTTTGACGAGCTCTCCCTTGTTCTGAGGGGGAGGTTGTGGGTGGAGAACGCCGAAGAGGTTCGCGCCGCGCTGATGCGCGCGGTGGAACATGAGCCCCTAAAGAACGTGGTGGTGGACTTGTCCGAAATCGATTACATCGACAGCTCGGGCGCGGCGGTGCTCATGGAACTGCACCGGAAGTGCCGTGAGATGAACAACATGCTCAAACTGGCCCGCGCCGGCCCGTCGGTGAGGCGATTTCTGGATTTGGTGGATTTCGATCATTTCAAGGATAAGCCGATTCTTCGACCACGAGCCGCTCCACCCCTTCTCGTGCAGATTGGGGGGGGCGCCGAGCGGATATATCACACGGTTCAAGACATCATCATGTTCATCGGCGCGGCGTCGATTGCGCTCTACGAAGACTTGCGCCACCCGCGGCAGGCAAAGTGGGACCCCCTGTGGAAACTCATCGAACGGTCAGGGAGCGACGCGGTTCCTATCGTGGCCATCCTCAGCTTTCTTATGGGCGCGATCCTGGCTTTTCAGGCGGCGATCCAATTGCGGAAATTCGGCGCCAACGTGTTCGTCGCGGACCTGGTGAGCGTCTCGATCTGCCTCGAAATGGGACCGCTCCTTGCCGCGATAATAGTTGCGGGCAGATCCGGCGCGGCCTACGCGGCTCATATCGGCGCGATGCAGGTCACCGAAGAGGTGGATGCGCTCAGACTGATGGGTGTGGATCCGATCCGGTATCTGGTCTCTCCTCGGATCGTGGCCGTGGGCCTGACTCTCCCCTGCCTGACGATTTTCGCGGACATCGTCGGCATTCTCGGAGGTTGCGTGGTGTCGGTTTTCGCCTTGGATTTGACGCCGATCACCTACTTCAATCAGGTAGGAAGAGTGCTTGAAGTGAGTGATGTGGTCAAAGGGCTGATCAAGAGCTTTGCTTACGGCGTGGAAATCGCCGCGATCGGGTGCTTGAGAGGATTTCAGGTCCGCGGCGGCGCGGAAAGCGTGGGCCAGGCAACCACATCAGCCGTGGTTACCAGTGTTTTCGTGCTCACCGTTACGGATGCGATATTCGCCATGTTTTACCATTACACTCGTTTTCTGTGAAACCGCCGGAGCGGATCGGCTACGATGGGGAACCGGCACGAACTCAACGAGCGCAGGAACTGATGAATGAGCGGCAAAGCGTCCTAGCGGCAAACGATCCGATTATTTCGGTGCGGAACGTTACCGCGGGGTACGGGGACGAAATAATTATTCGGGACATTTCCTTTGATGTTTTCGCAGGAGAGATCTTTTCCATATTGGGCCGTTCCGGATGCGGGAAGACCACCCTGTTCAAGGTCATGACAGGGCTGCTGGAGCCGGTGGAAGGCGCCGTGGTCATCGACGGAGAGGAAATCCGAGCCGGAGAGAGCGCTCAGACCGGCTCCGTGCTGAAGAAAGTCGGGGTGACGTTCCAATCGGGGGCGTTGTTCACCTCTATGACGCTCGCGGAGAATGCGGCTTTTCCTTTGCGTTTGCATACGCGTCTCCCCGCGGACACGATAGAGCGGATCGTAAAACTGAAGCTTTCGGAAGTCGGCCTTGAAGGGTTCGAGGAGCTCCTTCCCGCGGAATTAAGCGGCGGAATGCGGAAGAGGGCGGCTCTGGCGCGAGCGATGGCCCTTGATCCCAAAATACTCTTTTTTGACGAGCCCTTTGCGGGTCTGGATCCCGTTACAAGCGCCACACTGGACGAAACCATACTCAAAATCAACAGGAGTCTGGGAACAACCATGGTGATCGTTACGCACGAACTGGCTAGTATCCTCAGGACCGCGGACCGGGTCATCATGCTGGACCGAGAAGAGAAAGGCATCATCGCACAAGGGTCTCCGCAAGAACTGAGAGACAAATCCGACGATCCCCGGGTGCGTGATTTCTTCAACAGATCGGCCTCAGGGCCGGATTCAAACGAGAAGTCGCCGTAGGAGACGTGAGTTTGTGGAGGGACGTCCGCATCGCGCAAGTTCGATAGCGTGAGGGATTTCCCGGATCAGGAGAGGAGATGTACAGTCAGGCTCATAAATTCAAAATCGGGCTCTTCATGGTAGCGAGCATCCTTCTGGGCATGGGCCTCTTGACCTGGCTCGGCGCGTCCCGCTACTTCCAACGATCTCAGGACGTGGTGGCCTATTTCAGTGAGACGGTCCAAGGGCTGGAGCGGGACAGCCCGGTGAAGTATCGGGGAGTTACCGTGGGACGGATAAAGAGTATCCGCATGGCGCCCGACGCGCGTCATATTGAAGTGGTCATGAGCCTTGACGAGAAGTTCGCGATCACCGACGACCTGGGAGTTCAGATCGGCCTTCTGGGGCTTACAGGCCAACGCTACCTTGAAATGGACCGGTTCGGGCCCAGCGCTCGAAAAGAGCAGTTAGACCTGAACTTCAAACCTCCGTATCCGTTGGTTACCACCTATCCGTCGGATATTCGGGAAATCGGCGCCGCGCTGGACAGCTTGTTGCGAAAGGCCAACGCAATTGATATCCAGAAGATAGCCGACCACGCCCTCAGAGTGGCGGCGAAATTCGACCGGCTCTTGGATGACCCTAAGACGGAGAATCTTGGAGCGGATGCGGGAGAGACCATCCGGGAGATCAAGGAGGTTGCCAGGAAGATCAACGTGGAAATCACCCGAATGCAGCCTGCGCGGAAGTTTTCGACGACGATGGATAAGGCCACGGAATTCCTGGATGAATCGGCAAGAGCTGCCCGGAGCGCGGATAAATTCATTTACCGGACGGACAACAACCTCAATCTCTTGAGCCAGAAGCTCAATCAGGCCGCCGATAACCTGATTGATTTCAGTCAAATGATCAAGACCAAACCGTCCAGCATCATTTTCGGGCCGGAGGAAAAACCGAAGAAAAAGCCTTAACTCTGCGCCGTGCGCGCCCGCGCCGCTCCTTTTCAATAGTCCGCCAGCTAGAGACCACAAGAGGGCCGATGCTTCCGCTGAGATCGATCCCAAAGCAGGTAGCCTTTTTGCTTGTCAGGATCAGAGGGGTCGGGACCTCTCGGGGTCGATCGAACTTCGGCCGCGACATGCGCAGAATGTTGCTTTACGGCGCCGCGCTGGCCGCTTGCGGATGCGCCCTTACCCTGAGAAATCCGGTCGTGTACCACTCTTTTCAGTACCCGGCCCCGAAGCAGACCGCGACCGCGGTTGCTCGCGGCACGCTCATGGTCTACCGATTCTTGCTCGCGCCCTCCGTGCATAGTCACTTCCTGGTGATATCAAAAGAGCCGGGGAGTCAGGAAGCGGTCAACCAGCATCGCTGGGACCGCAGCCCCGCGGACATGATCACTGAATTGATCCAACGAGATCTGCAAGAGTCGGGGCTTTTTGAGAAAGCCGTGGACCAGTTCAGCACGGCGCCGTACCGGTACGCTCTGGAAGGACATATCTTCGACCTGGGAGGGTTGATGAGCAAAGAGGGAGCGCGGGCTGTCTTGGAAACGGAAGTTTCGCTGGTGGATTTTGAAACTCCTTTGAGAGCGGATAAGACCGTGATGAAGAAACGGTATAAGATCCTCATCCCTTGTGCGAATGCAGAGCCCGACTCCATCGCGGCGGGCCTCAGCCAAGCTGCTCAGGAATTGTCACTCCGCCTTCAGAATGACATCCAGGCTTCATTCAAGAGGCCCAAGCCCCGCGAAGGGGGGTCTTAGTCCGCGCCGTTTGTGGAAGGGGGCAAGGGGCTCTTAGGGCCGCGCCTGCGGGAAGGGCGCGCGCCCGAGGATTCGGGTTGACATCGTTGGACGGTTGCGTTCAAATCGCAATACAAGCTTTTTTTCTTAGCGGATCGCGTACGCGCAGTGGGGAACCGTTATGAAACGCATACTCGTCGTGGACGATGAGATACATATCTGCGAGCTTTACCGGAGCGAATTGGAGGACGAGGGATACGCGGTGGCCTGCGCGAACTCGGGCGTTCAAGCCCTGGACGAAATAGAGCGCGATCCGCCGGACCTGATTGTCCTGGACATTCAAATGCCCGGGATGGACGGAGTGGAAATCCTGGAAAGGATCCTGGGACGCGACAAGGGGATACCGGTGATCCTGAATACCGCGTACAGCCACTACCGCAATGACTTCGCCACCTGGGGCGCGGACGCGTACGTGGTGAAATCCTCGGACACCTCGAAGCTGAAAGCCGAAGTCAAAAGGCTGCTGGGAGAATGACCTATCAAAACTATATGAAAAATACCCTGTGCATCCTCATGGCAGGCGGCAAAGGGGAGCGTCTCTATCCCCTGACCAAGGACCGGGCCAAGCCGTCGGTGCGTTTCGGCGGGATCTACCGAATTGTCGACTTCACTCTTTCCAATTGTCTCAATTCCGGTATTCGGAAAATCTATGTTCTCACCCAATATCGTTCCGTGTCTCTGGATCGCCATATTCGCATGGGCTGGAACATGTTCAATCGGGAGCTCGATGAGTTCATCGAGTGCATTCCACCCCAACAGCGCAATGTGGATCGGTGGTACAGAGGGACTGCGGACAGCATATATCAAAACATCCATATCTTGCAGCGAGAACGACCTGCCAGAATCCTCGTGCTCTCCGGCGACCACGTGTACCGGATGAACTATAACGACATGCTCGCGTTCCATATGGAAAGAGAGGCCGATCTTACCGTCGGGGGAGTTGAAATCGACCGGTCCCTTGCAAGCGCGTTTGGCGTAATCGGGTGTGACGGCGAATACCGAATCACTTCGTGGGAAGAAAAACCCAAGGATCCCAAATCGGTTCCGGGTAAGCCTGACAAGTCATTCGTTTCTATGGGGGTCTACATCTTCGACACGAAGGCGCTGGTGAAAAACGTCATCGACGACGCGAAAGACCCTGCTTCGGACCATGATTTCGGCAAGAACGTGGTCCCAAGAATGATCGAGAAACACCGGGTCTTTGTGCACACGTTTCGCGACGCAACGGACCCCGACGGCCAATACTGGCGCGACATCGGGACTCTGGATGCGTACTGGGAAGCGAACATGGACCTGGTCTCGCTGGAGCCGCAATTCAACCTGTACGATCCCCGTTGGCCGATTCGCACTTACCAGGAACAGGTTCCGCCGGCCAAGACCACGGTGGCAATCGATTCGCGAGGGGATGAACAGGGCGTGGGAATGGTGCTCAATTCCATTCTCTCGGGCGGATGTGTGATCTCCGGCGGGAAGGTGGTTCGGTCGGTTCTCTCTCACAACGTGAGGGTGGACTCTTTCAGCGTGGTTGAAGATTCTGTTCTTCTGGAGCGAGTTCGCGTCGGGCCGCACGCGCGGATTCGGAAAGCGGTCATTGACCAGGATGTGACCGTTCCCGAGGGTTTCACCGTCGGATACGATCGGGATCAGGACAAGCGTAGGTTTACCATTTCCCCGGGGGGGGTGGCGATCGTCCCCCGCGGGATCATATTGGAACAAAGTTAGGAAAATCGGTTGAGACGGACCGAGAGACGCCCTGGATCCGTCCGCTCGACCGGGAGAGGATATCATGCCGGAGGTTACGGTTCGAGGGCGGCGACTTGGGTATGAGGCTCGACCCCAAGATTTCGAACGGTCCGGGCTCTCAGTGGTCTTCATTCACGGCACCGGAGGCGACCGGGAAGACTGGCGCGCGCAGTTGGACGGCCTGTGGACTGTGGCGAACATGATTGCGATTGAACTTCCCGGTCACGGGCAGTCCGAGCCACCAGGAGAAAGTTCCGTTGACGCATACGCCCGATGGGTGGGCGATTTTGTGGAGACCTTGGGGCTTGAGCGGGTTATGCTCTTTGGGTGTTCCCTCGGGAGCGCCATTGCTCAATGGATCGCGCTCCAGAGTCCGTCGTGGCTGGAGGCCCTGGGTGTCGTGGGCGGCGGAGCGCGACTACGGGTCCACCCCGCGTTCCTGGACGGCGTGCTACAGGACAGTGAAAAGGCGATGAAGGATTTCGCGGCCTTCGCTGTGGCCTCCCAAGGTTCTGAAGCCGTGCTGAACGAGACGCTGCGCAAGTTCATGCGCAACCCGGCCTCCCTCATCCACGGGGACCTCACCGCGTGCAACGAATTCGACGTTATGGAGCGTGTCGCCGAGATCGTCGTTCCAACCCTGATCGTGGTGGGAGAGGAAGATCGACTGACGCCCCCCAAATACGCCCGGTATCTGCACGACCGGATTGCTCATTCCAGTCTGAACGTCATATCCGCCGCGGGACACGTGGCCATGATGGAGAAGCCCGAGGAGTTTAACCGCGTGCTTGCCGATTTTGTGAAACGATTGGGTCGGCGGTAGCCGCGGACAGTGTTATCGAGCGGCCACTTCCTTGAGCAGTTCGATATCGTCAAGCATTTTCCCTGCGCCACGGGCTACCGTGGAGAGTGGATCATCGGGGATGATAACGGGAACTCCGATGGCTTGCCGCAGGCGCAAGTCCATATTCCTCAAGAGCGCGCCGCCGCCGGTGAGCACGATTCCACTATCAATAATGTCCGCGGCGAGTTCCGGCGGACACTGTTCCAGCGCTTGCTTGACGGTGTCCACTATGGAATTGATCGAGTCCGCGATCGCGTAGTTGATGTCCGTAGAACTCACCGTAATGGTCTTGGGAATTCCATCCATCAAGTCGCGGCCTTTGACGTCCACTTCTTCCTCGTCCTCTTCACCCGCGGCCCGGCCGACCAGGATTTTGATCTGTTCCGCTGTGGTTGAGCCGATGAGGATGCTGAAGTTCTTGCGTATGTAGTTTATTATGTCTTGGTCGAGCCGGTCACCGGCGATTTTGATCGAGCTGCTTTGGACCACACCCCTCAAGGAGATGATCGCGACTTCGGTAGTCCCACCTCCCACATCCACGATCATGCTGCTGATAGGTTCGGTGACGGGCAAGCCTGCGCCGAGCGCGGCCGCCATCGCTTCCGCCACCAGGAAGACCTCATGGGCGCCCGCGCTGAGGACGGAGTCTCGCACCGCACGACGCTCAACCGGGGTGACACCGGCCGGGGCCGATATGATAACCCGAGGTCGCACAAAGGCTTTGCGATCATGGACCTTCTGAATGAAAAATTTCAGCATCAGGCTCGCCATCTCGAAGTTCGCGATGACCCCTTCGCTCAAGGGCCTGTAAACCTCGATGGAGCCGGGGACCTTTCCGATCATTCGCTTCGCGTCTTCACCGATCCAAACCTCGGAGGACCGGCGATCCCTCTTGCGAATGGCCACCACGGAAGGCTCATTGAGGACGATCCCTCTCCCTTTGGCAAAGACAAGGGTATTGGTAGTCCCCAGATCTATCGCCAGGTCCTTCGAAATCCGCGATGCGATCAGATCAAGCAGCATCCGCCACCTGACAAGACGTGAACTTAGAGAGGCGCTCCGAAATAATCACGCGTTCACCGGTGGGCGCTCCCGTTTCTCACGGGACCGGATTGTGCGGCGGCGCGACCTTCGATCGTGTCATTTCGAGGAGTGAAACGGTCCCGCGCCTCGTGGGACAATCCCGTTGGTGGGACAGACGTCTCGCCTGTCGGTCGGAATGACGGGCAACCCCGCGTCCTGCGGGACTCGCAATGACATGTCCGGACTAGGTCTCGATCTCCCCGTAACTGAACGCTGGAAACGTCGGAAAGGTGTTGTCAAATCGTTCTGCTAGATCTTTATTTCGATAATGGAGTTCCTCTTGAGCTCCTCGATCCACTGTTTGGCGCGCGCCTCTCTGGTCTTGTTGGTCAGGACGAAGTACACCTTGTGCCTGGCCTTCGCGTACTCCTTGGCCTCGTCGGTGTTGAGTATGCCCATATTCTTAACAGGGGCTGACTTATCGGTGTCGGTCCCGGGTCGGAGATCGGGATCATCCCCCCCGCGTTCCGGGTTGGCGCTGCGTTTGGCTTCTATTTCCTTGCGCCTCTTCTCCAACTCCTGTTCGTAGCGCTTACGCACCGCCTGCGGAATGGGGATTTTCTTTTCCTGTCTCCCGGTAGCGTCCGCGAGGTGGAAGATGATGACGGCTTGCCCCGCGCCAAGCGGTGGGGTCACGTCTCCCTTTTTCATCCGCTGGACCAGATTCTGCAAGTTCGGGACAAGATCCTTGTAATCCATGATTCCCAGATCCCCACCGCTGCCGGCAAGGTTGTCTTCTGAGTATTTCTTGGCGAGTTGCCCGAAGTCGGCTCCGGTGGAAGCTTCCTGGAAAATGCGCTTGGCCTTTGCCGCCACGTTGGCCTTACTCTTTTGCCTTTCCGCAGGATCGATTTTCAGAGTTATCTGCTTCAGACGGATTTTGCCCCCTGTGTAGATCGTCTCATGGGTCGGTATTTCGGGTTGAGCCGTCGGTTCAAGGGAACGCGATGGCGCAAGGGATTGTTGCAGTTCCTTGAATTGCTCGTCGATGCGGTTGCGGTTTTCCTTGAAATACTCCTGCGCATCCGCTTCGCTCAGAGGCATCTTTTGCGCCACTTCGCGCTGCATCAACTTCCTGAGCTTGAACTGACGCTTCATGAGCTCCCGATAATCCGAGTAATTGAGCCTATTCACCGCGAGGTGCAGGACGAACTGGTCGTGAGTGATCTTGTTCCGTTTGATGATAGATTCGATGGTGCTGTCCACTTCGGCTTCTTCGATCTTGATCCCCGACTTGTCAGCTTCTTGTTCGAGCAAACGGATCACGATCAGTTCATCGAGAATTTCTTTTTCGGTGGGCCATTTGCCGGGAGGGACAATGTTCAAACCCAAGTCCACCAGGTTGCGAATGAAGGGATTCTTGTGCCGATGGATGTCGGAGACCAGGATCACCGAACCGTTCACCACGGCCGCCACCCTGTCCGAATAAACCTCACCGCGGCAAGGAAGGGCTGCCCATACCCCTGACAGGAGGATCAGAACGAACGCGGGGATTATTCTTTTCATGCGTCCTGTTGCGCCAGTTTTGGAAGGTCTACACAAAACCGAAACCGTTTTCAAGCAAATCAGTCCTTCTTCTCGCGAATGCTTGGTTACTCGCGGCCTTCTGCGGCCGCTACCTTAAGATTGACGCCGAAATTCAGGGCCTCTATGAGTTCGAACGCTCCCCTGATCCGGGTGGAGGCGTCAGAGGACCCCACTCGGAACGCAACCCGGTCTCCGGGAAGGAATCGCACCGTCTCCGGATTGGTCTGGGCGCATTGAATGATGAACTGTGGGCTGACCGGAGTTTGGGGGTCAAAGGAGAGGACAAACTCCTGTCCGTTGAAGTCCATCTTCCAGATCCTCAAAGCCTGCATGGCCAATCGAATCCGCATGAGGCCCAGCAGATTGACTACTTCGGTCGGCGCCCTCCCGAATCGGTCCGCGATCTCGTCTTCGATCTCATCCACCTCGTTTTCCTCAGAAGCGCGCGAGAGGCGTTTGTATAAGCTCATGCGCTGCTGCTGGTCCGGTACATACTCCTCAGGTATGCGGGCCTCGAGTCTGAGGCTGATCTCAGGATCGATCCGCGGGGGAGGCTCTTCCCCTTTCATCTGCTGAATTGCTTCTTCCAAGAGCTCTAGATACATCTCGTAGCCTACCTGAGCAACATGACCCGACTGGGCGGCGCCTAGAATGTTTCCCGCCCCTCGGATTTCAAGATCCCGCATCGCAATGCGAAAACCCTGCCCCAGACCCGAGTGCTCCTGGATGACCGCCAATCGCTTGATGGCATCCTGGGTCATGAGCGTTTCAGGGGGTGTGAGCAAGTAAGCGTATGCGCGCACATTGGACCGGCCCACCCGCCCCCGGAGCTGGTACAGATCGGCCAAACCGAAAGTGTCGGCGCGCTCGATTATCATCGTGTTGGCGCGGGGTATATCCAGTCCGGATTCGATGATGCTCGTGCACACAAGCGCATTGATTTTTCCCCTGATGAAGTCCAGCATGACGCGCTCCAGGTCCCTCTCGGGCATCTGACCATGAGCCACGCCGAACGTCCCTTCGGGGATAAGGCGTTGGAGAGCGGCCGCACGTTTGTAAATGGTGCGGACACGATTGTGGATATAAAAAACCTGCCCGCCCCGCGTGAGTTCCCTGAGCGCGGCGTCGCGAATCACCTCGTCGGACTGTCGCATCACATGGGTGCGGATCGATTTCCGGTTCTCCGGGGGAGTGTCGATGATCGAGAGATCCCTCAGGCCGGTCAGCGAGAAGTGCAGCGTCCTAGGTATGGGGGTCGCGGTAAGGGTAAGCACGTCTACATGAGCCTTATACTTCTTGATTCTCTCCTTGTGGGTAACGCCGAAGCGCTGTTCCTCATCGACCACCAAGAGGCCCAGATCTCGGAAAGAGACGTCTTTCTGGAGCAATCGGTGAGTGCCGATAATCAGGTCGATCTTACCTACCACAAGGTCCTGGAGGATCACCTTCTGCTCGGAAGGCGTGCGGAATCGCGAGAGAACCTCCGCGCGTATGGGATAGCCGTTAAAGCGCCGCAGAGTCGTATCGTAATGCTGTTGCGCCAGCACGGTGGTCGGGACAAGAATGGCCGCCTGTTTGCCGTCCAGGATGGTCCGAAAGGCCGCCCTCAGCGCGACCTCTGTCTTGCCGTATCCCACATCCCCACAGACGAGTCGGTCCATCGGTTTGTCCGAGTCCATGGCTTCCATCACATCCTGAATGGCCTTCCCCTGGTCGGGTGTCTCCTCATATTCGAATGAGGCCTCGAACGCGGCGAAATCTTCATCCGGGGGAGAATAGGGCTTACGAGTCGATAACTGCCGCTTCGCATAGATTTCGAGCAGGTCTCTCGCCATCTCTTGAATGGATTTCTTCACACGGGCCTTGGTCTTTGCCCACCCTTTTCCACCCAGGCGGTCTATCCGCGGGGGCTCATCGGAACCCGAAATGAACTTCTGAATCACGTGTAGACGCTCAAGCGGATGGTACAGCAGATCGCCGCCCGAGTATTCTATGACCATCACCTCACTGGGGATGCTGTCGAATTCCCTGGTTGCAAGCCCGCGGAAGATCCCGATACCGTAATCCTCATGAACCACCGCCTCGTTCTCCAACAGATCGGTCAAAGAGGAGATGAGGCTGCCCCGTGCGCGCAGTCGGGTAGAAGTCCTCACCCGCGAGCCGAAGATCTCCTCCTCGGTGAGAACGATCCGGCGCGCGTCTTCCATGCGAAACCCGCAAGAGAGTTCGCCCACATAGAGGCGCAGGCCGGGAGTGGGATCGGTGGTGAGATTCGAACTCTCAAAGCCCTCGCCGCGAAAGCCCACCTTCACGGGATAGGGTTCCAACAGCTTGAGCAGGCGCTCTGCTTGCCCGCGGGTGTGGCTCACCACGAAGATCTCGCATCCGTCGTCACGCCACTGTTGCAAGCGTTTGACAAGATTTCCCATCGCCGAATCATGGGACGCGCCCCTGAGAAGTCCGGGTCGGATATCTTTGTTCGTATGACATTGCACGCGAATCGCGGCTGCGCCCGGTTCCTCAATCTCCAACGGTGAAACCGTTACCCGACGGAAAGCCGCGATTCGTCTGAAGAACTCGTCCCGGCTCAGGTACAAGCTCTCCGGGGAAGGCACGGGCTGCCCGTCTCCTGCAGCGGCCTCCCAACCGCGAAAGATCTCTTCCTCCGCGTCTTCAAACGCGCGCGACAGAGTGTCTTCATCGGGTAGTACGAGCGTAGCGTCCGCCGGAAGGTAATCAAGTAGGGTTTCCAGCTCCGGAAAGAAGTAGGGAAGGTAAGATTCCGCCCCGGGAAATCGCACGCCATGCCTGAAATCGTCGATAAGTCGCTGCCTCACCCTCTTCTCCACGCCGCGGTCTTCGCATACCTGGTGGAGCCCGACCAGGCCGCGCTCCAGCGCGTCAGGGTCGAGTATGAGCATGTGAAGAGGGCTGACGCGGATGTGGGAAACATCTTCCCGGGATCTTTGAGTCGTGGGATCAAAGAACCGGAGCGATTCCACCAGATCACCCACCTGCTCCAGGCGAACCGGGAACGTATACAATGGCGAATACAGATCTATAATAAAGCCGCGCACCGAAAAGTCGCCCGGCTCTTCCACCAGAGGCGAACGCCGATAGCCGGCGGCAACCAGCCGCCTCAGAAAAAGGTCCCGATCCAGCTCCTCCCCCGTATGAAGAGAAAAGCAACCCCGCGCAAAGTCTCCGCGGGGAATAACTTTCCGGAGGAGCGCGTCGAGTCCCGATACCACAACGCGGGGCGCCGTTGCGTCAGCGAGACGATAGAGAATCAGCGAACGACCGAGATAAACGTCGGCCTCGGGAACTTCGGAAGAATAGGGCAGAATGTCCGAGGACGGATATAGCGACGCTTCCTCCTCAAGCGCCCGATCGGCCTGGCCTGAAGCGCCAAGGTAAAACCGAACGTCGGACGCGTAAGACGCGGCCGCATCCCCGTCCGGGAGCGCCTGAAGGATGGTCCTGGCGCCTCTTCTGACGGCGGCGGCCGTCAACATCGCGGGAGCTGAGGCCACAAGACCGTAGACTCCACCATCCCGGGACCCTTCAGAAAGAAACCGAACCGCCCGCTCGAACGAGCCGGCGCATGTATTGGTTGAAGGAAAATCTCTCATTCTTCGGCGACTATCCGCTGTCTCACGAAATTCCGGTCAAGCCTAGCATAGGCCACAGGGCAAGAAAAGCTCTCCGGGATGCGGACCAGCCTTCCGGGGTTTCCAGCAACTCCGATAGTCGGGAAGCCGGAACGAATTACAAAAGCGCTGGGCCTGGGCAGGCGTTCCAGGGCTTCGCCTCGGGGAGTGGCGCCCGAGCGCGCGTTGCGCACGTACTTTGGACAGTAATGGGGAAAGAGAGTTTCTCCGGTGCTTTTACGGGGTTGTAATGCAAGATGCATGATGGCGTTGACTTCAGGGATGGGATCAGTTATGCATTTCTCTTGACCTGGAGCCCTCAGCCTTTCCCATTCAACCGCCTATTATAAGTCCTGCGCGCCGGAAGAGCGCGTAAACGCATCGGACTGGGCAGAAGGTGTTCCAGAGACCGTGATCCAGCCCCACGGATTTAGCTCCGGGCAACCGAGAGGTGGCGCAGTGGCCCCAAAGAAGATATCGCGGAAAGAGCTCCTGAAAGAGCCCGACGAGTTCCTCACCACGTCCCGACGCGTGCTGGATTATGTGCGGGCCAATCCTCGCGCCGTGACCGCAATCGCTGTGGCAGTGGGAGTGGTGGTGATAGTCTGTCTCCTGGGATACGCGTATTTGCAATACCACAAGCAGCAGGGCCACGAACTCTTCCTGAAAGCCCATGGTGAGTACCGGGCCGCGACGCTCGCCGAATCCGCGGAGAAGGAACGGTGGGAGAAACTCCTCCGGACCTTTGACGATCTCGCCAAAGAATACAGGTCCTTGCTGCCGGGGGAGCTTGCGTTCCTGTACGGCGGACACGTAGCGTATCGGCTGCAGGACTACCAAGGCGCGCTGGAGCGATATACCGGCATGAAATCCACCAAATTGGTGGGAGAGGGTCTTGGGGGCATGGTGATGTACCACATGGCCATGACCCGGATGGCGATGAAGGATTTCGACGCTGCCGCGTCATTATTCGATCAGCTTGCCAAAGACACGAATTCGCCGTACCGACGCGAGTCCGCCGCCTCGATAGCGGCGATCTATGACGAAATGGGAAAGAAAAAAGAAGCCGTTCAGGCCTACCGTCAGTATCTGAAGATGTTCCCCCAAGCTCCGGACGCTCCCTATGTGAAAGCGCGTATAGCCCGGCTCTCTACGGAGGGATGACGAAGCTCCGTTGAATGATCACGTTCATTTCGCTGACCCACACAGTGAAATTGGCCTGCTCCGAGTCGATAAGGTAACGTCCGGCCGTCTCCTGAACGTGAGGGTCGAATGCGTTGCGGTCCAGGAGAAAATCCAGGATCAACCGCACTTCGGTGAACGCCAAGTCGTCTTCGAAGAAAATGGTGAAGAGCCGATTGGCATGGAGGAAAGGTATGGAATCCATTTCTATTTACCGTAACGGGAGCATAATCCAGGGTCACAGGGGGGTCAAGCAAGGATGGCACAGGATTTTTGTCTCCTGAAATGCGCTCTTAGTTCTTGACATGGCCTTTCTCTGCCTGTATAACCCCCATTGGCAGTATGTTTTTCGATTTCGTGCTATTTCTTTGGTGAAAGGAGGCAAAGATGACAAAGGCGGATTTGGTGGCTCGGATTGCGGAAGAAGCGGGTATTTCCAAGAAAGCTGCTGCGCTTTCCCTGGATTCCGTGGTTGCGGCTATTCATGAGGCTCTAAAGAAAAGCCAGAAGATTCGGATCGCCGATCTGGGGAGCTTCAGCGTGATCAAGAGGCAGGCCCGTAAGGGAGTCAACCCGCGGACCGGCCAACCGATCAAGATACCCGCGACCAAGGCCCCGAAGTTCACGGCTGCCAAAGCTTTGAAGGATTCGGTCAAGAAATAATCGGTGCTAGAGCCGCGCCGGCTTCGGTCGGCCTCAGCGGGCGAAATCGACCGATCTGTCATTGTCCGGTCCAGGTTTCGACGGCTGGCTTGTCGAGACCGAGCGACGCGAGGATAGAGTTTTATTGAAAGGCCGTCTTGTCCCAAGACGGCCTTAGCTCTCTTCGGGCTCAAGAGCATGAAGAGCTTTTTTGTTATCCTCACCGCGGCTGCGCTGCTCCTGAACGGGTGCGCATCCCTGACGGACGTGAAGTTCTCCACACGTGAAGGGAGGCCCTCTCCCTTCACGCCTCAGGAAGACAAGATAGGACCTCCTCCCGATCCCTCCATGATGAGGCCCTAGTGCTGTCTCTCCCAAATCCCTCGCAAAATCAATACAGACTCGTGCGGTGAAAGTATGGCGCGTAGTGGAGGTCCCTGAGAACCATCCCAACCGCAAAGAAGTTCACCCGTATACGGGTAGAAGCGACCGGGAGACCGGTCGTTCCTACCTCTGTACGAAGGTCCGGCCGCTCTTGGTTATCACTCTTATTTCGGGGACATAACACTATAGAAGGCTGCGTTCAGATCTGCGCCTTTGAATAAGGCCGGAATCCCCCTCTCCCTTCCCTCTCCCGCCAGGGGAGAGGGTTTTGTGACCCCTCCCTTGATGGGAGGGGGAGGGGGGACGGTGATAAGGCATTGTTATCACAGATGCCTATTCCTTATTTGAACGCCGATGGGGGAAGGGGGAGGGGGATCTTTCGCGCAAATCTCAATGCCGTTCACTATAGAGCCGCGCTCCCTCTACCGCCAGCCATCGTCGCCGGTGCCGGGTCTGTCTTCTCCACGGTCTCCGGGGGGATGAGGAGGATGTCGACGCCGCATCTCCTGCCCTGTTCCGGGCTGCATACGTGGTTGAGACGGAGGGGGCCGCATCAAGCCGGAAACCGACCTTTGGAAATCCTTCAAGAATAAAATGAGTCGCGCTTGCTGGCGGATGGTGAGGAGCTTGGATACCTCATCATACTGCCTTTCCCAATGATCTTTGAGTTGCTGTCTATTTTCTCGAATTTTTTTGAGAAGTTGCTCGATTTCTATGTCCGAAGACTCACCGGCCGGCCGCTGTAGCAAGTCTCTCAATTTCCGAGTGTCCTGTGACACGGCCTGGCGCAGTTTCTTGCGATCCTCGAGGAACTTCGCGCGGATCTCAAAGATCTTGTCCGCGGTCTTCTTGTCCAGATCGAGCGCCTCCATCATTTTCCACATTTGGAGTATCTCTATCCGCTCCTGCGCCTTATCGGGCCCCTCTTCGGGCTGGCTGCGCGCACAAGGGACGAGAAGGGCGGCAAGAACGGTCAGAATGAGCGCCATCAGAATCGGTCGCATATGGATTCCCTTTCGACAATGGCGAAACGCGTCCCGGTATTGATGTGGGCACGCGTCCTAGAGCAGCAAGTTGTCACTTTCGTCCTCGACTTCGAACCAGTTCGTGAACCCGTCGTTGAGAAACGCTATCCTGAAGTCCCCGGGGAAGGCCGCATCGTTCCCTATGTCCATCGATAGGTATCGGTCTTCCTCCACGGGACCGTAGATTTCACGCAAATCTTCAACCAACGCCAAGGCTCGGGCAGGCAATGTCTGCGCATCCCGGTCGGGTCTTCCGGTGAACTCCCTGGCCGCAAGAACAACGAGCACCACGCAGAGAGCCGCTGCGGCCAGCTTCCAGCGCAAAACCCAGACGCCGGGATTTATCTCCTTTTCACGGAGTCCGGCTTCCAAGGAGAGATCATACCGGTGCCAGTATTCCTCTCCCGGGTCGGCGGGCGAGTCGGTCTTCAGCGCGGCGATCAGGCCGCTTATTTCTTGCCTCAATTCCGCGCACGCGGCGCATCCCGTCAAGTGAGTTTCCAGTAGAGCGCGTTCCGTATCGGTGAGCCCCGCGTCCAGGTCACGAACCAGCAGCTCCTCTGCTCTTGCGCACATAAGTTTTTTCATCAATGCCTCCGATTTTCTTTCGGAGCGTTTTCACGGCCTGGAAGAAATTTACCCGCGCCGAGCCTTCAGTCCCGCCCAGCACGCCGGCAATCTCCTTATAATCCATCTCATCATAGATTCGGAGCTGAAGAGTCAAGCGCTGCTTTTCCGGCAGCTCTTCCATCGCGGCGCGAAGAAGAGACCGCATCCTGAGTTGTTCGAGACGCTCGCTCGCTGACGGCCCCGGCTCGGGCTCATGCTCGTTCAGTTCCACCGTGAAATCGCGCTTTCGTCTCCGAAGGTGGTCACGGGCCGAGTTGATCGCAATGCGGTACAGCCAGGTCTTGAACGATGAGGCGAACATAAACCCGGACAGCTTCTCGAACGCCTTCAGAAAAACGTGTTGCGAGATGTCTTTGGCCGCCTCGTTGTCCCGGACTATCCCCAGGATAGTCATGGTTACCGGTCTGGAGTATCGCCGGACGAGCTCCGCGAAGGCTTCACGATTCCCGTTCCGGAAATCTCTGACCAGGTCCGCATCGTTCATTGGCCACCGTTCTGCACATATGGACGCCGAGAAGACCGGCCACGTTATATGCCGGATGAAAAAAAATCGGAAGCCATCTTCAACACGGCAGGCAATCTCTCAGGGAGCCGGCGGCTGAAAACGAGGTCAGGATGTTGTGGGCGCCCGCGGCGCGTCCCGAGACGGACGGCGTACAGGGATTACAGCATGAATGCCCGATCGCAGAAACCGTATCAACGGTGAAATGGACTGTAGGAGCGGGTTTCAAACCCGCCCCCATTGCGTAACCGCTGAACCTTGGGAGGGTCGTAGTTTGCGGCCGAAGGTCATTCGCGATACGGGGATTGATCCGCTTCGTACGAACCTGAACTCCCGCGTTCGCAGCAAGGAAGAAGAAGCGCTCTCCCACACGCTGAAAATTGCTCACGCGCGAAGCGCTCACCCTGCCTTTCAAGATAAGAAACGCGCTACTCGATGCGTGCGCCGTTGTTTGCAAGCCCGTTTAGGCTGCGGCCGGTTGGGACCGCAAATAGCTCCCTTTGAGTTTCTGGAGCGCGGTTCTCTCGATCTGGCGAGCGCGTTCCCGGGTGATACCAAAGTGCGCGCCCAGTTCTTTCAGCGTGTACCGCTGTTCCGAGAGAATTCTCTTTTCAATGATGTACTTCTCTCGAGGGTTCAACGTCTCCAAAGCGTCTTGGACCCATTCTTTGAGTCCTTCCCGTTCTTCGAGCGTCGCCAGCAGCTCTTCCTGGTCGGGTCTGTGATCCTGCAGACTATCCGTAAACGAATCGCGGGAGCGGTCGCCGATCAGGTCATCCAGCGATAGATCATGAGCTTTCAGACGCGCCTGCATGTCGATCACTTCGTCCTCGTGGACGCTGATCTTTCCAGCCAGTCTCGCCACGTTCTCCAAGTGGTCCTCGTGGTCGACGGCCTCCGGGAGATCGGAGATCCTGTAGAAGAGCTTGCGCTGGGCCTGCGTGGTTCCGATCTTCACGAGAGACCACGAGCGTATAATGAAGTTTTGGATGTACGCTTTGATCCACCAGATGGCGTAGGATATCAATCGATAACCTTTGGTGGGGTCAAATCGTTGCACCGCCTTCATGAGCCCTATGTTGCCCTCCTGGATCAAGTCCAGGAGCTTGACGCCATAATTCCGATACCCCAACGCCACCTTGATGACGAAACGTAGGTTGCTGGTCACGAGTATTTGTCGCGCTTGTTCGTCTCCCTCATCACGGTAGCGAATAGCAAGTTCGGTTTCCTTTTCGCGGCTCAATAGGGGGTAGTGTTCAATTTGAGAAAGGTATATCCTGAGTCCGTCCGTCTCAGTCATACGATCCATCTTTTCCACCTCCGTCCCTGTGTGCGGGTTGCCGTCTATCAGTCAGATGCCATGAGGTGAAAAAGGTTTCGCGATGGATGAATAGCCGGAGAGTTCGTCACGATGGTATTGGATAAGCTCTGGGTGAGGATAAAGGGTGAATTCCTGAACTTCAAAGACCAGTTCTTCGAAGGTGGGGAGTTGCGCCGGAAGTCGGAGGATTTCTTGGATAAAATCGAGCGCAGCCTGGAAGGCTATTCGACTTCCGATGAAGCCGAGCCTCGTGCGGATTCGAGGTTGCAGGCTTTGAGAGAAAAACTGGAACAGCTCCGCGCTGCTTCGGGGCAGTCTGAGAAAATCGAGGAACGGCAAGATAAGAAAAAAGCTCCCGCTACGCTCGAGGAGCTGGAGCAGGTGCTCGACGAACTCCTACGGCTGCGAGCGGAAAAACGATCCCCCGCGGGTCAATCTCAGGCGGCCCCAAAGAATCCGCGAACCTTGGGTTGATTCATTGCCTTTTTTGGTATTTCTGAGTCCGACAGCGCTATAGTTCGGTAGGCCGTCGGTAGGTCGGGTCGTGTCTGCTCAACCCGACCTTTTTGTTCTGCTGCCGGCGCGGAGGTCTCTTAGCCTTCTTCATCCCCCTCTGACTGACCGCCCGGTTCCGACCCCGATTCGAAATCCTTCATTGCTCTGGCCAGCTCGTCCAGCCGTTGGTCTACCAGGTAGTTAATCGAGTCTTCGGGCCAGTTACCGTCCTTGTCCGGTTCTCCGGCCGCGATTCCGGTGAGGATCTCGATCCCCTGATCCACGTGGTCAACCGCCCAGATGTGGAACTTGCCTTGCTTGACCGCTTCGACCACTTCCGGTTCAAGATTAAGGTCACCCAGATTCAATCTGGGAATCATGACTCCCTGCTTTCCCGTGAGCCCTTTGGCTTTGCAGGTCTTGTAGAACCCTTCAATCTTATAGTTCACACCACCGATCGGCTGAACCTCGCCATGTTGGTTTACGCTCCCGGTCACCGCGATCCCTTGGTCAATCGGTTTTTCGGCGAGAGAACTGAGCAAGGCGTATAGTTCGGTGGAGGAGGCTGAATCGCCGTCCACCCCCGAATATGACTGCTCGAAGGTGATGCTCGCCGTAAGATTGAGAGGCTTATCCTGCGAGAAGCGGTCCCGCAAGAACCCCGAGAGGATCAGCACGCCCTTATTGTAACTGTGGCCGGAAAGCTCCGCTTCTCGTTCGATATTGATAATCCCCCCCTTGCCCATGCTCGTCTTGGCCGTAATGCGGGACGGCCTGCCGAATGAAAACTCAGGGAGGCTGTACACGCTCAAGCCATTTATCTGCCCGACTCGTTCACCTTCCGTGTCGATCATCAGGATGCCGTCTTCTATCATTTCGTGGATCTTATCCTCAATCATGTTGACCCGTTCGATGCGTTCCGCGTGAGCTTTCTCCACATGCGCGCCCGATATGGCTGAAGCCTTCTCGCTCTTCGCCTGAAGGTCGGCTTCGCGGATCAGGTCCGCTATACGTTCCAGTCGGGCGGTGAGCTTCTTCTTGCGACCGGCCCATCGAACCGCCATGCGCGTGAGGGCTTCAATACCGGAGAGATCGAAGGGGAGGAGTTCCTCTTCCTTGCAGACGTGCGACACAAAGCTCAAGAGTTTCTGCACGTTATCAGAAGTGTTGGGCATAACCGAGTCGAATTCCGCCTTGACCTTAAATATCTTCTGAAAATCCTCGTCATACCAATGCACGATGTCGTAGATCTCGGGTTCGCCGACCATGATCACCCGTATTATCACCGGGATCTTCTCCGGCTTGACCGACGCGGTGAAAAGGAAACTGAACGGATCGGTCTGGATTTCCAGGATTGCTTCCCTCAGAGTCCTTTTCAGGACGGGCCAGACGCCTACCTCGACGAGCGTGTCCCTGGCGTTGAGAACTAAGTATCCGCCGTTCGCCTTCAGAAAACTTCCCGCCTTGATATGCCGATAGTCCGAGAACCAAACGCCACGCTGGTCCACCACCCTGTCGATACCGCCAAAAAGGTTGCGGAACGTGGGAGTGGTTTCAAAGACCACCGGAGCTTTCGTTGTCTCGGAGTTGTCAACGATCACGTTGACCTCGTAGTCCTTGAAAAGAATCTGTTCGGGCGGCGCAAGCATGGCCTGTCCCGGCATGCCTCCTTCGGCGCCGGGCATTCCCTGGACGAGTCTGGGCTTGAACCGGTCAAGGTTCTCGATGATGTCTTGCTGGAGCTCGTCAAGGTATGCGGTAACCGCCTCGTCACTGGTTTCTTCACGAATGGGGGAGATCAGGTCTTTGACCACGGGTTCGACACGGTCTTTGGAGAGGCCTTCCAAATCTTGCTGAATGGATTTATCTATATCCCTGGCTTCCTTGATGATCTTTTCCATCTCCTGGGAGAGTTCCTGATATTTGGCCTTGATCTTCTCCAATTCCTCGGGGGAGAATTTCCCTTCTTCCACCAGGGACTCCAGCTCCTCGATCTTCCTGGGATTTCCCACAACCACAGGAGCCAGATCCGGACGGGTAAACGGGCCCACCTGGACCTGCACCATCATAAAATTCGATTGCTGAACCTTGCTTTCAAAATTCTTGAACAGGGCCTTTTGCCGCCCGATATGGCGGTTTACTATTTCATTGCGCGCGGCCTGGAATTCTTCACTCTCAAATATCGCGGGCACCTTCTTCTTGAGCATATCGATGGTGTCGCTTATCCGCTTCTTGAACTCACGTCCCCCGCCCGCAGCAAATGTAAGCAGCCTTGGCTGATCAGGATACTTGAAGTTGTTCACGTAGCAGAGATCTTTAGGGATGGGCCCCTCGACGTTGTGTTCCTCCAGGAGCTTCTCCACGGTCTTGCGCCTTCCGGTGCCGGGAACTCCGGCCACGAAGATGTTATACCCGGCGCTCTTGATGGCCAGACCCAGCTTGATCGCTTTGACGGCCCGACTTTGCCCCAGAACTTCCTCCTGGGGCGGCACACCCGCCGTGGTCTCACCGACTAGGTTGCGAAGAGAATCGTGCCAGATAAGCTCTTCCCACGGCGCCCGCAGTTTGTCCCTCAAATCACTCATGTTTCCACTTCCTGATTGCAATATTCTTATGAAAGTCGTCGGCAGGAAGCACCCCTGTTCGGATTTGCGTATGGGGTGGTTTGGAGGGGAGATGAGTCTCCCCTCCAAATTATTGCGCAACGATGCGCTCTTGCTGCCAGCCTCCGAGGCGAAGCCACGAAGCGCTCGCCGAAGCCCGGGACTTTCATGATTCGTTGTTGCTCTCCAGCTATGGCGGTTGGTTCGAAGGAGGCCCCCCCTCCGAAGATCACACACCAATACGTCTTCCATCCGGACAGACGCAGATATATGCGCGGAAGAATCTCTAACGTACTCTAACAGATTTATTATTTCCATCTCCTTTTGGTCCTGCAAGCGGCTAAGGCTCGAAGGTCGCTATTTCAGCCACGAAAGGCCGCGCACAGTTCCACCGGCGAAAGAGGTGTGCACGCGCCTACCATACCGACAACGCGGCGCGCACCTGAAAAGCGGGCCTCGAATGTGTGGCGTCGCGAGCAGCGCTAAATCACGGAGCGCTCAGATGCCTCATCAGGTAATCCGACCAGATGGGGAGGCGTGGAAGGAGCGGGCGCGATCAGTTTGGAGAGGCCAATATTGGGCTAGAGCTTTAGGAGTTCCTTAATATCTTCTCGGGACCACGGAAACGTCGGATCCTTCGCGTCCCAAAGAAGGTCGAGAATTGCTTCCTCATCCGTAATTCCTTTGTTTTTCATTATCTTAAGAATCCCTACTACAATTTTTCCCACGTCGAAGCCAAAGTAGTCATCCGTCATATCGCTTCTCCCGGCAGTACGGTTATTTCTTCTCGCGGCCGGCCTGAATGCAGAACTCGATGAAACGCTTGATCACGTTTCGGGCATCAGCGTGCATTTCGGAAAATTCCACGCCCACGCTAAACACGTCGGCTGTTTGGCGTTCATACCATTCAACTTGGGCCAGGCAGTCAACGGTTCCAAAGTGCTTGCCCAAGTCCAGCACAAGCTCCAGAGAATTCCGGGCGAAAGAATACTCGGTGAAAGAAAGATGAAAGCCGTCCCACACCATCTTGGGCGTGTCAAAAATAAGGCCGGTCAAGCTCAACGATCGCGTAATGGCTGAATGCTGATCCGATCTGCGCGCGGGATCGTCTCCGTGGATCACAGTAAACTTAAAAGGGACCCTGACATCCGCGCGCGTCACTTCGGAAACCTCATTCACATGCCCCAAGCCTGCAGTGGCAGGCATAAGGGCCCTGTCATTGCGCCGCGCCTCGTCTCAAAGCGCGGAGCGAGCCCCCGTTCGAGCGCCGAACAGAAGTTCATCCACCAGCTCCACGATAACGTGGCCGATCACCTGGTGCGCTTCTTGTATGCGAGGGGTCGCGCCGCCGGCAACCGCGAGATAATGATCGCAAAAATCTCCCATGCGAGCGTTCGGAGGGCCACCGATGCCTATCGTGACCAGCCCTAACGAGCGAGCGGTTTCAAGTCCCCGCACCACGTTTCTCGATGTGCCCGAAGTGCTGATTCCTATTGCCGCGTCCCCCGCTTTCCCGATCGCTCTGATCTGCTTATCGAAAACGGCTTCGTATTCAACGTCGTTGGCTATGGCCGTGAGGATCGAGGTGTCTGTTGTGAGGGCGATAGCCGCGAGAGGTGGTCGATCTATCAGGTATTTGTTAACGAATTCCGCGGCTATGTGTTGGGCGTCGGCGGCGGATCCTCCGTTGCCGAAAAGGAGAAGCTTGTTGCCCCGCTCAAGGACTTCGGCCAAGCCGTGAGCCACCTCCTCCAGGGCGGAGAGATTCTCCCGGAGGCAGGTCCGCTGAAGCTCGATGCTTTGATTGAAGATCTCAGCGATGCGCTCTTTCAACGAATCGGGTCTCCTTGCGCTTCTCCCGGAGTAGGGGATCTCCTCCGGCATATTCGCGCTCAGCCGCAGGGCCGCCCCAATAATGAACGATTTTTGCCACAGGCTCTAGAAAAAAGTGAAACGTGCGGAAAGTCCGGGTCGGCGCCTCTGCGAAGGGCCAGGATCTATTGGTCACGACAGAATATGAGAACGCGCCGGCAAGTTTGGCGCCGCGGACGCTCCGCTAGGCTCGTCCGCGCACGGATGAGTCCGCGAGGCGCGGGGGACATCCGTGGCACCGAGTGAAAGCTTTCCGCTCTATTGCGAGAGGAGTATTCTTGGCTCAAATCCCGGGCCCATCGCTCTACCAGGCCACGAGACAAAGGATCTCGGTAAAAAAGGGGTGGCTCTCGCCTCTTCGCCCTGATAGGTTATAAGTTATAGGATAGCCTATTCCTCCGCTCTGGGGAGCTGTAAACTCGCGGATCATGCGAGGTCGGTTCTCGGGTCCAGGGGTGAGGCGCCCGCAGCCCTTAAGATATGAAAGACCTTATCTGAAACCCATGAAACTGCAACGCTACGACATCGTAGATTTTTTTGATGACAAGAGAATATGCTCCGGCGCTGTTCTCGATTTGGAGGAGAAGCGTTTACGCGTGCTCAACGATCGAGGGCAGGAGACCAAGATCACCATTTCGAGGGTTCTGTGCGCGTCACGGGATGGCCGGTTTCCGTCTTCGGGCGCCAAGGACGAGCAGGTTGCCGCGCTCAAGGCGCTGTCGGCCGGAAGGGAGCAAATCAAGTCCGCGATAAACCTGCGGGAGATATGGGAGGTTGTTAGCTCCGACGCGGAAGAGATCAGCGTGGAGGATCTTGCCCAGTTGGTCTTTGGTAAGGATGCTGATCCGGACAACAGGGCTGCGCTCCTACGGGCCATTCACGAAGACAGAATATTTTTCAGGATCAAGCCTGATCATATCGAGGTGACCTCATCTACCCGTGTCGAACAGGCCCTGGCGCAGATGGAAAAGGAAAGGGAGCGAAAAGAGTTTGTAAGCCGGTGCGCAGACTTCCTGAGCCGACTCGGCGCGGGCCAAGAGGTTTCGGTCGCGAGCGCGCCTGACGGACTCATACCGCTGCTGGAAGAGGCTGCGGAAGCCGGGAAGGAATGGAGCGACCACAAGACCGTCAAGCAAATTCTCTCACACGCGGAGATCCCCTCGGATTTCGATCCCTTCAAGATACTGGTAAAGCTGGGCGTCTGGTCCCAGGACGAGAACATCCGTCTCAGAGCCGAGAAGACGCCGATCGAATTCGATCCCGAAGCGGCGCAGGAGGCTCGAACCGTTGCCCAAAGGCCGCTTCCCACGTCAAACATTCCTTTCACGGAGGGGGACGCGATCGCGATTGACTCCGCAAGCACCCGGGACGTGGACGACGCGCTATCAATTACTTCCCAAGGCGACGATACGATTGTGGGCATACATATAACCGACGTGGCCCATTTCGTGGATTATGAGTCGTTTCTCGACAGAGAAATCCGGCAGAGAGCCACTTCGATCTATCTCCCGGACAAGACCGTTCCGATGCTGCCGCCGGCGCTTTCCGAGGCCGCGGCGAGCCTTACGGCCGGGCAAACTCACGCGGCGATTACCGTGAGCTTACGGGTCGGTCGTGACTACCAAGTCCGGGAGTTCCGTATATTTCCTTCCTTGGTGCGGCTCAAGGAGCGCCTGTCGTACGAGGAGGCGGATGAAAGGATCGGAGATCCGACTTCTTCCGAGGCCCACTTATTCCGGGTGGCCCATGCCATGAGGGAGGCGCGGATGGCCTCGGGCGCTCTCATATTCAGGGATCCCGAGCTGGCGGTTCGCGTGGATGAAGAAGGCCGGATAGAGGTTTCCGTAAGAGACAGGGAAGCCCCTTCTCAGATCCTCGTCTCCGAAATGATGATTCTGGCCAACAGCCTCTTCGCTCGATTCATGACGGAGCATAGAATTCCCGGCTTCTACCGGAGCCAGCCGCCTCCTATGGAAAAGGTCGAACTGGGCGAAGTCTATGACCCGGTGGCATCCTATCGCGCCAGGAAAGCGATGGCGCGCGGGGACCTGGGGCTGGACCCCGCGCCGCATTCTACTTTAGGGTTGGACGTGTACACCACGAGCACGTCACCCCTGCGAAGATATCCCGATCTAGTGGTCCAGAGACAGGTCAAGACCTATCTGGAGACCGGGCGGCCGCTCCTGGAGAGAACAGAGCTGGAAAAGATTCTGGTGGAGATCTCCTATCCGCTGGAAAGAGCCGTAGCGCTGGAGAGGGAGCGTCAGAGATACTTTCTCCTGAAATACCTGAAGGAGAGGGTCAATGAGGAGTTCGAGGCCGTGGTGCTCCAGCGGTTCCCTCGATTCCACCTCGTGCAGATCCGGGACTTGTGCATTAACGGGGCGCTGGCTACCCCGAACGGCTTGACGCTCACCCCGTACGACCGAGCCCTGGTCAGAATCGAAAAAGTCAATCCCAGAGAGGACAGACTCGCGCTCTCCCTCGTGAAGTTATTGTAGACGCATGGCCGAAGAGAAAATAACCCTCAAGATTATGCCCACTCCTGCCAGCCGGGACGTGTCGCAATCCAGTCTCCTGAAGCTCTCTCACCTCATCAAGATCGCCCCTGAGGGCATCATGGATCGGATCTCCCGTGGACAAGGCGTGTTGATCGTTATGCGGGCAAGCCCGAGGGTGGACAAACTGGAGGCTTTCCTGAAATCCCTCGGTTTCGACGTGACCCGTTCATCCGCGGGCGCCGTGCGAGACCCCAGGCCCGCAACGCTCGCCGACCAGCCGGCATCGCCGCGCCCCGACTCGGCGCGTCCTCCCGAAGAGGGGGAATGGAAAGTCGGAGACACTATCGAGAACCTCTACGATGTTCGAGGCATCAAACGCGGCGGGATGGGCGCGGTCTATATCGTGCACCACAAGCGTTGGAACGTGATGCTGGCAGTGAAATCCCTCCTTCAAAGTCTCCGCCAGAACCCTGAAGACCGCGCGCTTTTTGTGAAAGAAGCGGAGACCTGGATCCAACTGGGATTTCACCCGAATATGGCGGCTTGTTATTACGTGCGAACCATTCAGAACAGCCCGCGCATTTTCATCGAATACGTGGACGGGGGCTCGATCTTCGATATCATACGCAGCCGGGAGACCCTCGGATGGGACGCGGTCATCGACATGATGATCCAGGTAAGTGATGGGCTCGAACATGCGCACTCAAAGGGGCTGATTCATCGCGATGTAAAGCCCGCCAATTGCATGCTCACGAAGGACGGCCTGATCAAAGTCACCGATTTCGGCCTCACCAAGCGGAGAAAATCGCAAGCAGGCGCTCCACTGAACATTTCTCTGACGGATCTCCTTGCGCTGGGAAACCAATCCATCACTGCAGCAGGTATGGGAACCCCGGGGTACATGGCGCCTGAGCTATGGAACCTGGACCAGGAGGTGGGACCTCAGGCGGACGTCTATGCTTTCGGCGTCATGTTTTTCGAGCTTTCATGTTTGCAAAAGCCTTTCTTCCTCAGGCCGGGCCAAAGGCGGCAGGATCTGGTCATGGCTCATCTGGAAAAGTCGCCCCCTCCGCCTTCGTCGATCCGCGCGGACATTCCTGCGCAACTCGAATCAATCATCCTGAAATGCTTGGAGAAGAGGCCATCCGACCGATACGGTTCATTCAGGGAAATACGTAACGAAATGGCCGGCATATATGAGGAGATTTTCCAAAAGCCCTATACTCGCCCTCCTGCCGATGAAGTGAAGCTCCTTGCGGATGCGCTCAATAATCGGGCTGTCTCCCTGATGGACCTTAACCACGAGGAGGAAGCCGAGGCTGCGTTGCGGCAGGCGCTTGAATCTGACCCGTATCATGCCGAGGCAGTATACAATCTCGGTTTGCTGGATTGGTCCCGCACCGGGAATCCGGATCGAGCTCTGGTGGTGAAGCTGGAAGAGGTGAGCAAGACGGTGGAATACCGCGGTCGCGGCGCGCATCTCCTGTCCCGGTGCTTGTTGACACTGGGAGAGGCTCAACGAGCTCGGGAGTTCGCGGAACTCTCCCTCTCCGCTGAGGACGGCGCCCTGGATAGGCTGAAGCCCCTCGCCATAGCCATGATCGGAGCGGGACAGGACAAGGACGCCACCGAACACCTGGAGACCTATCTGGACGGATTTCCCGACGACGAAGAAGCTCGGGGCTGGCTGATCGGCTCACTCGCGCGACAGGGCATGGTGGAGCAAGCCCAGGCGCGATTTACTCAAAACCCGCGTGCGGAGGCCCTGGCAGGGCTGACTGTAGAACAGATCGGCGCTCTCTTCAGATTCTCCCCGCTATCAGAGACTCTTGTGTTGCAAAGCCATCGGGGTTGGGTGACCTGCGCAGGATATTTCCCGCGGTCGGGCCTGGTGATAACCGGCGCGCGCGACAGGACCGTAAGAATATGGGACTTGAATGGGGGAGTGGAGATCAAGAGTATTCCGGTAGTTGGGGAACCGCCGGCCGCGCTTTGGATCTCTCCCATCGAGGAGTTGGTGGCGCTGTGGGATGGCCGCGCGGGTTCACCGGTGAAGCTGCTCGATCCGGACGCGGATCGGTTTGTGGGGAGTCCCCTGGCCCATGCGGGCGCGGTGACAAGCGCGGTCTTCTCACCTGACGGCCACTATATTCTCAGCGTGGAAGAGAACGGTTCGGTTCGCCTCTGGGATACCCGGACCGCGAAGGCGGTGGAGAGCTACAAGGTTCCGATGCACAGCGCGGCAGCGACCATTTTCCCTGCCGGATCGGGCCCTGAAGTCTTTATGGTGGGAAAGGACAAGGTGATCCGACGCATGGATCTGGCTCGGTCGGAGACGGTCACCTTTTCCCGCAACATGAGCGATCGCGTGACCGCAATGAAGTCCTCCCCGGACGGCAGCGTGCTATTGACGGGCTCCAAGGAAAAGGTGTGCGTCGTCTGGGACGGCAAAATGGGAGAACCTCGCGTCGCGTTCCGGGGCCATGAAGACCAGGTCGGTTCGATCGCTCTCAATGCCGAGAGAAATCTGGCGGCAAGCTACGACGCCAAGTCAGGGGTCAAGGTATGGGACGTGGTCAGCGGCCGGGTCTATCGCACGTTCCCGGCCGGCGATAACGAGATCTTCTGCCTGACGTTCAGTCCCGACGGCAGCCAGCTCCTTGCAGGCGGGCGAGACATGAGCGCTCGCATATGGGACGTCCGCGGGCGAGCCCTTTGGCCGGAACTTGCCCTGGCTAAAGTGCGCACCATTAAGAAGCAGATCAGCTCCGACAAGAAATTCAAGACGGAAGTGGACGCTGCAAGACAGGCCATCAAGCGGGGCGCGCTCTCCTCAGCCTATGCGCGCCTTCGTAAAGCTCAGTCGGTGCCTGGGTATGAACGAACCGATCTGATCCTCGACCTCCTTAATCAATTGGCTGACCGAGGAAGAAGGGTGGAGCTCCACAGCGGATGGAACCGAAAGACGGTTGAAACCTCGTCGGCCGTAATGGATCTTATTTTTTCGCCCACCGCCATCAGTTTTCTTACCGCCCATGCGGACCACAAGGTTCGCGTCTGGAGCACCAAGACGGGAGAGTGCGCGCAGATCCTGGAAGGCCACTCTAATCTTGTCGCCGCGCTCGCCCTGTCGCCCAACGGACGGGAAGCAGCCTCTGGGAGCGATGACAGGACCATCCGACTGTGGGAGACCTACTCGGGGAGAACCACGGCAATCCTGAAAGGACATAGTGAGAGCGTAAGCTCCGTGGCATACGACCCGACCGGGGCTTCGGTGCTTTCGGGATCATGGGACGCGACCGCGAGGCTGTGGAGGGCTTCGGACGGATCTCTCATCAGGACCTTCAAAGGTCATGAAGACAAGGTTTCCGCAGTGGGCTTCACCCACAATTCTCGATACATCTTCACCGGCGGATTTGACGGCCTGACGAAAATGTGGGACGCCGAGACCGGTAGGCCGCTTCGGGATCTCAAGGGGCACCGCTCGCAAATCACCCGTGTGCGAGTTTCACCAGGGGGCGACTTGCTCGCCACCGCCTCGATGGACGGCGCCACCAGAATCTGGGCCATCGGCACAGGCGCCCACCTGCGCACCCTGGACGCGGACCCCCGGGGCGTGCGCGCGGTCGGATTCTCTCCGGACGGGAGGTTCATCATCACCGGCGGAACAGACAACAATCTCAAAATGTGGGATCTCAAGACCGGTAAGCTCATTCGCGAGTTTCAGGGTCACGCCCGCGAAATCACTGCGGCGCAGTTCTCCTTCAACGCTCGCTTTCTCATCAGCTCCTCCACCGACGGAGTCGTATGGTTGTGGGAACTGGACTGGAAACTTAAGTTTGACGAGCATTAAGGGCCCTCTGCTCATATGGCGCCGTCGATCCCGCCTTTTTGAAATCCACACGCTTTTCGGATCTCACTATGGGCGCATGCGGACATTGCAAGTCATCCGCCCCGGTTATATCGGGCGCAATAGGCTTCTGCGCCGACTGTATCCGCAATCACTACTCGGACGTGTGGCCGGAGATCAAGCGTGTCCATGACGAGAGTCGGCGGCGACACGGTCTCCCTGAAGATCCTCCCCGCGCTCAAGACGGACTGACATGTCCCCTTTGTTTTCATGGGTGCGCCATCCCCGAAGGGGGATACGGATACTGCGGCCTGCGACACGTGGAGAATCGGCGCCTCAAAGGTGGAAGGCCGCATGAAGGAGATCTGACTTTTTACCACGATCCGCTGCCGACAAACTGTGTGGCTGATTTCGTGTGTCCGGGCGGATCCGAGACCGGCTATCCGGAATACTCCGTCGCACAGGGACCTGAATACGGATTCAAAAACCTCGCGGTCTTCTATCAAGCCTGTTCGTTCAACTGCCTGTATTGTCAGAACTTTCACTACCGGGAGAGCTCGCGCCGCGGTCGCGTCGTCTCCGCGAGGCGCCTCGCGGACGCGGTGGACGATCGCACCACGTGCATCTGCTATTTCGGCGGCGACCCGGGGCCTCAGGTCCTCCATGCGATTCGGACCTCCGAGATCGCCTTGACTCAAGCGGGGGGCCGGGTCCTCCGGGTCTGCTGGGAAACGAACGGCGCCATGCGGCGGCCTTTCCTGAAGAGGGTGGCCGAGCTGTCTCTCAGGTCAGGGGGGTCCGTCAAATTCGACCTTAAGGCATGGGACGACCGGCTACATCATGCCCTTTGCGGGGTCAGCAACCGGGATACCCTCCGGAATTTCGCATGGCTGGGAGAATGGCTTTCCCGGAGGCCTCAGCCGCCGCTCCTCGTTGCCAGCACCCTACTGGTTCCCGGATATGTGGACGAGGAGGAGGTCGCGGCCATAGCGGCGTTCATCGCGGGCGTGAATAGCCACATTCCTTACCGGCTGCTTGCATTTCACCCGGATTTCTACCTTCGGGATCTTCCGGCCACCTCCAGGAGCCACGCGAAACAATGCCGCGACGCGGCCGTACGCGCGGGACTCACGTGTGTTAGTATGGGCAACCTGCATTTGCTGGGACAGGACCGCTATTGCTGAGGCGGGTGGGAATGCGCGCCGGTGGCTGAAGACCTCATGTCGGCAAAAAAGGACGGTTGGTTCAATGAAAGGGAATGATGACAAGATCTGGACTAGCTCATGTTTTGAACAATCACTCACACGCATACTCAATTCGCGGAAAAAGACCGTCCTTCCTCGCTTGAACTTCACCGTGGCCGCGGTCCTCTTTCCCATCTATTACAAGGACGGCGCTCCCACCGTACTGCTCACAAGGCGCTCCGACCTTGTGGAGCATCACAAGGGGGAAATATCCTTCCCAGGCGGAAAGATGGACGACACCGACCCGGACCTGCTCTCCTGCGCGCTGCGAGAGACCGCGGAAGAAGTGGGCATTCGACCGGAAGACGTTCGCATTCTGGGAGAGCTCGATGATTTCTATACCGTGGCGACGAGTTACCTGGTGGCGCCCTTCGTCGGAACGCTCCCGTATCCGTATGAGTTCAAACCAAGCGCCAGGGAGATTGACGAGGTGCTGGGGGTGCCGCTGGAAGTCTTCTTCGACCCGAGCCGTCGTTCCGAAGAGACATGGCGTTTTCAGGGCAGGGACATCGAGGTGGTTGTCTACAAATGGCAAGGGCACAACATCTGGGGAGCAACCGCGAGGATTCTGAAACACTTCACCGAACTGATCGAGCATGGGCGCCCGGAATTCTCAGTCTGCGCCTCTGAAGGAGCCTCAGATGGCCTCCAATGAAGTCTTTCCGGACGACTTCTCTCAGTGTGTGGCGTTCCACGGCCATGTGTGCCCCGGACTGGCCATAGGTTATGCCGCGGTCGCCTCGGCCAGGGCAATGCTGGGGAGCGCCCGCGCGGATGACGAAGAGTTCGTGGCTATTGTGGAAAACGATTCATGCGCGGTGGACGCGGTCCAGGTGTTGACCGGCTGCACGTTTGGGAAAGGGAACCTGATCTTCCGGGACTGGGGCAAGCAAGTTTTCACCCTTCTCGAGAGAAAGACGGGCCGAGCGGTTCGGGTATCGCTGCGAAATAGAGCTCTGCCCGGGAACGAAGAACGCAAGGCCCTCAAGGCGAAGATCGACGCGGGCGAGGCTTCTCAAGCCGAGCAAGAGAAGTGGGACGAGCTGCGTCGGGAGGCGGTGATCGCGCTCATACGCGGCGATCCGGTTGATTTTTTTGAAGTCAGAGAAGTGACCGTGGAGACGCCGCCGTACGCGTCCGTGGTCGGGACCGAGCCGTGCGCCGGGTGTGGCGAACCGACCATGCGGTCCAGACTCGTGGATACCACAGAGGGCCTGATCTGCAAGGAGTGCGCGCAGGTCCGCTGTTCAGGCTGAGAAGCGCCCCAAAGCTCCCGAGTCTTCCAACGAGTGGCTTGGAAAGCATTCTCGAATTGCCCGTCGCTCGTTGTTGATCTAAGCGCAATACGAAGCTCAACAAGAATGGAACAGCTATGAAGGTATCAGACCACCTATACGTCTACCCATGGACGAACCAGAGAGAAAACAACTGTAACAGCGTCGTCATCGACGGCAAAACGCCGCTCCTGGTCGATCCCGGGCATCTGCACCGGGTAAAGGAGCTTTTCACCCGCATGCAAGCCGACGGATTCGATCCGAAGAAGATCAAAACCGTGATCGCCACACATTCGCACCCGGACCATTTCGAAGGAACGGCAGCCTTTTCGAACCCCTCAGTGAAAATAGGACTCTCCAGGCAAGAAGAAAGCTTTATCGAGGAAGTGTGGCGGCCCGCGTACCTCAAACAGGGCATCAAGATGCCTGACTATCGTGTTGACTATTATCTCCAAGAGGGAACTCTGGAGCTGGGAAAACATGAATTCGAGGTGATCCTCGCGCCCGGCCATTCTCCCGGAAGCTTGTGCCTGTACTGGCCGAGACATCGGGTTCTGATCGCGGGAGACGTGGTTTTCGCCCAGGGTGTGGGCCGTTTTGATTTGCCCGGGGGCAATGCGGAACAGCTAAAAGAGAGTGTGGAGAGGCTTTCTCGGCTGCACGTGGAACTGCTCATTCCCGGTCATGGGCCGGCCCTGCAGGGCGCAGGGAAGGTCCAGGGCAATTTTGATTTCATCAAGAAGGCGTACTTCGGCCTTGGCTGAGAGTAGTTCAAGAATTCGGCAGGCGGTTCAGATTTTGGAACGAGAATAAACACGAGTTATGTTAGGCAATTAGCAACAAGGCGGGCCTGATGTTCAAAAATTTGAACATTTTAGTGTGAATTCAACAGATTCCGATCTTGGGCCCGGCACCGTTAACCATGCTGAATCATGTAAGATTTCCGGAAACGGTTACCCGGCGGAGAAGTGGCACGGAATTTGCTCTTCCCCCTGCGTAGAAAGCTATTCCTCCTACGCCAACTGTTACTCACAGTTGGTTTTTTTTTACAACAGCGGCTCAGGGAGGAAGGCTGGAGCCTGATGCGCACCCGTTCTCTCATCTCTGTCTGTCTGTGCATGGGGTTTGCGCTCGTTGTGCTTTTGCGCGCGCTCAGCCCAACCGAGGCTTCTCCTGCGGAGGCTCGTTCGGGCTCTGTTCTGATTCTCCCCTTCCATGTGATTTCCGGGCAGATCGATAAGACGTTGAAGGATTTCAGCGACCATGCGGACAGGACACTCAGGTCTTCGGTGGACATCTCCGGGACGAATCTCCGAGTGGAAGCGGAAGATGCCACCAGAAAGCTCTTGGAGCAAAAGGGCTTTCCTTCCATCGAGCAGGAAGCGGTGAAGCTGGGGATCGAAGCGGGGTCCTCCCTCGTGGTTTTCGGTGTGCTGTCGGAGGAGGAGGGCCAGTATCGCCTCAACGGCGTTCTGTGGGATATCCGGAAGGAGCGCATGGTTGTACGCACGGACTTGAAGGTGGCGAATATCCACGGACTCCCCACGTTACTGCAAATATTCGTGGTGAATGTGAACAAGGGGATCTATGGGAGTCCCCGGCTGCCTTTTTATCGAGCCGATCCGCCGGAAAAGCCGGGTGGGTCCACGCGAGACCGACTGTACACGCCCGTCGCCATTCGCAGAGACGCGGCCGGTCCATGGCGTAGTCCGGAGCTCGCGGTGGATCTGAGGGCGGTGGATATAGCGGATGTGGATGGCGATAAGAAAAACGAAGCAATCTTCCTCGATGCGGGCCAGGTGACGGTCAGCCGCTTTGAGGAGGGCAGTCTCAGGACACTCTTCCAGTTCTCCCAACGGCCTGCGGACTACATAAGTGTTGAAGCGGAAGATCTGAATGGCGACGGCATGGCGGAAGTGATCCTGTGCTACCAGACCCCATCGGGAATGGAATCGGCCATTTTTCATTATGCGGACCGCTCCATGCGGGAAGTCGCCAAATTCCCTCATCTCATTCTGGCGACGGTTGCCGATCCCACGGCCGAGAATAAGCGCATACTTCTCGGTCAGCGCACAGATCGGCCCGACGTGTTTTCGGGAGAGATGATCGTTTTCCGGATGGAGGGGCAGGATGTGACGCCGGTTGGCAAGGCTTCACTGCCCCCCGGCGCGCTATTGCTCAGTTACGCATCCGGAAGGTTGGGCGGAAGGGGGGCGTTTTTCCAGGTAATGCTGAGCCAGGATCAGCGTCTCATGGTTTTCGACGAAGAGAATCGGCTTCTCGCCAACATGACCGACAAGCTTTTCGGCGTGCCGCGTGCCCTCAAAGTATCCGAAAAGAAGGGCATTCCAGGCATAATTTATCCGGGAAGAGTCCTCATTGCGGATACGGACGGCGACGGCGAGAACGAGGTGCTCGTTGCGAAACAGACCGGCGCAGGTTGCGTGATTGAAGATCTTCTATGGGATGGGACCGAACTGAAAACAAAATGGAAGACGGTCGGATCCCAGGGGATCATACCCGACTTCCGAATCCGTGACCTGAAAAATGCGGGTAACCGGTCTCTTGTGGTCCTCCTCGTCAGCTATCGGCCCGTGTTGCCTCTCCTTACCGGGCCTCGCAGTGTGGTGTTCGCTTACGACATCCTTCCGTGAAGTTCCCACGGCCCCTTCGATGGCCGGCGCCCGGCGTTCGGGTAACAATATCGTGTTTGCCGAAAGTAACGGCCTATTCGGGACGCGCTGCTCGGGTTCCGCCGGAATGACCGCGGCAGACTGCCGAGAAACGGATAAGGCTTTTGGCGACGGGAACAAAAAGCCCCCGCCTTCCTCGACCGGAAAGCAGGGGCTTTTGGATTGTCTGCTCTGTTGTGGAGGCGGGCAATGTCCGCCTCGATGGATTTACTTGACGATAAACGGAACCACCAGCAGAGCGACCATGTTGACCACTTTGATCACGGGGTTCAAGGCCGGTCCTGCGGTATCTTTGTACGGGTCGCCGACGGTGTCGCCGGTGACCGCGGCCTTGTGAGCTTCGCTTCCTTTGCCGCCCAGATTACCGTCTTCGATGTACTTCTTGGCGTTATCCCAGGTCGCCCCGCCTGTGGTCATCGCAATGGCCAGGAACAGACCCACCACGATGCTCCCGATGAGCACGCCGCCCAGAGCCGGCGCCCCCAGGCCCGGAATGAAACCGATTACCAGTGGGAGGACCACGGGCAGAAGCGAGGGGAGCACCATCTGCTTCTGAGCCGCCGCCGTCACCAGATCGACGCACTTGCCGTATTCGGCCTTTACACCGGGCAGACCTTCCTTCAGGCCCTTAATCTCGCGGAATTGACGCCGCACCTCTTCAACGATGGCGCCTGCGGCTTTACCAACAGCCAACATGCACAGCGCGGCGAAGAAGTAGGGAATGATCCCGCCGATGAGCAATCCAATCAGGATCTTGGGATCGGAGAGGTCAAACATCAGGGCTTTGCCGGTGAGTTCCTCAATGGCCCTTGTATACTCGGCAAAGAGCACCAGAGCAGCAAGGGCTGCGGAACCGATCGCATACCCTTTGGTCACCGCCTTGGTCGTGTTGCCCACTGCATCCAGGGGGTCGGTGCGGTTGCGCACTTCTTCGGCCAGATTTGCCATCTCCGCGATACCGCCGGCATTATCCGTGATCGGGCCGTATGAGTCGATCGCGACCACCATGCCGGTCATGGAGAGCATGGAAACGACCGTCACCGCGACACCGTACAAACCGGTCGACGGGCTGCCCGAAAAGCCTCCGCCCAGACCGTAACCGGCCAGAATGGCGCCGGCCAGCACAAGAATCGGCAGCACCGTGGACATCATTCCGATAGCCAAGCCGGCAATGATGTTGGTGCCGTGACCGGTGACGCTGGCGTGAGCCACATACTTCACCGGGCCGTACATGCCCGTAAAATACTCGGTGATCACCACGATGAGCCCGGTAAGGACCAGACCGAGCACAGCCATGTAAAAGATCGCGAGCGGAGTGATGACGAAACCCGCGTCCTTTTGGGCCGGCAGAGGCAAGTACAGGGCCACGATGTAGAAGAGGGCGGCCGCCAGGATACCTGCCACGGCAAGCCCCTTATAGAGCGCGCCCATAATGTAGAGGTCTTTCTCAGCCTTGGCCTTGCTCAGCCGGACAAAGAAGGTGCCGATGACCGAGGCGATGATCGCGGCCCCGCCAATAAGCAGAGGCAGATAGAACGCGGCGGAGTCCATGCTGTACACTGTCTTGCCGAGCAGCATGGCGGCCACGATGGTAACCGTGTACGTTTCGTAAAGGTCCGCGGCCATACCTGCGCAGTCGCCTACGTTGTCACCCACGTTGTCCGCGATGACGCCCGCGTTGCGGGGGTCGTCTTCAGGCAGGTCCGCTTCGACCTTACCCACCAGGTCCGCGCCCACGTCCGCGGCCTTCGTGTAGATACCGCCACCCACACGAGCAAAGACGCTCATGAGGGAACTCCCGAAGCCCAGCGCCACCAAAGCGCTAAAGATGGCCTTTGGATCGGGGTTATACGAGCGGGCCACCAAGAAGAACCCCGCCACGCCCAAGAGCGCCAGACCGGTGACCACGATCCCGGTGACCGAACCGCCCTTGAAAGCCACTTCCATTGCGTCGGGCAAGCTCTTGGAGGCGGCCGCAGCCACCCGCACGTTTGCGTTGACGGAAACCTTCATGCCGAGAAAGCCGGCCAGAGCGGACCCGACCAGACCGATGAGGAATCCCAGCGGCGGCATGATGCTCTTGAAGGCCACGTACAAGACGATGAGCAGAATCACGGCTATGATCGCCACAACCTTGTACTGGCGCGTGAGGTAAGCCATTGCGCCTTCGGCCACGTAGCTGGAGATGTCCTGCATCTCCTTGCTCCCGGCCTCCTGCTTAAAGACCCAGCCCGCGGTAATCAGGCTGTAGGCCACACCTAGGGCCCCGCAGATGAGGGCAATATAAACCACCCAGTCCATCCACCTACCTCCTTGAAATGCAATCAAATATTTTCTCTAGGGAGAAAAGACGCCTATTCAGCGCACATTACCGAGAAACGGTCATGGTGTCAAGGACGAATGCGGGCGCGGGATAACCATTCCGTTAGGCGAGGAATGACTGTCATTGCGAGTCCCGCGGAACGCAGGACGAAGTAATTTTCCGGACTTCAAGAAGGCGAATTGCCGATGGGACGGCCTCGCGCGGAACAGGGAGCGCCCGTCATTCTTTGACAGGCGAGACACCTGTCCCACCATTCACTCCTCGCAATGACAAGTGAGATGCGCGTCCTACCCGCGCCTAACCGAATCTTTACGGCGCGAGGTTACGATAAGGGCCTGGGAGACTAACTTCGGGTGCGTCTTGCGGATTACTTGCCCACCGCCACAAGGAGCAGCGGCTTCACCGACGATGGGAGACTCAGCACGGACGCCACCTTTCCATCATCGAACGCCCCGACGCCTCCGGCGGAGATTCCCAAAGATTCGGCTTCCAGGTATATATTCTGATTGGCGCTCCCGGCCTCCATCATCACGTAATTCACTCCTCGGCTGCCATACCGCATGGTAGTGCGCTCGAATATCGCCCCAATCAACACCACGGCAGGCGCTCGAGCAAGCCACATCTGGCCCAGAGCCGCATTCGCCAACAAGTTGCGCTTATCCCCCTGAGAGGTCAGCTCCAACACGTTCTTGCGGGGGTTATACTGATACACTCCCGCAGGAACCTCGGCCACGCCGCCCTGACCGGCCACAAGAAACACTTCCAGGGGATAGAGTCCGCCCGCGGACGGCATAACTTTGAGCGTCGCCCCGCTTATCGCGTCTCGCGGAAGGTCTCCGTTGGCGACCCACAGGAGCTGAGACACCTGCTGGAGAGTCAGCGGTGTTCCCTTATACTGTCGGACCGTCTTCTTGTTCGCCATGGCTTGGGCCACCGAAACGCTCCCCTTCAGATCCGGTTTCGGCAAACGGATCTCGTTCTGCGCCAAGAGGGCAGGGGAACACACAAGCGTCAAAGCCAGTCCGCCGATAACTGCGCGGTATCCAGTCTGATTGAACATATGCGCCTCGACCTCCGGAGAATAGATAACCGATCACCCCCCGGGGACCTCACAAAATGACCCCCGCCTTTCTTTGTCCGCGAATCCCGAACCGGCGCCGCGGCACATCTTCTTTACCAGAACCCTTCGCGGAAGACCACAGGTATTCCCACGAGTAAAATAAAGATTGGGTTGAGCGTCCTAGAGCCACTCCCTCAATCATGTCATGAAAAGGACCCCGGATCGGGTCCGGCGTCCTCCTCATGAGAGCTGAGATGCGCTTGCCGGTCGCATAACTGAATCCTTACACCGGCATTGCGTCTGCTCTTTCCTTTTTGCCTTCATTCCTATATACCAAAATTTTCCGACCCGCTTTCGGACGCCTTCCACGCGCACGGGCGAGTCAATATGCTACTTTGAGCCTTGGAGGAGAACCGTTATGCAGAGAACCTTGTCTATAATAAAGCCCGACGGGGTCAAGAAGAAGCTGATCGGCGCGGTGATCGCGGTCTTCGAGGAGGCGGGCGTCAGAGTGGCCGCGATGAAGATGAAGAAACTGAGCCGGGAAGAGGCGGAAGGCTTTTATTATGTGCATAAGCAGCAGCCCTTTTTCCCGGAACTGGTTGAATTCATGATCTCTGGGCCCGTGGTTCTCATGGCGCTGGAAGGAGACGATGTCATAGTGCGTAATCGCGAATTAATGGGCGCAACGGACCCGGCCAAAGCCGCTCCGGGCACGATACGAGCCCGATGGGCCGACAGCAAACAGAACAACATAGTCCACGGATCCGATTCCGTGGAGAGCGCGCGGTTTGAGATCGGGTACTTTTTCGCCGAGATAGAAATCTGTTGATCTACTCGGTAGTATGCCACGTCCAGGCTTTACGAAGACGTTATGATGACCAACGCGAATCAGCTCGAGCCCCGAACGGCTCATCAATACGACGCTTCCGAGCCCCGGCCCGATCTCACGGGGATGACTCTGGATGAGCTGGAACGCTTTATGGCCGATTTGGGCAAGGAGCGATACCGAGCCGCCCAAGTGATGAAGTGGATTCATCAGGGCCTTGCGGATTCATTCCAGCAGATGACCAACCTTTCGAAAGGCTTTCGAGAGGATCTGGAGCTTATTGCCCGTGTCGGCCCGCCTCGCGTGGTTTCTGAATCCCGCTCCCGGGATGGCGTCAGGAAGTTCCTTTTGCACATGCGGGATGGCTGTGGCGTGGAAGCGGTCCTCATCCCCGAGGACGATCACGACACCCTGTGCGTTTCCACCCAGGTCGGTTGCTCAATGGGGTGCAAGATCTGCCGCACTGCTCGCATGGGCCTCGTGCGCAACCTGACGGCGGGGGAGATTGTCGGGCAGGTCCTCACGGTGCGCAAGACCGCGCCATCGAGCCGCATCACGAACGTGGTCTTCATGGGAATGGGTGAGCCGCTGGCCAACTACCTCAACGCGGTCAAAGCGATCCGTATTCTTACTCACCCGACAGGGCCCCAGATCTCATGGAGGCGCTTGACGGTGTCCACATCCGGCCTGGCGCCCCGGATCAGCCGTTTGGGCCGGGACGTGAGAGCGAAGCTCGCGGTGAGCCTCAACGCAGTCACCGATGAACAACGTGATTTCATTATGCCGGTGAACCGCGCCTATCCGCTCGAAGACCTACTTGAAGCCCTCCGGGAGTATCCTCTGCCCAGACGGGACCGTATCACCATTGAATACGTGCTTATCAAGGATTTCAACGATTCCGACGCAGACGCCCGGCGCCTGGTCAAGCTGTTGAACCCCATACGAGCCAAGGTAAACCTGATACCGCTCAACGACGACATGCTGGAGGATTTCAGGTCTCCTGACCCTGAACGTGTCGCTCGCTTCCAAGAGATACTCATGTCCCGTTCGCTCATGGCCATCATAAGGAAATCTCGCGGACGGGATGTTCTGGCCGCGTGCGGCCAGCTCGCGGGAGGTAGCCGGGAACTGTGACCGCTCAATTGAATCGGCTTATCGAAGCCCTTTGCCGTCCGGATCTATATCCTCACAAGCCTCAATTCATCCAAGTGATCCAAACCCACAGTTCCGTCATCTTTCTCTCCGGAGACCTTGTATACAAGGTCAAGAAGCCCATTGATCTGGGATTTCTTGATTTTACCACTCTGGAGAAGCGCAAGCGCTATTGCGCGCAAGAGGTGCGTCTCAATTCGCGCTTTTCCGAAGGAGTGTACCTGGGGGTGGTCCCCATTCATGACGGTCCCCACGGGATCAATCTGAGCGAAGAAGGTGAGGAGATCGACGCGGCGGTCCTCATGAGGCGTCTGCCCGAAGAGCGGATGCTGCTCACCATGCTCAGGAACGATCTGGTAACTCTGGAGATCATCGATAGAGTGGCTGACCGAGTGGCGCACTTTCATTCTCACGCGCCCATCGGACCGGAGATCGCCAGATTTGGGGCTCCAAGTGTTATCCGGTACAATGCGGAAGAGAACTTCGAACAAACTCGTCCCTACATCGGCCGCACAATCGGCGAGCAAACCTATGGGGAGCTCGTCGCGCTCACGCTGGAATTCCTGGATCGCAACAAGGGCCTCTTCGCGCATCGGGCGCGGGAGGGCTTCATTCGCGATTGCCACGGAGACCTGCACCTGGAACACGTGGTTATTCTGAACGGCGTCATTCTTTACGACTGTATCGAATTCAACGAACGCTTTCGATACGGAGACACGTCCGCGGACCTGGCCTTCCTTCTCATGGACTTGGCCTTTAGAGGTTTTCCTGCGTTCGCCGACCGTATGGCTCGGCGGTATCGTGATTCTTCGGGCGACCCCCATGTAATGGACCTGTTGAACTATTACAAGTCATATCGAGCCCTTGTTCGTGGCAAGGTCTTGAGCTTCACGCTTGACGAAACCGAAGTGCCTGCCGCGGACAAAGAAGCGGCACGGGCTGAGGCGCAAGATTACTTCGCTCTTGCGCTCTCGTACCTGAAGGCCGCGCCGCGACCGACTCTGATAATCACCAACGGGCTTTCCGGCAGCGGTAAGAGCTACCTCGCGGAACGGCTGGCAATAAGGCTCGGATCAGCGCCGATCCGATCGGATGCGGTTCGGAAAGAAATGCACGGTGTGGCGCCGACCCAACATCGACTTGACAAGTACCGCGAGGGGATCTATACGTCCGGTGCGACGGAGAGGATTTATGAGGCCCTCCTGGAGGCTGCGCGGCAGCGTCTAATCCGGGGGGAATCCGTGATCCTTGACGCGTCCTTCGGCAGTCGCGCTCATCGAGAAAAGGCCAAAGAACTGGCCGACAAGGTCACGGCCCGATTCAGAATTGTGGAGTGCGCCGCGCCGGAAGCCGTGCTCCGTAGCAGGCTCAAGCGCCGTATGGAAAGCGCGGGCGATCCCTCTGACGCTCGGGTTGAGATCCTGGAGCGCCAGAAGAGCGATTTTGAACCCATTGACGACAGCGAGCGAACATATTGTCGAACATGGGACTCCACCACCGATCTCTACGATTTCTTGAAACACTTTGTCCGAGAACTCATGACCTCGCCATGAGCAAGGCAATCCTTAACCCGGGCAATCAAAAGAGCGAAACTCGTAAGGCCATGACTTCGCATCAGACCACTTCACGCGTGAAATGCTCTCAGACGTGCGGGCCCCGGAGCGCGCCGGCAATGGCTGTGGCCGCGCTCCTGGTCACCAGCCTGATCTGGGGATGCGTCCCTCAGAAGGCGATGACTTCCGAATCGACCAGGAAAAAGGTCGAAGTCCACTATAAGGCGGGCGCTCTGTATCTCCAGGAAGGCAAGACGCCCCAGGCCCTCAAGGAGCTACTCGCCGCGCATGAACTCGATCCGGTCAACCCGGACGTAGAACACGCCCTGGGGCTGGCGTACCAGCAGAAAGGAATGTACGACCAGGCGATCGAGCAGTATGACAGGGCATTGAAGCTGGAGCCGAAACTCACGGAGGCTCGCAACAATCTGGGGACTGTGTACCTGGTCAAAGCACAGTACGACCAAGCGATCGAGCAGTTTGAGAAATGCCTGCAAGACCCGTTGTACGGGACCCCCGAAAAAGCCCTGTACAATCTGGGTATGGCCTATTTCCAGAAAGGCCAACCGGAGAAGGCCATCCAGTACTACCAGAAGGCCGTGTCGGCCGACGATCAGAATGTCATGGCGCTTTATAACCTGGCGTTTTGCTACGAGAGCCAGAAACAGTACGCCAAAGCCCTTGAAAACTATCGCAAGGCCATCAAGATAGATCCCAAGTTCAAAGAAGCGCACCTGCAAATCGGGTTAATTCTGACACGACAAAAAGAGCACGACGAGGCGGTCAGGATTTTCAAGAAGATTCTGACCATGGATCCTGATTATCAACCCGCGCACTTCCAGATGGGGGTCACCCTGATCGAGACGGGAAAGGTGGCTGACGGCTTGAAGAAGCTCGAAATGATCAAAAACATGGATCCGACCGGGCCGCTTGGGAAAGAGGCGGAGGAACGAATCGAAGCAATCCGCAAGGATAAATCCAAGGCGCCCACCAAAGAAGCGGCCGGATAACTCGAGCAGGAAGCGGCCGCGTATGGTAAAGACTCGAATTGGACGGCCGGGAGATCGTCTTCCGAAGCAGGAGAGAAGCTCTTTCGTATGCGGGTAAAGGAATGGGCAAAATCGCACGAGCTCTGATCAGCGTGACGGACAAGACCGGAATAGAAGAGCTGGGAAAAGCGTTGGCCGGGTTTGGAGTTCAGATCCTTTCCACCGGCGGCACCGCGAAAGCCCTGGCTCAGGCAGGCATACCCATAACGGAAGTTTCTGCGTTCACAGGATTTCCGGAAATGCTCGACGGCCGCGTCAAGACGCTGCATCCGAAAATTCACGGCGGGATACTCGGGATACGCTCCAATCCCGAGCACGCGGCGGCAATGGAAAAGCACGGGATCGTCCCCATTGATATGGTTGTGGTCAACCTGTACGCGTTCGAAAAGACCGTGGCTCGACCGGGTTGCGCCCTGGCTGACGCGGTGGAGAACATCGACATCGGAGGTCCCACGCTTCTCAGGGCTGCGGCTAAGAACTATCCCTTGGTGACCGTGATTACCGATCCGGCTGACTACGCGGTAGTGCAAGAGGAGATGGCTCGCTCCGGCGGATCGGTGTCGGAGGAGACAAACTTCCGCCTGGCGAGGAAGGTTTTCAAACTCACCCACGAGTATGACGCCGCGATTTCGCGGTATCTGGAATCCGCGGCCCGTTCCCGGTAAAGAGCGTGGCCGGAGATATCAGGCAAAATGAAAGAGATCCAGGTCGGCATTGTAATGGGGAGTGACTCGGACCTTTCGGTCATGAAGAAGGCTGCGGAAATCTTGGACCAATTCGGCGTTCCGTACTTCATGACAGTGGCTTCTGCTCACCGCACGCCGAAACGCGTGGCCGAACTGGCCGAACGCGCGGAACGAGAGGGTTGGAAGGCGCTCATCGCGGCCGCGGGCATGGCGGCTCATCTCGGGGGCTTTCTTGCGGCTCATACGGTGATCCCCGTGATCGGTGTTCCCATGGATTCCTCCTCGCTCAAAGGACTGGATGCGCTTCTTTCCACGGTCCAGATGCCCGGAGGAATTCCCGTAGCGTGCATGGGCCTCGGCAGCGCCGGGGCAAAGAACGCAGGACTGCTCGCAGTCCAGATCCTCGCGTGTTTTGATGACTCGCTGCGTGAAAAAGTCATACAATACCGAAAAGAACAGGCTAGAGAGGTCGAAGAGAAGGCCTCGCGGGTGGAAAGGGCCTGAGCACATCGATCTCTTGCGAAGTCCTTCCGGGAGAACCCTTTTCTCGGTAGAAAAGGGTTTCCCCGGGCCCCATTTCAAAAGGCTTCATGTTTTTGGCAAACTGCTCCGCCGCGTTTCGCGAGTATGCGGATCGAAACCGCCGATCGTCGTGAGCACGGTGACATGCACAAGTGGACGTTCTGCTAATGCCACAATCCAAGGCAGCCCAATGATCCGAGACCGGTAACATCCATCATGTCACACAGGGTGGTCCAGACCAATTCCACAACAATCACACTCTGGGCGGAGGACTGCTTCCAGGGCATGGACCGGATGCGAGAGCAGAGCGTCGACGTGGTAGTAACCTCGCCTCCGTACAATATCGGCGTGAATTACGGGTCCTACGACGACACCATCGGTCGCAGCCAGTACCTGAACTGGATGGAAGAATGGGCGACCAAGGTGAAACGAGTTCTCTCTCCGTACGGCTCCCTCTTTCTGAACGTAGGCGGTAAACCGAAAGATCCATGGGGCCCTCTGGAAGTTGCGCTGCGTCTCCGGAAGGTGTTCCACCTCCAGAACACCATCCACTGGATCAAATCAATCGCGATTGACGCGGCCAGCAACGGCGACGATCACGGCCTAAGCGAGGACGTAATCGTAGGACATATCAAGCCGATCAACAGCCGTCGGTACATTTCCGATGCTCATGAGTACATCTTCCATTTCACGGCAAGCGGGGATGCGCAACTGGACCGGCTTGCCGTAGGAGTACCGTACAAACACAAGTCCAACATCACGCGGTGGAAATCCGCGGGGAAAGACCTTCGATGTCGCGGAAACACCTGGTTTGTCCCCTACAAGACCATTGTCTCAAGGTTGAAGGATCGGCCTCATCCGGCCAGCTTCCCTCCGCGATTGGCGGAGATGTGCATCCGGCTCCACGGGCTTTCCAAAGTGAATCTAGTCTTGGATCCTTTTATGGGTCTGGGCAACACCGCATTGGCGTGCACGGACCTCGAGATTTCGTTCGTCGGCTTTGAGATAGACCGCGAGTACTTCGAGCACGCATGCGGTCAAGTGGAAAGAAAAACAGATCACTCTCCGCCAGCACATCATCGTCTGTCAGACACACGCACCAAACATTCGGCCATTAGCGCATTTCCCTTGTTTAAGGAGTAACCTCCGAAAAAGTCAGTTATACCGGTTGTCAAAATGCATGGCTTCTTGGACAGCCCGCGCCTGAAGGAAAACGGTAGGGGCCGGCGTCCCTGCCGACCATTTCCAGGTCGATTGCTTCAATGCGGGGCTCTGTCAGTCTGAAAAATCTCCTTCCGGTCCTTTGTCCGAGGTAATCGATTTCGCCTTTTCTCGTATCTTGGCTTCGGTCCATTCCGCTGGGTCTTCAATCCGGCCTACTTTTGGGCCGAGATCGTACGAGCCGGCCTTGAGGATTTCTTCGATGGCCAATCCTGCGGTTTCGTGGCCGTTAAGAACATTGACAATCAAGTGATGCACGAAATCCTCAACAGCTTGAGTCATCCGTTCACGCACGTCCGCGGAGAGACCCAACAGCTTGTTCTCGAAGGGTCGGTTCAGCTTCTTGAAATCGCCGCTCTTCCAGCCCTGTTTTTGCGCGTATCCGACCATTTCCCGCCAAACGTCTTCCGGCACGCCCTGGTCCGTCATCTTGATGAAGTTGCCGTCTGAATCCAGCTCCGCGTTCCCGAATTCATTCACCTTGACGCCCCAGGAAACCATTTGGAGCGCGGTGGCCACGTTGGCCTTGGTCGTGTGAGTCTTAGCCGCAATATTTCTGAGCTTGTCGTAATTATTCCCGGATGTCCCGTGTTGCGCGCCGGACACCCGATAGGGTTCCAAGGCCCGGTGAATCTCCGAGGTGAGCTCGACCTGGATGCCGCCGCCGGTGGCCTCGATTCCGTGGGTCGTGCCGTTGTTGAGAGCAATCCAGTCCGGGAAGATTTTGTGCGCATTGAGGCCCCGCACCAGGAAGAGGGCTTCATCCACCGTGGAAAGCCCCTCTTTTCCTTTTATTTCGCCTACTTCGGTCTCGTATCCTGCCCATGAGGGGAAATACTTGCTCAGTTCGATGCTCGCGAGCAGGTTCTCGTCGTCAGGCAGATGAGAAGCATCAATTGCGATCGAGGTGACTCCCGCGTCGAAGAGTGACGGGATCTCCACCTTCGCGGCCTGGACATCATTCCCGCCCTTGATTCCGTAATGATCGGCGTGGATCGCAACGGGCACAGTGATGCCAAGTTCATTACAAATGGAATCGACGAGCCTGGCCATATTCCAGAGGCTCACGTCGCAGTAGGCGTTTGCTCCACCCTCGGACTTGGCAATCTCGATCAGAATGGCCGCGTTGGCGCGCTGGGCTGCTCTCAGGGCGCCTCTCGCCGCGAATGAGTTCCGGACACTGGCCGCGATGGCAATCGCGTGCCCTTTCCTGATCATGGCGCGGTCAATAGCCTTGCCGCTAACCAGGAGCGCCTTCGAGTTGGGGAAGAGTTTTACCGCATTGGGCGGGCGTCCTATATCCAGGGCTCTATTGAAATCGCTCGCCGAAATACCCACTGGTAGCTGCATGTTAGCCTCCTAGAACGATTACTCACCCCGCGCCTGAGCGATGTGTCAGGGGCCGCGCGCAGTATGTGCGCCCGCAGGAAGGCTCAACCCCCTCCGTGCGTGAAAGTGAGACTGAATTGATAGAAATCAGTGAATCATAAAAATAATTCTATCGAAAGGACTCGCGTCATTCAACGAGGATGTGGAAAGAGGGAAGGGGTCGCTCCCGGTTGGAATCAAGAACTTCTGTCCGCGCGTCCCGCCATCTTCTTGATACGGCGGTCGATTTGCGGTTCCGCGGGCGGGTATCCCACCGCTTTGAGGATCTTGATATCGTACTCCCTCTTGGTAGCTTCAGCAGGCTCTCTGGCGAGCGGACACCGCAGCGCTCCATAGTGCATGGGTTGGAAAACCAGAGGATCTGTCAGCGAGTATCGGACGCCTTCAAATTCGAATTCCACCTTCTTGATCCACCAAAGTGTCCCGTTGTGGATTTCGATCTTCAGATACGGTTTTCCGTCGTCTTCCCTATGCCTCAGGTATGCCGTGGCGAAAACCCGCTTCAGATCATCGGCCGCGAGAGCCTCATATGGCGGGGCTATCATGGAGCTGCGCAGCATCCACGCGACCAGACCCATGGCCGCCGCGAAGACCACCGCAATGGTCGCGGCCACCACAACGGTCTCATTTCGCTTAATCCGCAACGCAACAGACGATTTCATCCGGTCTCATCCTGAGTGCGAGATGCGGTGGTCATCTTTCCCGTTCGGGAATCGTACCGATGGAGCACCTTACCGCCGGTATAAAACGAACTGCCCACAAACGCGGTCTTATCCGGACCCACAGCTCTGAGGCTCAAGATCACGTTCGAGGGGACCACAACGGAACTCTTTTCACCCGTCGGCGTAACCAGATATGTCTCTCCGCCCGAGCCCGCGACTTCCGCGTCGAAGTACCGGTGCTCCTTGGCAAAAAACTCCTCTTCCACGCGGGCTGACTGCATCAGCACCTTTGCCGCAACTTCACTGGACCGACGATCCTTGTACGAATCCATCATCAGGAAGTATATGACGGCCAGCGCGGTGACGATCAAGACCGCGCAGACCATCTCCAGCACAGTGAATCCGGCCGCAGAATGTGCTCTTTTCACGGGAGAAGACCTCCAGTGGATGGTCAGGAATGGGATGAATCCCACGTCTCTCCCCTCATCGAAAGAAGAAGGGGAACCGAGTTGGTTTCAGGCCCCGTTGGGATTTTCCACCGGGGTGCGAGAGTTCTTAGTCCAGGCCGCCGGAAAAGTCAAGATGAATAAAGTTGTAGATTCAGATGGTTAATGATCCCTGGAAGGTTTTTTCTACATCACCGGTCATAATCACCGGATTATTTATGCCTTTCCATTCTATTTCCAGATCGCCGCCCAGGAGCGACACCACGCAGCTCTTCCGGACAAACCCTTTCAGAGCAGCCGCAACCGCAGTCGCGCACGCGCCCGTGCCACATGCAAACGTCTCGCCGCTTCCGCGTTCCCACACTCGCATGATCAGGCGGTCTCCCCCCGCAACCCTGACGAACTCCACATTCGCGCGAGCAGGAAAGAGCGCGTGGCGCTCAAGGAGAGGTCCGTAACGGCGAGGGAGCGGTTCCACATCCTCGTCCAGGATGATCACGCAGTGAGGATTCCCCATTGAGAGGATTGCCGCAAAGAAAACTCGCCCTTCCACCTCGATCCGATGCTCGAGTATGGGGCTCCCGTCAGTCTCCAGGTTGACTGGGATTTCCTGGGCTGAAAAGATGGGTCCTCCCATATCCACCCGAACTCGCTGAACCTTTCCATCATCACCGGGCAAAAGTTCGACAGTCTTTACGCCGGCCCGCGTTTCGACCGGAAGGACCTTCTTATCGGTCAGCCCGTTGTCAAAGATATACTTGGCCAGGCAACGGATACCGTTCCCGCACATCTCCGCTAGGGAGCCGTCCGCGTTGATATAGTCCATGAAGAAATCCGCGTCGGAAGAATTGCGCACCACGATGACGCCGTCACCGCCCACGCCCGCGCGGCGGTCGCAGATTCTCCGCACCTGTTCAGGAGAGAACCGAAGCGTGTCGGTGAAGTCGTGCATGACCACGAAATCGTTCATGGTCCCGTGCATCTTTTGAAAGGCGATTTCCATAGCGGCAATGTAGTCCATTTTGAGCGGGTAGGCAACCTTGCGAAGCCGCACAGGCCCGTGGGATAATTCGCTCAATGAAATACGTGATCCTCGTCGCGCTCCTTCTCCTCATCTTGGCAGTCATCCAGGAGTTTGTACTGCGAGACCGTAGCTCCGAGGGCCTGAAGGGCTATGGGGCCAAACTGAAAGACCTTGGGAGACGCCTGCACATCATCTTCGGCGTGCTGGCTCTGTTCCTGGCTGCGTTGCTCGCGGTCAGGTTGCTGGTGAAATACTTGGAAGTCTTTAAATAGCTGGGAACCGCATCGTTCACGGTTAGAAGCGCGGGCAGGGTCGCCGGCGCCTGCCGAGGCAAAAAAGAAAAGCCTTTGCGGGAATGGCACCGGATATGAAGGTTAGCGGTGGCCTTCGAGGATCTTGGTCAATTCCACGGTATCGAGCCATTCATCCGCGTCCTGGCCGCACCGGGGGCATCTTTTGGTCCCCTCGGGCATGGTGTGCCCACAATAGGGGCACGTGCCGGCCTTCTCTTCGGTGGGTCGAGCGCCGGCCTGTTTGACGGCTCTCTTTTCGAAATAGCCCTCGGTAGCGAGGTTCGCTGCGATAAGCTGGGTGAAGACGGTCTGCAGTCCCTGGAAGCTCAGCCCGTACCTGTCCATCAGTTCTCTGTCGGAGAGGCCCGCCTTGAGGTCCATCATGATGGACCGCGCGCTGATCTTCTTTTCAGGCTTGCCGCCAGGGGCCACTGAAAAACTCTCACCATACTGAAGTGATATGAGCTGACATCATACAAAGAAGCAGGTCCGGGGCCCGCGCGCCCGTGCGCGCGGACGAGTGTCCGTGTTTGGATCAAATAATTTCGATCGCGCAGGCCATGGAGACCCCGCCGCCGCCGCACAACGTGGCCAACCCGAGATTCTTACCGCGCCTTTTCATAGCGTGCGTCAGGGTCACGATGAGACGCGCGCCTGTGGAGCCCACCGGGTGTCCCAACCCAATCCCCGAGCCGTTAACGTTGGTTATCTCACGGTTCAGGCTCAGCTCTTTCTCGCAGCCCAAGTATTGAGCCGCAAAAGCTTCGTTGATCTCGATCAGCTCGAAATCTTCCAGCTTGAATCCTGAGCGGTCCAGCAGGTTCTTGACCGCGGGCACGGGGCTCAAACCCATGATCGTCGGATGACACGCGCCCATGCCTTGCGCTCGAATCCGTGCCAGGGGGTTCAACCCTCTGGCTTTGGCCTTTTCCGCGGACATAAGCACCAGAGCGGACGCGCCGTCATTGATGCCGCTGGAGTTCCCTGCGGTGACGGTTCCGGTCTTGGGAATGAAGGCCGGTGGCAGTTTGGCCAGGTCTTGGAGAGTGAGCCCGGGCCGGAAGTGCTCGTCCTTGTCGAATATCTTCGGGTCCCCTTTCTTCTGGGGCACGCTAATGGGCACGATTTCATCGGCGAATGAGCCGTCCTTGGACGCGCGTTCCACATTGTTGTGGCTGCGCAGCGCAACCTCATCCTGTTCTTCTCGGGTGATCCCCAGCTTCATTGCCACGAATTCCGCGGTGTGGCCCATGATATAGGGCTTCCCCCTAAAAGATTCCGCGGGACCGTCCGCCGGGTACGGGAGGATGTGAGAGCCGCAATGCAGACCCGTGGTGAGCGCGTCGGTGAATGTGGAGTCGCCCATGCGGATGCCCCAACGAGCGTTCTCGACTGTGAAGGGCACACCCGACATGTGTTCGATTCCTCCCGCGAGGATGGTGTCGACAACGCCGGCTTTTATCATGGCCGCGCCGGAGAGCACGGCCTCCATTCCGGAGATGCAGACACGGTTGATAGTGACCGCGGGCGCCGTATCAGGTATGCCTGCCATGAGCGCGCCGATGCGCGTTACGTTCATGGCATCGGTGGGGTTGAGGCAGCATCCGAAGCGAACATCGTCAATTTCATCAACCGATATTCCGGCTCTCTTTATGGCTTCTTTCATGGCCACGCTTGCGATTCTTGAAGCATGCATATCACGCAGCGTGCCTCCGAAAGCCCCGATGGCAGTGCGGCAACCGGAGACAATAACCACGTCCGTCATTGCGGAACTCCTTGATCTCTTAGTTTATCGATGGAGGGCGTGCGCGAGCGGTTACCTCGCGGGCTGGCAGCGCCACTCTTGGCTCAAGCGCTCAGAGTCGACCTGCTGTCCGCTCCCGCACCCTTGTATACTAGAACGTTGGCAAGCAGGAAGTCTACTTAATGATGGCCGCTTCCTCTACCGTGAGCTTCTTTTCGAAGTCGTCCCAGAATTCCTGCTCGGACTTCCTCCAGTCCGAACCGAACTTCTTGTTGAAGAGGGTGGCCACTTGGTCGAGAGCCTTTGACCAAACTGACGAATAATTGAGCCTGAGCACATCTTCCAGGAAAGGCACCAACGAACCCAGCTTCTCTTTGGGCAGATACGCTCTGGCGCCCAAATCAATGGACTTCTTGAGCGCCTCTGGCGTAAACGCGTGCGCGGTGAGCATCACTACCGGAAAACCGGCATTGTTGGCGATCTGCAGCAGGTCGAACCCACGCACCCCCATGATGTCCAGGATCACAAGATCGTACGTGTAGGAGACCAGATACTGCTGGGCCCTTTCGAATGTGGTCGACTTGTGGAGCGTACAGTCGGCCGCGTCGGTCAGCTCCTCCTCGATGATTTCCAGAACGTCCTCCTCATCATCGACCGCCAGGATCAGCTTCTCTGACAAGACTTCGGATTTGGGCATGGGTCATCCTTTTCTGTTGAGATTTAATCCGATTTGAAAAGCCTATGTTCTTTGGCAACGACAAGAGCGGTCGGCGCCTCATCATTGCGCTGTTGGATCCCCCTCCGCGTTGCCCGTTGTCCCATACTCGGACCGCGAGCGCCGCGCAGTAACCAATCGACGGGAGACCTCACACACGGTATCATGCTTATTCATACCGAGGGCTGAAGTCAACATTTTCAAGCATGTTCTCGACCACTGGGGCTCCAAGGTTGTTGTTGACCTCAGCAATTCCCGTAGGATACGTTTTTCGTGAAAGAGCGGTTCATCCGGTGGCGAATCGCGGCCCCAGGGGGAAGAGATCTTGAACCATGTCCCGAAACCGGCCGCGTGAGACGGCCGCTCCGGCGCCGCGCCTGCATTATTTTGGCCTTCAAGAAATTGCGACGAGGTACGCATGACCGTACGCACATACGTGGTGGTCCCCCCGATGCGGGGGGGCTTGGAAAATTTGAGAGAGATGGCCTCCAATCTCTGGTTCTCCTGGAACGGGGAAGCCATCGAGCTCTTCGAGCACTTGGACGAAAAACTCTGGGAAGAGAGCTGCCATAACCCACAGAAGGTCCTCATCAGTCTCTCCAAACAGAGGCTTCAAGAGATTCGGGAAGACGCCGGATACCGCTCATTTGCGCTGAAAGTGCGCCAGCGCTTCAAGGCGTACATGCAGCGCAAGCGATTCTACGAGTACAATCTCGATGAGCCGGTCGACTTCACCATTGCTTACTTTTCTCTCGAATTCGGCCTGACCGAGTGCCTCCCCATGTACTCGGGCGGACTGGGGGTCCACGCGGGCGACCACCTCAAGTCTGCCAGTGATTTGAATCTCCCTCTGGTTGCCGTCGGGCTGATGTACCACAACGGCTATTTCCACCAGAGACTCAGGCCTGACGGATGGCAGGAGGAGCTCTACCCACGGCTTGAGCTGGACACACTTCCGCTGGAAAGGGAGACCGACGAGTCAGGAAACCCACTTAAAATCGCGGTGGAGATGGCCAATGAAACGCTCTGGGCGCGCATACTCAAAGTGAGTGTAGGACGCGTGCCCCTTTACCTGCTAGACGCGGACATTGCGGACAATCCACCCCATTTGCGCGCAGTCACTTCAAAGCTCTATGACAGCGATCCTGAAACGCTGATTCGCCAGGAAATCCTCCTTGGGGTGGGGGGCTGCCGCGTGCTGGACGCGCTGGGAATTAAGCCGACCATATACCATCTCAACGAAGGGCACGCGTCTTTTGCTCTACTGGAGCGAATGCGTCACTTCATTGAGAACGAGGGGCTGTCTCCCGATGAAGCGCGTGGGATGGCCACGGCTCAAAGCGTGGTCACGCTCCACACTGGGCAGCCGGTCGGCGCCGACCTCTTCGATCGAGGCATTCTGGACAAATATTTCGCGGGCCTGACGCAGCGTTTGAGGATGGACACCGAGGTTCTCGCGCGTCTCGGTCGCCGGCGCCCCGCGGATGAGCAGGAAAAGTTCAGCGCGTCGGCGCTCGGCTTGCGTCTGTCGTCAAGAGCGAACGGGGTCAGCCTTCTCCATGCAAAGGTGGCTCGGAACACATGGCGCGACGTATGGCCTAACGCAGACCTCGAAGACGTGCCCATTCTCGGGCTGACCAACGGCGTGCACATCCCGTCGTATATATCCAGAGATTTGGCCAAGCTTTTCGACCGGTATTTGGGGCTGGGATGGAACGAAGACCCGGACAACGACAAGATCTGGCAACGAGCGGAGAAGATCCCCGATATCGAATTGTGGCGCGCCCATGACAGGTGTCGAAGCCGTCTCGTGCAGTTTGCTCGGCAACGCCTCCTCAAACAACTTAAGGACCGCGGCGAGCCCGCGAGAATCGCGGAGCAAGCCGAGCGCGTGCTCGATCCCGAGGCGCTCACGGTCTGTTTTGCAAGACGCTTCGGACAATATGAGCGGGTGGACCTTCTCTTCCGCGAACCGGAAACTCTGGCCCGCATCCTTGGTCAAACCGATCGGCCGGTCCAGATCATTATGGCCGGGAAGGCCCATCCGGACGACCTCAAAGCAAAAGATCTGCTCAAAAGAATCATCAGTCTGATTAAAGAGGAGCCGTTTCGGACACGAATAGTCTTCATCGAAGACTATGACATCAACGTAGCGCGGCTCATGGCGCAGGGAGCCGACGTCTGGCTCAATACACCCAGGCGCCCCTCGGAAGCCTGCGGCGCTTCAGGCATGAAGGCTGCGGCCAACGGCGCTCTGAATTTGAGTATTCTCGACGGATGGTGGGACGAGGGATACACGGGAGATAACGGCTGGGCCATCGGCTGGCGAGAGGAGTATGACAACCCCACGTACCAGGACGCCATCGAGAGCCGCGCCCTGTACAATCTCCTTCAGGACAGCGTCAAACCTCTTTTTTACGAGAGGACAATCGACGAACTCCCAAGGGACTGGATCGCCATGATGAAGCGCTCCATCAGGACTCTCTGCGCAGTGTTCAATTCTCATCGGATGGTCTCGGATTACGTCGAGCGCGTTTACGTGCCGTCCGCGCGCAACTCCTTCAAGCTACAAGCTGACGGATACGCAGCCCTCAAGCGGATGGTAAGCTGGGGAAAAAGCATCCAAGAAGACTGGAACAAGATATCGATTATCAGTATGGAGGTCGAAGATCAGAACAGAGCGATCCGTGGGCAGCAGATCCAGGCGAAGGTGACTATTGACACTGCGGGCCACCGTCCCGAAGAGCTGAGAGTGGAAATCCTACACGGACCCATGGATCTGCGAGACAATTTCAAACAACGACACATCACCTTACTTACTCCAGCAAAGGATGAGGTCGATGCGGACGGCCGCGTGACATTCATGGGGTCGATCCCTCTGACCCACACGGGGATGTGCGGATACGCCGCGCGTGTTACCCCCGATCATCCCAACCTCGCGCCGTCAAAGCGCTTCGAACTGGTCCTCCGAGGGTGAGCCTGGTCAGTCGTCAGGACATCGAGCTCAGATGTCCTCCACCAGGATCAGTCTGACCACGTCCGTTACCACTTTTGCCTTATGTCTGTGTGCTTCTCCCGGCGGGATGAAGACTCCGTCACCCTGAGCAAACAATACTCGCATTCCATCGAAGTCTATTTCGAGCTGACCTTCCAGGATATAGCCAAAATGCCCTTTCCGGCACCAATCCGGCTCGATGAACTCACGGGTGAATTCCACGAGACGAAGTTGTTTCCCATCTCCCTTGTGGATTTTGACGCGGACCCCTCGGGCCGGGGATTCCCATGGAATCGATTCGAAGTCCACCTTGTAAGCAGCCATTTTGGGGCGCCTCGCTTTGGTTCTCGCGAGAGGCGGAGTTGTGACAAAAAGACGGGGCCGACCCGACAACTCATGCGGAGCGTTCCTAGTCGCCTTCGCCCCAGGCTTTTTTGCTGCGGAGTATCCTCTTTTTCACCTGCGACCACGCGTCCGCGGTCAGGAACGATTGAGGCCATTGCTCCAACATGCGAACGAACATCTCGTAGGGCACGGTAAAGGTCAATTCGTCGGCTTTGACAAAGCGCCTTTCCGAGGGGTCCCATCCGCCGAGCACCGCCTTGAGCTTACCTTGTTGCAGGAACTTGATCGGCCAAGTGACCATGTTCGCGCAGCCCGCGCCGAAGGGAGACTGCACGGCTTCCAGATCGCTCGTCACAAAGGTGGCGAGTTGATGGAGCCCGGAAATGGTCTCAGGTCTGGCGAAGAAGATCACCAGCTCCGGTTTTTCGTCAGGAGCGAACTGTGAGAGAGGCTTGAAGACACAGAAGCGCCGAGGCGCAGGTCTGGGGTCCAAGTGCTCGTAAAACGCCCGCGTGACTTCAGGCGATGGCAGGTAGCGCTCGCCCTCGATCACGCCTGGAATCCCCGTGGAAACATAATGCACGATGAAGTCGAGCTGGGGCTTGAGAAAACCAAGAAAGAACGCGCCCCCCAGGCAGCCGAATCGTTCGTGATCGAAATACGCCGCGCCGCGCCTTTTCCGAGCAATCCAAAGCTGACCGATCACGCAAGAGAAGTCCCGCCACAGGCCCTGGAAATCCACCTCTTTGCGCGCTTCCACTTCCACCGATGGAAGACGGCCGGGTTTAGGCGCATACCCACGCGCCGGTTCCCGGTCCGTGTAGAACATCCCCATGGGCTCCTCGTCATACCCCAGAGCTTCCAGGAATCCCGCCAGGTCGCTTCGATCACTAGGATTCATGACCTTTTCCCGTCCTTTCTGCTAGGGACGCGCTGCGCCTCGCACAGCCTCACCATGAGACTCAAGGAGTTCCACCAGCCATTGAGCGTTTCTTCGGGCGCTCCCCGCGTGTTTCAGGAGCTCGGTTCTCGCTCGCATACCCACAGCGCGCATATGTTCCGGATTGGAGAGCGCTTCGACGATGCGACGGCTCAGGTCACGGCCGGTCTGCACTTCAATTCCGGCGCCCGCGCGGACCAGGATGTCCCGCGCCTCGCGGAAGTCTTCCATGGAAGGGCCGAAAAGCACCGGTTTCCCGCATGCCGCGGGCTCAAGGATGTTTTGACCGCCTTTTCGCGCCAAGGACCCCCCCATGAAGACCACTGAAGCGAGCGAGAATATCTGAAACAGCTCGCCCATCTGATCCACAATGATCACCTTTCGGCCATCGCGTTTCTCTCCATTCTCCGCGGAGCTTTGGAGAAAAGGCGGCCCTAATCTCATAGACTCCACGAGCGTAACCAGATCCCGGGCGCGTTCCACATGCCTCGGAGCCAGGATGAGAACGAGTTCGGGAAAGACGGCCCTTGCGGCTTCATACGCGCGGAGCACTATTTCGTCTTCTCCCGGATGAGTGCTTCCCGCGACCAAGGTCATGGCTTCCGGACCGATCTCCAACCGCGCCCTCATACGCGGTTCCATGTCCGGGTCGGTCTGACCGAGCGCAGCATCGAATTTGGTGTTACCGGTCACTCGAACCTTCTGAGCCGCCGCGCCCATCTGTGTGATGCGTTCCGCATCCAGCTCCGAGGACATGAGAAATAGGTCAATGGCTTTGAGTGTGGATGCAAACAATGGCTTGAATCGTATGTACCGGGGGAACGATCGATCGGATATACGGCCGTTTGCCAACGCAATGACCGCGCCCCTCAGTTTGAGACTATTGACGAGGTTGGGCCAGAGTTCGGTTTCCATGAGCACAAAGAGATCGGGCTCAACCTTCCTCACCACAGGGTTCACGGTCGCGGGGAAATCAAGGGGCAGGTAAAAGAAACCGTCCACATCAGGCATTATCTCACGAGCCTTATCTTGGCCCGTTTCAGTTCCTGTCGACACCACGCAGGACGCGTGAGGCATCAGCTCCTTGAGAGCGGTCATCATTGGCCTGAGCGCCACTGCTTCACCCACGGAAACCGCATGAAACCAGATACGCGGCCTGGGGAGGCGCTCAGGGTCGAAATCACGAGGCAGCCGGCCCAGCTTTCCGGCCAGGGAACGCCGATACTTGCCGCCCAGAGTGATACGCGGCAAATAATAAGCCGCCAGAAACGGCGGGACCAGCGTGTGCAAGAAGATGTTGTAGAGAAGGCGAGCCATGAGATTCAGTGAAGGCGTCCGATACGGAAGCGCTCCTTGAGAGCGTTCATCGACACTGCTCGATCTGGGGTGAAAAGAGTGTCTCCAGCTTGAAATTAGTCTCCACGAGGAAGGGATTAGCTTCGAGCTGCTGTATGGTAACCAGACTTCGCCAGCCCGCGCGTGCGCTCTGGATGTCAAAGCGACGAGGCAGCCAGCCGTAATCGCCCGCGCCGAAATCGCCGAAATGCGCCACGAGATCGGGTTTGCCTTCATTCAGCCTCTGCAGCGAGAGGACATAGAGATCCTTTGAATCCAGTGTGGCCCTCCATAAGTCCTGGCCCATGCGGACCCGAATGACCGTGGTTCGCGCGTCCTGGGAAAGCGCTTCTTCAAAGTTGGTGTCCTTCCATTGCAGGAGAGCCAGCGGAATCAGCGTTTCCAACTCGGCTACATCCGGAAAACGTCTGTTGAAGCAGTCCTTTGCGCCTTTGAGTATCTTTCCGTCCCCCGGGACGTACAGTTCGAACATGTTTGCTTTGAGAATAAGCTCAAAGAGCGGATGACCCGCCGGACCCATACCCTGAAATCGGAAATCGTTGGGACGCCTGTACAGCAAGAAACCTTTCACGTCCTGGCGGGACTTCCCATGGTCATAGGAGGTTGCCACGACCATCACCGCCTTGAGCGCGCTTAGGCCCTTGCCCTTACGAGCCAGCTCCGCCGGGATTTGATTGGGTCGTACGCTTGAAGAAGCCTTCAGGTCTGTAGCCCCCGCCCCCAGAACCACAGCCGCGCACAGGACCATAGCCCCAACCCCTCGGGCGCGCCGAGACGGCTTCAGGGAAATCGCAGGGCCGGTTGCAAGGGTCGAATCTTTCATGGATGCTCGTTCTACCAGACGTGGACCTGCGATGCAATGGAACAACGCTCCCGATGTGTATCCTTTGAGTTATCCGATGAGTTATCCGAAGGAAAATCCCCCTGCCTCCCTATAGGAAAGGGGGGTATGCAGCGCTCCCCCTTTTCTAAAGGGGGATACAGGGAGATTTCCGAAACGATAAGACCCAGGATCGAGTCCGGGGTCCTCGAAATGACACGTGAGATAGGCTTCACTTCCGTACGGAACTGCGCTCACCAGCCAAAGAGAGCGCTCTGGATTCGCCTGTTCAGGTAGGCTATTTGAGAGGCCGTGAAGTAGGCGCCTCGCATCCTATGCGTCTTTCTCCGGTATTCTCTGGCGTGTTCTTCTGACCAGAAGAAAACGCTCTCCTTTCAAAACGCATCTATAATGTTAGGTTGTTTCAGAGTCTTGAAATCCACCTCAGGAACGAAGATCACGGGCTCGCTACTCCGATCCTCACAACTGCAATTCATATCGCTGTCGATTTCCATGATCATGGGTCGCTTGGAGAATGCGCATTCAGAGTTCACTCTGATGGACATTGCTTCGCGTCTCAGTCGCCCTTGCACGAAGGGCGTCGCGAATGCGTCCACCGCTCAAGCAGCGTATAACCGCTCCCCTGTATGGAAGGTTATCGCATGGGGCGTCTTCTCAACTGTCACGGGATAGGCCCAGGTCACTTCTCCATCGCTATTTCTCCATAAGAAAGTGAGGCGACTTTCCAGGTCCTGTAAAACCTCCACCACGCGTCCCAATGTGAGACCCAATTCCCCGGCGACTAATTGTGACTGTACGGGCCTGCCGAGGCGCGGCATTTCTCTCACCACGAAGTGATGCGCAAGTCTATGCTCCGGAGACATGAATTCGGTAGCGCGTTTCACTCGTCGCACGGCCTTTTCGATCCGCTTCTCCCACAGGAAAGGCGGGACTCCCACCAGGTAGCGCCAGATACCGGCCATTAGTTTGTTACGCACGATTTCACTCCTTTCTTGGCTAGGTCCGGTTGAAAAGATGGTCCCGAATGTTTTTAGATACTATAAACACCGCGCAAAAAAATTACCTCAAGCCCTTCAAGAACTCTTCCACCTCAGAAAGAAAGCTTCCGATCACTTCCCTTTCGCTTTCAGAGAGTCCGGCCAGATAGACGGAGAAGGCCTTCACCGATGAGGCCTGCTGGGTCTCGAAGCGCTCGATAGCCTCGTTTCCTACGGCGGTAAGGACCGCGGTCACCCTGTTCTTGAGGGAGGGGTCCTTGGCTTTCTTGATAACTCCCTTCTTTTCGAGCCGGGCTAGGGTCTGGGAAACGGCGCCATTGCTGACCCCAAGCCTCTGGGCCATTCCACCGGCGTTCAGGTCCGGCCGTTCGCGTATGACCTGCATCAAGTGGATTTCCGAAGGATGGAGTCGCAGCCCCTGATGCTGAAGGACGCTACGCTTCTCCAAGAATATCAGCAGGTTGATAACGCGTCGGATTTGGCGGGCAAGTTTTCTCGGTTCGAGCTGCATGATTTGTTTTTAGCATCTAAAAACAGCGGGGTCAACCCCTATCCGTTCACGTGACGAGGAGGGAAATTGCGCCAGAGACACCGTCCGCGGCTCCACTGTCACAATGCCTTGACCGCGTGCAGGCCATGTTACACAATCAGGCGACATTGAGAGCGGCATAGGGGGCCTCATGGACTGGGTAACCACGGACAGGATTTCGGGCTATGCGGGTAAAACGGTGGAGCTGAGGGGATGGGTCGCGAACAAACGATCTTCCGGCAAGATTCGATTTCTTCTGCTCCGGGACGGCCCGGGTGTCATCCAATGTGTGATTTTACCCGACCGAGTGTCCGCCGACGCTTTCGAGCTTGCGGACAAAGTTCCGTACGAATCTGCGGTGATCGTGCGAGGTGAAGTTCGAGAGGACAAGCGTTCCCCAGGCGGCTTCGAGATCACCGTGAGCGACCTGAAGCTTGTGTCTGAGGCCGAAGATTACCCCATCGCCAAGAAGGATCATGGGGTGGGCTTTCTCATGGACCATCGCCATTTATGGCTTCGCTCTTCCCGTCAGGTCGCGCTCCTACGGTTGCGCTCCGCGCTGACCCGCGCGGCGCGGCAGTTCTTTGACGAGAAAGGCTTCATCGCGATAGAAGCCCCGATTCTTACTCCAACGTCGTGTGAGGGCACAACCAGCCTGTTCCAAGTGGAATACTTCGACCGCCACGCGTACCTTACCCAATCCGGGCAACTCTACGGCGAGGCCGCGGCCATGGCTCTGGGCAAAATCTATGTCCACGGTCCCACGTTCCGGGCTGAAAAGTCCAAGACTCGGCGCCACCTGACGGAGTTCTGGATGATTGAGCCGGAAATGGCTTTTTGGGAACTCCCCGAGACCATCGACCTTGCGGAAGGTCTTATCTGTCGGCTTGTGGAAGAGACGCTGCGGAGCTGCAGCCAAGAACTGGAGGCGCTGGAGCGAGATCGCGCGGCTCTGGAAAAAGTCACTCCGCCCTTCCCACGTATCACCTATTCCGAAGTGGTGGACCTTTTGGAAGACAAGGGAGTCCCATTTGTCTGGGGAAACGATTTGGGCGCGGACGAAGAGACCGTGATCTCTCAAGCCTTCGACAAACCGGTCTTTGTCACTCATTATCCCGCGGTGATAAAGGCCTTTTACATGAAGCGCGATCGCAACGATCCTCGGCTTGCGCTGGCAATGGATCTGCTGGCGCCGGAAGGATACGGTGAGATCATTGGAGGGGGGCAGCGTGAAGATTCCCTGGACGAGCTGGAGGCGCGCATCGCGGAACACGGCCTGGATCGAGACCCGCTGGAATGGTACCTGGATCTGAGACGATACGGCTCCGCGCCTCACGCGGGGTTCGGCCTGGGTATAGAGCGGACGTTGGCGTGGATCGCGGGAATACACCATGTAAGGGAAACAATCCCGTTCCCCAGACTCATGGACCGCCTCCATCCGTAGAAGCGCCGCGGACAAAGATACACATGAGTAAGCAGGGAGTGGAAGATCTAATCAGGGCCAGAATGCGCGCCAGAGGAATCGGCCGTGAAACTATCGACCAGTTCTTGTCTCTGGTGCGACGGGCCCGCAATACGGAGGCCGCGTATGTGCCGCTGGAGACCGTTTCGGAGCCCGGCGCGCAATACCTCTACGACGGCTTATCGGGTCTTGCCCAGGACAAAGCTTTGCAGCGGCGCGGAGAAGAGCTGCTCCGTCAAGCAATGGTGATAAAGCTCAACGGAGGCCGCAGCACCACCATGGGCGGAGAAGTCCCCAAGGGCGTGCTCATCGCCAAGGACGGGCTCTCATACCTGGAAATTATTGCCCGGCAGATGTCGGCGCTCAAGAGGGTTTGGGGGGTGGAAGTCCCGCTGGCGCTGATGAACAGCTTCTTCACCCACGAACCGACACGGGAAGTCATCAGCCGATTCGACATCCCTGTCCTAACATTTTTGCAAAGCCAGGCGCCTCGACTCAGGGAACCAACCTGGGAACCGCTCGATACAGGCGGCGAAAGTGACTGGACACCGCCCGGTCACGGCGACGTGTACACAAGCCTCCGCAGCAGCGGGCTACTCGATGAGCTGCTCCGCAAGGGGCGTCGCTGGGCGTTCATCTCGAATCTGGACAATCTCGCGGGAGTGCTCGACCCCTGGATCCTTGGACTCATCGATTACGGCGAAATCGATTTCCTCATCGAAGTCACGGACAGAACCGAGGTGGACCGCAAAGGCGGCGCATTGGTTCTGAGGGACGGCAAGCTCGATCTGCTGGAGATCGCCCAGGTCGCGCCTGAAGAACGGGACGCGTTCATGGATATAAGCCGATTCAGGGTCTTTAATACCAACAACGTCTGGGTAGACCTGAAGGCGCTGGCGGAAGCAATCGACTGGCAGATGTTCAATCTTCCCGTCATACGGAACCGCAAGATAGTCGCAGGCGTGGAGGTAGTGCAGCTTGAAACCGCGATGGGAGCCGCGGTAGGCGCGTTCGCCCGCGCGCGAGGCCTCCGGGTGGGTAGAGATCGCTTCTTTCCCACCAAGAAGGTGGAGGATCTCTTTCTGCTCCAATCCGACGCGTGCGCGCTTGATTCAGATTATCGACTTCAACGAAATCCTGAGCGGCCCCCGGACCTCCCGCTACGGCCTGACGTAGTGTTTGAGCCGGACTTTCTCGATTCCGCGCTCCGGATAGATTCTCGTTTTGAGGACCCTGCTTCAGTCTCTCTGGTCCGAGCAGTGTCGCTGCATGTGTCCGGTCCGGTTTACTTCGAACGAGATGTGAGGGTGGAGGGGAGGGTGGTGATCGAGGCTCCTCCAGGTGAAACGTATCGTATCAAGCAAGGAACGACCCTTGCGGAGGGCGCTTATCCCTGAGTACGCGATGGCGCAATTACGGTTGTCCATTCATAACCTAGGTGGGACAGGCGTCTCGCCTGTCTATTAAAGAACGACAGGCAATCCCGCGCTTCGCGGGACTGTCCCGCCGATTCTTCCCAACACGGTATCGAATTTGGACAAGAAAGTACTAAGCGCGTTTTGCTTTGATGACACCAACCTACGCGAAAGGAATCCGCCATGACGGTTTCACAGACCGAAAGCCTACGTTGCTTCAAGGCGTACGACGTCCGGGGTCGGATACCGGACGAGTTCAACGAGGAGATGGCTTACAAGATCGGCAGAGCATACGCGACGCTCATCTCTCCTAAGAAGGTATGCATCGGCAGGGATGTGCGGCTCTCCAGCGAAGAGATCGTGGCAGCCACCGCGCGAGGGCTCAACGCGCACGGGTGCGAGGTCATCGATATCGGCTTGTGCCCCACGGAAGAAATTTACTTCGTGACTTCACACCTCAAGCTCGACGGCGGGATCATGGTCACTGCGAGTCACAATCCTATGGACTATAACGGCATGAAGTTCGTCCGGGAGGATTCCAAGCCCATCAGCGCGGATACGGGCCTGAAGGATATGGAACGAATTATTCTCCGCGGGGACTTTGCTCCGCATGCGGCGCCGGGCAGGGTCGAACGCGTCTCGTCGGAGGACGCGTACGTGGAGCGCTTGCTGACCTACGTGGATCCGCGGCGGCTTCGAAAGCTCAAGGTGATCATGAACTGTGGCAACGGCTGCGCAGGCCCTATCCTTGAGAAGCTGGAACCACACCTCCCTCTTGAGTTTATCAAGCTCTTTCCTGAGCCCGACGGCACGTTTCCTCACGGGATACCCAATCCCATTCTGCCTGAAAACCGAGGAGTGACCGCGAAGGCCGTGCTCGATCAAAAGGCCGACCTGGGGATCGCGTGGGACGGAGATTGCGACCGATGCTTCTTTTTTGACGAAAAAGGTGAGTTCCTTGAAGGCTATTACATCGTGGGCTTTCTTGCGCAGGCTTTCCTGAAGACGCATCCGGGCCAAAAAATCGTCCACGATCCGCGGCTCACCTGGAACACTATCGAGATGGTGCGCGATGCGGGCGGCATTCCGGTTCAGACCAAGGCCGGCCACGCGTTCATCAAAGAGCGAATGCGGCTGGAAGACGCGATCTACGGCGGAGAAATGTCCGCGCATCACTATTTCCGTGAATTCGCTTATTGCGACAGCGGAATGATACCGTGGCTTCTTATGGCGCAGACTCTCAGCGAAGAGAACCGGCCTCTGTCGGAGCTCATCCAAGACCGAGTCAAACGATATCCGGTTTCCGGCGAAATCAATCGGCAGGTTTCGGATCCGCACAAGGCGCTTCAGAAAATCGAGGAGCAATTCAAAGGCAAGGGCGCGCAGTTCGATTACACGGACGGCTTGAGCGTGGAATTCGACACGTGGCGATTCAACCTTCGGCCGTCAAACACCGAACCCGTGATCAGGCTCAACGTGGAAGCCCGTGGAGACAAGACATTGCTGGATAAGAAGACAGAGAAACTCTTGGAAATGATTCAAAGCGCTTCCTGAGCGGTCTAGTTCGTAGGATTGGGTGCTGACTTCGGCATTAAGCGTGAGGTGATACTAATGGAATTCACGGCGGTTCTTGAAAAAGTCCCCGAAGGCTATATCGCCTTTGTCGAAGAATTGCCGGGCGCCAACACCCAGGCCGCAACGCTTGAAGAAGCGCGTGAAAATCTCCGCGAAGCGATTCAGTTAGTTTTGGAGGCCAATCGCGCCCTGGCGGAGGAATCTATCCGAGGCCGCGGTGTTTAGATTAGCTATTGACTTGGGGGGCAAAACCTGTTACCCGTAAAAATTACGATAAGATACGAAGCGGAAGCGGTATGATTTCCAGCCGGCTCCTTCAGATTAGCATCCTCATTCTGGTCATCGTTGTCCAGGTCGGACAACTCCGTGCAGGAGCCTGGTAATGGAACTCTGATACACTCGTAGAGAATACAGGAAATCAAAAAGATCCGTTACCGGGCGCCCGGTAACGGATCTTTTTTTTCCGGCTTTTTTGCCCGCGGAGGAAACACCCATATGAGCCGAGAACCAGATCGCCCCAGCCGCACCCTGACCCAAGGCGTGGAACGCGCGCCTCACAGATCGCTGCTCCGATCCTTGGGTTTCACCGATCAGGACTTGGAGCGTCCTTTGATCGGGGTGGTGAATTCATACTCCGAGATTATTCCCGGGCACATGAGCCTCAACTCCCTCGCTCAGGCGGTCAAGGCGGGCGTGTACAGAGCCGGCGGCAATCCGGTGGAAGTCGGCACCATCGGCGTGTGCGACGGGCTCGCGATGAATCACCTGGGCATGAAGTACTCGCTGGCGAGCAGGGAACTGATCGCGGATTCCGTGGAAGTGGTGGCCAGATCCCACTGCTTTGACGCCATGGTCCTCGTGCCGAATTGCGACAAGATCGTCCCCGGCATGATCATGGCCGCGGCCAGACTCAATATACCCGCGATCGTGGTCAGCGGCGGACCCATGCTTTCCGGCCGCGATCGTGACCGGTCGCTGGACGTTGCCAGTGTGTTCGAGGCCGTGGGCGCGGTAAAGGCAGGCAAGATGAGCGCTGAAGACCTCACGCGCATCGAGCGGGCCGCGTGCCCGACGTGCGGTTCCTGCGCAGGGATGTTCACCGCGAATTCCATGAATTGTCTCACTGAGTCGCTTGGCATGGCGCTCCCCGGCAACGGGACGATCCCCGCGGTCATGAGCGCCCGCCTAAGGCTCGCAAAAGAAACCGGCGGCCGGGTCGTGGAACTCTGGCGCGAAGGAATCCGGCCTCTACAGATCATGACCGATGAGGCTTTCCGCAACGCGCTCAGTGTGGACATGGCTCTTGGGTGTTCCACCAACACATTGCTGCATCTCCTGGCAATAGCTCACGAGGCGGGCATCCGCCTGGACTTGGATCTGGTCAATGAGGTGAGTCGAAAGACGCCCAATCTGTGCCGCATCAGCCCAGCGGGCGCGCATCACCTGGAAGACCTGGACAGGGCCGGCGGTGTCCATGCGGTGATGGCGGAACTGGCGTCAGCCGGTTTGCTCAATACGGATTGCCTTACCGTGACCGGCAAGAAAGTGGCTGAAAACCTCAGCAATCGCACGGTCACGGATCGGGACGTCATTCGTTCCGTGGATAATCCGTATCTGAGCGAGGGGGGCCTGGCGGTTCTCTTCGGGAACCTGGCGCCCCAAGGGGCTGTGGTGAAGCAATCGGCAGTGGATCCTGCCATGCTTCGCCACGAAGGCCCAGCCCGGGTTTTTGAATCGGAAGAAGAAGCCACAGCAGCGATCCTGGGTGGCTCAATCGTTCCGGGCGAGGTGATCGTGATTCGTTACGAAGGGCCGCGAGGAGGTCCGGGCATGAGGGAGATGCTCACTCCCACATCAGCCCTGGCAGGCATGGGGCTCGACACGAAGGTCCCCTTGATTACTGACGGCCGCTTTTCCGGCGCAACCCGCGGCGCGGCCATCGGGCATATCTCCCCTGAAGCCATGGCCGGCGGGCCTATCGCGGCGATTCGGCCGGGGGACACCATATCCATCAATATACCGGCAAAAACCCTCGATCTGAAGATAACACCGGAAGAGCTTTCAGCTCGACTTGACACCTGGCGGCGCCCCGAACGGCAGATCCCGGCGGGGTGTCTGGAACGTTACGCGCAACTGGTGACATCGGCCAATACCGGCGCCGTCTTCCGCAATAACCTAGCCGGCGACGGCTCATGATACCAATGCGCTTTCAAATGAGTGAAATGGTTACCGCGGCGGGCCTGGGATCTCCTGAACGAAGGTCCGACGGCCTTGCGTCGTCCGAAGAGAAGGAGATCCCAGGCCCGCCGTACACATGCAACTTGTTTGATCGCGCATTGGTATGAGTGACTATCCGAGGGAAAAGACCATGAAACACTACACAGGCGCTCAGATCCTGATGAAATGCCTGGAAGCGGAAGGCGTGGATCTCATGTTCGGCTATCCGGGCGGAGCGGTGATCGACATCTACCACGAGCTGGACGCATCCAACATCAGACATATTCTCGTGAGGCACGAGCAGGCCGCGGTCCATGCCGCGGATGGGTATGCGCGGGCTTCGGGCAAGGTGGGCGTCGCGCTCGTGACTTCCGGGCCCGGCGCGACCAACACGGTCACAGGGATCGCGTCCGCGTATATGGATTCCATCCCGGTGGTGATCTTCACCGGGCAAGTTCCGACCGCGCTGATCGGCAACGACGCGTTCCAGGAAGTTGATATCGTGGGGATCACGCGACCGTGCACAAAACACAACTTCCTCGTGAAAAGCTCGAAAGACCTCGTGAAATCCGTCGCGCAGGCTTTTCACCTGGCGCGGACCGGCCGACCCGGCCCTGTGGTGGTGGACCTGCCCAAAGACATCATGCAGGCCCGCGAACCGTTCCATTACCCGGAATCGGTCCAGATCAGCGGTTATCGGCCTAGGTATCGACCTCACGTGGGCCAGTTGCGCAAGGCCTTCGATCTGATCGCCAAGGCCGAACGCCCCTTGATCTACGGCGGCGGCGGTCTCATCTCCGCCCGCGCCTCAGGCGACCTTACCCGGTTCGCACGCAAGCTCTCCATCCCGGTGACGCTCACGCTCATGGGCCTGGGCGCGTTCCCCGGTGACGACCCGCTCTGGACCGGAATGCTCGGGATGCACGGCACGTACACGGCAAACATGGCCGTCGCGGAATGCGATGTGCTCATCGCAATCGGCGCGCGATTCGACGACCGAGTGACGGGCAAAGTGGACGAATTCGCTCCAAAGGCCCAGATCATCCACATCGACATCGATCCGTGCTCCATCCAGAAG
>Ga0194126_10000156_pt1 | contig 108222 bp, 93 predicted proteins | sample TA2KigC150mmetaG_FD_148641 | JGI IMG/M metagenome (GOLD analysis project Ga0194126, IMG submission 148641) | Freshwater microbial communities from Lake Tanganyika, Tanzania - TA2015035 Kigoma Deep Cast 150m | ecosystem: Environmental > Aquatic > Freshwater > Lake | place: Tanzania: Lake... | reverse complement strand
CGAACAACTCAACCTGGTTCAGGGTGAGACGTCCCCTTCAGGGGGCTCCTGATCCGACCCCCTTGGGGGGCTAACAGAACTATGCCCCCGGCTCTGCCGGGGGTCATTTAACTACCAAACAAAAAGTTGTGATTGCGAGGAGTGAAACGACGAAGCAATCCCCTTTGCTGAAAGGTGGGAGATTGCTTTGTCTCGCGTCCCGCGGGACCCGCAATGGCAGCGACCCTACACTCAAAGGAATGCTCACCCATCGAACCGCGTTTTGTGTTGACTCAAACGCTACCCGTGCAGTAATCTGCAATTATTATAGATCGTTGTCTCGGCAGGCTTTCAGTTCTCGGGGCTCCTTGTTCCGGCTTTTCCTGTGTCGTGGCGCTCCTTTGATTCTTCCTTCCGACCCCGAGCGCACTACGCAGTTATAAATCGGACGAGGCGTGCCTCTATCATAGCAATCGAATAACCAAGGGGGCGTTCAGATGTCCGGGCTCAGATCCGTTTACGTCAGTAATCGTAATCGCTGTGCGGTCGCCGTCGCGCGAGGGTTGGTGTTGAGCGCCCTCTTGGTGTTGTTCGTCGTATTCACTTGCCAAGATGTCCCTGCGAACCAGGAAAGTCAGTCCGAAAAGGATGTCATCGCGATTCCGGGCCATGCTCCAGGAGAGCTGTACGCGCTTTTCGTGGGTGTAGGGAAATACAAGCACGCCTCTATTCCTTCGTTGATGTTTCCGGCCAAGGACGCTCAGGACTTCGCTAGTCTGCTTGAAGCGCAGAAACATCTATTCAAGAAGACCAACGTGAAAGTCCTCGTGGACGAACAAGCGACCAAGTACGAATTGGAGAAGTACCTGTACTATGACCTCCGCAAGGCGGGGAAGAACGATACCATTCTCGTTTTCCTGAGCGGTCACGGCGCAATAGACCCTTTACGCGCGGGGGAATTCTTCTTCCTCTCATATGAGGCTGACCCGCAACTCCTGGAGCCGACCAGTCTGAACATGTCGGGGCTTCGGTTCTTGAAAGGGCTGGATTGTCCCAGGGTAGTGCTGATCGCGGATTCCTGCCACGCGGGCGGGTTCTCCAAGGAAGGCGCCAAGGCCGCTGTGAATTATAACAACTTCGTGAGGGACTTCACCGCGTCATCGGGGAAAGTGGTTATAAGCTCCAGCCGACCGGACCAGTTTTCTTTGGAGATGCCCGATCTCAAGAACGGGGTCTTCACCCATTTCTTCATCGAAGCTTTGAAGGGTAAGGGAGATCAGGATTCTGACGGAATCGTCACGATCAATGAAGCGTACAACTACGTATACTCTCAAACCAAGGATAAAACCAAAGGCGCGCAACACCCCCAGTTTGAAGGAACCGTGGAAGGTCTCTTTCCCCTGGCCGCCATTGCGAGCCTCGATAAGCGATTGCCGGTGAGCACAGGTTACGTGCCGCGTGCCGCAACGATTCTGGAGCTCCAAACAGAACCTGGTGGCGTCAATGTCTACGTTGACACCAGGTTCGTCGGACGAACAGCCGAGGATGGTCATCTCCATATCAAGTACCTTCCGGTGGAAACTGCCATCGCGGTGACTCTAAAAAAAGACGGCTGGCTGGAAAAGGTGGTGGGACCGTTCTATTTCACCGGCAACCAGCATCAGATCAAGAGCGGTCTGATCAAGCTTCATGCTGCCATAGCGTCGCTGCAGATCTCGACCGAGCCGGGTGAAGTGACCGTGAAAGTGAACGGAGAAGCTGCCGGAACAACAGACAAGAAGGGTTCTCTAACCATCAGCGGTGTGAAGGTAGCCACTCCCCTTCAGGTAGAATTGGAAAAGAACGGCTTTCGGACAAGAACATTAACTATGATGGTTCCCCCTGGAAGTGAAGGCAGCATTTACGAATTTGGCGGCAAAGTGATCCTCACTCGCGACACGCAGGTAGCCAAACCCAGCCCATCTCCTTCGGCTACTACAGACAAGGCCGCGACAGAGAAGACCACAAGACCCCAGGCGGAGCCGCGGGCGGAATCCACCCAACCTGAAGCTGAGAAGTCCGGTGTTGATATGACTCAAAAGATGCAGGACATCGAGCAGCGGCGCTGGTTCCCCTCAAAGCATAATAAGTAGTTTAGGGGACGCCAGGCGCTGGAGCGGTCCAGGGATTCATGCCATCCTCAACCGTGTTCTGTCGCCTGCACGCCGGGGACCTGGGACAAGATCCCTGGCGTACTACCCCGGTTGTCCGCCTACGCGTCACCGAGACTGATTCTGACTCTCAGCACATTCTTACCCTGCTCTCGCTGATACTCCACAGTGTCCGCCAATTTTCGCACGAGATGAATGCCCAGCCCGCCGGCTTCTGATCGATCGAGGGACCTGTTCGGGTCAGGGGGAGGGCTCAAGAGCGGGTTGAATTCCTTGCCGTCGTCTTTGAACTCAATAAGCAATTGGCCTTGCTCGTGTCTTAACCTCACCTCCACGTCGTGAATCTCATCGTCATCAAATGCATATTTATTGATGTTCGTCAGGACTTCTTCCAGCACCAAATTGGCCAGATAAACGATCCGTTCCGACAAGTCGTGAGCCTCGAACCATGCGTTGGCGCGGTTGATTGATTCAGCCAATCGGGCCGAATTCGTTTCCACAGTCAAGTTGAGAATTTCGCTCATCAGCAGCGCCCGGGATGGTGGCGGTTTGCGAAAAGCCTCATGCGGAATGGCGCTCAGAGAGGAAGATCGGGGGAAACTTCTTCGTGTGAAGACGCTTCTCCGACGCCTTCTCCAAGAAACTGCCGTAGGCTTCGGAATCCTCATTTCTCCTGTGGGGAAATGAGGATTCCGAAGAATACCGGAAGTTCTTGAGGAGGGGTTCGGGGAGGCCCTTCTTACAAGAAGGGCCTCCCCGATTCTTACTCGCTTGGATGCGCTTCCCGGCTTCTATTCCGCTTTCAGGATCGCAAGGGCCTCGTCCAGGCTGCGCACTATCGGGATGAACTGCGCAGTTCCGGACGTCATAAGGGTCTCTTCCACCATGGGTTGGGGATTGAGCACCACCATCTTCTGTCCTTGCGCCGCCAGGGACTTGGCGCATTTGAACAGCAGCCTGATGCCGAGCGACGCGAGATACGTCACCTCCGTCATGTCGACAACAGCGGCTTTGCCCGCGTGGGCAGTGAGTTGCTCGAATTCCGTCCCAATCTGACGTTCGCCCTCCACGTCGAGTTTTCCTGAAAGGGCCACGTGTGTGTGATGTCCGGTGCTCTCAACGACTCGTAACTCCATCCTCAGCCTCCTTACGGTAAGGCGACGAGACCTGCCGCCATGTTCGCGCTCACTCTCTTGTTACCGCCAATCCCGGGCCGGCAAGCGGACTCTATGGTGGCTACCCGCCCCGGTTCTTCCCAAGTTCCAGCGACCGTTTGGGGCGCTCCACCGCTTTGACGCGCTCGTCCACCGCTGAGTATCATCGTAGCACAGACGAAAGCGGTTGTTTTGACCAATTCTGTCTCTCGACAAACGCTGCGTATATCGTGACTTTCTCTTAGTGACGGGCCCCGCTGCCCGGCGTTGCCGGGACTAAGGGAAAATCTCTTGGCCGCATGAAATTATCCCACGTGGTTCTCGTAGGTGTCCACAAAGGATATTGACGCGCGCGACAAAACGTGTATATACTCTCACCTGAGGATCCTCCCTCGTAGGTGACGGAACGAGCCACGCATATTTTCATAATAGGAGCCGTGTAGGTGTCCCGCAAGGCGAAGCCCGATGTTGCTCAAATCCTTGAAATAGGCCGAACCTGCGTCTGTTTCAATGTTCGCAAGGCTTCCCGCGCAGTGACGCACGTTTACGATAGCGCGCTTCGCTCCGTAGGGCTGCGCGCCACACAGTTTGCGCTCCTTTCAGCGATCAAGATCCTGCAGCCCGTGACCGTGACGCATTTGGCCCAAGCAACTATCACGGACCGCACAACTCTGGGTCGGAACCTCAAACTCATCGAGAAAAAGGGCTTGATTCGAATGCTGTCCGGAGAAGACCTCAGGGAACGAAACGTATATTTGACGGAACGAGGAGAGGGAGCTGTCGCAAAGGGGATTTCGCTCTGGGAGGAAGCCCAGACCCGGCTCACTGAGCAGCTCGGTGAGGAGCGCGTGGAGCGTCTGTTGAACGATCTATCTTTGTTAGTGGAAGCCGCGCGCCGCGTCTGAGATTTCCCCGCAGATATATGTATATACATCCAAGCTTGGCGAGCTGAGCGGAATTCTCATCAGAGCTATCGAACCGGATACACGTCGCGAAGGAGGCCGACATGAAATTGGAAGAACACCCGACGGTCAAATGGTTTCACACCGCAGGTCGGTCGGCAAAAGCGCTCCAGGAGCCTCAAAAGCTCGATACCGAGTGGCTGAGGGAGCTTTGTCTGAAGGCCGGGGCCGACGATGTGGGTTTCGTGGAGATCGATCGACCTTCTTTGGCGATGGACAAACAGGAATTGCTCGAAGCCATGCCCGGGGCGCGGACATTGGTGAGCCTGGTGTTCCGCCTGAACAGGGAACCGATCCGGACCGTGGCCCACTCCATGGCGAACCTGGAATTCGGTCACGCGAACAAACATGCGAACGATGCTGCGCGCCGAATCGTAACTCAATTGCAAGGCCCGGGAATCCGCGCGCTGAATGCGCCGGTAGGATTTCCGTACGAAATGGATCGGTGGCCCGGGAAGCTCTGGTGGGTGTGCGACAAGAGAGTGGCTGAAGAGGCTGGGCTGGGACGCACAGGATGGAACCGGCTGGTTCTGCATCCTCGATTCGGCCCCTTCATGGTTCTGGGGACCATGCTGCTGAACGCTGAGATGACCGCTTACAGCAAGCCTTTAGACTACACGCCGTGTATTGAATGCAAACTCTGTATAGCCGTCTGTCCGGTCGGCGCGGTCAAGCCGGACGGATATTTCGATTTCGTATCCTGTTACACCCACAACTACCGTGAACGCCTAGGCGGTTTTATCGATTGGGTCGAGAATATTGCGGGAAGCAAGGGCGTGGTCGATTACCGAAAGCGTGTAAGCGAGCGAGAGACGGTCTCCATGTGGCAAAACCTCTCCATTGCCCCCCAGACTCGATGCGACCGCTGCATGGCGGTCTGCCCTGCGGGTGAGGAGGGTATCGGGGAGTTCCTGACGGATCGGGCGGGCTATACTCAGCGCCTGCTAAAAGGGCCGCGGGATCGGAATGAGACGGTCTACGTGGTCCCGGGCTCCGACGCGGAAGAGCACGTGACTTCCCACTTCCCTCACAAAACCGCGAAACGCGTCTCCAACGGACTTCGACCGAGATCTATCCAAGGGTTTCTCGGGGGTATCCCGATAGCGTTTCAGCGAGGACGATCCGAAGGTCTTCATGCGAGCTTTCACTTCACCTTTACTGGCGAGGAGCCATGCGAGGCCACGGTGGTCATTCGAGATCAGACGATCAAGGTTCATAGCGACCACGTTGGGACCGCGGATCTCCGCCTCACCGCCGACAGTCGCACGTGGCTGGGGTTCCTGGCAAAAGAGAAGAACCTGCTGTGGGCAATCATCACCGGCAAGATCCGCGTGAAAGGCCCACTCAAGCTTATGGCCGCGTTTGCGAAATGCTTCCCGTCATAGAGAAAAAGTTGGGAGGATGGGCATCTTTCCGCCTGCTCAGTCCGGAACGAGAGATTGCGCAATGAAAGGGGAGTTATTGACGCGCGGCAACCCCGCGTTCCTCGGTCTGTACAGATGCGGGCCACAGAATCAAGGGCACGCCCGGCCCCGCCATAGCGCTCAAGAAAACCCCTTCTTCGGCTTTTGCTCCTTCCTGCGCGAATGCCCGGGGCGGACGCCCTGAACGATCCGCTAGTGTCGTGTCTCCATGATAGCTTTACGACTAGATGTTCGCCTGGAGGTCATATGCCAATTACTCCGGCGTCTCGTCAGAATGTCTTTGGTGGGACGGGCATCTGAAACTGTCTCACCAGAACTGCCAAGCTTTTTCGGAGACACTACACTAGCGCATTCCTTCCACTTTGATACGGCTGCTCACGCACGCGTAACAGGAGCCCGAACGGGACCTGGCAGCGTCTGAGAGCGAGAACACGCCTACGATATTATGAGGGCCTCTCTGATAAACAAAGAGTCGTTGCAGATCTGACAGGACCATTTTTTGGAGGGCAACTTCAAGGAAGGCGCCGTCATCGCAAGAAATCACACTACGAGAGGTCAGGACAGTTCGCGCCGCTGTTTCGGGAGGTATTCCTCGCATGTACGCCCGCATCAGGTCGGTCTTGGATATGACACCGCTCGGAATACCTTCCGAGTCCTTTATCAGTATTGCTCCGAAGCGATGCGCAGACAGGCCTTCCATAATCCGGAGCAAGTTCTCTTGTTCCGAGAACCATTTCACCGACGGGGTCATGACATCTCTCACCCTTATTCGGTCTCGCTCATCTAAAAGGCGTTGGTCCTTCCCCTGCTTCAGGACGCTCCGGTTACACGCATGACAATACCGGTAGAGGAGTCCGACGATGTCAGGATAGGCCAGCACGCCCACCACGCGGTCTTGGTTATCGTCGGTCACGTACAATCGGTAGATATGATTGGACCGCATGGTGTCCAGAGCTGATTCAAGGGAGTCGGCCGCGCGGCAGAAGAGCGGGGGAGAAATCATAATATTTTCCAAAGGAAAGTCTATCGGAAGGCCGGCGTAATACCCCGCCATAATGTCTGTTTTGGAAACCACTCCGCGCGGGTGGTCGTTCTCGTCGGTCACCAGAAGCGCATTCACCTTATACTTGACCAGCCGTCGGATCGCGCGCTGGATCGATGATTCCGCGGGAAGGCTCACGATCTGCGCCCGCATGGCTTCCCTCACGGTCAATCCTGCTAAGACATTGCGCTTTTTGTCAGCAGGCATCTCCTCACCCTGAACCGGCGACTCAGGATGCAATTCGGCAAGACGGCAAAACTATTATGCGGAAAGTCTGTCCACGAGAAAATAGAACAGGTCTGAGAGATAGACCATTCCTTCAATTCTTTCGTCGCTCACCACCGGGATGCGACGTATATGTTTCTTGATCATGATATCCAGAATCACCATCACATGCGTATCCGGTGTCACGGTAACCACATGAGTGGTCATGAGTTCCTCGACACGCACGGATTTGGCTCGTTCAGAGACGACCTCCATGAGCCCGGGGACATCTATGTCCGTCATGGTTCCCCAGACCTGAACATGTTTCGGGCGAACAAAGAGCAAGATATCATACATGGATAACATACCGAGCAGGCGCCCTGCCTCATCGGTCACGATCATGCCGAAAATGCGTCGCTGTTCTTCCCGGCTCGCTCTCTGGAAGAGTTTTATTGCCTCCATAATGGTCATGTCCGCCCGTAGCGTGCAAAAAGTGGTTGCCATCACGTTTCTGGCTGTGAACATAGCTCGCCCCCTTACCGGCCTTCGAAGAATCTGTACAAGGCCCCAAGCTTTTGCTATAGCGCCGACCTTTCTGCCGATCAGACCATCCAGAGCCAGGGCGCAAGTCGATATCCGACCCGTTGAGTGTAATCTTCGTACCCGGCCAGCTCTTGCCTAAGTGTGCGATCTTCAAGGGCAGTGCGTACGACCAGCAACAGGATAGAGCAGCCGGCCGGGATCGCAGCCCATGCCGATCCCAGTGCGAGCGCGCCTGCGATTGTCATCAAGATCCATCCGGCATATCCCGGATGCCGAACGTATCGGTAAGGACCGCGCGCGATTGGGGTATGGCCTCTTTCTGTCTGAATCCGGACGAACTTAGCAAAGAATTTGTTAACGGACATGGCCCAGAGCACGATCAGGTTGGCGACAACGAACAATGCTAGACCCACAACCTTCGGCCATGATCCTGTCTGCGGAGTCCATTGGAACCGGTGATCGAGTCCCGCGACGATCACCGTGATTACCCACATTCCCCCCAAACACCGCGCGAGGACTGTATCCCACGGTTTTGCCTCTCTTTCAGTACCCAGGCGGATTTGCACGAGCTCCGGGTTGACCTTCAGGAGAACAAGAAAGTTGAGCGCCAAGCACGCGGCAAATACGCCCATGAACCACCACCCTTCAGACCAGGTCACACTGTACGCGGGCAGGAACAAAGCCGCTCCCATGAACAGAAGAAAACCCACAAGCCACAAAAAGGACTTCTTCCATAATTCCCGAACGACCGCGGAGCTGGTCTGTGATGGACCATCTTCCTGCACGCGCATGCTCCCTCCTCAGCAGTGGTGTTTGGACGCTTCGAGGCCGTGTGCGACAGGGCTCTTGAATACACGCAGTGGATCGGGTAGGTCAAGAACGAGAATATGCCCGGGCATAGAAGCAGTTGCACGACCCGTGAGCTTTCGAACAAGTGGCCGGGGACGGCCTCTTGTAGTAATGCACGGGCGAACGAGCGGCCCTTACCGAGCACAGATAGGAGGGGGTCACGTGCAAGAATTGTCCTTGGTTTCACGGGTTGTCTTGTGGGCGCTCCTGATTGTCATGGGCCTGTTTGCGATGCTGGTCATGGGCTGGCAAATCATGGTCGTGAAGGGCAAGGCCATGAAGAACCCTGACGGAACCGTCGACGATTGGCATGAGCAAAAGATCCTTTACGGCATGGCGCTTGCCGACATATTCGTGGCCTGTCCCATGTGCCTCATTGGAATTGCATTGGTGATAGCCGATCCCCGCTGGGGACACTATCTCCTTGCAATGGGGGCTTTCTGGTTCGTATGGGGGAATGCGATGACCACCGCGACCAGTCTCAGGTTCGAGAAGCCGAAATTAACTCTGTCCTGGTTCTTCACATTTCCCTTTGGCGCCCTGGTGGGTCTCGCGTACATTGTCTGGACTGTTGTTCATTTTGATTCCATTTACGTTCGATAAGAAGAAGCGCGCACGGCCGTGGGCCCTTATACTGATGCGCATTCAAAGAGGCAAGATCGGGGAAATCTTCTTTAGGAAAGAGGCGCCTCCACGGCTCAGGCAAGAAATTCCCACGGTTTTCGGAATGCTCATTTCTCTTGCCTGGGAAATGAGCATTCCGAAAAATGGTGGAAGTTCTTGGGGAGGGGGTCGGGGAGGACCTTCTTACAAGAAGGTCCTCCCCGATTCTTACCTCTCTGAAAGCGAAGCGGTATTACAGGTTCGGCTCCAGATTCCTGTAGGAGAGGCACATGCGCATCGCACTCGGTCTTTTCTTCGTGTGCTTCGGGTTATTCGGTTGGCTGGGTCAATTAATATCCGGTCTCCACTATTCGTTGGCTCAAAGACTGAGCTTGCAGGAAAAGAGCGAAGGCACCGATCCGCTCTTTCGGTTGGCAGAGCGCAACGCCGCGAGATGGGATTCGTTCGTGCTATGGACCTTGCCTGTGGCAGGGGTCCTGATGCTCTTTAATCATCCGTGGTGGCCGTACGTGGCATTGGTCGCGGGTGGAATTCACCTGGACGCGGGAGGCAGGGAACTTGCCAAGTCGTTGAGCCTGAACAAAGGCGGCGTGAGGATCGGCGCCCCGAAAGATTGGCAGATCGCGAAGATCTTCCTGTCCGGACTGGTCCTTATCGGCCTTGTCACTATTGCGTATGCGCTCTGGGCCATCAGCAACACTGCAGATGGCCGCTTAGGCTTCACCGCGGCGGTTTCGTTAAGAACGCTTGTATCTTTGCTCTTAGCCACGTGTGGGTTGAATCCCGGAACCTACCTATGTTGAAACCCATTGCCACACTCAAGACGCCGAGTATCACGGCTATTCCATAGCATGCCCAAAGAAAAGGGCGTGAAAAGTGCTGACCCAAGTTGAGGCCTGGCACGCTGCCAACCAGACCCACCGTCACAAAAACCACCAACAGGAGGTATAAGCTGCCGGACACCCGAACGCTTGCTCTATGAGCCAAAAAGTCTGCCCGCTTCAAGAGCCTCTCTTTTTCGACAAAAGTATTCTTGAGCTCTTCGCGCGTCTTCTCATGTTCGAGGCGCTCTCTCTCTACGAGTTGAAGGGTCCTCTTCGTGGCGCTCTTGATGATGTCTTCCCGTATTTCTTCCGCTGTCTTCGCCGTAAATTGGTCAGGATCGCCTAATGTCTTGTCTGCGAGCAAGTTCATTGCTGCTCGGCTTGTACGAAGGTGGTAATATTCCTCCTGACCGATACCATCACATTGCTTTAAGCGTTCAATCTCTTTAACGAAAAGGGCAATCAACTGGTCATCCGGCTCGATCGCTGCGTAGCAGTCCGCAATCAAAGTCCGTTGATTAATTTCGCTTGCCTTTGCCGGCGCATGCAACCAAGCCAACGTTCCTACAAAGACATCTGTTAGGCAAACCGGGATCGCGTACCTACTCCCATTTATGTTGGATTCCATCTCTCTGTTGGCGCGCACGAGACCGGAATTCGTTGTGACGAATATATGACCTGCCTCAGCGAGAGTCCTGGGCTTGGTCCCTGCACGGAGCATGTGAACTGCTGTGATCGATTTAATGTCTCGGATCATGGAATCTTTCTTGGAACTTGCGTCGAAGTACGGATCGCCTGATTGGTAGATTGCGATAATACGTTGTTCCAAGTCAGGTTCGTCAATTTGATATCTCCGGTTGAGAAGCGGATCAGGTGTGTCCACTATATCAATTCGGTGTTCGCTGAGCAAAGACGCACTCCTTACTATTATGGTTTCAACGTCAGACTCCTTGTAGTCATTGTGCATGAAGTACCTTAGCGTAGGGCCGGCTCTGTATGGGTCATATCGGGTGGGGGCAAGTTTGTCCAAGCAGTTGTAAAGTATATTTTGCATCTCGTCGTATGTGTGCTGGAAGACATGTAACCGAGCTCCTTGTCCCCTGAGGAGTTCAAGCAACTCGACACAGGCTGACTGTCGGTCGTCTCCTTCCGTACCAAGAACTCGTAGCAAAAACCTTGTGTCGAAATAGAAACAGACTCTTTTAAGCTTGGTCTTGTATTTATCAATATCCGAATATATCAGAGCGGATGCCAGTGTATGGCCCAAGACGACGTTGATGAGGAAGCTAGCCAGCCCTGGTTCGGAATGAAATACTTGGCAAATAAAACTCTGAGCCAAGTACCTATTCTGCTTAGGTGACTGAGCAGCTGGTAGAACTCCTCCACTGCGAACAGCCTCGTACTGCTCGCGGTTGGAGGGCTCGAACGCTCCCGACAGGATATCCAGACTACGCTTGTCAATAACACTGAGCAGAGCGTGATCAGCCGATTCGGAGTCCAGGGTCTTCTCGTAGACATCTTTGCAGAACCTGACAAACTCAGCTATCAGCTTATTGTACTCCCTGACCTGATCCTCCGCGTGCTTGGAGAACTTAGCTAGATTTATTTGCTTAAGAGAGGGTTTGAATATCCCGGCGCGGCGTTCGATCAGGCCTCGATTCTTGGCTCTCGTCAAGATCGTCATCATTGCGTACTGAGGAATAAGTAAGCCATATTCGTCCCGAAAATCTTGGCACAATGTCTTGGGATCAATAGCGTCGTAGTTCCGGCGGGACATCAAAAGTGCCGCCAATGGGACGAAATTCTCGACGAAATCCTTCTTGTAATGATCCCAGTTTACTCTTAGGAAGGCGAGGCTGCTTAGAGTCTTGCTCATAACAGTACTCCAGCGTTGATAGATCTTGATGGCATGCAATCGCCGCGCGCGTATGCCCCAGATCTGGAACCATGTCAAGAGAAAACGAAATTCCTCGACTCGTGCGGGGTCAACAGTCCTGCAGAAGTAAGGCAACTTAATGACTTGCAGAAGTGATTACCGTCCGCCACGCTAAGCGTAAGGTAAGTTGACCCAAGAATTATGTTCAGTGTCAGAAAGGACGTCCTAATTACATCCTGCACCATCCGCGCTTGCATTCCCTAAAGAGCGCAACAGCCTGGAAAAACCAATTCGGTTCCTTTTCCGATTGTTTCATGAGAATTGTTTGATGCGATTTTGTCTTTCTTGGTGTTGTTGCGCGCATTGGAAGCGCGATTCGCTAGGCTCAAACCCGTATCATTCAAACGTAATCGGCTGGTATCCGAAGGTTTGTTTTACCTGCGCGAGCATCTCTTCTGACGGGTCGCAAGAGATTGACGGAACGCTGATAATCGTCTCGGTGCGGTTGGGGATCACCACGTGGAGCTTTACCGGCACTCGGCCTTGATGTTTGCGCAGGATGCGGCTCAGCTCTTTGATCTGAAGAGGGTCGGCGCCGGTGGTGGAGATCCGGATGTGCAGAGCGTTGCTCAGGCGGCGGGGCGCGTCTTCCAATGAGTGGATCTCCTGAGCCAGGATCTTGGGGTTTTCCTGGTCACCTTCACGATTTCCTGAAACGAGCAGAGGCTTTCCCGATCGGAGCAGGTCCTGCGCCTGGACGTACAGGTCCGAAAAGACGGTCACTTCAGCCGTGCCTTCAAGATCTTCAAGGGTGACAAAGGCCATTCGGTCACCCTTCTTGGTATTGATCTCCTTGATGTTCTTAACCAGGCCCGCGATCTTCACCTGGGACGGACCGCCGTTCTGAGCTAGCGCAACCGTGGTCGCGTTTGCGTACCGCTCGATGAGCCGATCATACTTCATCAGCGGATGGCCGGTAACGTAAAACCCGAGCATTTCCCGTTCAAAGCCCAGCTTGATCAAGTCTTCCCATTCCGCCAGTTCCGGGATCGCGACATCGTGCCCGTTTTCCCCGCCGGGCGCGCATTCATGCTCAAAGAGGTTGAACTGACCTTCAGCCTTTTCTCTCTGGTAGCTCTGGCCTTGTTCGAGGACCTGGTCCAGCGCATCGAACATGGCCCTTCTCGTCAGGCCCATGCCATCGAATGCGCCACACTTGATCAAGCTTTCAAAGACCTTCTTGTTCGCCCTCCTCAGGTCCACCCGTCGAGCGAAGTCCTGAATCGAGCAGAACGGTCCCGCTTCAGTCCTGGCTTCCAGGATGGAGTCCACCGCGCCCTCGCCCACGTTTTTTACTGCAGAGAGCCCGAAGACGATCTTGCCGTCCACCACACCGAAATTTTTCAATGACGCGTTTACATGTGGCGGCAGCGCCTCAATGCCGCGGTCACGACACTCGGAGATGTAAAGGGTCACCTTGTCCGTATTGCCGGCTTCACAGGTGAGCTGAGCAGCCAGAAACTCTGCGGGGTAATGCGCCTTTAGGAATGCTGTCTGATAGCTCACCATCGCGTACGCGGCCGAATGGGACTTATTGAAGCCATATCCCGCGAATTTCTCCATCAGGTCGAAGATGTGCGCAGCCTTATCCGGATCGATCTTGTTTTTGGCGGCGCCTTTCTCGAAGCGGCTCTTCTGCTCCCGCATCTCATCGGGCTTTTTCTTGCCCATTGCGCGGCGCAACAAGTCCGCGTCGCCCAGGGAGTAGCCCGCGAGCGTGGTAGCGATGCTCATGACCTGTTCCTGGTACACGATAACGCCGTACGTCTCCTTGAGGATCGGTTCCAGCTCGGGCAGCGGATACTCGATGCGGGTCTTGCCGTGTTTGCGACTGATGAAATCATCCACCATGCCCGAATCGAGCGGTCCGGGGCGATACAAGGCAAGGATCGCGATCAGATCTTCAAAGACCGATGGCTTGAACTTGGTCAGCATGTCCCTCATGCCTGACGATTCAAGCTGGAACACGCCCATCGTGTCCCCGCGGCTGAGCAGCTCGTACGTCTCCGGATCGTCGAGGGCCAGAGAGTCGATCTCCAGCTTCACGCCCCCGGATTGCTCGACGAGCTTTAGGGTTTGATCAATCACCGTGAGGGTCTTGAGCCCCAGAAAATCAAACTTGACCAGCCCGATCTTCTCCACCCAATTCATGTCGAATTGGGTGAGCGCCTCCTTCTTGTTCGGGCTGTACAGCGGGAGGAACTCGACGAGAGGACGATCGGCGATCACAATACCGGCCGCGTGGGTGGACGCATGACGGGTGAGCCCTTCCAGCGCCTTTGCGGTCGTGATCAGATCGGCAACCTGCGGGTTCTTGGCAATCTCCTCCCTGAGTTTGGGTTCCCGATCGATGGCCTTGTCCAAGGTCATCTTAAGCTCATCCGGGATCAGCTTCGCGATGCGGTCCGCCTCCGCGTACGGGAGCCCGAGGACCCGCGCCACGTCTCGCACCACGGCTTTGGCTTGCATGCGGCCAAAGGTGATGATCTGCGCGACCTTTTCCTGGCCGTATTTCTCCGTGACGTATTCGATCACGCGGTCCCGACCGGCCATGCAGAAATCCACGTCAATATCAGGCATGCTCTTGCGTTCGGGATTGAGGAAGCGCTCGAAGAGCAGGTTGTAACGAATCGGGTCTATGTCGGTGATTCCGAGGCAATAGGCCGCGAGCGATCCGGCCGCGGAGCCTCGACCCGGACCCACTCGAATCGCATTCTTCCGGGCAAAACCGATAAAATCCGCGACTATGAGGAAGTACCCCGAATATCCCATATCCTGGATCAGCTTGATCTCCCGATTGAGCCGCTCTTCATACATCGGGAGTTGATCTTGGGTGATCTCACCACGGCGCAAGAGTTGCTCCGTGCGTTTGGTGAAGCCCGCGCGAACATCGAGCTCGAAACGCCGCCGGAGCGTCTCCCCTGTCCCAAGGTCGAAACGAGGCATGTGGACGTCGTGTAATTCGAGCAGCAGGGAACACTTCTCGGCCACCAGGAGTGTGTTGGTCAGCGCTTCGGGCAGGTCCCGGAAGTCGTGGGCCATCTCCTGAGGCGACTTGAAATAGAACTGATCGGTCTCGAATCTCAGCCGGGATGGGTCATCAAGCTTCTTGCCGGTCTGAATGCAGAGGAGCGCTTCGTGGGCCCTGTGATCGGCCCGATTGAGGTAATGGCAATCGTTGGTGGCCACCAGCTTCAGGTCGAGCTTACTCGCAAGGCCGACCAGACCCCTATTGGCCTTTTTCTGATTCTCCAGGCCGTTCTCTTGCAGTTCCAAGAAGTACCGCTCGGGCGTGAAGAGGTCCCGATACCATGAGGCGGCTTTTCGTGCGCCTTTGGTATCGCCCGCGATAATAAGGGAAGGGACCTCGCCCGATAGACAACCACTCAAGCAGATCAAGCCTTCGTGGAATTCCTCCAGGAGCTCTCGGTCAATTCGAGGCTTGAAATAGAAGCCTTCGAGGTACGCCTTTGTAACGAGTTTGCATAAGTTACGGTAACCTTTTTCGTTTTCGCACAACAGGATCAGATGGTACGCCGTGGTTTCACCCACACGTGAGTTCTGGTCCGTCCGCGAACCGGGCGCGACGTACACCTCGCATCCGATGATCGGTTTGATGCCCGCAGCCTGCACCTGGGAATAGAACTCCATTGCGCCGAACAGATTACCGTGATCGGTCACGGCAAGAGCCCGCAGGTCAAATTCCCCGGCTCTCGCGATGAGATCCGGGATACGAATGGCGCCATCGAGGAGAGAATACTGGGTATGCAAGTGGAGGTGTGCGAAGTCTGCGTGGGGCATGATCGGTCCTCTAGCTAATTGAAATTACTATTCTTTTATCTAATCTGACCCACCATATCACTCCCTTTCGCCTGAGGCAATGGCTTTTGCCCTCCATCGTCCCGGAAAGGGCAATCCGAAGTTTTCTCAAGCCGTTGTCTGTCCTATTGAAAGCATGTCACGAATAAGTATTTCTAATCCAAAAGTTATTGACACTTCTTCAGCATCTGGATTAAAATACATCCGCCGCGTATCTGTGGACAAGCGATTTGTTTCTTCAACTGTTCGTGCGGTCTTTCATGCGCATGAACAGGAGGAGCGGCTCCGGATGAGAGCTGATGGCGGCCACAGGCGGTTTGAGAATCCGTGTTTTTGGTTGGCGCTTTCGGCGCCGGTGAAGTTGCGCATCAGCGATCAGCGGCCCGGACATCCTTGTGGAGCATCGTCTTGGCGGGTCGGCCCGGCGCGACCCCGAAGGCGCTTGGACGACCTGAAGGTCTGATAAGCGCATTACGAAGGACTGATCAGGTGAAATTGCTGGCCTTCTTCGGAGCTATCGCCCTCAACGTGGCGCAGACGGCGCGATTCGCCATTGAGGAGACCGGCCGGGAAATTACGCTGCTGGGTTCGTCTTTGGCATGGCTCTTCAGGCCGCCGTTTCGGTTTAGGCAGTTTCTCATCCAGTTGGACTTCGTGGGAGTCCAGTCTGTGTATCTGATCTGCATAACCGGGATGTTCACCGGCATGGTGCTGGCCCTGCAAGGGCACATTGCCATGTCTCGTTACGGCGCGGAATCGCTCATCGGCGGCGCCGTGGCTCTTTCTCTGGCCCGGGAACTGGGGCCGGTATTGAGCGCTCTGATGGTGATTGGACGCGCGGGATCAGCCATCACCGCCGAGTTAGGCAGTATGAGGAACACGGACCAGATTGACGCGTTGGCCAGCATGGCTGTCCATCCGGTGCAGTATTTGGTGGCGCCTCGCGTGGTGGCCGCGACAATCGTGTTGCCGTTCTTGGCGATTCTGTTCGAGTTTTCCGGGATGGTGGGGGCGTACATCATCTACACGGGACAGTTGGGCCAGGACGGAGCGCTCTTCATAAACAGTATAAAAGATTATTTAGAACCTGACGATATAACACATGGTTTGATCAAGGCAGTGGTTTTCGGTCTCATCCTGTCGCTGGTGAGCTGCTCCAAAGGCTTCCACGCGACAGGCGGCGCACGAGGTGTGGGGCTCGCCACTACGAGAGGTGTGGTGATCTCTTCGCTCCTGATACTGGCATCGGATTACGTAATGACCGCGCTCATGTTCAAGCCGTCCACGTAGGGCGGGCCGGCGACAGCGTATGATTAGGGTGAACGATCTTCACAAACGGTACGGAGATCAGAAGGTTCTCGACGGGGTCGATTTTTCGATCCAGCGGGGCACGGTCACCACCATCATAGGGCGATCGGGCGGCGGGAAGACCGTGTTGTTGAGGCATCTGATGGGCCTGGAGTCACCCGATTCGGGTGACGTGATCATCGATGGGGAGAACCTTTCCCGGATGGGCGATGCGGACCTGAACAGGATACGGCGACGGTTCGGAATACTGTTTCAGGAAGGGGCGCTCTTCGATTCTCTGACGGTAGCCGAGAACGTGGCTTTTCCTTTGGAAGAGCACACGAAGTTTTCCAAGAGCGAGATCATGCATGTGGTGCGGGAGAAGCTTGGCACAGTGGGCATGACAGGACACGAGGCGAAATTCCCGGCTCAGATTTCCGGCGGGATGCGTAAGAGAGTAGCTCTCGCACGGGCTCTGGCGCTTGACCCGGACATCGTCTTCTTTGACGAGCCGACCACCGGGCTCGATCCTGTGACCAAGTCCGCCATCTATGCCCTCATCAGGAGAACGCATCAGCAGGCGTCCACCACGTACGTGATCGTCAGCCACGATATTCGAGGGGTGTTCTCGGTCTCGGATGAAACCTTGATGCTTTGGGAAGGCAAGATCCTGGCCAAGGGGACCCCCGAGGAGATGGAGCGGTATCCGGACCCCATTGTGAAGCAATTCATCAGTGGGTCGCCGGAAGGTCCGATACACGTTGACTGATTGAGCAGGGCGAAAGACTCGATGGCAGACAAGCTCACATTGGAAGCCAAGGTCGGGATCTTCTTTCTCGTCGGCCTGGCTATCTTTGCATACGTCTGGTTCCGTGTGCTGGGACTGGACTTGCAGGAAGGGTTTGAGCTGAAAGCCCGCCTGAGTTCTGCGGAAGGCCTGGTCGAAGGGACCCAAGTCCAGATCGCGGGCATCAAAGTGGGCAAGATCAAGCACATCGTCCTGGACCAAGACACGGGCAAAGCTATCGTCACGATGGATATCAGGAGCGAGTACCGGGACAGCATCCCGGAAGGATCGCGGGTGATGGTGAGGACCAAAGGGCTGCTGGGAGATAAGTACGTCGTCATTGAGGTCGGCAAGCCCAATGCGCGGAAGCTAAAGTCCGGAGAGGAGATAAAACTAGTATACGAGCCCGCTCCGGCGGAAAAGGTCATGGATACGCTGGGATTCGTGGCTGAAGACTTGAAACTGCTTACCCGCGAAGCCCGCACCCAATTTGTCGACCAGAAAGGCTCGGAAAAAATCGATCGTCTCATAACGAATACGGACCGGGTTTTTCAGGATGTGAGAGACCTGGTGGGCAAGAACAAAGAGAGGCTGGACTTGACCGCCCAGAGGATCGCGCAGGCGAGTGGCGATATGAGCGAGATCCTCTCCCGGAACAAGGAAAAGATCAACCGCACCGTGGACAATGTGGACAAAAGCGGGGAGAAATTCAACAGGCTTACCGAACAACTGGAGAATCTGGTTGGCGATGTCCGCGCCGGCCGAGGAACCCTGGGTAAGCTGGTCACCGACGAATCTCTCTACCGGCAGACTCAGTCCCTGGTGACGGACATGCGACAGCTTTCAGACCGCGTCCAGCGCGGCCCGGGGGTTATCGGACGGCTCATTAACGATCCGGAGCTCTATTTTGAGACCCGTAGAGCCATCCGGAACATGAACAAAACCGCGGAAGACGTGTCCGAAGCTACCCCTGTCAGCACCCTCGCGATCATCCTCGGGTCGGTATTGAGATAAGAGGCTGCGTCCCATGACCAGCCCCACTCACACACAGGTATGGACTCGACGAATCGATTACGCGGTTCGGGCGACGCGACGGCCGTCTTGTCCTCCGTCGAGAAGCTGGGACGGTCTACCCTTTCTCAGCCGCAACGAAACTGTTCACGTATGCGAGAGGAACTCCCTCAACCGTGTTATTGCGAGAATTGAATGGTGGGACAGGCGTCCCGCCTGTCAAGGACGGGCAAGATGCCGGTCCCACCAGGGGTCCTCTCCCTTGAAGGGTGGAAGATTGCTTCGTCCCGCTTCCCGCGGGACTCTCAATGACATGCTCGGACGCGATCTTCGGCGCCACGTAACTCAAGGCTTACGCCGTTACTACTTGGCAGCTTTGATACTTCTCTTGAGCCTGCTCTCTTCCGGGCCTGTTTTCGGCTCAGCCTATGATTTGATCAGATACGCCTCTCCAAAAACAACCTTTGCCATTGACCCTGACCTGAACATTCGTCGTATGGACCCGTGGGCGCCCGACCGTGTCTGGACCCTGGGAGAAGGATGGGGTTTCCCACCGCTCTTCTTTCACACCAAGGCGCCCGGCCGGTACGAACGGGTGGATTTTTTCTTTCCCTTTGGATATCGGGAAGAGTCCTTTTTCAGGAGTAAGATGGCTTTTGTTCCGTTCTTTGAGAGTCGGTGGTCGAAGGCGCCCCCTTTTGACGGCTATTCTCGGTGTCTGACTCTGTACCAGGGCACGTCGGATCTGGGGCAGAATTATTGGGGCTTCTTTCCGTTTTACGGGTATACGTACCGGCGATACGGCGTGGACAGCAATTTCTTTTTCCTTTTTCCGCTCTATTACGAAAGCAGGGACGAGGACATCCACACGCGCCGCATCTTGTGGCCGATCATCACATATGCGAACAGCCCGGGCAGGAGCTCATTCAAAGTATGGCCGCTCTTCGGGACGGACACGATTCGGCGGGACTACTCAAACATGTTCGTGTTGTGGCCCTTCTTCCAACATACCGAGAAGTATCCGGGGACCGAGCAAGCCGGCTCATACACCGCTCTGCCGTTCCCGCTGTATGTGCGCCAGCAGGACAATTATTCCGCGACCACCAGCGTTCTTTGGCCCTTTCTCAACTACTACCACCACTACCGCACAGGCCATGAACGGTACAGCTTCTGGCCTTTTGTCACGTACGGCACGGGCGGAGGCATCGAGGAGCTGAACTTCTTTTTCGTTTACTCGTACAAGAAGGACCGGCGGAAAGGGACCGAAACCAAGGGCGGGCAAGGGTACGTGTCCGTGGGAGACGGCGAGGTCTTCACTGAGAGGAAGTTTCTGCTGATCAATACGATCCAGAAGCGATTCAGGAAAGGGTCATTGGTCTTTAGTCGGTACCGGTTCTGGCCCTTTGCGGAATATACCTGGGACCTGGACAAGGGGAGCCATTTCAAGTTCCCGGAGATCATCAGCCTGAAGAGCGACTGGTTTGACTTGAATCTGGGCCGCATCCTGCGGTTCGTGGACCTCCGAGAAACCCCGATCACTCGGGAGCTGAGCGTCTTGTTCGGACTAAGCCGACAAACCGATGTCAAGCGCGTGCCGCACATCCCACCTCCACCCAAGCCTGGGGACGATGGTTTTGCCGAACTGATCTCCGGTTCATTCGGAAAACGCTAGCCTCGCCCTGCAACAGGAGACAGCGCTCTTGCCGAGCCTCATTGGGGAGCGCGACCACTGTTATGAGAACAAAAGAGGCAATATGGTCGGTTCTTCTCGTCTTGGCAGTCATACTGACCATTTGCCTTAAATATCTCCCGTACCTTCCCGGCGACGTGAGCATCACCAGATTGATACAATCCCTCCCGCCCGAATCCAAATACTGGGCTCAGGTGATGTCGTCCACGGCGAAAGCGCCTTGGATCTGGGGTCTGATCGCGGCTTCGTTTGTCATCTCGTGGCTAATTGCCGGATGGCGGGCTGCTTTGTTGTCCATCGTCAGCTTCATGGGCTTGTGGTTGTTGGGAAAGTGGCTCGGTCCAGTCGTTGCCCAGCCTCGGCCTTCTCCGGAATTGGTTCGGGTTGTGGAATCGGTTTCGGGTTCCGCATACCCATCCATCTTCGCTTTCAATTACATATCGACCGTGGGATTCGTAGCAGTTCTGGCCGCGGCAAAGGGGTCGGGACACCGTCGATGGGTCCTATTGGCCGTCTGCGCTTCACTTCTCGTCATAGGGGGAATTGCCAGAATTACTCTCGCGGCCCACTGGCCCAGTGATGTGGTAATATCCTACCTGATCGGCCTATTGTGGGTCACTCTGCTCATTCGGTTCATTTGAAGCGAAAAAAAACGGGCGGTCCGCTTAGGACCGCCCGCTGTCAAAGGACCCTTCGGGCGCTTTTCATGCCTGATGGTGGTGATCCGATTTTATCCCGTAGCCAAAGACGATGGCCTTGAAGTTCTCGCCGATGGTTTCACCTGTGGTGGCCAAGTACAGGTGAGCAACCAAGAACGCCGTGAAGAGCGCGCCAAGGATGTAGTGGATCGTGGCAAGCGCTACCATGCCGCCAATCGCCTTTATGAAGCCCTGGAAATAGTCGGGGTACATGTAAAGCAACCCGCTGATCAGCAGGAGCGGCATGAGTAATACCTGGAATTGCAGGTAGGCAATCTTTTGAAGCGGGTTGAACTTGTTGTCTTCAGACGGCGCGTACGGGTGCGGCTCATGCTTGAAGATGCCGTACCCATAGAACTTGGCCTGAGTGATCATGCCTTTCGGAATTTCGCCCTTTTGGGGGATGTAATGCGTGATCCGCTTCGTGGTCAAGTTGTACACGAGCCAAATCAAGAAGACGATCACCGTAGCCCATCCGAACCATTCGTGAATGTCCACCGCCCATTGAAACCAGCCGGGGAATTTCTCCGGCCAATGGATCATGGCGCCGGTAATGATGAGCACTACGACGCAGATCGCCTGCGCCCAATGCCAGAGTCGCTCGATTAGAGGGTGCAGAAGGATCTTCTCTTCAGGCAGCTCGATGGGCCCTTTACGACGCGTCAAGATCCTAAGCCCGCCGTGGAAGATCGGCAGAGCGAGAGGTCCGAGCACGACCAGAATGACGATGGTATCCAGGGCCGGAATCCGATGGGCCCCGACCACGTAACCGAACTTAGCAAGGACCTCTTTGTTGATGAAACCCACCTGCTTGACGTAATCCCAAAAGCTTACAGGTTCCACCTTCTTTTTGGCCAGGATCGTGTACTTGGTGTGGCATGCTTCGCACCCCGCGACCTTTGTCTTCACGGGAGTGATGTTATGCACGCCGGGCTGTTCGCCCTGATGGCAGGTCATGCATCCCAGGGCCAGGTGTCTCTTGGGCGCGTAAATCTTTGCGTGCCCGGCGACGGTATCCAGCCCGTACTTGGTGTGACAATCGACGCAGTGCTTGCTCTTCCAGCCTTGGACATCCGCGTCCGATCCCTTGCCGTAATGAACGTCGTGGCAGCCGATGCAACCGGGCTCCTTCGGGCCGGCTTTTTTCCCATGGGCGCTCGCCGCGGTCATTTCCACGGCTTCTTCATGGCATTTCTTGCAGTCGACCCGGGCTACTCGCTGCGCGTGTGGTAGCTCCTTGATATCCTGGTGACAGTCGACACACGCTGTCTCCGCGTGCACGCCATCTTTGTATTTCTTCATGGATATGGCCAGGCTGAGTTCGCCGAATAGGTATGGGGGCTTCTTGGCCGGAGGCTGAGGTTTGTCCGCCACCACAACATTCTCAGCCCGCTCCTCGGGTGATTGCTTGAGAATGTCGGAGGTGTGACAATCCATACAACTGTCGTTGTCCAGAGCTTCAGGCTCTTCTTTCTTGGCCGCCCCTGGTTTCTGTTCGGCAGCCGGCTTTTTCTCTTCAGCCTTTGGCTCAGGCTTTGCCTCAGGGGCTTTTACGGGTTGGGGCGCCTCAGGCTTCACTTCTGAAGGCTGACCCGCGGCCGGTTTTTGTTCTTGAGCGCGCAGAGGCACGGAGGAATACTGAAACACAAGAAGCAATCCCGCAGCAACCGCGCACAGAGTTACCCATCTCCCCACAGGGAAACCGGATGCTCTTCCTTTCATAACGGACTCCTTCTTCGCGAGGTGTCATCCTCTCACAGAGCGCATAAGTTGACAGTGATTGCAGTCAGGAAAGACCCAGGATAGCGAGCAATTATTACATACACCTTGGGGGGGAGGTCAAGGACAAACTCTAAAAGACAAGAGCCCTCTCGCGGCGGAAGAGGGCTCCTGTTGTTTATCCAGCCGGTGACGCAAGACCGGAGGTCCTGCGCCTCAGAATGTCGTTATTCGTCTTTTGCCCCAGGATGGCATTTCCCACAGGCTGTGGGTCCGGTCTTCTGTTTCTCTTTTTTCAGTTTCTTGTGGCAGTCCTGGCATTGCTTATGAAATGCCTTTTCCAATTTGAGCACCTTGTCTTGGTCTTCCAGTTTGTGACATGCGCCGCACTTCTGGACCTCGTCACCCTCTTTGAAGACGTTCTTGCCGTCTTTGTACACGTGGTGACATGCGTCGCACTTCGCTTCCTTGTGCTTCGCGTGATCGAAAACGACCGGGGCTTTCTTCCTCTCCTTGAATACGTCCTTTGATTCAACGGTGACGGGCTTGTCCGGCGCCTTCGAAGCCGCGTAGGCCAGGGTGAAAGCGGCCACCAAAACCACAGCGAGGACCAATGCGAGACCTATCCTACCTCTCTTCATAAGATGCCTCCTGACTCAAACTAAGCCGATGATGGTGGTGAGAAACTGGGAAGGTTCTCCCCCTGCAATAACATCGGAATTTACCACATAGGTCGGGTCGGGTTCAATTCTTTTTTTCCGGAGAGATTCCCAGGGTTTTCAGCTCTTCCAGCACCCGGTCGATAATTTCATCCATCTTACCGGCAAGGGTGGGAGTGAGTTCGATACCCACTGTCCTGATGTCCTCGGGCTCCACCCCAACCACCACCACCGACTTCGGACCCATATCCAGGAGCCGGCAGAGGTTCAGGGCCTCAACCAGATCGCTGTCGTGAGCGGACTGCTTAGCCCTGATCCCTTTGGGAAGATCTTCTCGCTCGAGTCGATAAAGGGTTCCGGGCTCTCCTCTGTTGAGGACCGCGTCTACCACAATGAGGTGGTCTGATTCGTGAATAGTGGACATGAGCCAGAGGCCCTGGGTTCCGCCATCAACCAGTTGCACGTTCTCAGGAAAAGCGTACCGGTGGCCAAGCTCCTCGACGACCCGCACGCCGATCCCTTCGTCGGTCAGCAGGATGTTACCCACTCCCAGCACTGCTATCTTTTCGTCTCGTCCGCCCACCCTCTACTTACCTCCGGAGGAGGCAAACCTCCCCGACGCCAAATGGGTTCCGCTGCTCGGGCTTAGTTCTTCAAGGGACTCGGCCACTCGGCGCCGCACGAGCTCTCGCAATGGAAACATGTTCTCGCCGTTCGCGCAGCATTCCAGATACTTGATTAGGCGGCTGGGATTCGCTCGATACATCCCTGCCAACTGGCGCCAGAACAGGGCACGATGGGTGGGCTTGATCCCCTGCCACCAGATAAGCCGCAAGAATGAGATGACATCTCTGAATCGTTCCCGAAGGGGCGTTTTCGCCTTCACCGGCTCGGTCTGAGGTGGCGCGCCGTTCTTGACCGCGAGGGCTCGTCGGGTCGGCCTCATCGCCTGAAAATATCGGTACGCGCGGGCCAGATAACGAGAGGGCTCGTACAGGTACTCCCAGCACCGAAGGTACTCTTGCATGATTTCTGATTCGGGCCGGGTGGGGGCATAGTTGAGGCGACTACCGATAACTTCTCCGGTGGTCCAGCTTTCGCGGAGACGTCCTTCCTTCTTGAGACGGTCCCAGAGCCTGGAATTGGGAAGGACTTGCAGGCTGTTAAGCATCACGAATGGAATGTCGCTCTCTTCCACGAACGCGGCAATGCGCTCGCCCGCGCCTTTTCGTTCGCCGTCAAAGCCGATTACAAAGCTTGCCACTACCCCCAGGCCATTCTTCTTGATATTGGCGAGAGACTCGAGCAGCGGGTGGCGTATATTCTGATACTTTGCGTTGAGTTCCAGCACTTCTTCGTCGGGTGACTCCACCCCTATGAAAACCGTAGCAAAGTTCGCTTCGGTCATTAGGTCTATCATGGCCGGGTCGTTGCCGAGATTCACCGACGCCTGACACCAGAACGCGAAGGGCTCTCCCCTCTCTTTCATCCAGGGGATAAGCCGCTGGAGGGTTCGCCCGGCATAGACCTTGTTCCCGATAAAGTTGTCGTCGGTGAAGAAGATCTCACGCCGCCAGCCTAGCCGGTATAACGTTTCCAGCTCTTCCGCGATCTGATCCGGCGTTTTGTACCGAGGCTTTCTCCCATACAGGTTCACGATATCGCAGAACTCGCAATCAAACGGACATCCACGCGAAGTTTGGACCGCCATAGTGGTGTAGTGAGGCAGGTGCAACAGGTCAAAACGGGGCGTTGGCGATTCGGTCATATCCGGCTTTTCCGTCGAGGAGAAAACGCCGCCTATTTTTCCGTCAGCCAGCGCCTCGAGAAGGAGAGGCACCGTATTCTCCCCTTCGCCTCGAACCAGGAAGTCCGGCTTCTCAGCCAGCGCTTCCTCCGGACATGAAGTGGAATACGGGCCACCGACCACCACGGTCTTTCCTCGCGTCCTGGCCTCCCTGATAAGCCCGAACATGCCGTCACGCTGTACGATCATGCCGGAGATCATCACCATGTCAGCCCAATCCCAATCGTCATCTGTTACGGAAGAGCAGTTCAGATCTATCAGGCGTAGGTTCCAGCTTTCCGGAAGGAGGGCGGCCACCGTGATCAGTCCCAACGGCGGAATCAACGACTTGTGGCCCAAGAGTTTGCACGATCTCTCAAAGCTCCAGAATGAAGGCGGGCTGCTCGGATTCAACAATAGGACGTTCATCTGGATTTCCCTCGGCGGCTATCACCAAACCCAAAACTCAACAATACCTTCTTTTGGAGCCATCGGTCAAATTTATTCCGCTTTGGGTGAGTCCGGCGCTCACGACATCCCATGACAAGCCCATGAGCTTTTTATTTGGGTTAGAAGCCGCACAAGACAGGAAGGTCAGTATGCATACGGCGCCCATGCAGAAACTGGAGCCGGCGAAAAGGCTAGGACTGGTGGTCGTTGTGACGGGCTACGGCAAGGGCAAGACAACCTCCGCGCTGGGGATGATCGTGAGAGCCGTAGGACATGGCATGAAGGTATGCCTCGTCCAATTCATGAAAGGCGATCTGCACGCAGGCGAGTACGACGGCTTGAAACTAGTGGCCCCGTATGTTGAACATCACCTGACGGGGAAAGGTTTTTGCGGCATCCAAGGGAATCCGTACCCATATCAAGAGCACAGAGCCAATCCGCAGGAGGCAATTGAGCTTGGAAAGGAAAAGATGCTTTCGGGAGAATTCGACATACTCGTTTGCGACGAAATCAACAACGCTTTGCGCCTGAAGCTTGTGGACCTCCCCCAGGTCCTTGACCTCATTGAGAGCAAGCCGCCGAACATGCGCCTTGTCCTCACCGGTCGGGACGCGCGTTCGGAGGTAATCGACCGAGCCCACACAGTGTCTGAGGTCAATGAGATCAAACATGCATACCGGCAGAATATAGAACCCCAGCCGGGTATTGATTACTAGCAGGGGATTCGCTTCCGCGAAGCAGACCCGAAGCGGGTCGCCACGGGCTTAGGGCTGAATTCGCCGCCTATTATGTTCTGGGAAGGGGTATTCCATATGTTTGGCAGCGGCGCGGGCAATACTATCGCCGAAATAGCGCAACACCACCTTGAGCGCCATATCAATCCCGGCAGAAATGCCCGCTGAGGTGAGCACGCGCCCGTCCTCCACCACATGCCGGTCGTACTCCACAGTGACCAGAGGAAACGAATCGCGCATCCAATCGAGAGACCGCCAGTGCGTTGTTGCATGGAGCCCATCGAGTAGTCCAGCAGAGCCAAGCAGCATCGATCCCGTGCAGACCGAGGTCAGGGTTTCAACTTCAGAGGCGCGAGCACGCAGCCAGTCAAGCAACACAGAGTTATTCATCTCTGTGCGCGTTCCCCAACCTCCCGGAACCACGAGAACGTCAAGCTTGGGACAGCTCCCAAAAGTATGATCGGGAATGACTCTCATGCCGCCGGCAGTAATGACCGGGTCGACTTTTTCGGCCACCAAGAAAACATCAAACGGTGAGGCCTGTTCACGACGCTTCTCTTCATCAAGCCGAACCACCGAGAACACCTCGAAGGGGCCGCAGAAATCGAGGATTTCAACGTCGTCGAATAAGACAATACCGACCCGCTTCCTCTGCATGATCTCACCGGAGTCAACTTTTTCTGCTGCGCAGTTGATGACCATTGCTCATTCAGCGCACCCGCAGCCTAGTTTCGACACCTACGTGGCGCGCTCTTCACTCACTATGGCTGCTAGGGATGGGATTGGCCGCGTTTCATTCTCAGACGATAGATCCGCTTCGAGAGCCAGCCCACACTTACCAGGAAAACAATGATGCCGGCAAGCACAGACATGTTGCTGACAGTCTTAGGAACAAGGTCCAGAAGCAGGTCTTGGATCCACGATATGAGATAGCACGCGGGTCCCACCAGAGCTACAAAAGCGAGCGACCGATCCAGGAATGTGGCTTCAATAGGATCGTCCTCTTGGAGATGAATCTGATCGGACGTTGGCGGCCCTTGTTGCTGCGACTCATGATCATCCTGCCGAGCAGGCATGTGTGTTCTCTCCTTGTTTCATTATCGTAAAGACAGCGGCAGTCGCGCAGCGCGCGCAGGCGCTTCGATGCTCGTGTATGGGCGCACGACCAAGACATGTGAGACAGTCTCGGCCATGCGTCCTCACTCGCTCTTCACCGCGGTCTCAATTTTTATCCCATATTTGTCGATTTTCGCCAGGAGGGTGGGTCTGGAAAGACCGAGCAGCCTGGCCGCCTGAGACCGATTGCCACCGGTTATGTTGAGCGCTTCGGATATAAGGTGCTTGGCGAATCGATCGGCCATGTCATTAAACACATTATCCCCAATACTCGCTTGCAGAACGCTCCGAATCCAGTGACGCACCGGTTCGTCATCTTGCTCCGCTGCGAGCGCATCGGCGGGCGCCACCCCCTTGACTACCTGCATAATCTCATCAGCCCCGATAGGCGCGCCCCGGCTGAAGATAAGCGCCTTTTGAATCGTGTTGGCCAACTCGCGAACGTTCCCGGGCCACGAGTACTTCTCCAGCGCGGCCATGGCCGCATCGGAAATTCCAGGACAATTCAGGTTCATTTCCTTCATGAATCGTTTCAGAAAATGGTCGGCAAGGATCGGTATATCTCCGCCGCGTTCACGCAGTGGGGGGAGGGTGAGGGTCACCACCTTGAGCCGGTAATAAAGATCTTCCCGGAAACGGCCATCGGCGAGGGCCGCTTCCAGATCCCGATTGGTCACGGCGATGACGCGAACGTCCACCGGGATGGGTGAACGGCCACCAAGTCGTTCGATGCTCTTTTCCTGGAGGAGTCGAAGAATTTTCGATTGGATGCTGAAGGGCATATCCCCGATCTCATCCAGAAATATGGTTCCACCATTCGCTTGTTCGATTTTGCCGACTCTGCGATTGATCGCGCCGGTGAACGCGCCCTTCTCGTACCCGAAGAGTTCGCTTTCAAGCAGAGTCTCCGGGATCGCCACGCAGTTGATAACCAGAAACGGCCGGTTACGCCTTGCGCTGTGCTGATAAATCGCCCTTGCCACAAGCTCTTTGCCCGTGCCGGATTCCCCCCGAATGAGCACAGTGGCGTCAGTGGGCGCGACCAGGCCGATGGCCTTGTAAACTTCCTGCATGGCTTTGCTGCGGCCGCAGATTACATCCGCCCCTGCTTCTTTGCCCAGTTCGTCCATGTGTACCGGCGAGCGCATGAGTCGGCCCGCTGCCAGGGCTTTTTGGATCATTGCCAGCATATCGGGAATGTCGAAGGGTTTGAGGACATAGTCGAAGGCCCCCAGCTTGGTGGCTTCGATAGCTGTTTCGGTCGTCCCATACGCGGTCATGATGATGACAGGGAGTTTGGGGTCCAACTCCTGGATCTTCTGGAACGTCTTCAGGCCGTCCATTCCGGGTAATCGGAGGTCCACAATCACCAGATCCGGCGCATCCTCGCCGACCGAATCCACGCCTGCTTCTCCCGTGGCCGCGGACCGCACGGTGTGACCCTCCATAGAGAGGACTTTTTCAAAACTGTTCCGCAACTGAGCGTCGTCATCGATTATGAGGATAGTTCCCACCTGGCGCCCTCTCGCAACGGCAGAGTAATGATGAACGTAGCTCCTTGTCCTTCTATGGATTTCAGGTCGATCCAGCCGCCGTGCTCTTCCACCACGCGCGAGGCAATACTCAACCCTAGACCCGTGCCTTCTTCTTTGGTGCTGTAGAACGGCTGAAAGAGTTTGGACTGCACCGCTTGAGGCACCCCGGGTCCGTTGTCCTTGACCGCGATCACTACGGTCGGCCCCAGGTCTTCCGCGTATCCGGTCCGTTCCTGAATAGTGATCTTTCCTCCATTCACCATGGCTTCGCACGCATTCACCATGAGATTGACCAATACCTCTTTCAACTGGTCCGAATCCGCCATAATCTCCGGGAGGCGTCCGTCCCGTTGAACGTCGACAGCCACCTGGTACGACTCCAGACGATGGCGCAGAAGCTGGAGCGCCATATCAACCGTGTCGGAGGGGCTGACCTTTTGCACTTTGAGCTTGGGCGGCCGAGCAAATTCCAAGAAGTTGTTCGCGATGGTGTCGATATGTCGTATCTCTTCCGAGATTACTTCGAAGTCATCCTTTTGATCGGGAGTGAGCTGAAGCGTCCGTTCAAGTGAGAACAGCCTCATCTTCACCGATGTGAGGGGGTTTCGGACGCTATGGGCCACGCCTGCCGCGAGTTTACCTACGAGGGCCCACTTCCCTGCCTGCTCAAGGTGAGCGCGGCTCCACTGGAGCTTGCTCCTGGTCTGATCCACGTCTTTCTGGAGCGTCTCGAATCGTTGGCTGAGGGCTGCCATCTCGTTTCCGGCCCCGTCCAAAACCTCTGAGGTTTCGGGCCCGCGCAGAAGCCTCCGGATGGGGGCGAGCACCTGATTGATGAGTATGAGGGCAAGGATAATGCCCAGCACCAGGGAGATCAGCACACCCGTGGAGGATAACACGTTGAACAGTTGCGCTCGTTCCCGATTTGTTTGTCGAATCTGTGTTATCCGCGCTTCAAGACCCTCCTTGAACTGATGAGTGAGCTCGATGATGTGAAAAAACTTCGGACGTATCTTCTTTTGGAGGGCGAAACCTTCGTTCTTGTGGCCCGCTTTGTAAAGATCTATGACTTCATTCCGATCATATGCGAATCGGATGTACTCGGATTCGATTTGATTCAGAATGTCGCGTTCCTCCTGGGTTTCCGCGCCGCGCCGGCATCGGGATAGCCACATCTGGAAATCGCCGTGATACTTTTCCAGTCGGCCAAGCCACTGGGGGTCACTGTCCTGAAAAAAGTACGTCACATATCCTTTTTGCATGACCAGAGCGTTTTCCGCTTCGCCCGCCGCTTCCAGCGCCTGGATGTTGGACTCGGTCACCGTGCTGAAGAGCTTTTCCGTCATATAGCTGTGCCAGATGGAGATAAGTCCTCCGGCGACGGTGACGGAGAGAAGCGCGGCCAACAGGATAATAATTCGGATGCGAAGACTGAAGCGCCTAAACATACCACGAAAGCCTCATGGGAATGACATGGCGCGTTCTACATCAAGAAGCCCCGGACGCGCCACAGCGTCGACAGAGGGGAAGGCGGCTCTGTGCGCTCTTCCCTCCCCAAGCGAGGCGCAAGACCGCCCGGAGCCCGACGTCGCGCCCAACGCAATGAAACCCGGCGCGAAAAGGACAAAGGCCCTTTCGGGCTCATCGACGGGAAGAGCGGTCACACCTTCCTGAAGCGTAACACGATCGACTCGTTGCGCGAATCCGTCGCTCAGGCCTGCTCATCCCCGTCCGTTTTGTTTTCCACCGTATCCCAGGAGCTGGAGCTGCTTCCTATTCTGGAAAGGCGGTGATACTGCCACGCAAGGTGGCAGTGAAGGATTACCTCTTCGATCCAGTCCCGCAGGTCATTCATCGGGCCGTACTTCCCCTCGGCCTCTTCCTTATCCGCGCCTTCCCGGATCACTGAATCCATTTGGGTGAGCAGCTCGAAGATTCGGCCGAAGCACTTATGGACGTGGAGCTCAAATTCTTCTCTCGTTGAGTATTTCATCTATGTCGCCGCCTGGCCCGACTCGGCCTTTACTGGGCAAGAGGCTTCCACTTGCCGTCCGGTATGAGTAGATCACTCAACCTCTCCCTGGCCGGTTCGTTGAGATAAAAAGAATCAGGGGTATCAGGCCCGATAAGCACCACCGGTCCCTTGAATTTGGACGCAAAGGCTTCGATGGTGGTAGTGCCGCCAAAGGCCGCTCCTTTGCCTTTGTAGCCGACGACGAGAACCTCATAATCACCTTTTCGAAAACATTTCCTCAGTTCCCACTCATCGTTTCCTTCACAGAGCCGGAACCCCACATCCACATAATCCCCGAGCCGGTCGTCGAACAGCTCGCGCATTTCTTTGTCCTTCTTCGCAATCAGTTCGGGGCTGACCGCCGCGGTCTCTTTCTTGTCCGCATCCACAAAGACCACGTCTCTGCGGAGAGCATAAGGAGATTCCAAGAAATGGAAGATGTTGAGCTTGGTCTTATGATGCCGGGCGAGGGTAAGGGCGTAATCGAATGCCCAGTCCCCTTGGCGTGAGAATATTGCACAGAGTCCGATTCCTTTCATGATTGTCGCTGCCTTTCTCCTTTGGCGTTCGTTCCGGTTTACGATCCTATATGCCTTTGCGGAAAATCATGCGTTCTTATGCCGTCTTCTTTTCCGGGCGCATCAAGGGAATGTCGATGATGAACGTGGCGCCCTCTCCCTGGGTGGATTCCACCGTAATGGTCCCTTCGTGCTCTTCCACGATCTTCCGGGTGACCACCAGCCCGAGGCCCGTGCCTTTGGCGCCTTTGGTGGAGTAGAACTTGCGGAAGAGATTGTCCCTGACCTCTTGGGACATGCCCGCGCCGTCATCACTGACCCTGATAACAAGCCGCGTGTCGATGCGGCTGCCGTGCAGGATAATGTGACGTGGATTCGGTTTTCCGGATGACCTGCACGCTGAGATAGCATTGGCTATCAGATTGGAGACCGCGCTGTGAATCCCCTTGGGATCCAGCAGCCCACTGCCCATGCGCGGTTCGAAGTCCCGCGCCAGTTCGATGCCGTAGTCGCGCGCCTTGCCTTGGTATAGATCGAAGACTTCACTGAGAATCTCACCCGGATCGCATTCCTGATATTCCGGCTCCCTTTCCTTGGACGCGTAGAGAATGTCCTTGACGAGGTCCGACACCTTTTCCACGTTGCGTTTTACCATCTCCCAGCCTTGACGGACCCTTTCTTCTCTGCCTTGTCGGAGGCCGGAATCCACCACATAAACACCCCCCTCCAGACCGGAGAGAATGTTCTTCACGTCATGGGACATGCCCGCGATCGTCTCGCCCAGGGTGGACAACTCATCCTGAAGAAGTCTCAGCTCAGTGATGTCGTTGAACATTTCCATCACCGCAACCACCTCGCCTCGTTCATCGAGAATGGGAGCGGTCTGGAGAATGATATGTCTGTCGGATCCGTTGAGATGCCACAGTTCTTCCGAGGAATGAGTTGAGCCGTCGGCAAAGGTGGCTTCAACGGGGCAGTTGCTGCATTTGGTTTCACGGCCTTTATAGGCCTTATAACAGTGTCGGCCCCAGCAGTCGCCGAAATCCTGCACAAATCTCTTATTGAAAAAGGCTATCCGGTATGACTTGTCCACCACGCTCAGATAGCACGGAACGTTCTCAAAAAGTGTCTTGAATTCCTGCTCTTTCTTCTCCAATTGGGCCTGAAGGTTTTTCAGTCGCGTGATGTCCACCGACATCTCCAGAACTTGTGAGACCTTACCATCCTCGTCCAGGATTGGAGACGTGTGCACGACCACGTGCGCCTTTCGAGTCCCTCCTTCACTCGTCCAGACCTGCTCGCCCCGGTGGGAGAGGCCGTCGGCGAAGGTCTTCTTTACCTGGCAGTTCAGGCACGGAGTATCTTGTCCTTTGAAGACCTGGTAGCAATAGCTTCCCGTGTAATCTCCAAATTCGTCGGTAAAGGCTCGGTTGGCTTGAACGATTCGATAGTCGGGATCAACTATATTCAGGTAGCAAGGCACAGCGTGAAAGAGGTCTTTATAAAACCGCCGGCTTTGATCCAACTTGGTCGTCCGCGAATTCACTTCCCTACTCATGTCGTCGAAGGCACGGGCCAAGTCAGCTATTTCATCGGAGCCGTAGTTCGCGACCGCAGGCGCGTAGTGACCCTTGGCCATGTTCCGAGCATTGCGCTGAAGACGTTTTATGGGAGGCAGAACACCGAAGATCACCAGCAGACCGAGTATGCTCGAGACCACCAGGAACAGGGCTATGGCAAAGAAAAGGGTGTTCCTTCGGCTGTCACTGATCTTCTTCCTGAGATCTTGGAGAGGCAGGTTGACCTCCAGCGCGCCGAGCACCTTTTCCAGCGACGGATCCGCGTGACACTCAGCGGTTGCGCAGCCCGCGCTGTTATTCAGGGGATTGACCACATTGAGGATATTGCCCCCATCGATGAACCGATACCTCAACGAAGCGTTAGAATCGAGGTTAGCCAGAAGTGGATTCGTGGAGCTTGTCGCCACGGAACCAATATCCTCGGACTGGCCCGAGCGGCTTGTATAATGGAGCGCCCCCCGGTGATCATAGATGTTGATCTCCCTGAAGCCTCCCTCTTTCCCCACCGCGGCCACGATCTCTCGGATCACCTGTCGATCCTTGCTCATCATGCCGTTCCAGACGGCAGCCTTGATAATCTCCGTATCTTTGATCGAGGCCCGGATTTTCTCGTCCAAGAGACTCTTTTCCTGCGTAAGAATAGTGTGGTATGCGAAGGCCACCACAGCGAGAAACATGATGAATCCTGCGTAAAAGCTGAGTTTGAAACTCAAACTGCTGGTGAACTTCTTTATGGGATTGGAGAGAATCGTCCACATGGGCGGAGTCGGCACGGGGAAAGACCCTGTGGGGTTCGGGTCTTCCCCGCGCTGGCGCTGAAGGCCGTTCACATCAAGGCTTGCTTGATGGATTCCAGATACACTTCTTTGTTCACCGGCTTCTCGATGTAGGCCTCGGGCGGTTTGATAGCTCGTTCGTGTATCCATTTCTTGAAATCCATCTGAGGCACATCGTCCTTGGCGAATCCGGTCACCATGATAACCGGGATGTCTTTGGTCTCCGGGTCCTTTTTCAGCTCCCGGTACATCTTGATCCCGGTCTTGTTGGGCATGAGGAGGTCCAGGGAGATAAGATCCGGTTTTTCGCTCTTTGTTCGTTCCATCCCCTCCTCACCGTCCACGGCCGTACACGTTGCGTACCCGTTGTCCTCCAGCAAGGCGCAAAGAAAGGTAACCATGTCCGGCTCGTCGTCAACGACCAGAATCTTCTTGGCCATACTCCATCTCCTTCCGTGGTCTAGTGGTGTGGATCGCGGATCAACCGACCCACCAAAGCGATCTCCAAGTAGCGCTAGACGACTAGGGCCTCAGCGACCAGCTCCGCGAGGTTCATGACTTTCGCATCGATCCCGTGATGCTCGATGATTTCTTTAAGCTGGTCAGTGCAGTTGTGACATGATTGTAACACAATGTTCGCCCCGGTCGCTCTAATTTCTTCCGCCTTGATTCGTCCCGCGGCAATGCGTCGCTTGGAGAACTCGGACATGGCGAGCGCGCCCCCACCACCGCCACAGCAATAGCTCTTCTCCCGGTTGTGCTCCATTTCCACGAAGTCGTCCGCTGCGGCGCGAATGACAATCCTCGGCTCCTCCAGGATGCCCCCGGATCGAGCGATGTTGCACGAGTCGTGATACGTGACCCGCTTATCCGCGTGTACGGATTTGTCGATATTGAGCTTCCCATCCTGGATCAGCTTGGCCATCAGCTCCATAACGCTGGTGATCTTGAAGGGCGCCCCACCAACCCAGTTGGGGAGTTCCCATCTGAGCGCCCGGTACCCGTGGCCGCATTCTCCTGACAGGAGGTACTCACACTGCAGCCGTTTGACGTCTTCCACCTGCCACAGGGAGAACAGTCGCGCATCCTCATCGTTGCCGTTGAACAACGCGTAGTTGGTCAGATCCCAGTACCGTGAGGAGATGGTGAAGTCTACACCGGCCGCGTTCAGTATCTTGGCCGTGGCCTGTATGGTTAGAGGATAGTATTTCGGTTCCCGGGGGTTTAGCGTCAAGAAATAGGTCGCCCCCTGCTTATCGATGGGAATGGTGAAATCCTCGCAACCTTCTTCATCCTGGAGTTCTTCTTCGATCCATTCGATCGTTTCGACGAACTCGTCCTGCGGGACCGCCATGTTGTTGCCGTGATTGTAATGGGTGTCCACGGTATCTTGAAGGTTCTGTGGGCAGCGGCCGACCTTCTGCATCATCGAGCGCGCCGCTCGCACCATCATTCCGTAATCCACTCCCATCGGACAATTGTACGTGCATCGGCGACACATGGTGCATCCACCAAAGAGCTTGTCGAACATGTCTTCGGCGAGCTCTTTGGTAAGAGGTTGGGCCCCCACAAACGAGGGGAAGATCCGTCCCATCCAATCGAATCGGCTTTTGTACCACTTCCGGAACCGGTCTGCCTTGTAAGCCGGCACCAGGGTCTTGTCCTCCGGTATGGAAACGCTGTAATGGCAGGTGTCGCTGCACATGCCGCAATGGATGCACCCCGCAAGAGAGGTGGCCACAACTCGGTTTTTAAGCTTTTCCGGCAGGAGTCGCTCCATCTCCGCAAGCATTTCCGGGGTGAATTCGGGCTTTAGGGGCCACTTTCGCTCTTCCGGCGCTCCCAATTTCTCTGCTGCTCTTTCTGCTGCCTCTTGCATGTACGGCCTCCACACGCTCTATTTGTGCCGGCTTACTTGGGGTCCCACGTGACGTTCCGGTTCTGTCGATTCAGAATGCCTCGTCCCCCAAAAATCATGCCGAAATTGACGCGGCCAAAGGGATACAACACATAATGAGATATCTTGCTAAATGGAACATAGATCAGGAAAAATGTGGTCATCAGGAAGAAGAGCCACATCCAGCCCGTTTCCGGACGTCCCTGGATCCACAACCACATGGTAACGACGCCGACGCCGAAGAAGACGGTCATCAGGGTGATCGCGAAGTAGTCGTCAGGGGTGCTGATGATGCGAATCTCAGGGACTGTAAGACGTCGATAGATCCTCCGAAGCCCGATGAGAAACGCGGCGGCCATGAATAGCATGAAGACCGCGGTAACGGTCGGCGTCATCACCTGCGGCGCGAGAGGAATGAGAAAAGTCGATCCGATTGTAAGGGCCACCGCCACGTGAAAGATCATGAACTCAGTATAGAAATAGAGATGCTTGCTCGTGCTCTCCATGTCCCATGGCCTGAGCACGTTCGTGAGCGAATGCAACGCGCCGCTCACGCGATCCCCCTTGAGTTCAGCCCTCTCCGGCGGGAAAGGTTTCTTGAGGAGCTGTGAGATCTTGATGGCGTACATCAAGGCCATGAAGCTCAATGCAAGGTACTGAACCGGTTCCTGCAAAATATACAGCGCGTAACTCACCTTGTTCTCCATCTTCGTGTCCTCTCCCTTCATCGTGGCACTGCCTTCCGCTCCATCTTGCCACCGGCCGCGGGGCCAAAAGAAAACCGATTGTCATCGACATTCGGTTCGGCCAACCACAATCACTGCCCGGGGTGGCGCCGTGGCAAGGTAGTATTCTGACACACTACCACACGAAGAAGCAAGGGCCGTGCCAATAGGAGAGAGTCAGCGGAGAGGTGAGAGACTGGAAAAGAAGGAGAATTTCGCTACCGACCGATCTTGAGGGGAGGGTCACCCAGGGGGTGACTTCGGCAATAGTTTACACGGTGTAAAAAAACCTGACACCCGCGCGAGAGAATAGACCCCTTTCCCGATCCACATGCCTTTCCCACGGGCCAGGATAGCTTCAACTAGGCTCTTTGCTTATTACGGTGAGATGTTCGGCTTTCTGTTCGGAGTACGGCCCTTGCAGGTGCAGGCCATACCGGCTCATCAGCCAGAGTTCGGGAATAATCTCTGACACAAGCTCTCCGTCGTCGAAGACCCTTACCACACTGCTCTCCGAAACCACGACCGAGACCGCGCGGGTATCTCGGGTAACGCAGGCCGCGGCCAGGTGACGACTTCCCAGACCGAGCGGAAGTTCGATGCCTTGCGACGAGGCATCCAGGTAACGGCACGCGGAGACTACAATCCCATCATCCGAGATGACGAAACCGCCGTCGAGTTGCGCCAGTTCTTTCACCGTTTCCCGCATGTTGTGATCGGACAAGCGCTTGAGCTCGTTAGGGTGGCCGAGAAGCGGATCGAGGATGAGGCATCGCGAACGCTTGAGAACCTCTTGTTCATCTCCCACCACAAACAGAGTGCCGATTCTTCTCCCCTCTCTTCCTTCGCGGGCCACCTCTACAGCCAAAATAATCACTTCTTCCAGCAACTTGGGATCTACCTCGCGCTTCTCGGAGCAGACCGAGCACAGTAGGCTACGATAATCTTCCATGTCTTTCTTCCCGATGTGGATTGTTCCGTTCCGACAAGGATAGGCCAAATCCGTTCTTCTCTCGCCCTCCTGAGACAGCGCCCAAGGAACGCGAAGGGCATCGTGAACCGGCCCCCTCGAAAACGAGTTCCGTCGAAAACGGAGGGTTATTCTTGGATAGCTCTACCGGAAGTCCGCAAAAATCGGGTCATCCAGGTTCTTGACGCTGATCGGCCTCGTGCCCTCTTCAATCTCTCTGATCATCCGACAGACCGAGTTATTCAGGGGCGCGGGCGTCCCGTGATCTTTCGCCCGAGCGCACACGTATCCGTTAAGATATTCAACCTCCGTCTTTCGACCTCGCTCCAGGCTCTGCAAGCTGGATGATTTCACGCGCCTGTATTTGAAGCCTATGGCCCGGATGGTAAGATGCCGTTTCCAACCGGCCAGGAGTCCACGGCTGGAAAGGTAGTCGTAATAATTAAGCTTGCCGCCGCCTGCCGGTTCGACTCGGATATCCATCGCGTCCGCGACAGCCATCATCTCACGCATGAGCGCAATGAAAAGGGCTCTCACCCTTCGTATTGCCAGTAGCCTCCCAAGCCTGAGGCCGGTGATCGCGCCCAATGAGTTGATGCAGGAATTGACGATGAGCTTGGAATAGAGCTCACCCACGATGTTCTGAGATACCCGCGTCGGCGCCGCCGCGTTGAGTATGTCACGGAGGAACGGGAGCCTCTCATCGGGCTCGTGGTCAATGTTACCAATGACGAATTCGCCTTCTGAGGTGACCTCGAGTTCCGCAGGCCCGTGCATGGTCGCGCCCCACCCCACCACGCAACCTACGATCCTCTCCCGGCCGACCACTTCTGCGATGGCGTGTTCACAAATCCCGTTTTGCAGTGACACCACCATGGATTGGGCATGAAGAAACGGGAGCAGCTCTTGAGCCGCGTTCACGCAGTCCGTAGCCTTAGTGGCGAGGAGGACCAGGTCCTTTGGCTCGGCGAGGTCTGCGATGCTTCGCACGGCAGCCACCCGAACATGGTCCTCTCCTCTCACACCGAAAACGTGTAGACCTCGCGAACGAGCCAGGTCAACGGTTTCCTGGTGTTTGCACACCACATCCGGATCGTGCCCCGCCCTGGCGAGGTATGCGGCGGTCACCCCTCCGATGGCCCCCGCGCCCACCACCGCGATTCGAGCCGGTCTAGTCATCGACACGCCTCTTGCGGCTCCGGTCTCCACCGGAAGCCTCCACGCCGGACTTGCTCTTGCGTTGAACCACGGCGCCTTTTTCCGCGAGAGGGAAATCCACCACGAACTCTGAGCCTCCGCTCTTGACGCAGTCTTCCAGTCGCGTGCAGTTCGGACAATGCGCGACATCCCCCGGCATTTTGCTCAGCGCATCAAGAAGGTAAGGGCATCGCGTGCTTGTGAAGGAAAGCTTAAAACCGTACAATTCAGAATACATGCGTATCCGCAGCAGGTCGATCCCTTTACCGCCTGCGTTGAAGGAGTAGGGTCTCTTGGTTGAGTAATTCTCCGTATCTTGAACCGAGTAGAATCCTTCAAATATTAGTTCTCGGTCCTCCTCCGGGATTCCTATGCCCGTATCCTTCACCTTCAGTATATATCGGTCATCCTGAACCCGGCCTACCACATCGACCCGACCTTTGTCCGGAGTGGCTTCTATGGCGTTTCTGATGAGACCCTCCATGATGATCTCCAGCACGTCACGAGGAATAAGTATGCAGGCGGTATTCTCGAGATCGCTCTTCAGTGAGACTTGGCGCTGCTCGGCCTCAGCCTTGGAGCGGCACACGGACACCATCTTTTCCCCGAATTCTTTGACATTAAGGAGCGCCAGTTCGTCTCGATGCGTCGGAAAGGTCTTTTCCAACCACCGGCGAATCACGGACGCGGCGTGTTCGATTTCCGGGGTCCGCTCTGTCTGGACCTCCATAAGAGTGAGAGCCGCGTCCAGGAATCCCGTGATCATTCTGCGTTCCCAGGAGTATCCTGTCATCATGATACTCTCTACCTGAGAAGCCAACCTGTTAAGGCTCTCTACCCGACCCGCCATCCGTTTGAGATGTCGGTCGAATTCCTCTATTCCCATTTCTTTGAGCTTCTTTTGCAGGGTAGCAATGGTACCCTGAATGATGGCCAACGGGGTGCGGAGCTCATGAGATAAGTGGTTGAGGATCTTGGATTTGGCTCGGTTGAGACCTTCCAGCTCACGATATGAACCCAACAGCTCCTCAAAGAACATTGCGTTCTCAACGGCCAAGGCTACAACTCCCGCCAGTGACGAACAAACCTGCACGTCCTCAAGAGTAAACTGCCCCTCCTTCTTGTTGATGACCACGAGCACGCCAATGGTTTTTTCGCGAGTATGCAGAGGGACGATCACCTCGTTACGGATCACGAATCCGCTGCGAGTCTCAAACGGCTTGTAGAACAAGGGATGCCGGCCGGGATCATTGAGGAGCGCGGGTTCTCCGGACTGGAAGACGCGACCGCTGATGCTTTGATCCAGGGGGAGTCGCAGAGCCGACGCGCTCTTGGTGATGAGCCCTTTCTCATCCTGCACCGCGCGCCAGTACAAATCCCCCCGGCGCTCGTCATAGAGCACCACGCCCGCGGCCTCAGTCTCCATAGCCCTATTCAATTCCGCGAGCACGAACTCGAGCAACTGATCGAGGTCCATGGTGGTGGCCAGGGCCATGCTGGCGCGGTACAGCATCTGGAGGTCGTCCATTGACTTCTTGAGCTGTTGATAGACCGTGACGTTGTCCACCGCGAGCGCTATACTGGCCGCCATTGAACTCAAGAGCGCCTCGTCCTGGTCGGTAAAGTCGCCCCCAATCTTGTTCATGGCCATGATCACGCCGATGGTCCTGTCTCTAGTGCTCAGGGGCGCCTGAAGCACCTTACGAATCTCAAAGCCGCTCTTTCTCGTCAGATCCGGGTAGTATCGAGGGTCCTTGGACGTATCGTTGACTCTAGCCGGCTTCTTGTTGCGAAAGACCCATCCCGCAATGCTGTTTTCCAGCGGGATCCTCAACTCCGCCTTCTGAGAGTCCAGGATCGCTCGCTTGTCTCGCACCAGTCTCCAATACAAGTCGCCTCGGTGCTCATCGTAGAGCAACACCCCTGCGCCCTCAGTGAGCAGCGCCTTGTTGACCTCATCAATGACGATACCGAGGAGCGTATCCAGGTCGCGCGCGGAAGCGAGGGCTACTGAAATATTGAAAAGGATCTCCAGCTCGAAGAGCTCGCTCTCTTCCGCGCTCATAGCCTCATCGAACACCCGGCCGAGGGTGGCCTCCAGCTCACGAACTCGTTTTTCCAGCTCTTCGTATGTGGGCTTAGACATCCGCCCTCCCTTAACACCAAGCTTCCATTTTGCTCATCCTACGCGAGCCGGGGCCCTCTAGAGCTCCCGGCTCATGTCCGCACCCCTCTCTCGCGGTATAACATGTGCGGAAGTATTATGACAGCATCTCAGGCTATGTTCTTCTTATAAGCGCTCGCGCGGACGCGCGCAATCTTGTTCTTGGGGCCTCTGGTTGCGCGAAGCGATGCCATTGCGACGAGAGAAGCGAAGAAGCCATATCGGGCGATTGTTCTGCGACCTCGTCAGATTGCCTCGTCCTGCGTTCCACGGGACTGGAAACGGCAAACCCGATCCGTCTGCCTCGTCGGAACTCACAGAGGCGCTCAGAGGGCCGATCGCGTAAGTTATTTAAGGGACGCGGCTATGGCGGCCCTCCAATTCTTGCTCGGCAGGTGTCTCTGAAGTTATTCACGCCCGTAAAGAACTCACGCATCATGACCACCCAAAAGTACTGGCCTTTAGGGGTCAGCCGAATCGCTTGGTTCTCACTGGTAAGCGCGCCCAGCAGGCGGAATAAAGTGATCTCAGGCAGGAGGGTTCTGGCAAACCGATTGCCGAACTTCGCTTCCGCGGCCCGCATGTCCAGAGATGTCCCAAAGAGCTTCATCACGAACTCGTACCGAATGCGCTCCGCTTCGCTGAACTTCCGGCCTCCTGTCAGCGGGAAGCGCCCCTGCCCTACGGACTGGATATACTCGGGAATGGAAAAAGTGTTGGCCAGCGCCCACCCGTCCACGTAGCCAAAGGAGCCGCTTCCCACACCGACGTATTCGTCATAATCGATGATGTACTCGTCTATCATGCTCTTTCTTTGTGAGAAGCACCATGCGGTCCCTGCGGTGTAGTCTTTGTCCAGGGCATCGCGTATGCGCCGGTAGAAGAGCTTTTCTTGCCGATAACTAATGGGGCCGAAGATCCTCGCCAGTTGCCGACGGGTAACGTCCGAGACCATCAACGGATAGAAGGTCACCTGATCCGCCCGTATCTTTCGGATGACGGCCAGATCACGATCGAGCTTTTCAACGGTTTGCTTGGGAAAATTGAAGATCATGTCCACGTTGAGGGTGTCGAATGTGCCCATGTAGCGCTGCAACCGAGCCTGCATTTCCTCGCCGCTCCCGTACTTGCGATATCGCTCCATCTGCTTGAGCAACTCATCATCAAAGGTCTGAACCCCCACTGAGAGCCGATTTACTCCCGACTCTTTCAACAAGCCGATCGTGTCGTCGATCAGATGGTTGGGATTGGTCTCCAGCGAGATCTCGCGCATTCGGAACAGGGTCCTCAAGTCCGCGAGAAGCTCCGCGACCTGCTCGGGGAGGACGGTGGGAGTGCCTCCACCTATGTACGCGGCGGCGAAATCGTAGCCAAGATCGGCGTACATACGGAGCTCTTGCCGCAGCGCTCTGAAGTAGTCGGCGGCCACTTCGCGCTCGAACGGTATCCGATGAAACGAGCAATATGGGCAGAGCTCTTCGCAAAAAGGAACGTGGATGTATACCAGATATGGCTTGTCGGCGGAGGCTCGCGGTGGCGCGAGCTGCTCAAACGAGTCCAATTGAAGGATCTTGCTGAACTCTCGCTTCAGGAACGCGGTTATCAATGACTCTAAGAGCATCCGGCTCAGTCCTCAATGAGCGCCGATTTATGGGCCGTTTCCGCTGGCGGCGAGATCGCCGGGCCGCGTAGCGCGGTTACCTCCAAGTTATTCTGGGTTCGTTCCGGAGCGGGAAACGTTGGTATTTCAGCTTTGGATGGCCCACCATCATACCGCCGAACGTCGTATGGCCGTTGGGAAGCGCCAAAGCCTCTTTCATGGGAGCGTAGTTATTCGCGCAGGTTGTGAAATAGCCTGCCCAACATGCGCCAAGGCCCAGGGCCGAAGCTGCCAACTCGAGATAGCTGAGCGCGATAATGCAGGCAACCTGCGCTGGAGGTAGAGACGCCTCCCCGTGGGCCGCCACCAGATGAGGCGCGCCCCTCAGAACCCGATCGAGCCCTTGTCCCCAGGCTCCGACAATCCGCTCGAAATGCCACTGCGCCGCGATCGTCGGGTGCTCCCGAATCATCCAGCGCATCCAGTCAATGACGATTCCCGCGAGCCGTTTGACCTCATTCGAATCCTCGATAACCAGCCAGTGAACCGGCTGCAGGTTGTGGCCTGAAGGCGCGTACCGGGCCATGTCAATGAGCCGGGAGAGCTTCCCCCGCTCGACCGGTTCGTCTTTGTAATTCCGGGTAGACCTTCGGTAGCGGAAAAAATGCTCCACCTGTTCGGGGCCGGGCAGGAAATCCCGACGCGCCGGCGGGCACTGCTCCGGTTTCATGGTCTTTAAGGACAAGGCCTCATGGGGGCAGACCGCTACGCAGTGACCGCAGTTGATGCAGAGTTCTTCAGCCCCTGCGATAGGCTGGGGCACGGCGTCCTTATCCACGGCTTCGATAATTCTCGCAGGGCAAGCCGCCACACAGTAGAAATCGTGTTTGCATTTCTCTTGATCGATTGCAAATAGACTCATTCCGTCTCCTTTGTTCGCATTTTGCAGGGACTCTTCCATCCAGAGGTGAGAATCACTCGAGTCGAGGTCTCACCGGTTTTTCTTTCGAATAACTTTCCCAGCTCGTCAATTTCGTATCCCCTTGCGCTCTCTTCTAATCGGCCCAAGCTGAGTATTCACGGAAGCGGCGGCGCTTAGGAAAGAACCACAAGAGAGCGATTCCGATTACAAACCCACCCATATGGGCCCAGTAGGCAACCCCTCCGGTCTCCTGCGAGGATCCTATTTCAGCGGTCCCGCTGACGAACTGAAAAACGAACCAGAGAATCAGGAACAAGAACGCGGGAATCTCAACAAGCCTGATAATAACGAAAATAATAAGGAGCGTCAGCACCCGGGAGTGTGGGAAGCTCACCAGGTAAGCCCCCAACACCCCTGAAATCGCGCCGCTGGCCCCTATAGTGGGAATGTTTGAACCGGGGTGGAACATGACATGCGCGATGGAGGCCCCGATTCCGCACATAAGATAGAAAATCAAGAAACGGAAATGTCCCAGCCTGTCCTCCACGTTGTCCCCGAATATCCATAGGAACCACATATTACCGATGACGTGCAGCCAACCGCCATGCATAAACACGGATGTAAAGAGCGGGACCAAGGCGTTGCTTACCATACTTACCGGGTGATGCAGCGACGCGACAAAGCGGGCCGGAATCAGCCCATAATCAAAGATGAACCGTTCCACGCGCGGCCCCAGGGCAACCTCGTAAAACCACACGACCACGTTCAGCGCGATGAGCGCGACCGTCACCACAGGGGCCGTTCCGGACGGATTGCTGTCTCTCAAAGGAATCATGCGTCGCCCTCAAGAAACTCAGGACTGTCCGCTTGCGCTTAGCGCTCGCCACCCTTTTCGGCTCGCGGCTGATCCGTATCCGATAGACTCTCGCAGGTTAAGGTCTCGCGGCGCCAGGCGCGATGCCCCGCGCTCGCCTGCCCGCGATGCTCACAGGCGTCCTTATGACAGATGGGACACTCGCCGTTCGTGCAGGGGTCAAGGTGAATTAAAACATCTGCGCCCCCTGAGAAGTGTGAACCGAATACGGCTTCCAGCTCCTTCACCTCGCGATGTCCGCGCTCCAGGGGGAGATCTTTCGGCAAAATCAGGTGAAAGTCGATGTGAACTCGATTTCCGGATTTCCACGCCCTGAGCCGGTGCACGTCGATCCACATATCTTTGCGATGCTTGTCCAGGAGTCCGCATATCTCCTCAAGGAGCGCGGGGTTGGCCTCGTTCATCAGTCCCGAGAATGATTCCCGGACGAGCCTTGCCCCAATGACAACAATGCTAACACCCACAAGACACGCGACCACTCCATCAAGCCAATTCCAGCCGCTCAGCGCCACCAGAAGCAGACCGACGAGCACCCCCCCCGATGTATAGGCGTCCGAGAGAAGGTGTTTTCCGTCGGCTTGCAACACAAGGGACTGCAACCGTCGGCCTAAGCGAACTAGCGCTAGTCCCATAGCGAAATTGACCAACCCCACTCCACCGAGAATGACCAACCCGAAAGAGAGATTCGGAAAGGGCCGAGGGATTAGAATGTGCTGCGCGCCTTGCCAAAAGATCCCAGCCGCGGCAAGGACGATCAGAGCTCCTTCAAATCCTGCGGAAAAGTACTCGATCTTGCCGTGTCCGTACGGGTGGCTCTCGTCCGGCGGCTTGCTGGAGAGCAGGACACTGCCCAGGGCAAGGCCGGCCGCAACCACGTTGATGATCGATTCCAGCGCGTCGGAAAGGATCGCGGAAGAACCAGTGATCGCGTACGCATAGAACTTCAGGCCCATCAGAGCCACACTCAGCCCTACGGCTACGAACATGGCCGCTAGCCCGGTTCGGGCCGCGCTGCGCGCCATCTGGGCCGCTGCCGCAGCCTCAGCGCTCGTATGCGATGTGGGTGGCTCTACCAAAGGAGTTTCTCCGAGCGGGCATGTTATAGTCGGCGCCCCATATTCCAATAACTTATCCAGTGGCCGCACGTTTTGGAAATCAATAGGGCCCGCCTTCTCCGCAGGCAGAATGGGTTGCCCTGTTTCGAAATAGGTTCCTGCGCGCAAGCCGGCGGCTATCAATTTCGAAAAATGACTTCCCGCGCCGGGTCATCCTTCTTGTCGCCGGTCCTGTGTGGGGCCAGCATACCCGAATTGGGGCTCGATCAACAAGATGGACTGACGCGCTGGTCTGCCCCTGCCGAAGCCTCCGTCATTTACATAGTACGGCCGGATGACATCAATGCTTCTTCATCCTTGGCGGAGTGAGTTGCAGGATCGGCTCGGTAATGGCGTCGAAGGCCCGAGTCGCGGGCGAGTCAGGGTATTCAAGGACAAAGGGCTTGCCCGCGTCGGAAGCGATCACCAATCGGGGGTCCACAGGAATCCGGCCGAGGAACCGGTGGCCCGTCACCGCGGCCAGTTGTTCGCCTCCACCGGTCTTGAAGAGCATGTGTTGCGCCCCGCAATCAGGACACACGAAGCCGCTCATGTTCTCGATGATCCCCAAGACGGGCATTCCCAGGACTTTGCAGAACGCGATGGATTTCTTCACATCCTTGAGCGCCAATTCCTGTGGGGTGGTCACAATGATCGCCTGAGATCGGGGGGGCGCCATTTGACAGATGGATAGAGGCTCGTCGCCAGTCCCCGGTGGCGCGTCCACGATGAGGAAGTCCAAGTGACCCCAGTCCACCTCAGCAATGAATTGTCTGATCAGGCGATGCTTCATGGGGCCGCGCCAAATCAAGGCTTCCCCTGCCTGTTCGCCCGCAATGAACTCCACTGACATCACCTTGAGTCGGTCGGAATATTTTACGGGAACCAGGCCGTGCTCCGAGCTTCCGGGGGCGCCTGTTCCCTCGAGCCGCAGGAGAGTGGGCACGCTGGGGCCATGCAGGTCGATGTCCAGCAGGCCCACTTCCCGGTCGTGCGCGGCCAGGCTTGCGGCTAGATTGACTGCTATCGTGCTCTTGCCCACTCCTCCCTTACCGGAAAGAACCATGAGAGTGTTTTCTATGCGGGTGAGAGCGTCCGAAAGCATGAGATCTTCGCGCAGCGCGTCGATTTCTTTTTTGCTCAAAGGAGGTTTTCGTTTCTTATCATCCATGTGATGAAGCCTCGTGATCCGGTGTTTGCAGCATAATTCCTTGCCATGAGCCCCGAATCTCTCGATCAACCTTCACGACCATATCGTGGGGGCGCAAACAAGCGCGAGAGAGGAAACCAGAGCTTCAACGGAGCTGCCCGCGACGGGAAAGCCTTTACCTGGGCCGATTCAAAGATATACCATTTCACGGGAGAGTCAATTGACCTTCCTATGACAGCTCGGCAAGATCGTCGGTCGGCACGGATATGTATCGTTGGCTATCCGGGCGCGCACGCGGGGAGCGCTTACCGGCGGCGCCTAAGAAAATCGTCGGCGTAAGGCGCCCCGGTCGGCTCGACGTATGGGGAGGATTGGAGGGGAGATGAGTTTGCCCTCCAAGTTATTGCGCGCTTAGACGCTCTTGCGTCCGATCTCCGAGGCGAAGCGCCGGGGGGATCTTCGAAGCCAAGGACTTCCATGATTCTTTGTCGCTCCCTAGTCATGGCGGTTTGCATGGGCGGGGCTCTTTGCCAACCCCGGCGCTCGCGGGTATTATAGCGGCCCCGGCTAGCGCGCCCTCCAACGGTCCTCGACACGGGGCAGAAGACCACGAACATGGGAATTACCCGGGAGTCTTAATTATGAGGGGCTGACTTCCCGGCGAAATTGAGTCGGTTTGCGGCAATGGCGGCGGAATTGGGAACACGAAGTTTGGAGCGTCTTTGACATGGGAATGACGATAACCGAAAAGATACTGGCTGCGCATGCAGAGTTGGAAACGACCGAACCGGGCCGGCTCATCGAGGCCCGAATCGATCTGGCATTGGCGAACGACATTACGCTCCCTCTGGCCCTGGAGCCATTCCGGCAGGCCGGAGGAACCAAAGTGTTCGACCGAGAGCGAGTGGTGGTGGTGCTGGACCACTATAATCCGGCCAAAGACATTGAATCGGCCCAGATGCTCAAGACATGTAGGGAATTCGCACGGGAAATGGGTCTAACCCATTTCTACGATGTGGGACGAATGGGAGTCGAGCACGCCCTCCTTCCGGAGGAAGGCCTTGTGGTCCCCGGGGACGTGGTAATCGGCGCGGATAGCCATACATGCACGTACGGCGCGCTGGCAGCCTTTTCCACCGGCGTCGGGAGCACCGATTTCGCAGCCGGCATGTTAACGGGGAAGAGTTGGTTCAAGGTCCCGGAAACCATGGCCTTTGAGCTGATCGGTCGGCCGGGGCCCTGGGTCATGGGCAAGGATGTGATCCTCCATATTATAGGGAAAATCGGAGTTGACGGCGCGCTCTACCGGGCCATGGAGTTTACCGGCGACGGTGTCGGGCGATTGAGCATGGCGGATCGGTTCAGCATCGCCAACATGGCGGTGGAAGCAGGCGCGAAGAACGGGATATTCCCTTTTGATGAACTGACCAAGGCTTACGTGGAAGCTCATAGCTCCAAGCCATACGTGGTGTGCGAGTCGGACCCGGACGCGGTGTATGCGGAAAAGTTCACTATCGACCTGGGCTCGCTGGAACCCCTGGTCGCATTGCCGTTCAAGCCGGAGAACGTGCGGCCGGTCTCCGAGGTAAAAGGGCTCCGGGTGGATCAGGTTTTTATCGGCTCATGCACCAACGGCCGAATAGAGGATTTGCGAATCGCGGTCCATATTCTCAAAGGACGCCGAGTTGCGCCCGCTGTCCGCATGATCGTTATTCCCGCAACGCCGAAGATTATGGCTCAGGCTGTTGAAGAAGGACTTCTGGAAGAGATTCTCCGCGCCGGCGGAGCGGTCTCGACGCCTACTTGCGGGCCGTGCCTTGGGGGTCACGCCGGGGTGCTGGCTGCGGGGGAGCGAGCCGTTGCCACGACCAATCGGAACTTTGTAGGGCGGATGGGGCATCCAGAGAGCGAAGTGGTCCTGGCGTCTCCCGCAGTGGCTGCCGCGACCGCGGTGATGGGCGTGCTGGCGGAGCCCGGGGAGGTGGCTTCCTGGGAGGGTTTCGAAGCCTAGGAAGGTTGGAGCGCGGAAAAATCGCGGCGTTCGCGAAAAAAAAGGTTTGAAACGCGATTCTTTTTTGGTATTCTTCATGGCACCCCCAGATGGATGGTCAGTGGTTGACGGGAAAAAACTCTTGACTTCCCGGAACGATTCTGATAACCAGAATGGGAAACGAGTCTGCTAATCTAGAATTCCAAATGCGGTTCCCCGACGGTTTTTCCGGTGGGGCCTAATCAAAGGAGGATTTGGGTATGGTTAAAAAGATGCTCGTTGTCGTGAGCGCATTGGCTCTGATGCTGGGTACGGTTGGCTTGGCCAGCGCCTTCCTGCCGGGCGTGGGCATGACCGGGGACATGATCATGATCCCCATGAAGGTCAAGACCACATTCGAGAAGAGCACCGGTCCCGCCGGCGCCAGCACCCTGTTCCTGGATGGCTGCGATCAGTATACGTCCGGCTTCTGGCCCGCAGGCCCCTGGGCAGGCACACAGTGCGTTATGAAAGTTCAGGTTATTCCTCCCAAGTGCGTGGCCCCCGGTTACATGGGCCCCGTGCAGTTGGGCGCTCCCCCGGCTCTTCCCCCTGGCTCCAGCTTGGTCAGCAACGTGGAGAGCTATCAGGTCACTTCTCCGGGATGCAATCCCTGTGTGGACGGTGGCCTGAAGTACGAAATGGTAAAGAAGCAGGTCGTGAAGTAATCACCGACCCTTTGCTTGAGATAAGAGAACGACCAAAGACCGGGGACGTGTCCCCGGTCTTTTTTTATGGCCCGGCCACGGTTCGGCGCGCTCTTTCCCGTCAGTCTTGTTATTTTTCAGGCCTGGGGGCAGGTCGATGAAGACTTCCAACTACGTTTTGATCCTCGATTACGGTTCCCAATATACGCAGCTCATTGCCCGGAGGGTTCGGGAAGCCCGCGTATATTCGGAAATCCATCCCTTTGATCGAGGCTTGGAAGTCGCGCGGCGGAACAGGCCCGGGGCGATCATCTTGTCAGGAGGGCCGGCTTCCATCTACAAGGAGCGTTCGCCTCGGTTGGATCCAGAACTCATCGAAATGCAAGTTCCTCTCCTAGGGATCTGCTACGGTTTGCAGGCCATCGCGCATACCCTCGGCGGCGTGGTGCAAGCCGCGCCGGAACGAGAGTACGGCAGGGCCGCCCTTACCGGCATCAGGCCGGACTCTGTGTTGCTGCAAGGGATCACCGAGGGCGCGCAGGTCTGGATGAGTCATGGAGACAAGGTGGTGAGGCTGCCGGAGAAGTTTCGAATCTCCGCAAGCACCTCCGACGCGGAGGCGGCCGCGTTCGAGAGCGAAGATCAGCGCATCACGGGAGTGCAATTCCATCCCGAGGTGGCGCACACGCCTCAGGGGGCGACAGTCATCCGGAATTTCCTCTTTCGCATCGCACAACTGAAACCTGACTGGACCATGGCCTCCTTCATTGACTCCACTGTCCTGGAAGTGCGTGAGCGGGTGGGGCAGGACCGGGTCGTGGCCGCGCTCTCCGGCGGAGTGGACTCATCCGTGATGGTGGCGCTGCTCCACCGAGCGATAGGCGATCAGCTTCATCCGGTCTTTGTCAACAACGGCCTGCTGCGCAAGAACGAGGCTGCGGAAGTGCTCGGCGCCTTCCAAAAGCTCGGGATCAAGCTCGACTATGTGGATGCCTCCCGGCGTTTCCTCCAGAAGCTCGCGGGCGTGACGGATCCCGAGCAGAAAAGAAAGATCATCGGCGAGGAATTCATCCGGGTGTTCGAAGAAGAAGCGGAAAGAATCCCGCGGGTGAAGTTCCTTGCCCAAGGAACCCTTTATCCGGACGTTATCGAGAGTGTTTCGGCGAAAGGGGGCCCCTCGTCCACCATCAAGAGCCACCACAACGTGGGTGGGCTTCCGGAGACCATGCGCTTGGAGCTTATTGAGCCTCTCAGGGAGCTGTTCAAGGATGAGGTGCGGGAACTTGGCGCACAACTTGGCCTGCCCGACGAGATTGTCTGGCGCCATCCGTTCCCCGGGCCTGGCTTGGCTGTGCGCATTCTCGGTGAAGTGAACGAAGAAAAGATCGCAGTCCTCCAGGAAGCTGACGCGATTGCCATGAGCGAAATCAGGATTGCGGGACTTTATCGAGGGATCTGGCAGGCCTTCGTGGTGCTCCTGCCTGTTCAGTCCGTAGGAGTGATGGGCGACGAACGCACCTACGAATACGTTGCAGCCTTAAGGGCTGTGGACGCCAGAGACGGCATGACCGCGGACTGGTCTCGCATACCGCATGAGGTGCTGTCCAGAATCTCCAATCGAATCATCAACGAGGTGCGTGGTATCAACAGGGTCGTGTACGACATATCTTCCAAACCTCCCAGCACCATCGAATGGGAATGAGGCGCATTCCGTCCCACCTCTATATGAACCGGAATCAGGGGAGTCGCGAGCCGAGCGTGAGCCTCACGGCGGGTCAAGTGTTGCGCACGAGCCGTTGAATGTAGGACTTGAGCTTTTCCATTTTGTCAGGGGGAAGGTCATTGATGATCTTTTTCAACTCTTCATACTTGGGCTCGTCCCTGAGTTTCCTGTAGGGCCGTCCTCTCGATTCGGCTCCGGACACCTCATAATTAGGCATTTTGCATCTCCTTACCAAATGGTCTGATCCGGGGGCCGCAAGGATCGACCTGCTCATAGTCCACAGACCCGCGCTTGTCAACTTGAAAAGGGTGGCGTTCAAGGGGCGCTGAGACCGGGGAATCCTGAACTTTGGCGTCCCGGGGAGTCCGGGACTGCGCGAGGCGCGCGGTGAAATGAAGGCGCGCGAATTCTTTTTTTCGCCCAAGCTGCTCACCACATATTAATTATGTATCACGAAAGATTATACTCTGAACATTAAGTTAATTATGCGACATGCGGACATGCTCGCGATGAACGCGCCGAACCGCGACGCGCGAGCGGGGTTCAAGCGGGAAGCGTCGGTTCCGAAGCGCTCATTGGCCTGGTCCGCGTGTTCCCTGAGGGCCGCGTCCTATGTCGGGATATCCTACGGACCGGTCAGCTTTGCAGATATTATACATTAAGTACTATCGTTAAGATTTGTATTTGACAGTATAAATTGAATTTGCTAAAGACTGCGGAGACTTCGGACTGGGGTAAGCATGTTTTCCAAACTCTCCCGACGTTCGATAGATGTGGTGAAGCTTCCCAACCATATCCTCCTATACGGAATTGTGTTGGCCTGTGTCGGTGTGCTGGTCGCTCTCGGGTCTCTCACTCGACTGTACGAGTTACGGGAGTTCTTTCCTCTTCGGCTGCCTGAGCAGGTGAACGAGTTCATCCTCAACTACATCCCGTTCATCCTGGGGACATTTCTTACCACGGTGGCCGCTCTGGCCGGACTCATCGTGGGGGTTAACTGGGCGGTGACGGGACTGCGTGAGGTTTCCCGCGTGCGGATTCCGTTGCAGTGGGCCGGAGATTACCACGAGCCCGAGACCGTTTCTCTGGGGCTAAAAGAAGGCAGAATGCGGTCCTATGACCAAGCGCCGTCGCTCCTTTTTTATTTCCTGGGGAAATTCTGGTCCAGGGCGCGGTTTATTTCCCAGATCTCCGGTGAAAATGTTCGGCGGAACATCAGTTTCATCTGGAAGGCGCTCTTCATTGGAATAGCGGTGCATTTCTTCTTCAAGCTTCTGGACATTCTTCCCGGTTACCTTGGGCAGTGGGGACTGGGCAGCGATTATGTGCTGCCGTCGCCTATCCCATTCTACAATCTGCTGTTGCTGGTCTGTGCGCTCAAGTTCATGCTTGCTGTCAGCCTCGTCCCTCTTAAGAAACCGAGCGCGGGAAGGGAAATGGATTCGATGATTGTGGAGGGGAAGGGCCATCCGTCAGTATTTTTTGCCGTGTTGGAGGAAGGCTCGAAGATATTCGCGCATAAGACCTTCCCCAACAGGATTTCCCGATCTCGACCGGTGATGTGCCAGGATGGGGAGACCATGATCGGAACATTGATCGAGAGTTTTCCCAAGCATCTGCGGACTTCGGCCCGACCCGCGGCTCTTCTGGGCTTGCTGCTCGGCTCGGCCATGGTGCTGATCGGGTTTCTTCAAATTATTCTCGTGCAGTATCCTACGTTTTCGGTGAGTTACGGGGATTTCTTTCGGCTCTATTTCTTCGGACTCCTCATGGACATCATCCTGAATGTGCTGGTCATTCTTTTCGGAAAGGGCTTCCTGGACCAGGCCCGTGACTTGATGGCCGTCTATCGTTTCAGATCAAGCCTCGTGTACGTAGAGGCCAAAGGGGATTTCGAGAAAAAGGTCCTCCCCGACCTTAGAGGAATCGTGTCACCGGAGCGGCTCTTTGATCCCCTGGTCCCCTGTGCGTTCAATGTCCGCTACTTCTCCGCCGAAGCGGTTTCCGACGCGGTGACCCCGGAAGGAGTTCGAGAGCTGGTGGCCCTGGAGACCTCGGGCCGCCTCGCAAAAGATGTTTCGAAGCTCAAATATCTCCCCTTCCAGGTCGATTTCCGTGAAAGGTACCCCTCTGCCTGGATATCCCACGAAACAGATCTCTCGGACGGCCATGAGGCGGACATCATCCGGGTCGGCGAGAACCCCCACGCGGACGGTGAACTGTGCGCCACCACGGAAGCGGCCTCGTCAGGCTCCGTCTGAGGCTTAGGATCCGTGGCCCGGGGAAATCGTGCGATGGGGCGTGCGCGGGCCATCCTTTTGACGTTATTGAAGAAAGTTAAAGAGAGTCACCTCCGTGGATCGTGGTCTCAGCGTTTAGCGCTTGAATCTAACAGCAGAAATTGATATAAATTAGACAACTCCCTGGATATGCCTGGGAAACAATGCGAGCATATAAGGCATACGAGCAGGCGGAGAGATTGAATCCTGCGACACACCGCGCCAAAGCAGATTCCGGGTCACGAGAGGCGGGCGTGATTCCCGAGGCGAATGGATCCGGGCGGCTCTCCCTTTCTCGGATGTTCGAGCACATATTCTCTCTTTTCTTAGGGAGGGCATGGCGTTTGAGGGCTCCAGCCTGCTTCCCCGACCCTGAGGTGATCAGATGAAACCTGTGATCCTTCGCGCAAGCCTGGTGGTTCTCGCCACTCTATTCGTCTGCGTTGCTCTCCCCAGTTTCGGCGAAGACTATCTCGTGATCAAGAAGAGGGATGGCGAAATCCAAAGAGTGCCTCTGAAATTCGCTCCTGACGATATTGAGTCGCTGAAAGTGGAGACAGGGCCGCCACGGGGAAAGGCGCCCGCGACCCCGGGGGTGGAGAGAGCGGAACCTCAGCCCGGTCGGGGGGTCGAGGATGAGGCCCCGCCTCGGGAGCCGCGCAGGAGGATGGAACAGGACGATGCCGCGCCCGCGCCGTCTGAGCCCATGATTCCAATGCGGGAACCAGGGCCGGCCGCTCCGTTTGTCACCCGACCGGACGCAGAGGGGCCACGAGCTCGCGACGCGGACCAGAGACGCCCGGCCGCGCCTTCCGGCCCACGCAAATCATTGACCCGCGCGCCCGCTCCCACACCGCCGGCAGATGCGACGGGGATAGGCACGTTCACGGTGAATGTATACAAGCTCCCGGAGAGCGTGCGGGCCTTGCCGGATTTCAGCGCGTTTCGCCCTATCGATGTGATCACCGCGGACCAGATCAACCTGCATCCCGGTGGAGTTGGAGGACATCCCGCGGGCCTGCCCGAAGACACCAAGGGGCTGGGCATGAGGTTCATCGGTGTGTTTCAGGTGTCCGGCGAGGGCATTTTCCAATGGAGGGTCAACGCGAAGGATGGCGTTCGGCTGCATGTGGACGACAAGACCATTATTGAGATCGACGGCGTTCATCCGGCTACGGTCAAGACCGGCCATATTCACCTGGCGGAAGGAGTCCACGTCATTGTGCTGGACAGCTTCAATTCCAGCGGTCCGCCCGTATTACAGCTTTTCGTAACCCCCCCGCTGGGATCGGAAGAAGTCTTCAGCATCAGGAAGGGTCTGGCAGGCTGGAAGGAGCCGAGCAAGCCCTACGACGTGCTTTGGGGTCAGGTCTATTTCGTGCCCAAGGGTAAGTATCCTGGCGGCCCGGACCTGAGCAAGACCAGCCCCATAGGCAGACTCATTGCTCCCGAACTGCGGATTTCAGACGGACAGGGGCTCGCGGGATTGCCGGGTCGTAAGGACATGGTCGCGGTTCGATACGAGGGGTATTTCAATGTACAAGGAGCCGGAATATTTGCATTTCGGCTCGTGGCTGATGACTACGCGAACCTCACCATTGGAAAAGACGAGATCGTCAGAATAGTGGGAGGCACAAAGGCCAGCCCTGAAGGGAGGCTCGGCTGGGCCTTTCTCCAGGAAGGGAGCTACCCCATTGCCGTGAACTACTTTCACCCGACGGGCGACCCGCGGCTGGAACTGTTTGTGACGCAACCCAAGCAGCAGGAACAGGTCTTCTCACCCTCCCAACCTCTCGTGGGCTACGCGTCCGATTCGGGGAAGGTGAGCCAGATCCCTTGTTTTGCGTACTTCCTGAAGTCCGGAACCAACAAAGTCCCCAATTTTAACCAGATGACGCCGTCGGGTATGTTCTTTGTGGACGCGATCGATTTTCCCATAGATCGAGGAGCGCGGGAATTCCCCGGAGTTCCGAGGCGGGAAGACTGGCTCGGGCTCAGATTCTACGTAAAATTCTCCCTTTCTGACGAAGAGAAAGGGACGTACAAATTCCGTTTGGTCGCGGAGGACGGCGCTCGGCTCATTGTAGGCAAAAACCTCGTGATCAACGCGGAGGGCTTTCAGAGAAGACAGGAAAAGACCGGGACGGTCAACTTGGAACCGGGCGCCCATGAGATGTTCGTGGACTACTACCAGAGCACCGGTCCCAACGGTATCCAGCTCTTTATTACACCGCCCGGCGGCGAAGAGAAGATCTTTGCTTTTCAATAGCAACTCCATAGCTGAGAAGCTAACACGAATCATGAAAGCGCTCAGCTTCGGCCGCCGCTCCGGGGCTTGGCCTCGGAGATCGGCTGCAAGAGCGCATCGTTGGGCCACAGTTTGGAGAGGAGACTCATCTCCCTCCAATCCTCCCCATACGTGAACCCGACCAGGCGCGCTTCATGCAGAGCACTTTCATATGAGCAGCCTCACCTAGGAGCGCTTGACGCTCTCTCGTATGAGGTCCTTCAACATCCCCCAATCCCTGTGGAAAGGAGCTTGGGGGATTTCATATTAAGGGAGTTGCTCAGAGAGAAATTGACCAAAGATCCGACCTCAGGGTATGCTCGTCAGACCGTTCGCGGCAAACAACCTCCGATCCGATGGGGAAAGGAATGGGCAGACACGTTGGTCTGCCTCCACAGACGCCCGATGTTCCGTGCGTGGGGGGAATGAGCGGTAAGAGACGCGGGCCTGACTCTACCAACGCCGAATATCCGATTCACAGGGGGGAAAAGAATGCTGCCATGCCAGGGGGAAGATTTTCTCAAGGCCATTCTTGACAGCGCCACTATGGTCTCGGTGGTCGTCACGGACTGGGACCGGAAGGTCCTCCTGTGGAATAAGGGAGCCGAGAACATCTTCGGTTACACCGCGGAGGAGATGGTCGGGGCCAGTATCACAAAGCTATATGCGTCGGACGCGCGGACCCTCCGGACCGTGGCTCGACTCCGAGAAATGATGCGGACAAAGCGCGGCACGGTCCACGGTTACATGAAACAGGTTACCAAAAGCGGGGAACTGCTGACCATGGCGGTTGCCGTCACACCGTTGACCGGCCCCGCGGGCGAAGTCTTGGGAATCCTCGGAATGGGGCTGGACGTTACCGAAGACGCCAAGAAGAACGAAGAAATGAGCATATTGCTCGCCCATTTGGAACGATCCCAACAGTGCCTGGAGATGATTTGCCGTTCCAGCTTGGCGCTCACCACGACCGCGGATCTCGATGATGTCCTTCGGCTCACCATCCGCGAGCTCGCGACAGCGATGGAGGTGGAAGGGGCAGGGGTGCTCCTGTACGATGACCGCTCCGCGGAGCTATTCTGGCGGATTGTGGAAGGTAAGGCGCGCCTTTTGAGGCCTGAGCCAGGGAGTCAGGCCCTTCCTTTTGACCGAAAACTCGTCTACCGGGCTATGGAAACCGGCGCTCCGGTTGTAATGAACGATCCGCCGGCCGGAGAGCCTGCCTCGGGAGAACCCTCCATTCGCAACGTGCTCGCGCTTCCCCTGATCGCAATGGAAAAGACCATAGGAGTGCTTGTTCTGGCAAACAAGGATGATGGGGAATTTACCCCTGAAGACCTGCAGATCTGCGGCTCCCTCGCGGGAATTCTCGCTCTTTCGGTCCAGAGCGCCGACTTCTTCCAGCAGCTCATGCATTCCTATCGAAAGCTTGAAGATCTCAATCGTGTCAAATCCAAAGTGCTCAACCGCATTGCCCACGAGCTGAAGACCCCGATCGCGATAATGAGCGGTTCGTTGAGCCTCCTTGCGGACCGATTGAGCGGCCGAGGAATGAGCGAACTTGACCGCCACGTTGACCGCTTCAACAGACAATTAGAGAGTCTCAGCCGCTTGGAGGCGCAGGTGGAGGACATCCTGCTAGGGGAGAACTCATGGGAAAAGCAAGCTACAGGGAACTTCTTGGACGCAATAGTCTCCTTCATTGAGATGCAAGCGGAAACAAAGCCAGAAATCGGAAACGCGGCTCGGGTCATTACAGGTTGGTTAGAACAGATCTTTCCTCGTTCGCTGGGAGAACCCGCGCGCATTAACATAAAGGAATTCGGCCGCGCCGTTTGCGACTCTGTCCGTTCTCAACTTGATCGTCAGCAACGAAACATGTCCCTCGTCATTGATATGGAAGGTGACTCAGACGTGATGATCCCTGAACACGTGCTGACTGCGATCGTGGAAGGGCTTGTGCGCAATGCGGTCGAGGCCACCCCGGACAACGGCGGGGTTCGAGTCCTGGGACGGCGCGCGGATTCTTACTACAGGATCACCGTTTCAGATACAGGGTTCGGTATCCCCGATCAGGACCAAAAGATTGTGATGAAAGGGTTCTACCACCCGGATGAAACGGAAAGGTATTCCACGGGCCGGCCGTACTCATTCAATGCCGGTGGCCGAGGGTTGGACCTTCAACGAATCAAAGTCTTCTCTCAGATCTATGGGCTTGGGTTTTTCTTTAAGAGTCGCCGCTGCGAGCATCTTAATGGGTCGTTGGAGCGTTGCCCGGGAGATGCGCTGCGCTGCCCCGCGTGTTCCACAATGGAAGACTGCTCACACAGCGGCGGCTCGACTTTCGAGGTTACTTTTCCCCTCCCCGCGGCCCACACGGAGCGCGAGATGCCCCCCAGTTCCGGAGCTGCGACCTAATAAACAGGCCGGACACCTGTCCCAGAGGACCCTGTCCATGCAGTCTTGCGCGAATGAACTCGCCGAACTTACTAAGAGGAGCCCCTAACGGCCTATGTTGACAACCCATCCGTATGGGTCCGGGCGGTGGCCGGTTTGCATCCCCATGAACTCATTGAAGAGTTTTCCCGCGAGCTCGCCGGTGCCCCCGTCGGCTATCGTGTAGTCTTTACCCTGATACCGGAAATGGCCCACCGGTGATATGACCGCGGCGGTCCCCGATCCGAACATCTCCTTGAGCGATCCATTTTGAGCCGCGGCCACTACCTCATCGATGGTAATGGCTCGCTCGGTAATCTTCACACCGGTTGCCCTGAGGTGGTGAATCACCGAGTCACGGGTGATTCCTGGAAGAATGGTCCCTTCCAGCGCCGGTGTAATCACTTCATCATTGATACGGAAGAAGATGTTCATAGTGCCCACTTCTTCGATGGAACGCTTGTCGACCGCGTTGAGCCAGAGGACCTGGGTAAATCCTTCTTCATGGGCTTCCTCCGCGGCAAGGAGCGATGCGGCATAATTGCCGGAGGTCTTGGCTTCTCCGATTCCACCTCGGCACGCCCGCGTGTAATTGTCGGTGACGAGAATTTTGACCGGAGCGAAACCTTCGGGATAATAAGCCCCGACCGGTGAGAGAATAATAAAGAAAATATAGTCGTGTGAGGGTCGAACCCCGAGGTGCGGATCGGCGGCGATGATCGTGGGCCGCACGTACATGGACGTCCCGGAAGTTCGCGGAATCCAGTCCCTCTCTTTCCGGATCAGCGCGGACATCTGGTCCATGAAGAGCTTCGGGTCCAAGGTCGGGATGCACAACCGTCGGCACGATTTGTTGAACCGCGCGATGTTCATATCCGGCCGAAAGAGGAGAATATCGCCCTCATTCGGCCCTGCAAAGGCCTTAAGGCCCTCGAAAACCTGCTGACCGTAATGCAGGACCATGGTGGCAGGATGGAGAATCAGATCCATAAACACGCCGATTTGAGGCGCCTGCCAACCGCCGTTCTTCGCTGCGTAGCGGATGGTCAGCATATGCTCCGTAAAGATGTCGCCGAAGCCCAGTTTATCCTCGTCGTAGGTTGATGCGCCGGATCGGTTACGCGGTACGCTTCCCATAAGGCCTCCCTCTGTGCCGGTGGCCAATGCCGTGGCACTCGTGCATGAGAAAAAACCCGACATCCGCCGGGCAAACCAGGCCTTCGGCGCAACAGGGCCCCGAAAGCCCAATCTCATCTGCATAACAAAGTGAACTATCGGAGTCAACCATTCGGAGCTGTTGGAGCAAGGCCGTGGGGCCTCCTTACGCAGCCCCTTGGCGGTTCTTCAAGTAGTCGACCATGATCCGCACGGATTTCGCGGCCACGCCATCGGCCAATTGTTTTACCAAAGCCGAAGAGGATTGATACGAGCCCTTCCTAATCAGGTCCAGGTAATGGGCCACCTTTTGGGTGTCCCGTCCCACGAGCGCCGAGGTGCCATGTTCCAGGTATATGGGGCGCTCGGTGTTTTCGCGGCATATGAGGCATGGCAGGCTGAAAAAACTCGCTTCGGATTGTACGGAGCCGGAATCCGACAAGACCACTTTCGCCGCCTGCATCAGAGAAAGAAAGTCGATGTACGGTTCGGGCGGAATAAGTTCTAGGTTCGGCAGGGACTCAATATCGCCTTTCATGCCGAACTGCTCGAGGCGGCCGACCGTACGTGGATGGATCGGGAAAATCACAGGATAAGGAATGATCTTGAGCAGCTCAATCACTTCTCCCAGGGTTTCGGGATAGTCCACGTTCGACGGTCGATGGAGCGTGACCAGCGCGTATGACCCCTTTTCAAGCCCGAGTTCGGTCCAGCGCTTGCGGCTCTCAATATAGGGGAGGAACATCTGAAGGGTCTCCAACATGATGTCACCCACCAGATGGGCTCGACTCATATCGATCCCTTCTCGTTTAAGGTTTTCCATGCCCGCGGGCTCGGAAACGAGCAGTAGGTTCGAAAGATGATCCGTGAGGCGCCGATTATGCTCTTCGGGCATAGTTTCATCGAAGGACCTGAGACCGGCCTCCACATGGGCCACAGGAATGAAAAGCTTTCTTGCCACCAGTGACGCCGCGATGGTGGAGTTTACGTCGCCCACGACCACTACCAGGTCCGGAGCAAGCTCCAGGCAGACCTGCTCAAACGCGATCATGATCTTGCCCGTCATTTCGCCATGACCGCCTGACCCTACCCCCAGATGCCTCGTCGGCTCCGGAAGCCCCAATTGGTCGAAAAAGACATCGCTCATCCCTTTGTCGTAATGCTGACCGGTATGGATGATCAGATGTTCCACGTCATCGTGCTTCTTGAACTCTTGTTCCAGTGGCGCGGCCTTCATGAAATTCGGTCTCGCGCCTACCACGGTCACGATTCTCATGAGACAGACTCTCCAGGTCTTATCCTGTCCAGCGGTTCTCTCTCAGCGCGCGGAGCCAACGCAGTTGCAAGGAAACCTAAGCGTTTCTTTGAGGGTTACGTTAAGAACTCCCCTATTATCCGCACGATCTTCTCCGCCGCGTTTCCGTCACCGAATGGATTTGTTTCCAGAATCATCGACGAGTAATGATCCGGGTTGTCGAGAAGCCTTTGGGCCTCTGTCACAATTCGATCCCTGTCCGTGCCCACCAGAACAGCGGCCCCGGCCTCTACCGCTTCAGGGCGCTCGGTGACGTTTCTTGCCACAAGGACCGGTTTTTTAAGCGAAGGAGCTTCCTCCTGAATTCCTCCTGAATCGGTAATAATTAAGAACGCCCGTTTCATGAGGGCCACGAAGCTAAAGTAGTCGGGTGGCGGAATGAGCCGAATCCGCTCCTCGGCCCCAAGAATAGCTCCCACCGGCTCCCGCACATGAGGGTTCGGATGAACCGAGTAGACCACGGTCACATCCGGATTGTTGTGCGCGAGATCCGCCAGGGCGAGAGAAAGGTTTCGGAGGCCTTGCCCGAAATTCTCTCGTCGATGCCCTGTTACCAGTATCAATCGACCGGGAGGGAGCGCGAGCTTCTCCAGGCGTCGCGTGGCCTCGTGTCCTTCATCAAGCGTCCGCGCGGTATAGAGCAACGCGTCGATAACCGTGTTTCCTGTAACATAAATCGATTCGGAGGGAATGTTCTCCTTCCGCAGATTCTCTGCGGCCCGAGGCGTGGGGCAGAAGTGCAGATCCGCCACGTGCGAGAGGAGCCTCCTGTTGATCTCCTCCGGATAAGGCTGGAACTTGTCGAAAGAACGCAGACCGGCTTCGACATGAGCCACAGGTATCTTCAGGTAATACGCGGCCAGCGTTACCACAAACGCGGAAGTGGTGTCCCCCTGGACCACCACGAGATCAGGCCTTTCCTTCTCCAGGACAGGGCGTATCTCTTCCAGGACGCGGACCGTGATATCAAAGAGTGTTTGGTCTTCCTGGATGATATTCAGATCATAATCCGGGGTGATTTGGAAGAACTCGAGCATCGGATCCAAAATCTGTCGATGCTGCCCCGTCACACAGCAGACTACGCGCATATCCCTGCGCATTTCGGACAGGCGTCTGCAGACCGGGGCAAGTTTTATTGCTTCCGGACGAGTGCCGAATGCGACAAGCGCCTTTTTCATCAACGGAGTTCCTGTTCACGAATGAAGATCACTCATCATGCACCCGAGAGAGCGCCTTTGGGAAGATCTTTTTGCATCCGATAGGAGTCCCGAGAGGGTCCGGAATCCGTGTATATGAGATAAGGCTGCTTCCGGAAAAGCGCTTAAGAGTTCCGCGGCCTGACCTATCTTGCAAAGTTGGAACGCCGGGCGCATCTGTGTTATTGAATTGCGCGCCGGGCTCAAAATCGGGGAAAGAGGAGCCGCTCATGCGTCTCAGCGCGACAACTAAGAACGAGAGCCCTCGCTGACGAAATGACGTGAAACGCTATCTTAAGCATCTTTCTCAGCGTCTACCCCCATTCATGACTGAGTGGGCCGGTCTGCTATACGACCTTGTGCCGCCCCGACTCAGATATGGCGCGGCATATTCCCGAGCCCTCGCGCTCTTCAGAGAAAGCGATCTATGGGAAGGGGAGAGACTCGTCTCATACCAGGAGGCCTTGCTCCGTCGCTTGATCGATCATTGTTACACCAATGTCCCCTATTACCGAGAGGTGTTCGATCGGACAGGTCTCTCACCCAAGGCGATCGAGAGGATTTCGGACCTTGAGAAACTGCCGTTTCTCACCAAAGAAACAGTCCGGGCACGCAAATCCGACCTGTTGGCCGTCAATGCGCGCCGGTATGGTATCGAGGAAGAAACCACGAGCGGCTCTACGGGAACGCCTCTCGATTTCTGCATCGGCAGCCTTACGCGGGCGATGGAACGAGCCCTCAACTACCGTCATCTGTTATGGCTGGGGTACGAGCCTGGGGACCGCATCGCGGAAATCAAGGTTCCATCCTTCAAGAATCCGGATCGGCTCGTTCGTTATTATCCTTTTTCAAAGGAGCTTAGGTTTAACTTCCTCAGCATGGACGACCAGTCCACCGAGAGAGTTGTGGAGGCGCTTCAACGGTTCCGGCCGGCATTCATCAAAATTTTCCCTTCCTCGCTTTACGTGATCGCCCAATGGATGCATCGGCGCAGGAAGTCGATACCTCCTGTCAAATACGTTATAACTTCTTCTGAAAGCCTGTACCCTTCGATCCAAGAATTGGCCCGGGATGTCTTCCGCGCGCCGGTGATCGATCATTACGGCCAAAACGAAAACGTGGCCACAGCGTTCCAATGCGCTGAGGCCGGTGGGTATCACGCGCAGATGGAACAATGCGTGATCGAATTGGCCCCGGCTCACAAAGAATGCTGGGAAATTGTGGGGACCAGTCTGGACAACTTCGTCATGCCCATGCTTCGTTACAAGACGGGAGACCTGGCGGTGAGCGACGACCGAGCATGTCCGTGCGGCAGACAGCATTCACTGATCTCCGGAATCAAGGGACGAGCGACGGAGCTCATTGCCACCCCAGATGGAAAGCTCATTGAATCGGCGGCAATGGACTACGCGTTTCACCATCTCGACGAAATCAAGGAAGCCCAAATCATTCAGGAAGATATTTCCACTCTTCGGGTTAGAATTGTGCCCTGGGAAAAAGCTTCCGAAGCGACTCAGACCAAGCTGCGCCGGAATATACTCGCTGCGGTGAAGGCGCCGGGGATGAAAGTCCTCATCGAGACCGCGGACACCATCCCTCGCACCGCACGGGGGAAGAGACCGTTCATTCTCTCTAATCTGAAGTTGCATGATCTGTTTCCGGCCCAGAGATGATCGGGCCCGCGATGCGGTCCCGAGGAACTTGGGGGGAATTCTTGAATTATAGCTCTGAACCTGCTATTCGAGCCTATGCGCCGGCTGTTCATTTTTGCGCGACTCACGCGATAATGCCCCATGTATAAACAATATAGACGCTATCGCAGATTCCTTGTTCTTGCCGACTTGATTCTGACCGTTGCGGTCTTCGCCCTGATCGTGGAATTGCGTCCGTATCTTCCCGGCCGAATCATTGACTCAGTCGAAGCGTATCACACGCCACAAATCTATTTGGCGGTTCTCTTGCTATGGCATGTGCTGTTCGCCACCAGCGGAGTATATGAGCTGTCGCGACTCCCCTACTTCTCCAAACAGCTTGGAATTTTTACGTCTTCCTATTGTTTGGCGGTCTTCATCTTTGCGGGGTTTCTCTATTTCACGTTCAGAGACTTATCCCGTATGCTGGTCATCTACTTCAGTCTTGCCAATTACTGTGCGCTCCTCCTTGTGCGCTACGCGCTCACGGTATACCTGGCCAGAAAGTCCTGGGGCGCCGATCGTACCCCCGTGCTCGTTGTAGGGGCGACCGATAACGGCATCCACGCGGCAGAGACGCTCAACAGGCATCACAGTTCCGTGTACTCGGTGATAGGTTTTGCCGACGATAAGTCGCTTTCGGATGAGTCGGCGCCCGCGCCGGTGATTGGCGGCCTGGCGGATGTGCCCCGGCTGGTGAAAGAACACCAGGTGGAGCTGGTAATGCTCGCTCTGCCCGAAAGTCAGTCCGGGGAAGCGGAGCGGTTGATCATGGACCTCTACGGCCTCCCCGTCCGCATCTACGTTGTCCCGGACCTCTTCAAGCTCACGCTGCTCCAATCGGAAGTGGAGACCTTCGGCGATCTGATGGTAATAGGCATCAGAGAACCCGCAATAGAGGGTTTCCGAAGGGTTGCCAAAAGGGTGTTTGACCTGGTGGCCAGCTCCATCCTGCTCCTGCTTACCTGGCCGTTCTTCGCGATAATAGCGCTCGCTATCAAACTTGATTCGCCCGGGCCCGTCGTTTATAGGGCACGGAGGGTAGGCGAGAACGGCAAGATCTTCGAGATGCTCAAGTTCCGTTCAATGGTGGTAGGGGCCGAGAGCCTTCAGGTGCGGGTGGTGAAAACGGACGACCAAGGCCGGGAGATCTTCAAGTCCCATGGCGACCCGCGGGTGACCAGGGTAGGAAAGATCCTGCGCCGCGCCTCGCTGGACGAATTGCCTCAACTGATCAACGTGTTCAAGGGAGAGATGTCTCTGGTGGGTCCCAGACCGGAGCAGCCCTTTATTACCGAACAGTATGAATATTGGCAGTGGGCGAGACTCGCGGTGCCGCCAGGCATCACCGGTTGGTGGCAAGTCTCAGGCAGAAGCGATCTCCCAATGCACCTCAATACTCAATACGATCTCTTCTACGTCAGGAACTACTCCTTTCTGCTCGATTTGAAAATCCTCCTCAAGACCATCGGTGTGGTTCTCAGAGGGAAGGGCGCCTATTAGAATCGCTTGCCGGATTCAATGCTCTTCGTGGTGGATGTTCTGCGGGACCGTTGATCCGGGAATCGAAAACCGGGGAGTTCGCGCGAGTATGGAGTTCAGCCCCGTGTTCCGTTTGCAGATAGGAAGGCTCGGAAACAGGTTGACAGAGGGGTTTGATTTCGATACGGTCACCGATGAGTCTCCACAGAGCTAGGGGATTATGCAGAGAAATCGCTTGTTCACCCAGGTGAATAACGCGAGGTCCTCACGGCCGGTCCTGGGTTGCCTCAGGGCGCCCACTTTCCAGAGAAGACCTCATGCCCGATCTCCGTATCCTCAGAGGAAAAGAAATCCTGGCGGTGGATGACGAGCCTGATGTGCTGGACCTCATCACCGAGCTGTTGCCCGATTCGCACATCACCCCGGCCCGTGACTATGAATCCGCGCGGCGCCTCATACTCACCAGGGAATTCGACCTGGTTATCCTGGACATCATGGGCGTGAACGGATTTGCCCTCCTGGAACTGTGCAGGGAGAGAGAAAGCCCCGCCGCGATGCTCACGGCCCATTCCATAACCGCGGAGAGCGTCAACAAGTCGCTCAAACTAGGCGCGGTCTCGTTCCTGCCCAAGGATGAATTGGCCAGACTCCCGGAACTGGTGGCCGAGATTCTGGAGGGCCTGGCAGAAGGGAAGAGCCACTGGGAAAAGCTCTTTCAGAGACTAGGCCCCTTCTTCAAGAAAAGGATCGGGCTGACTTGGGAGGAGTTAGAGAACCCTAAACAGCCACCGTACATGTATTGACCATGCAACCGCAGGCTCCTCAGTCTCGGGCCGGCAGGGACGTCGGCCCCCATGCCGAGCGTTCAGAAGTAGACTCTTGGATCCTTTTTCTTGCCGTTCCCGATTCTTGATCCGGCCTTGCCGGGCGGAGGATATTGACTAGGAGGTTGACCATGTGCGCCAGACCATTGTCCACTCTGGTTTTGTGCCTATTCGCCGTGTGGGCCGTGCTCATGCCTAATCCGGCGTATTGCGCGCCGATAGAACTCACTTACTCGATCTTCTTCCCCGCTACTCACGGGAACACAAAGTTGGCGGAGGCATGGGCCCAGGAAGTTGAAAAGCGCACCAACGGCGCGGTGAAGATCAAGATGTTTCCCGGGGCCACGCTGACTCCAGCCGATCAGTGTTACGACGGAGTGGTCAAAGGCATTTCCGACATCGGCATGTCGGTGTGCAGCTACACCAAGGGTCGATTCCCGTTGACCGAGGTGATCGATCTTCCGTTGGGTTACAAGAGCGGGCTTCAGGTCACTCGTCTGTGCAACGCGTACTACAACAAGTTCAAGCCCAAGGAGTTTGATGACACCAAGATCATGTACCTCCACGGCCACGGGCCTGGGATCCTTCATACAAAGAAGCCGGTTGAAAAGCTGGAAGAATTGAAGGGAATGAAGATCCGCTGCACCGGCACCACTGCGCTGGTGGTGAAGGCCCTCGGCGGCACACCGGTGGCCATGCCCCAGCCCGAGACATATGATGCGCTGCAAAAAGGCGTGGTCGATGGGGTGATGTCTCCTATCGAAACCCTCGACGGCTGGAAGTTCGGTGAGGTGATCAAGTTCACAACTCAAGATTTCGGCGCGGCCTACTCCATCGCCTTCTTTGTGGCCATGAACAAGAAGAAATGGGAGTCATTACCCAAGGACGCGCAGGCGACCATAGAGAAAATCAACGAAGAGTGGATAGAAAAGACCGGTAAGTCCTGGGATGAGATGGACAAGAAAGGCACGGAATTGACCTTATCCAAGGGCAACAAGATTATACCGCTGAGCGCCGAAGAGGATGCGCGATGGGCAAAGGCCGCGGAGCCTGTCCTGGCCGACTACGTAAAGGCTATGAAGGAGAAGAATCTGCCGGGAGACGAGGCCTTGAAGTTCTGCTTGGAATGGCTGAAGGCGAATCCTTAATCTGACCTACGTTCCGAGTCGGCGTCTTCCCTTTTCAGGCGATGACGCCGACTCCCTTGATGAAGCGTGAAAGCTATCTCTTCAATATTGGCCGCCGTATCTCGCCTTATGTATGTGATTGCCGGTTGCGCTCTCGCGGGGAGCATGTTTCTCACGGTCGCGGACGTGATACTACGCACGTTCAAGAGGCCGATCATGGGAACGTATGAACTGGTCGGCCTGCTTGGGGCCATAACCATCGCGTTCGCCATCCCTCAGACAACACGCGTTCGGGGGCACGTGCTGATGGATTTTGTCACCTCGCGCCTCCCTCGGGTCGCGGGGAAGGTCCTCTACGCGCTGACAAGACTACTTGCCATAGCCATATTCTGGATCATGGCGAGCAACCTTTGGTCCCTAGGAAAGGACTTCAAGAAGGTCGGCGAGGTCACGCTCACCCTTCAATTGCCGCTGTACCCGATTGCGTGGAGTCTGGCGGCCTGCTGTCTGGTTGAGTGCTTGGTGCTTCTCTGGGACATGGTTGAGCGCAAGGGAGCGCAAGAATGAGCTTTGGGACTATCGGACTACTCGTTATCCTGCTCCTCTTCGGTCTTTTTGCCCTAGGGCTGGAAATCGGTTTTGCCATGGCTCTTGCCGGATTTATCGGCTTCGCGGTCATAGTGAACGTTGACGCAGCCCTGAACCTTGTGGCGAAGGACATATACAGCGTGCTCTCTTCGTACGGATTCACGGTTATACCCATGTTCGTCCTCATGGGGCAGCTTGGGGCGAGTGGCGGGGTGGCGCGCAGTCTGTACGATTCTGCGTACAAGTTCCTCGGACATGTTCCCGGGGGACTCGCAATGGGAACCGTGGCCGCTGCCACGGCCTTCAAAGCCATATGCGGCTCATCACCGGCCACTGCAGCGACCTTTGCAACCATCGCGGTCCCGGAGATGGACCGATACCACTATGACAAGCGGCTCTCCTGCGGAACCGTGGCAACGGTGGGAACTCTGGGAATTCTCATTCCGCCCAGCGTGGTGCTCATCGTTTACGGCATTCTCACGGAAACATCCATCGGGAGACTCTTCCTCGCGGGAATAATCCCCGGGTTGATGATAGCCGTATCCTTTGCCGTCACGCTCTACGGCTGGTGCCGCATGAATCCCGATCTTGGGCCCAAGGGCGATCGTTCCACGTGGCGAGAGCGTTTTGCGTCTCTGCCGCCGGTCCTCGGTGTGATCGTCATCTTTGTTCTGGTCGTAGGCGGTCTCATGCAGGGTTTCTTCACGCCGACGGAAGCCGGGAGTGTTGGGACTTTCGCTGTTCTCTTGCTCACCTTGGCCAAGAGAGACATGAACCTGAAGCGCTTTGTGCAGGCGATCATGGAAACGCTGCGCATTGCCTGCATGGTGATGATGCTCATCGCGGGCGCGACCATATTGGGGCATTTCTTTGCAGTGACCCGCACTCCGTACCTGGTAGCGAGCTGGCTGGAAGGCCTGGAAGTTCATCGCACCGTAATCATATTTATCATTATTGCGGTGTACCTTATCGGAGGCTCATTTATTGAGGACCTGGCGTTCCTCATCCTTGCCACCCCTATCTTTCTGCCGGTTGTGTTAAAGCTCGGCTATGATCCGGTCTGGTTCGGCGTGATCGTGAGCGTGGTGACCATGATCGGCGTGATCCTGCCCCCTATGGCAATTAACGCGTTCGTGGTCTCAGGAGTGGCGAGGGTGCCGGTCTCAACCGTCTATAGCGGCATATACCCGTACATAATCGGCATGTCCCTATGCCTGGTTATTCTTCTGTTCTTCCCCGAGATATCGCTCTGGCTACCCCGCGTGTTCATGCAATGAGCAGCGCCTTTCCGGCAAATCTTCCGGAAGATCTTAGGCAATTTGCAGCCGCTTTCAAAACATCTTCACGACGATGTTGCTGATGATGTTAGCCGCGTCGTCGACGCGGTCCGCGCTTCGGTTGAAGTGGCGGTAAATCTCCCGATATTTAAGCATCGACTTGACGTCGCCGGCTGAAAAGAGCTGCGCCAGCGCATTTATGAAGATGTCGTTCATTTTGTTTTCAATTCTTTTCGCTCTGACTGCGTATTCCACCGCGACGTTGGGATTCTTCTTGAGATGTCGGATGGCCGAGACCAAGTGCCCTGAGCCTTTTTGGAGGAGTTCCGCCATCCGGATGAGGTATTCGTCGCTCTCCACGTCGAAAGCCTCCATCTCTTTAACCGTGTTGCGCGCATGATCGCACACGTCATCGATGGCGCGGGAGAGCGCGAAGATGTCTTCACGATCGATGGGCGTGATGAAGGTCTGATTGAGTTCGTCGATGATGATCCGCCGGATGTCGTCCGCCTCCTGTTCAATGCGGTCGATGACTTCAGGATCCTCTTGACCGTCAAGATAGACCGTCAATTCTCGACATCCTTTTAGGGTGGCTTCAGCCTGATCCCGGAGCAGCTCAAAGAAGTCCACCCCTCTTTTTGGACCGAAAATCTTCCAGAATGACATTGCCAGACCTCACTGAAAGAGCTGAATAGTCCGGCTCAGGAGCCAGTAGCCCCCGGCGCCCAGGCCCGCGGACACAGGAGCGGTCAAGAGCCAGGCATATGCGATATTGGCCGCGGCAGACCAACGCACACCGCTCAACCGCCGAGAAGCCCCCACGCCCATCACTGACGCCACCACCACCTGCGCGGTGCTCACAGGGCCCCCGGTAAGCGACGCGCCCAAGATCACGGACATGGCCGTGAGTTGACTGGCAAATGAATGGACAGGCTCCATGCGGCAAATTCCCACTCCTACGGTTTTCACGATTCGCCAGCTACCGGCCGCGAGCCCTGTGGCCATTGCCGCAGCGCATCCCCAAATGACCCAGTCGGGAAGATCGAGTTCCCCCCGTCCCAGCCCCGCAGTCCCCGCTGCCAGAACTAAAGCGAGCGCTCCCATGGATTTCTGCGCGTCGTTGGACCCGTGACTCGCGGCAAGGAAGAACATGATCGGCTTCTGGAGAGTGGAGAACATGTGGCCCACGCCTCGATGAAGCCTCCCGAACAAGGATCTTATCAACGAAAAAACGAACATAGCGACGAGGAGACCCAGCAGAGGCGACAAGAGCAGGGGAAGAACAACTCCTCGAATAATACTGTCGAGCACGATCCCTTTGGGGCCCATGCAGGCCAGACCCGCGCCCACCAGACCTCCGATGATCGCGTGAGAGCCGCTCGACGGCAATCCCATAAACCACGTGGGAAGCTTCCAAAAAATCGCTCCGCCGACGCCGCTGATGACGATCAGATAGACTTGCTCGGGGCTGAGATTCGCCATGAGGTCAGGCTTCAAGATACAACCGGCCATAGTGCGCGCAACCGCTGTTCCGAGAACGAGCGGTCCTATGAATTCCGCTAATGCAGCCAAAATGAGGGCCCTGGCCGGGCGCATGGTTCGGGAACAGATGATCGTAGCGATTACGTTGCCTCCGTCGTGAAATCCGTGCACGAAGGCAAAGCAGAGTGTTGTTCCGACAGCGAGGTAGAAGAGATCCTGCGCCAAGGTTCACCTGATCGGAGAGGAAAGACTCTTTCCCGGCGCCGATGCGCTGCTCATGATAGACGTGGTCCGGTGGAACCTCGACCTGCGTGTGTGCGCGGGCTCCAGGACATCGGTTGCCAATGCGCTACGAAGGCAGCAATATTCATGCCACCATATCTCCCAGTTGAACGCGAATTGGTGTAGAGCAAGTGTCAAGAATGATGTCCGATCACAGCTTGGAAATTGGTAGGCGCCGGCCCCTACCGATTTCCTTCACGCGCGAGCTATTCAATAGGCCAAGAATTGTGACAGCCATTTTACAAACTATCAAGCGACGGCTTCTTGATTATGAGGATAGGCGAAGGGATCACTCTAAATTGTGAGCCCATCGCGATAGGTAGGTTGCTTAATAATGACACGCCGGATTCAGGGAAGTTCCACAATCGACCGCGGACATCCCTGAACTTGGTGTCCGGAAGAGCTTACCGCCGGAGAAGGGAATCCACGGGCGCCCGACGAGGCTGACCTATCGGGCCTGCTCGATCCTCAAGAACACGCCGTCTTTGTCACGGATGATCGCGTTTTGTCCTCGTCGCACCGCAGTCCCTCGCAACTGTTTGTCGGGCGTGTAGATCCTGGTAACCCCCCCCACCGTGTCCCTTCTTTCGATAATGCGCCCGGTCTGATCACGAATGATCTGCTCCGCGAAGAGAATCGAAGGGAGACTCACGAGGAGCGCTGAGGCAAAGAGAAGCTCTTTCATAATCTATTCCCTGATTACAACGAAGGATTGATCTCAAAGGAACGGCTTTCCCTATACTCGAGGGTGCATCCGCCTCGTTCGTCGAGTTTGATCGCGTAATGGAAATCCACTGCGGGATGAGCAAAACGGCAGATGGCGACATCCATGAACTTCCGGGGCCGCGTCTTTTCGACGAGATGGTTGACCAGCCACGCGGTGAGGCACTCAACATCTTCCAGCGAACCCCTCGCCTGCCCGAACGAGTCCAGAAACGCTTTCAGGATGGGCAACAAAGTATGGGCGTGCGCGTTGTCGTGGAGGTAAATCACGACGAAGGGATCTTTCGTCCCCGCTGCGTACACAGCGATGTGGCCGTTGTGTGCCATGATGCTCCCCTCCTTGCTTCTGGCGCATGGGCGCAATAATCGCGCCTCATTCCAGAGGTCGTTATTCAATGGCTATCGTAGCCGATTTTCCCAGCCAAGTGGGTATGTCTGGACTCCGAAACCCTGTTTTCGACCGCCATCTGAAGCGCTCTCGGTTCGCATATGACGATCACCAGCTTCTTGCCGCGAGTCATTGCCGTGTACAGGAGGTTCCTTCGGAGCAGTATGTAGTGCTGAGTCGACAGCGGCAGCACCACAGCGGGATACTCGCTTCCCTGGGCTTTGTGAATGGTGACCGCGTACGCCAATATCAATTCGTCCATTTCGGAAATGTGGTAACGCACTTGGCGGGAGTCAAACTCCACCACAGCTTCCAGCCATTCCGGATCGTACGAGATTATCCGGCCCACGTCTCCGTTAAAGACCTCCTTATCGTAGTTGTTTCTCGTTTGCATAACTCGGTCGCCGACACGGAACCGATCCCCTCTGATCGCCGCGCCCTCCGCATTGAGAATATCTCTCAATTCCCGGTTCAAATTCTCCGTTCCCAGCAATCCTTTGTGCATGGGGCTCAGAACCTGGATGTCCTCCACCGGGTTGAGGTCGAACCTATCGGGAATGCGGCGCGTGACCATTTCCTTGATCAGCCGGAGTGATTCCTCCGGGTCGGTCTTCTCGATGAGGTAGAAGTCAGACAGCTCCGTCCCTTCCCGAGCGCTGACCGGGAGCTCTCCTTCATTCACCAGATGGGCGTTGGTGACAATGAGACTGCTGCGCGCCTGTCTGAAGACCTGGTGAAGGCGAACGACAGGTACCTTGCCTGATTTCACCAGGTCTCCAAGGACGTCTCCGGGGCCGACGGAAGGCAACTGATCCGCATCGCCCACGAGAAGCAGGGCGCTCTGCGGGTTTATGGCGGAGAGGAGGTGGTGCATCAGAGAGATATCCACCATGGAGACTTCATCGACGATAATGAATTCCGCGTCCAAGGACCGGGCCGGCCCACGGAGAAACCCGCCTTCCGTCGGAGAATACTCGAGCAGACGATGCACTGTTTTCGCTTCCCGGCCTGTGGCCTCTGAGAGACGCTTGGCAGCTCGACCCGTGGGCGCGGCGAGCAGCACACGGAGTTGTTTGGCTTCCAGTATCTGAATCAAGGCCTTTAGGAGCGTGGTCTTGCCGGTGCCCGGCCCCCCGGTGATAATGAGCACTTTGTGATCCAACGCGGCCATCACCGCTTCCCGTTGAGCAGGCGAAAGGCGAATCCCGCTCCGATTCTCAATCCAGGCCAAGGCGGCGTCTTTCCGGATCGAGGGCAAGAATCGAGGTGAACTCATGAGATGCGCCAGCTTGGACGCGACGGAATTTTCCATAGCAGCCATGACGGCTAAATAGACGCGATCTTCTTCTATCACTATTTCTCTTCGCGCCTGAAGCTCATGGAGCGCTCGCTCCAACGTGCGCGCATCGATGCCGAGCAGCTCTCGAGCCTTCCCCACCAGCTCCGCCTTCGGGTAGCACACGTGCCCCTCTGCCTGGAGCGTGTCCAAGGCATAGAGTATCCCTGCTTCGGCTCGCAGAGGGGATCTCATATCTATGCCCAGACTCCCCGCGATCTTGTCCGCAGATCGAAATCCCACTCCTCTGATCTCCGTGGCCAAGCGGTACGGATTGCGGGAAACCACGTCTATGGAAGCCTGGCCGTACTTCTTGAAGATCTTGACCGCGTAAGCCGGGGAGACGCCGTGGGTTTGAAGGAACAGCATCACGTTTCGGATATGCTTTTGGTCCGCGAAGGCTTGAGAAATGCGCTGCGCGCGCTCTTTGCCGATGCCGGGGACTTCCAGGAGAAGACCGGGATTATGCTCTATGATGTCCAGGGTCTTCACCCCGAATTTGCCGGTAATACGTCGAGCCATCTCCGGTCCGATTCCTTTGACGAAGCTGGACGCGAGATATTTTTCAATACCTTTCACCGTAGAAGGCTCTCTGGTCTCGGCCCTCTCGAAGCGAAACTGTTCGCCAAAACGCCGATCAAACTCCCAGTTCCCGTGCAGCACAAGAGTCTCGCCGGGGTGCGGACCGGGCAAAATCCCCACGATGGTCACAGGGTCTCGACGCCCCCGAACCGAAAGCCTGGCCACGATGAAGTCCGTGTCAGGCGACGTGAATACGAGGCGGTCGAGCACCCCTTCAACGACCTCCGAGCGTTCGTCCTTGTTCTTGGTGATATTGGTCTCCATGCGCACGCAGGGCGTCCCGTGAAAAATGAAGTCATACGCCGCGGTCCATTTTATACCGGCGAGTGAATGGTTCAAAGCCTGGAAACCCAAGAGGGAAAGTTCGTTCGAGCAGGACCGGGAACGAGCCCCAGAAAAAAATGTCGGGGACTGAGTCCCCGATGGATTGACGGAGGAGTGCTGCACACTATGTATTCCGTTGGGGCGGACCATCGGGAGACCCGAAGGTTCGTCCGTAATGAGTGCGAAGTGGGGCGGATCGTCAGTACAAGAGACCTGCCGAACCGGTGACGCTTCCGATGATGCCTGACGCTATCTCCATGCCCGGGATAGTGTCAAAGAGGCCCAGTGACGAATAGCCAGGGCCATAGTAGTACGGTCTCGGCGGTGGTGGCGGATAATAGTAGGGTTTAGCGGCCGGATAGGGCGCCGGAGGCGCGCAGTAGTTCGCAGGAGTGGGCGGGGGCCCGCATGGACCGGCAGGGTTCCCTCCCAGCAGGCTGCCGACGACAAGGAAGGGGAGACCAACCACACCGCCGCAAATTCCTGGGAAAGGCGCGTCGCCCCAGTAAGCGCAAGGATCCTGGCCGGGCACAGGGGCCGGCCCACAGGGCTTGCCATAGGTATAAGGCTGGGGAGCTTGAGGTGGCGGCCCACCGGCCAGCGCGATGGAAGCAGAGGCTAGCAGCACCAGTCCTGCGAGAAGACAAATACCTTTTTTCAACATCATATCCTCCTTTGATCAAGGCGAATCTAGGGACAACAGTGCTGTACTGCCTCAATAACCGCTTGAGGCCCGTTCCCGATGCTGTCCTGGCAGCGGGAGGTAACATGGGGCTATATGCCTGTCAAGTAAAATATTTGATCTTCAGGTGTTATATTTGACTTGCCATAAATGCAATAAATGACAAGTATTATGATATTGACATAATTAACGTTGTTTATCACGGGAAGTCCACCCGGTAGAGCCATTGACTTATCCGACGCAACGCGAAAAGATGACTCCAACTCTACTGCGCACACCGCGCCCATCGGATACTAATTGAGATGGCCGCCACAAAATTATTCTGCCTTGTTGCCCTTTTTCTTGTGGGCCTCCCCCAGATCTGCCGGCCCGGCGTAGGCATAACGCCGGAACAGATCTATCAGCCTGAGATCGCGGGGCAGCTCCTCATTGGGACGTGGGAGGCCCTGCCGGAAGAAAATCCGCTTGCAGAGGGGACCCGCTCCGCGGCAAACGGGACTCAGCGAACGCTCATGACGTTGAGGAAGGACGGAACCTGCCGCATTTTCAATGAGGACCACCCCACCGGCTCCGATGGTCTCTGGGACTTTCAAAGCCAGAGCCGCAGCATTATCATTACATTCCCCAACGGCTCCTCCGTTCAGCACTTCGTGTACGGCATACGGGACGGGTACATGGTCACCAGGAGCGGAGGCAAGAACGGCCGGGACCAGTTGTGGTCCGCAGTAAAGTGACCGTCAGATCGAACGGGTAGCCAAGGCTTATGACAGCCGCCGCGAAAGCATACGAAATAAGCCCGCGGTTGGGTCTTCATAGAGACGGTTCTCCTCGAAATAAGCCCTTTGAACACTGAAGAGAAGTACCCCCTGTTTCCTTTCCCCAGGGGGGAGGGGTGCTGAACCCACGGCGCGTTTTGGATTCCGATGGACTGGACCGCCCGTCTTGGGTCTGCCCATGCCGGCTTTGGATATTTCCGGAAAATAACAAGAATTACAAACGATAAACATAATTCTCGCGGGAAATGTAAGGGTTATATGTGTAACATCTGGACTCGATAAGGGGCGCCCGTAAGACCGGTTGCGTTCCCATTTACCGCTTGACAAAAGGAATTTTTTTTTCTACAACTTTAACATCCAAATGAGTGTGTATGAACGTTTAACTCGCTGCCTTCTGGGTGATCAGGAGGGGCATGTCTTTTCTGTGTAGGAGGGTCAAGATATGAGGAGTGGTGTTGTTCTACTGACCGCAGTATTCGCGCTTGTCGCGGCGCCGGCCTTAGTCGGCGCGCAGGCCCTTCCCGGGTTGCCCGGACTCTTCCCAGGTTTGGGGGGCGCAGGTTGCGGGGCAGACCCCAAGGCCTCGATTCTGGGCGCGCCGTCTGGTTACATCGGTTACGTCGGCAATATGGGGGACACCCGTTTTGCGTTGGATGCGACCAACCTGGGGGCGTCGAGAATCGACAGCATAAGCACACGATGGAGAAACGAGGGACTCTGGCTGGAGCTGGCTCTTCCCCTGCGCTTCGGCCCCGCGGGCGCGCTGGTCTTGAGCGGCTCGTACATGGTTCCCAGCCAAACAACGGCCTATGAGCAGTATAACCGATATACCTCGGCGGCGGTCATCTATCGTGATTGGTCGACGAGCACTGACTGGTTTACAGCTCAGGTTCTTTGGGCCTATCCTTGCGGCGAGACCTTCGCGTTTGTCGCTGGCCTGCGTTGGGATTCGTTCCAGGTCGCTTACTCGAGTCCGACAGCCGCCACTGGGTTCCTGGGCACTACGAACGACAGCGCAGACCTCAAAATCAACGTATACGAGCCCTTTGTGGGCGGGGTGATGAGCTGGGTGTATGCGGATTCAGCCTTGACCGTCGGCGCGGTCGGGATGTTCACCACGCTGGGTGACATCAAGTACCGAGAAGGGCTCTCGCAGGTCGGGGTCCCCATAAGCGTCGAGGTGAGCGGCGGGTTCCAGGGCGGTCATTTTATTGAGGCGTGGGCTGAATATACGCGCAAGATGTTCGGCAACGCGAGCTGGGGCGGATTTGCCAAGGTGAGTTCGTTGCAGGCTCGGTCTCACCTCACGCTCGATTTAAACGCCAACGCGCCGGGGTTGGGGCTTTTTACCCAAGAATATGATTCTTCCTTTACTCGGAACGTCTGGATAGTCGGCGGCAAGGTTGCCGTAGACCTGGGACTTCCATTCTAACCTTCTGAGCATACAGGGCTGGGTTCGGAAATACGCAAAGACCTCATCCTTTCGGGATGAGGTCTTTGTCGTTTTGGGCAGGTCTTTGGTTCTTCCATGTGTGGGCTCGCGGCGGACTGCGCTGGCCTTGACATTGGGTCCATCACGGTTACGTTTAGGAAGGCGCGGCGAATAGGTCATGTCAATCAGGCCGGATGAATACACCATGTGGCTGGAAAGGGCTCGGACCGGCAAGAACGTAGCGCGCCTCGAAGAGGCGTATGACGAACTCATACGTCAGGCCAAAAGAATAGATCCCCTTAAGATCGAGGAGACTACGGGCTCCAAGTATCGTGGGGACGGCGTTCCGCGGGTCGTTATTCCCTTCCTCCACAGTTGGTTTGTTCTTCGGCTCCTGCCGTATGGGATAAGGGCCGAGCATCCGGATTTGGACAGCCTTCCTCTCAAAGTGCTCGTGCTTCGGCATATAGTAACCGCCGCAGAAAATGAGGGCGCCGCTGTCCGGGTCATGGGCACGTGGATCGACGTTCGGTCGCTTCACCACGGCGCGGTCCTTGGAGCGCATTTCTCGCGCTCGATCAGGGACATCTTGGACCGATTCTTCGGGTTCGGGTATGAGGAGAGGATTTCCAGAGTTCTTCGCTGGTCGGGGAAACCTCTGGACCTGGGAGACGAAGGCTACTTGTTCCATTTTTTTCCGCGCGTGCCCATTGCCCTCATGCTCTGGAGGGGTGATGATGAATTTCCTCCGTATAGTAAGATCCTCTTCGATGTGTCGGCGAGCAATTATATGCCGACCCACGGCCTCGCAGCGCTTGCGGAGTTTCTCGTGCATCGGTTGGCCGAATGATTGGACTTCGGATTAGGCAATAACGGAGACAGTAGGTGCGAGTCATAGTCAATAGTCCCGTGCAATTCGGAGAAATCGTTCCGGATTCTTGCGAGGAGGAGGGCTGCTCGCTATCCTGAGCGCGCGGCGGTCATTGTTTACCTCGACCCTGCCGGCCTCTCGGACGCGCGCCTGCAAACGGAAGCCCCTTATACCCGTGCGCGGTCAAACAATGAACAGTCCTCTAAGTCAGACACGGACCCGCCAAAGCTCAGGTGTGCGCTCTTTTGGTCCGACTTGATCTTCACCGCTTGAAAGCGAACCGGTATCAGATAGTACTGCTTGCCTTCTTTACCGGTGGATCGCTTATGGTAGGCAGTGGTGTGGTCCGATAAAGTGGCTGGTAAGGAGATGGATGGGTTTGCCGCGAAGCTGTCACGACCGCAGCGCATCGGCCCAGGGGCTAGGCGGTCCAACCCTGATGAACTAGGCGCAAGTCGCGGGACTATCTCTTCACTCGCGCGAGGTTGGCATCCGTAAGAATGGTTCCTTGTAGGTTCGCGCCTTCGAGGATTGCATCTGAAAGGTCTGCGCCCGTCAGGTCGGCCTCTGACAAATCAGCGGCGGTCAGATCCGCGCCTGCGAGAGTTGCGCCGGTCAAATTAGCCTTGGTCAGTATGGCTTTTGTCATAGAAGCAACAGTAAGTGACGCATGGTTCAGGATGGCCATGGTGAGATTCGCGGCGTTCAAGTCAGCCCAGAAGAGGTCGGCTCGTGTGAATATGGCCATAGTAAGGTTGCTCTTGGCCAGATTGGCCTCAGAAAGTGTTGCGCCGGTGAGGTTCGCTCCCACGAGACTTGCCCAGTAAAGATCTGCGTTTGATAAGGTGGCGCTCGCCAACGCGGCCATCGTGAGATCCGCGCCCGTCAGGTTGGCGCCTGTCAGGTCTGCGTTGGTAAGAAGAGCGTTCGTCAGGTTGCTTCTGGTTAGATTGCACTCTTGCATACGGGCTGAAGAGAGGTCCGCGCCTGTCAGGTTGGCGCCCGCCAGGTTGGCGCCCGCCAGGTTGGCCGCAGCCAGCTTGAGTCCAACTAAGTTTGCCCCAGCCATGTTTGCGGCGCCTATTTCCAGGCCCGCCTTCCAATGGCGCGCTAAGAGTTCCTTCACCGATGCTGCATCACCGCTGAAGATTGCTTCCCCGGTGTGCCTGTTCCTGATCTCGATCCTCACAGGGACATCCGCCAGGCCACGGGCGAGAACCAAAAAAGCCCCTCACCGTCTGGAGGGGCTTTTTCCAGCTCGAATTCGGACCCTATCTGAAAGGTTCCGGGCCCACCCCTGGGCATAGAGGAGCGAGCCCGAATCCATGGTGATCAATAGATCCGCTGTTATTTCTTTTTCGGCGCAGCCTTCTTGGCAGCCGGCTTCTTCGCCGCTTTGGGATCCAGCATCTTGCTGCCGGGGCACAGGCTATAGCTCACCCAGCTGCCCTTCCAGGAAATGGTCGGAGCGCACGGGCCGCAAAGCTTGGTCTTACCAGCAGTCTTGCCTTTGCAAAGAACTTGATCTTTGCACGGAGGCATCTTGAAGGTCGGATAAGCAGGCTGGAAACAGTCCCAGCTCGCGAAGACCGTACCTGCGAATGCCATGCAGGCTACCAGCGCCACCACAGTAATCAACGACTTCTTCATCCTAAACCCTCCTTAAATGAAGCATACTCCAAAAGAATGCGGCGTCATCCACGATTCAAGTCAACGTACCACGCGTTTTGCGCCGTTGTCAAGCAAAATCCCGGCTCAGCGCGTCCCGGCAGGAAAAAGATTCCTCCGCTCCCGGCCGTCCTGCCCGAAGACCCGCCCGAGACTTGTCTTTCCTCGGTTCCTATCGACCGAAGCCACCATACTTCATGAGAGCGGCCGGTTCAAGACAAAAAAGCGCTCGACAAAAAAAAGTCGGAACGCCGCTCCGCGCCCGGAAGCGCCTCGCTCGCCCGACGACTCACCCTTACGAAGAACTTAGGTCTTCACCACTATGGTCTGGACCAGCGGCTTTCGGCCCAGAACGCGTTTGATATGCCGTCGCACCGCCAGCCGCATCTCCTCTTGATATTCAGCCCATTCCTCGCCCGGTCGCAGCGGGAGTTCCGCGAGCTTTTGCTTTACCGCGGCAGCGGCGCCGTGCAGCAGCTCGTCCTCCAGTTCCTGATACGTAACCCCGCGTGTGTAGACCTGCGGGCCTGAGACAATTTCTCCCGTGTCTCCCCTGATCACCACAACAACAGTGACAAGTCCTACTTCGGAGAGCAGGCGGCGATCCCTCAGGACTTCGTTTCCAATGTCTCCCACACCCTTCCCGTCCACGAAGACGCGTTTCACTTCTTCCTGGTGAGCAATGCGGGCCCCACTCTGTGACAACTCGATAAGATCTCCATCCTGAGCAATGATGATCCGATCCTCCGAAATACCTTCCTCTGTGGCAAGGTGGCCGTGGCGCACAAGGTGCCGGCGCTCCCCATGCACAGGAATGAAATAGCGAGGACGCGCCAGTCGGAGCACGGTACGGAGCTCCTCGCGTCCTGCATGGCCGGAAACGTGCACCGGAAGGATTTTCTCGTACTCCACTCGCGCTCCACGGTGGAAGAATTCGTTGATGATCTGGGTGATGGCCTTTTCATTCCCGGGGATGAATCGAGACGAAAGCACGAGGAGATCGCCTTTCTTCACCTGCAAATACTTGTGGCGATCCGCAGCCATGAGAGCCAACGTGGATAGCGGCTCTCCTTGCGAACCGGTTGATAGTATGGTCAACCGTTCGTCCGGTAAGTTGTTGATATCCTTAACATCAACGAAGATCTCCGGCGGAAGGTGGAGGCATCGCCTCTCCTGCGCGATCCTCGTGGTTACCTCCATAGACCGTCCTACGAGGACGACCTTGCGCCCGCACGCGTGGGAAAGATCCAACACTTGCTGAAGCCGGTGCGTATTCGAGGAAAACGTGGCAACCAAAACCCGTCCTGCGGCTTCCCTGAAAAGGCCTTCGAGAACGGGGCGAACCGCGCTCTCGGAACCGGTGCGGCCTTCGTTTTCGACGTTGGTGCTATCTGAGAAGAGGGCCAGCACTCCCTCATCCCCGTATGCCGCAATTTTCGCCAGGTCGCAAAGCTTCCCATCAATGGGATTGGGATCTATTTTGAAGTCGCCCGAATGCAAGAGAAGGCCCGTGGGGGTTCTCAAAGCCAATCCCACGCTATCCGCAATAGAGTGGCACATGGAAAAGAAATCAACCTCAAAAGGCCCCAGTCGCACCGAGGTTCCCGGGGATACCTCGCGCCTCTCGGTAGTCGCCAAGAGCCCGAATTCTTCGAGCTTGTGCTCCACGAGGCCCATAGTGAAAGATGTGGCGTAAACAGGAGTGGAAATCCTGGGGAGGACGTACGGGAGGGCACCGATGTGGTCTTCGTGACCGTGGGTGAGGATGATACCCAGCACGTTCCACCCCTGCCGCACGAGGAGTTCGACGTCGGGTATGACGAGGTCCACCCCGGGCATCGACTGATCCGGGAACATGAGGCCCGCGTCTATGACGAGCGCGTCCTTGCCCCAGGACACGGCCATCATGTTCATCCCGATCTCGCCCAGCCCCCCCAACGGTAGTATGTTCAGAGTGGAATTCTCATTTTCTGGCATGTGAATGTATGTCGTGTCTCACCTGCTCCCGCCGAATTGCCGGTCTTGCCGCGGCCTTGCGCCACGAGCCGACCGGGAAGCAGGCCCTATTGGGCTTGTTTTACCTCCCCGCCTGCGCGCGTGTCAAGGAAGCCCGAACCTCTCCCAGCGGAAACGGCGTATAGGATGCGGCGCGCCTGTGGGCCGCAGGGGAACCGCAGCGCTGCCCGATTGAGGCCGGGAGGCCGGCCGCATACCTCCACGCGCTCGCCGGGTCAGGGATTGGAACCCTGATTGAGGGACACAGGGTTATTTATCCGCCCGGACTAAGTAAGGTAGCCTGCCACCAGGTCACCGACCTCTTGAGTCGTACGACCCATTCGGCCGGCGTCAAGGCTCTCGATGTCGCGGGAGACCACCTGGACCACGGCGTCTTCCACCGCGCGGGCAGCCGCGGCCAATCCCAAATTTTCGAGCATCAGCGCTCCCGCTAGGATGCAGGCCAGTGGGTTAATCTGGTTTTTCCCCGTGTACTTGGGCGCGGACCCTCCTATGGGCTCGAACATGGAAACGCCTTCGGGATTTATGTTTCCTCCCGCGGCAATTCCCATTCCGCCCTGGATGATCGCCCCGAGGTCCGTGATGATGTCTCCGAACATGTTGTCGGTGGCTATGACGTCAAACCGTTCGGGGTTCTTCACCATCCACATACAGAGCGCGTCCACGTGCGCGTAGTCGATAGTCACATCCGGATAGCTTTGCGAAAGCTCGGTGAATGCCCTGCTCCAGAGATCCCAAGCATAGGTCAGCACATTGCTCTTCCCGCACAGGGTGAGCGCGCGGCGTTTCCCCCTCCGGCCGGCAAGCTCGAACGCATACCGGAGGAGGCGCTCCACACCTTTCCGGGTGCAAATACACTCTTGGACAGCTATCTCGTCAGCGGTGCCTCGTTTGAGAAAGCCGCCCGCGCCCACGTAAAAGCCTTCAGTGTTTTCCCGAACGATGACAAAATCAATCTCATCGGGGCCCTTGTCCTTCAGAGGGGTGTCTACGTGTGGATAAAGCTTGACGGGCCGCAGGTTGACGTACTGATCCAGCTCAAACCGTAGCCTCAAGAGGATTTTTTGCTCCAGGATTCCCGGGGGGACGTCCGGGTGTCCGAGCGCGCCCAGATAAATGGCGTCCATACGGCGCAATTCCTCGATTACCGAGTCAGGCAAGGTTTCGCCGGTCCTGAGATAGCGCTCGCCACCCAGATCGATCTCGAAGAAGTTCAAGGCAAATCCGTGCCGGGCTCCTGCGGCTTTCAGAACCTTTTTTCCTTCTCTCATCACTTCCGGCCCAGTGCAATCTCCCGGAATTACCGCCACATTGAACGTGCTGCCCATGTTAATTCCTCGGCTGCGCCCAAAACTGAAACCCCCGCGCCAACGCGTCACCCTATCCGAGCGCCGGCCCTAAATACTCCCGGGTGAGCGGCCCGAGTGGGTTAGGCGCGGTGATCGTGGGATAATACACCCTCGGGATGAAGAGACTCAATGGCTTTTGGGGCGCAGAGAGAGGTAGTTTTAACACACTGATATACAGGACGGTCTTGCCATATTTGGGTAGGAAAACTACCCATGCCGTTATCAACATTTATACCTTGACAAGATGCTCTCACACGGTATCCTGATGACCAAGGCCGGATGGTATCTATAGGAATGGGAGTCGTTCGACCCCTGTGTTTTTTCCTTCGTCGCAGGGGTTGACTTTTGTACGGGCCCTCCCCTATAATTCTTGCCACGAAGGCCGTCTTCCACTTGTATCATGACTCCCCCCCTTGATACCTTACCGGAGACGGTCTTTCTTTTTGCGGCCTCTCCCCGGAATGAATGTCCCCCTTCTCTTGCCCTCTTGATCAGGGACCGCTCGTGTTGATAACGTGAGACGATCCGCATCACGTAAAATGATCATTGGGGATCATGACCAATCGACTTCCTTCATGGGTGCGATCACGCCTCCCAAGCGCGGCGGACGTAGCCGAGATCAGCTCTTGGACATACAAGAAGGGTCTCGCTACGGTTTGCCAGGAAGCGCGTTGCCCCAACCGCGGGGACTGCTTTCATAGGCGCACCGCTACCTTTCTCCTCCTCGGACCCACATGCACGCGCAATTGTCGATTCTGTGCCGTGGAGCACGGCCCCCCCTCGCATGCGCCCGCGGACGAGCCGCTTCGGGTGGCGTCGTCAGTGAAAGCTCTGGGTCTGCAGTTTGCGGTAATCACCTCAGTCACCCGGGATGATCTGCCCGATGGCGGGGCGGGCGTGTTTGCCGAGACCATTGGGGCCATTCGCCGGCATTGCCCGAGTGCCGGCGTCGAGGCGCTCGTGCCTGATTTTCAGGGCTCCGAAGAAGCCCTTAGGGTCGTCGTAGATGCCTATCCGGACGTGCTGAGCCACAATCTGGAAACCGTGCCGCGGCTCTACCCCCAGTTGAGGCAAGGCGCGTCCTACGAACGATCGCTGGAGCTGTTGGAACGGGCGAGGGAATGGGCCCCCAAAATGCTGACCAAATCAGGCATCATGGTAGGGGTTGGCGAAACGTTCGATGAAGTCCTCGCGCTGGTGAGCGACTTAGTGAGGGTGGGGTGTCATGCGTTGACCATAGGGCAGTACTTGCAGCCGACAATCCTTCATCATCCGGTCGAAAAATATCTGCATCCGGACGAGTTCGAGGAACTCAAATCGCTTGCCATGGCCCGGGGCATGAGCAAAGTGGTGGCGGGGCCGCTGGTTCGCAGTTCGTTTCATGCCGGCGAAATCATGGGCCATACCTCGTGAAGCGCGGCGCGCTCTTCGGTCTTACGCGCAAAAGGGGTCTGACTAACCGACCGGGTTGACGAGGAAGATTGGTTGGCGCGTAGCGGCGCTCAAGGAGCGCCGCCAGGGTATGCTTCCGAGTTCTTGGTTCTAACTCCCCGCGTGGCGAATGGCTTCGAGAATCTTGAGGCCCAACTCAGTGGCCAAATCAGAATCGGACTCCTTGAGCACCGCGGCAATTTCGCTCCATTCGTCCTCATCCCCGGTCAGGGTTACTTCGATGATGTCCTCATTCGCGTCGTTGACCATCGCTTCGGTCAGTTCCATCCTCTATCTCCTTGGCTAGTCTTATCCAGGGGCGTCATAGTAGGCGTTAAGTCAGCTCCGTGCGCCGTTGTCCGTTACATCCTCCGGGCGCCGCCTTCGCGACGCAAGATGGGCTGCGTCTCTGCGCAGCCACCCGTAACAAAGCCGGAGGAGCTGTGTCCATTGGGTCGATTCGATCGCGTTCGAAAAGCCGATTCTCGGCCCACAGACGCACAGCGCGGGAGTTTCGGGAGAATCCTATGCAAACGATCAGGAAAAGGCAACAGGAGTTCGGTAACCGGTTCAAGGCCTTCTCCGGAGGAAGCGCGGCGCGCCATTGCTTCGCCTCAGCAGGACCAAGCAGGGCCGAGGCGCGTCCGGCCGCCTTCAAATTCTCCGCGGCGCTAAGAACACCTTTCTGCGTAACCTTCGGGCACTTTTCAAGTCTTTTTTGAGGCGAACACCTACGGAGCCCGGGACGCGGAGCGCGGAAGTGATTCTTCGTGAGGATGGCAATGGGTTTGTCAAGCTCACACGGCAGGCAAAAAAATAGCCCACCTTATTCAGGGGGGCTGAGGGTATGGTTTAAGGAGTCGTTGTTCACCTTAGAATCTAGCAATAGATATGCCAAAGTGCGAATGAGTCATAACTATTTAATATTACCCCACAAGCTGCTTCCTCACACCAGCCGCGTTTGATCAATTTATTCACACCTGCCCGCGCGCCGTCTGCGCACCGCGCATTTTTTTCGCAGCGTCCAAATCCTTTTGGCCTCGGCGTAATTTCAAAGAGCAAGACTGGGAGGAGCTTCTTACAAGAAGGGCCTCCCCGATTCTTACTCGCTAAAACGCGGACCGGCATGAGACACCTGCAAGCGCGCTGCGAAAAAACCATCCATGGGCCAGTCAGCGCAGGGTGGAAAGGTGTTCAACATCCCGTCTTTGTTGATGAAACGGTGTCTCGTCGGCTCGGTGGGTTCTGTCCTGGTCACGGAAAAATGGGCATGGTCTCCCAGAAATCTCGAAATGACGCCCACAGTTTCTTCATCGGAGACCGAGCACACCGAATAGACCAGCAGGCCGCGCGGCGCGAGCGCGCTCGTGACGGAACTGAGCAGTTTGAGCTGATAGTCGGCCCATCTCGCGGGTTCTGAGGCGCTTATCCTATACTTAATCTCCGGATTGTGGCGGAGCACTCCAAGATTCGAGCAAGGCGCGTCAACGAGAATTCGATCGAAGAGTCCGAGGCTTTTCGCGAAAGCGGGGTCCGACATATCTCCACACTTTAGTCGAACCGACGTAACGCCCAGGCGCGCCAGGTTGCCGCTCGTCTCTTCCAGGCGGTCGGGATCCGAGTCCACGGCCGTAATGTCTATTTTGTTTCCCGCCAGCGCGGCCAGGTGTGAAGTCTTGCCGCCCGGCGCGGCGCACGCGTCCAGAATGCGATCGCCGCTCCGGGGGGCAAGAAACGGCGCGATCGTTTGCGACGCGTAGTCCTGAACAAGGAACAGCCCATCTTGGTATCCCGGCAGCGCGTCCACCGGCCCGCCTGCGCTCGGTATGCTCAAGGAATCTCGAAGAGGCCCGACTGAGACCGGGCCCAATCCATAGCTCTCCCAGAGCTTCTTAAGGTCTTCCGCGGCTGATTTGAGCGTGTTGACCCGGACCACGAGCGCCGGCCGAATATTATTGGACTGGAGGACCCGCCGGGTTTCGCTCGCGCCCAGTCTATCCAGCCAACGCCGCACAAGCCAAAGCGGATGAGAGTAGTGCTCGGCCAGAGACGCCGCTGTGTTTTCGGGAGCGGGATCCACCGTGTTCCGATCCCGAGTTGCGCGCCTGAGCACGGCATTAACGAATGCGGCGGTCTTGTTGCCCAGGCGATGCCGCGCCTCGCCGACCGCGTCGTCCACCGCCGCGTGGTCGGGGATGCGATCGAGAAGAAATATCTGATAGAGGGCTATTTCGAGGATGTCGAGCGTCTGAGGCTGGATCCTACGAAGAGGGACATGTGAACATCGTCGAACAATGGCATCCAGCCGTCTTTTCCAGCGTAACGGCCCATAAACAAGCTCCGTCGCGAGCCCGCGATCTTCCCGTTTCAGGCTTGAGCTCGCGCTCAACCGTTTGGAAAGAGCGTGCTCCGCAAAATGCCCGTTTCGCACGTCGTTGAGCACATCTACGGCAATTTGACGGGCTGGGGCCGCGCGGCGCTCTTCCCGTCCTATCAAACCTGCATAGCCTCCAATCTAGCTATCCGCTCTTCGATGGGCGGATGGGTGGAAAAGAGGCTCGCCATTCCTCCACCTGCGAACGGGTTGACAATGAACATGGGAGCGGTTGCCGGAACCGCGTTCATAGGAGCCCTTTCAGTTCCCATTTGCAATTTGCGGAGCGCCCCGGCCAGCCACCGCGGGCGCCCGCAGATGCGCGCGCCGGTCTCATCCGCGAGATACTCCCGCGACCGAGATATGGCCAGTTGAATGATCGTCGCCGCAATCGGCGCCAGGACGACCATGAGGATGGAACTCAATATTCCCGGACCTTCATCGTCCTCCGAGCGATTCCCCATGAACATGCCCATGTACGACAGATAGGTGATGGCTGCGCCGATCGCGGACGCGATGGTCTGAATCAAAATATCGCGATTCTTCACGTGAGAAAGCTCGTGAGCGACCACACCCGCCAATTCCTCCCACGTCAGCAGCCGCAAGATTCCCTCGGTGACCGCAACAGCCGCGTGGTCGGGGTTTCTACCCGTTGCGAACGCGTTGGGGGACTCGTCGGGGATGATGTAGAGCTTCGGCATGGGAATGCCCGCGCTCTGAGTGAGCTGTTGCACCATATTGTAAAGGTCCGGCGCCTCCTGTTGCGTAACTTCCTGCGCGTTGTACATGCGCAGAACAAGCTTGTCGCTGAACCAATAGCTCCCGAAGTTCATAACTCCGGCCATCACGAGCGCCAGGAGGGCCCCGTTCTTGCCGCCGATGGCGCCACCCATCACCACCAGGAAACCGCTCAGAGCCGCCAATAGAATAACAGTCTTGAGCCGATTCATTTCTTTTCTCCTCCATCCATTTCTTTCTTACGTATTATCCAAGGGATATCCGTCCATCCCTCTGATTACCATGTTCTTGGGCCGCGGCCGGCGAAGGACGTGCTCAGCCTTGTCCATGGAACCTCTGTCCAATCCGTAACCGGCGACCTCTCGCAAATTCACTCGCAGGCATGCGTTTCTTACCGGGGGCTTGCACCTCCTTGAGAAGAAGCAATCCGCTCCCAGTCCCCACCGCGATGCCTTCATGCTCAATCGCGATCACCGCGCCGGGCTCACCGGAACCTCCTCGCGCGCCGGCGCGCCAAATCTTCAGCCGCTCGCGGTCCAACATGCAAAACGCGACCGGCCAAGGATTCATGGCTCTTACGACTCTTGACAGATGGGCCGCGTCGCGGTTCCAGTCGAGCTGTCCGTCTTCTTTGGCCAGGGGCCTGGCATAAGTGGCTCGATCGTGCTGTTGGGGCTTGGGCTGTATTGTCTTATCAAGAATCCGCGCTATACTTTCGACTACCAGAAGGGCCCCGGGTTCCATCATCTTATCGTGCAGCGAGCCCGCGGTATCTTCCTCGCAAATGGGGATCTCTTTCGCAAGAAGAATATCGCCGGTATCCATGCCCGCGTCCATAAGAATAGCGCAAACCCCTGTCACCTTGTCACCTGACAGGATGGCCGCGCTGATCGGGGACGCGCCGCGATGACGCGGCAAGAGGGAGGCGTGAAGATTCACGCACCCCAGTGGCGGAAGTCGCAGCACATCCGGCGGGAGGATCTTGCCGAACGCGGCGACGACAATCACATCAGGCTCCCATTGTCTCAGAGCGGCCAGGAAATCGGATGTGTCAATCCGTGTCGCCTCCAGCACCGGGACGCCCAAGTCTATTGCAGCGCTTTTCACCGGGGTGGGCAATGTTTTTCTGCCTCGTCCCCGTCCTTTCTCAGGTTGGGTAACCACGCCCACCAGATTGAATGCGTTGTGTAGAGCTCTCAGCGTGGAGACTGCAAACTCAGGGGAGCCCATGAAAACCACCCTGAGACTCACTGGTCCCTCCTGGTTCGTTTCCGCATTTTCCTCCGATAGAGATTCCGCTTCAGGGAGGAAGCGCGTTCAAGGAGTGTGGTTCCTTCAAGGTGGTCGATTTCGTGTTGAAGAACCCTCGCCATCATACCGTCCGCTTCTATGCCGATGGGGTTCCCATCCAAGTCGATGCCTGCGATCTCAAGCTTTTCCGCGCGCTTCACCTCAACGAAGAATTCGGGAACACTCAGGCACCCCTCTTCTTTCACCCATTCGCCTTCGGAGTAGGTAATGGTGGGATTGATGATTATGATAGGGTTCTTCTTCCGATGCTTAGGCTCCGCGTGGGCCCATTCCACGTCAATCACGACCAGCCGAATCGGCTCTCCCACCTGGTTTGCAGCCAGACCCAGCCCGGGGGCCACGTACATGGTTTCAATCATGTCCGCTGCCAATGTCACAATGCGATCATCGATATTTCGGATCTCTTCCGCTTTGAGCGCCAGTATCTCATGAGGCACAACCAGAATGGGACGAACAGACATACTCCCGCCTTTCTTCCTCTGAAAAGAATATGCATATGCGCCGAACGAGCTGTCAAGCTCAGTTTGCATGAGGATCGCCTCGGGACAAGCGCAGATGTGCACGGGCGTCAGTGTGGTATGATTGCCCGACCGCGGTGGGATCGGTCTAGGTCCCCAAAAGGCTTTCCAAGAGTCGACGGGATGGGGTGACTCCGCGTCCCGTGGGGGAACCGCATCTGCGCGCTACGCGCTTGTCTAGGGGGTTTTTTTGTTGGTGATCAGTATGCAATTTGACAAAGCTCACCAGGAAATGATCCGCGGTCTGAGAGAAGGTATCTTTACCGGCGCCGCGCTGCTCGTGGCTCAAGGGGAAGAAGTCCTGTTCCACGAGCCGTACGGCGCGCTGAGCGGGCCAGGCTCTCCCCAGGTAACGCGCGAAAGCCTGTTCGACCTCGCGTCACTCACGAAGATCCTTGCGACTACTCCGGCATGGATCGCGCTTGCTTCCCGGAACCGCGAGATCCTCGACCGTGGCCTGGGAACCTGGTTCCCGGATTGTCCTCTTGAAAAGAGAAGCATCACTCCACGACTCCTTCTGGCTCATGCCACCGGCTTGCCTGCATGGCGACCGTACTATCTCTATTCCGTGGAACAGGCTGAGCGGGTGGAATTCACGCTGCGAAAAATATTCGCGGAGCCCCTCCAATATCCACCCGGGGAAGGCTGTATTTACTCAGATCTGGGCTTCATGCTACTCGGCTTTCTTCTGGCTGCGGAGACAGGCCAGGATCTTGCGTCGTTTACGCTAGAACGAATCTTTAGCCCATTAGGGTTGGCCGGGGAACTCATTTTCCGCCCCTCGATTCACGAGCAACGGATCCTCTCTACTCGAGGTGACGAACCACCCGGCGCGGTGAACGATCTGAACGCAAGAGCCCTGGGAGGCGTGGCAGGGCACGCGGGTCTCTTCGGCGCCGCAGGTGGAGTAGCGCGGCTGATGGGCTACATCATGCGAAGTATGCAGCGCGAGGACGGCTTCTTCGATCACGCGACCATGCGGCTCTTCGGTAGCCCGTCCGGCTTTAGGAACTGCACGAGAGCTCTGGGGTTCGACATGCCGGGATCCGAGGTCCCGTCCTGTGGGCGGTTCTTTTCCGCCACGAGCCTTGGTCACACCGGATTTGCCGGCGCGTCCGCGTGGCTCGATCCTGAAAAGAACCTGGTGGTGGTGTTGCTGACCAATCGCGTGTACATGGGGGAGTCGGACTTCCGCATCAAAGAGTTCCGGCCCGCGGTCCACGACGCGATCATGCAGGACCTCGGTTACGGAGAAACAGATTGAGAACGGTGTGGGGCCGGAAACATCGTCCTGTGCGGCGCGAGTTTGAAACCCGCCCGTACCAATATCAAACGGCCAAATAGCGTCAGGCCCGGGGGCCGAAGAGAGCGGTCCCGATCCTTACAAGAGTTGCGCCTTCCTCGATTGCTACCTCAAAATCGCCTGTCATACCCATGGATAATTCATTCATTTCAGGCGAAAAGGCGCCTGATGCCAAGAGTAGGTCCCGGAGCCCTCGCAGTCGGGCGAAATAGGGCCTGGCCCTTTCCGGTTGATCGAAAAACGGGGGCATGGTCATCAGGCCACGCAGCTTGAGATTGGCCAGGCGTCGGATCAGGCCGGCCAGATCAGCCACTCTTTCTTCATCGCATCCGGACTTCTGGGGTTCTTTGGCAAGGTTCACCTGGATCATGACCTCCAGGACGCGGCCCGCCAGGGCTGCGCGGCGATCCAGCGTTTGCGCCAGTTCTTCGTTGTCCACGGTCTCGATAACGTGGAAAAGCTCCGCGGCTTTCCCCGCCTTGTTCTTCTGAAGGCGCCCGATCATGTGGATCTGCGCTTCGGGGCTCGTGATAAGGGGCTTCTGGCGTTCCGCCTCCTGCACGTAATTGTGCCCGAAGATCTTCACGCCCGCTGCAAGAGCCTCCTGAATCTTTGAGCTATCTTGACCTTTGGCCGCGGCCACCAGGCGGATAGCCGCAGGATCACGGCCCGCTCTGGTTGCGGCCTCTCGTATCCTGGATCGGATTGAATCAAGATTCTCGGCGATCATTTGAGCCTAGCTCAGCCAAAAAATCGAAAATTCCCAGCTCCTTAAGGTCACGGGTCACTTCGCACAAAGGAAGTCCCACCACATTCGTGTACGACCCGGAAATCCGTTCGACAATGGCGGATCCGATGCCCTGAATGGCATACGCGCCCGCTTTGTCCATTGGTTCGCCGGTGGCTACATAACCTGCGATTTCCTCGGCGGCGAGGCCCCGGATGCGGACCTCCGACCGCACCCACCGGACCACCGCGGGCGCCGGCAGATCGGAATGGACGAGCGCATACCCAGTGTAAACCTCGTGCGTCCGGGAAGCCAGAAGAGCCAGCATCTCCCGGGCCTCCCGCGCATCTCGGGGCTTTCCCAGGATTTTGCCGTCTATTACCACGATGGTATCCGCGCCGAGCACCCACTTTCCCGGGACGCGTCTTGAGATTTCAGTTGCCTTGGCCACGGCCAGCCGGCTGACCTGATCCTGGGGTGGCTCGTGGTCCATGGTTTCTTCGGGAATTGTGGAAGGGAGCGCATGAAATCGGAGTCCTATGAAGGAGAGTAGCTCACGTCGCCTCGGGGAAGCGGAAGCCAGGATAATGCGCGCATCTGAGTAATCGGGTGTGTTTGTCATCATTCGTCGAATTGATCAGCCCTGATAAGAACAAGTGTTGGGTGAACTAGCCACCGCGTTTGCTGCGGTATGATTGCCAACCGAGACCGTGAGATGTCAAGCGCGTTTGCCTACGGTCTTGGATCTGGACAATCACGGCCCGCGCTGATACAACCTGTCCCCTCATGGGCTCCGTATGAGGAGGTTTGTATGGCTGATCTTTGGACAGCGGTGATCCTCGGGGTGGTCGAGGGCTTGACCGAGTTCCTCCCGGTTTCTTCCACAGGCCATCTCATTGTGGCCGGCCACCTGCTGCAAGCGACGGGCGAGAAAATGGCCTGTTTCGAGGTCTTCATCCAACTCGGGGCCATCCTTGCCGTGGTGGCGCTCTACTGGCGGAAATTCATCGGGCTCATCCCTACCAAGGGCTTTAGCCCTGCCGCTTATCACGGTTTTGAAGGAGTCCGAGGAATTGCGCTGTTGATCTTAACCACGCTTCCCGCGTTGGTAATTGGGTATTTCGCCCACCGACTCATTAAGACCTACCTATTCGGGCCCGCGACCGTGGCCTGGGCGCTGGCTTTGGGCGGGATCGCCATACTCGTGGCCGAGCGATACAAGCCCGAGAGCAGCGCGCAGGATGTTGGAGAGATGACCTATTGGCAGGCCTTTCTCATTGGGCTTTTCCAGTGCATTTCCATGTGGCCGGGAGTATCCCGGGCCGCAGCCACGATCATTGGTGGGCTCCTGTGCGGCCTCGACCGGAAGTCCGCGACGGAGTATTCCTTCCTCGCCGCGGTCCCGGTGATGATCGCGGCAACGTCGTACGACTTCATAAAGACATGGAAGCTCCTCGAAGCTAGTGATTTTGCGTTCTTCGCGGTGGGATTTATCGTATCATTCCTGACGGCCGCCGCCGCGGTAAAGACCTTCATTACGCTGGTTCAGCGGTGGAGCCTCGCGCCCTATGCTTACTATCGAATCGCCATCGCGCCGCTTATTTATTGGTCGCTGCCATAAGGAACGAAGAGCGGATATGGTGGGGCCTTGCGCCGATCAGGAGGGACAATGAACTTCACACAAATCGCTTACGAAAAGCGTGGTCCTATCACACTCATCACGTTCAACCGGCCCGAGTCTCGGAATTGTATCGGTCCGACAACCCACCAGGAGTTGGTGGAGGCCTGGGCGCATTTCCGTGACGATGACGACGCCAAGGTTGGGATCGTCACCGGCGCGGGGGACAAGGCGTTCTGCGCGGGAGGCGATCTCAAGGCGGGAGACAGGTTGGTTCCGATGACTCCGGAGGAGATTGCCGCGCATAACCGTGGGGAGAAGCCGGGCGTCCTCGGTCCGAGCCGTTGGACGGACATCTATAAGCCGATCGTTGCTGCGGTAAACGGAGTGGCGTATGCCGGCGGGCTCGAATGGGCATGTTTCGCGGATATCCGCATCGCGGAAGAACATGCGACCTTCGGTGTGACATGCCGACGCTGGAACATCGGTCTTGCCGACGGAGGCACTCAACGGCTCCCTCGAATCATCGGCATGGGTCGAGCGCTGGAGCTGATTATCACCGGTCGGGTGATCGATGCGCGAGAAGCGGAACGCATCGGGCTGGTAAACGAAGTGGTCCCCAAAGGCAAGTCCCTGGATCGTGCCCTTGAGCTTGCTGAATTCATTTGCGGCCTGCCCCAACCCGCGCTTCGCACGGATAAAGAAGCCGCGCTGCGAGGATTCGGGCTTCCGCTTAGCGAGGGGCTACGCATCGAAGCAGAATGCTTCAACCGCTCGATCCACGATCCGGCCACTGTGGAAGGTCTGCGGCAATTCATCGAACGAGACCACCCCGACCGCAGACGCGACCAACCCCCACGCACTCCCGGCCTTGCCCGTGACTAATGCCAGTGCGTTTTCAAAGAAGTAAAGCACGGGGGGAACTTCTTTGTGTAAAGAAGTTTCCCCCGAAGCCCCCTTCAAGAAACTCTATATTTCGTTGGCATCTCTGCTTCCTGGCACAGGAAGCAGAGATGCCAACGCCGTATAGAAGCTTTTGGAAAGGGGTTCGGAGAGAAACCTTTTTACAAGAAAGCTCTCCCCGTCTTCCTTGCTTGAAAGGGCATTCCTACGACAGTGGTCGGAGTGCAGCACCCCGGGTGGGGTGTACGTATGGGGAGGCGTGGAGGGGAGATGAGTCTCCCCTCCACATTATTGCGCAACGGTGCGCTCTTGGACCCTATCTCCGAGGCAGAGCCACGGAGCGCTCGTCGAAGTCGAGAACTTTCACGATTAGTTGCCGATTCTTAACTACGGTAGTAGCTATCAAACTTGGCGGACGGAGACGCATGTTTTTTCGTCTCTCAGGTCCCACGCGTCGTCTATACACTGCCTGAAGCGCTCTATTCTTTTTTCTTCGCCCTTGAAGGCTTCCTTGATCCTTTCGTATTCAACGGTATCCTTTGGTAGACCTCGTGGGCGGCTCACATACGCTTCTTGCATGGTCATCACCTCCGATCGTACTTTGAACACGATTTCCCGAAAGAAAAGGCGAGGCACTAAGGCATATCGTTGTCTTGGCAAAAACCGACGGTCACGAGGCCCTGCGTTTCCTCTTTTCAAGCGCTTTTTGCTAGCATTTTCATTGCCATAACTTGTTGAGTCTGCTAGTCTTTTGGCTGTTAATTGACTGCAAGACCTTAGAATCACAGAGGCTCCTAGCTCAAGGCAGGGGGGGTTATGCAGGGTATATGCAACGCCTCTGAATTCGTTTGTCGGTTGGCTTTGACGTGGTAGAAGGGATGTAGGACGAGGCGGACAAGCCTAGCCGGCATAGTCTGTTTCTTCATACACTTGTTTTGTCAATCCAGACTGGCGCACGAGGAAAAAGATGACAGCGACTGTCCAAGCGCCATCCCACGGCCCGCTCCGCGATTATCTGATGAAGCTGGACTCAAGGTTGGCTGAAGCCGCGAACCGCACATGGGAGATCGCAAGCCAAATCCATGATCGGCAGACAGAGAAGGGCGCCAACGTGAACGGGCGAGTTCACGTTGAAAAGGTCGAGGAGAACATTTGGCGATTTCTCTGGGAGACCAACGATCGGTCCCCGGAGAGGAAGAGAAACCTGGACAGCTTCTCATCGGTTGATCTGTACTTGCTCTCCTGCGCGGCTTGCTGTCACGATTTCGATAAGGGGCTTCATAATGCCGTTTTGCCGAACGGATTCCAGCATGGAGAAGGCTCCGGGGATTTTGTGTGCAGGAACTGGCAGGCGCTAAGTATCGAATCTCAGCACGCAGCAGAATACATTGACTGGATTATCAGAATTCATGACTGCAAAGAGGATTTCGACACCAAGCTCCAAGAGATTCCGGAATCGTACACGGTACTTAACAAAACGGGAAACTTGAGGCGCCTGGCGACCTTACTCAAAGCTGCCGACACGCTCCACCTTGATGAGTCGCGGGTTTCGGTGGTGGCTGTGCCCAACGAGAGCCTTCAGGGCCCTGATCAGCGCAAACAGGTAGGACGCGCGAGTGTGCACGGGTGGGAACCTGACGGCCAAAACGTTGTTATTTCCTTCTCGGTCAGGACTCAAGAAGATCTCGACGCGATCGTGGGTTTATCGAGATACTTTCGAACGGAAGAGTGGCCTCCCATCGCCCGCAATTTGAGCGCGCATCACTTTCCGCACAGGCTGAGTTTCGATTGCAAGCACTGCACCCCTTCGCTTCGGGACCAGCTCGTGAAGGCGGGCATCTTAATTGCTGACGGCTGGAATATCGATCTTGAACGTATTCTAATCGAAGCTTCCCCAGTCGGCCCAGGCATAGAGCTACCCATCTCCGGAGAGCCGCTCAAACTTGCCGCGGTCCCTGCGGTTGAACTGGCTGAGTACCTGGGCAAAGCCGGCCCCCTCACCGTGATCGACAACGCGTACATACAGCCCAACCTCAGCGAACTGGGCACTGTCGCCGGTGCGGTGAACCGAATCTTCGTTGGCCCAGCTAATTGCGGGAAGACGCGCGCGGCGTACGAATGGATCAGGGAGAAAGTAGGGCCTGACGCACACTCCTGGGTCGTCGTCCGCCCTGAATCCGGTTCAATCCCGCAACACGCCTCCAGATTCGAGATTGACTTCCAGACTCACTATGATGGTCGCGGACGCTCGAGAGCTAACAAGGCTATCCTCTTTGCTGACGACCTTCCCGAATATCTTCCTCCTCCGGGCAGTGGTCCAGCTGCTTCAGAAGCCGTACACCGTCTGCTAGAGTGGTTTCGTTTATACCCTGGCTTCCAGGAGCGTTGCTTTGTGGGGACCATCAGAACCGAACGCATGCACGACAAGCCTGACTGGCCTACGCGACTAGTGGAATTGGGAGATCTCCGACTGTTGCGCGTGGAACCGCTTGACGCCGATCAGCGCCGCGAAATGTGGAAAGGAATGCCTCAAGGGCGGTCATTTCGGAATCAGCAGTTCCAGAAGCTAGATGTCGAGATCGATGCTCAGTTCCTCGATGCTGTGGCCTCCATCGAGACGGACCCTGAGGCTATTGCCTACTACGTCAGGGCAATGACGGAACGCGACAAAGACCGGCTGGGCGTGGAAGACGCAGCGGCATTTAGCAGCGACGTTGCCAACATTTGGTTGAACCTCACCTGGCCGGCCATGTCCGCGACCTACGGACCCGCAGCATGCGTGTTCTTGACCCTCTCTCGTTTCATCGAGGCAGGTGCACGGCCACACAGCGGGTTCAAACAAAGCCTTGTCCCGAGGTGGGAATACCATTCCGTTTTTGGCCCGCTTCTTCTCGCAGAAAACGGCGGGAAAGCAGAAGACTATCTTTCGGTCCTTGATCGGATGCTCAAAGACGGGTACGCGTCTGGTGTTAGGGATGAACACGTCCGCCCGCAGTTCGACTTCCTCTTGCAGTCATCGGAAATTGGAGAGGCAGAACTCCAATTGCCGTCAGCCTGGTGGTTCTCGAGACACTCCAGATGTCTTCCTGCGTGGTGCCAGGCCAGCGTATCGTTCCATCTCGCGAGCGCGGATCACTTGTACACGGGGACGGACGTGACGGTCCATTGGCTATGGGGTCACGCATGCGCCATGCATGAGCTTGCGAAGGAAGACCCGGAGCGGGCGATTCAACTATCAGAAGCGGAGCTTGCGACCTATGATCGTCTCGTCGAGAGCTTCGGCGATGAGGCGACCCCCGCGGTGAAGGAGGTAGTGGCACTTGCGCTGTTAGCCAAGAGCAGGACTTTGCGCGACCTCAATAGACTTGAGGAGGCGGCGAGCGCCTGCGATCAGCTCCTCCGGTGCTTCGGCGATGAGGCGGCCCCCGAGGTGAGGGTCCTGATAGCAATGGGGCTAGGCAACAAGTCGCTCGTTTTAGCCCGTTTAGGCCTGCGTCAGGAGGCCGTGGCTGCCGACGATGATCTGGTCCGGCGTTTTTGCGATGAAAAGACCCCTGCAATCCGGAGACTGGTAGTGGTGGCTCTGCGGGCGAGAGCCACCAGGCTGTATAAGTTGGGCAAACCCGAGGAGGCGATGGGAGTCTGTGATGATCTGGTTCGGGACTTCGGGGATGACACGGAGCGTGAAGTGCGGGAAGACGTCGCGAAGGAGCTGTCTAATAAGGCCGTCACGCTGGTTAAATTGGGTCGTCAGGCGGAAGCCGTTGGGACCTTTGACGAGCTAGACGTCCGCTTCGGCGCCGACGAGACCCCGGAGGTGCGGGAAGTGGTGGCTCTGGCGCTGTTGGTCAAAGTCGCGACGTTGGGTATATTAGGCCAGTTGAAGGAGGCGGTGGCGGCCTATGACACACTGGACCTGCGCTTCGGCGAAGACCAGAGATCTGAAATAAGGGAAACGCTAGCCGAGGGGCTGACGCACAAGTCAGCTCTGTTAATCGGTTTATGGAGGGAGTCGGGAGATGCGGGGAGACTCGCGGAAGCAGTGGCCGCGGGACGGCGAGCAGTTGAGATGGGTGCACATGATTATAATCTGGCCTGCGCGTTAGCCTTGTCAGATGAGGTGGACGAGGCCTTTCAACTTCTCGAATCCTCCCTTGCAGACGGCGACATCTCATGGTCACACGTCGCGGGCGATCCGGACTGGGATTCGCTTCGCGACGATCCCAAATTTCAGAGCCTAGCGCTGAAGTACGGAACCCAAAATGATGAGGAGGCAGGATCGGGAAGTGGAATTCCATCTGAATGAGTTGAAGGAACGATGAAGTCCTTATGCGCAAGCAAGGAGTCTTGGCCGCAAACTCCAACTTCACACCGCCAGACATGCTGACCGGGAAGCTCAAAGTGCTACCATCCACAATGGCAGCGCTCGGGTTATCATGCGCGGATCAGACGATCACTCGACGGAGCGCTTGGCATGGAAATCGCTCAAGCAAGTATGCAGGATCTTCCTGAGGTGATGGATGTCATCAGCGCGTGCGTCTGGCAAATGGAATCGCAGGGGATCTTTCAGTGGGACGAAATATATCCTAACAGCGGGACTCTGCAGAAGGACATTGAATCGCATTTTCTGTATGTTGCCAGGGATGACGGCCGCGTCTTCGGCATCATGGCTCTGAACGAGTATCAGGATCCGGAGTATTCTGCGATTGAGTGGGAATATGGTGGAGGCAAGATACTCGCCGTACACAGGCTCGCGGTAGATCCACTCAGATGGAGGCAGGGTATCGCAAGTCGACTGATGGACTTTGCCGAGCAACATGCCGGAGCGCGCGGATACGCGGCTATTCGCCTCGATGCTTTCCTGCACAATCCCGGCTCCGTGGCTCTGTACGACCGAAGGGGATACCGTAACGCAGGGATCGTTCGGTTTCGCAAAGGGCTGTTCTATTGTTTTGAAAGAGAAGCGCTTGCGAGTAGATGATTTCGTGTCGGTAGTGGAAGATTGGTCAGAAAATCGAGGAAAGTCTTTGCCGAAACGAAAAAAGCCCTTTCCGTGGAAAGGGCCCTTCGTTGCGCGGTCCTCGAACCTGGGGGATTACTTAAGCCCGAAACTCTTACTGACTACCCGACCCGTTATCTCGAACAAAGTCCGCGCTGAACTGGTCTGCGTACTTGAGAATCCAGTCAATGACCGCGTCGACCCCGAGATCGTGGCCGGCCTTCTCAGATTCTATCCACTTATGCTTCTCGATCTCTCGAGTTTGAAGCTCCAAAAACTTTTTCACGTCCATTGAATCACCCGGCGGATTGCGTTGTTTGCGCCTTTCCGCTACTCTACTACCCGAGGAAAGCATTTTAAGCGCTCTCAGTGTCGATGTCAAGAATAATGTGAGCATTTCCCGGTCGTTGGAGGCAGCTCATGCTCAATCCGCTTCAAGAACTCAAAAATCTCGGACAATCTGTTTGGTACGACAACATCAGCCGGGACCTGGTTCGTTCGGGACGGCTCAAGAAAATGATCGATGAAGATGGGGTGACCGGTGTAACCTCCAACCCCACGATATTCGAACAGGCCATAACCCGGGAAAAAACGTACGACCACGACCTGCACCTTCTTGTGGACGAGGGCAAAGGGGTTGAAGCGATATACCAAGCGCTCGCGGTGACCGATATTAGGGAGGCTGCGGACCTGCTCCTGCCGATATTCCGGCAGACCGACGGCAGAGACGGCTATGTATCTCTGGAGGTTTCCCCTGAGCTTGCCTATAACGCATTCGCAACAGTGAATCAGGCAAAGGAACTCTTTCGCATGGTGGACCGCGCCAACGTCATGATAAAGGTCCCGGGGACCCCTCAGGGCCTGGAAGCGGTCCCCGATCTCATTGCGGCAGGCGTGAACATCAACGTGACACTCCTGTTCTCGCTGGACCAGTACAGAGGCGCGGCCCGGGCGTACATGGAGGGTTTGCGGCAATGGATCTCCTCGGGAGGAGACCCTGGTCGCGTTTCCTCAGTTGCGTCGTTCTTTGTCAGCCGCGTGGACACGATGGTCGACGAGCTTCTCAAAGAGACGGGAGATCCCCGATTGAGGGATCGGGCGACAAAGGTGATGGGCCAGGCCGCCATAGCTAACGCTAAGCTCGCTTATGCGCTCTACAAGGAGCTATTCCACGGTGAACCCTTCGCAGACCTGCGCTCGAAGGGCGCGCGGCCCCAAAGAGTGCTCTGGGCCAGCACAAGCACGAAGAACCCTAACTATCCGGACACGTATTATGTGGATGCCCTCATCGGGCCCGAAACGGTTAACACCATTCCAACCGCGACCGTGGACGCGTACCGAGATCACGGCCGGCCTGCGCTCCGGCTTGAAGACGGTCTGAGTGAGGCGCAGGCGCTTTTTCCTCTCCTGGCGGAATTAGGCATCGACATGGATCAGGTGATGGAGACGCTCCTGGAAAACGGTGTCAGGGCCTTTGCGGATTCCTACGAAGAGTTGCTTGCAAGCATTGCGCAGAAGAGGACCCGCCTCCTGCGCGGGTGGGGTCACCGATCCGCGTCCCTGGGCAGCCTGCAACAACAAGTGGAACAGACCTTGGCGGAATTCGATCGCAACAAGATCGCCGGCAGGATCTGGTCGTTTGACCCGTCGGTCTGGAAGGAGAGCCCGGAACATCAGCAGGAAATCAGCCAGAGGCTGGGGTGGCTCACCGTTGTGGAGACGATGCGGCACGAAACAGATCGGTTGAGGCGCTTCGCGGACGAGGCGCGATCCGAAGGTTTCACCGACGCTGTGCTCATCGGTATGGGTGGCAGCAGCCTTGCTCCGGAAGTCTTCTCCACCTGTTTTGGGGTGGCGCCCGGATATTTGAGACTCACCGTCCTGGACTCCACAATCCCTGGTTCCATACTCCAGGTGGACCGTTCACTCGATCTCAAGCGAACTCTTTTCATTGTTTCGAGCAAATCGGGCGGCACCATTGAGGTGGTGTCGCTGTACAAATACTTCCGCTCCCGCCTTGAACAGCTCGTGGGTGAAGGCGCCGGAGATCATTTCGTGGCAATCACGGATCCGGGGACCAGCCTTGGGAAATTGGCTGCAGAGCATCGTTTCAGGAGGGTGTTCCTGAATCCATCCGATATTGGGGGACGTTTCAGCGCTCTCTCGTACTTCGGGCTCGTGCCGTTGGCGCTTATAGGAGCGGATTTGGACCGGTTGCTCATGCGGGCGCAACAGGCCACCGAGGGTTCGGGGCCGGATGTCCCGGCTCTGGAAAATCCGGGGGCCTGGTTGGGCGTGATCATGGGAGAAGCAGCCCTCCGAGGAATGGATAAGCTCAGCCTCATCATGTCACCACCGATCGCGAGCTTCGGGTGCTGGCTGGAACAACTCATTGCGGAAAGCACGGGAAAGGAAGCCAAAGGAATAATCCCAATCGACGGAGAGCCCACGGGCAATCCGGAAAGTTACGGCAGAGACAGGCTCTTCGTGTATGCGCGTCTGGACGGAGACGCGACATGCGATTCATTTGTCTCCACCATGGAGAAACAGAGATACCCGGTAGTCACCCAAAGGTTGCACACCGCGTACGATTTGGGCAGGGAGATGTTCCGATGGGAGTTTGCAACCGCGGTTGCGGGCGCGATCCTCAAGATCGACCCATTTGACCAACCCAACGTGCAGGAGGCCAAGACGCTGACCAAGAAGGTCCTGGACCTCTACGCCATCGAGGGCAGCGTCCCTGCCGGTGAAAGCATCCGCGCGGACGACCCGGGGCTTCAGAGCGGTCTTTCAGCCCTACTCTCGCAAATCAAACCAGGTGATTACGTTGCGATCAACGCTTTTGTCGCGGCCTCCCCCAAGAACCGTGAGGCGCTTCAAGAGGTCCGCTCAACACTGCGCGACAAGGTCAAAGTGGCTACCACGCTGGGGTTCGGGCCCCGGTACTTGCACTCCACCGGCCAGATCCACAAGGGCGGGCCTGACAAAGGTCTGTATATCCAAATCACGAGCGATGACGCGGAAGACATACCCATCCCGGGGGAACCCTATTCCTTCGGCGTGCTCAAGACCGCACAGTCGGTGGGGGATTACGAAGCGCTTAAGAAGAGGGGGAGAAGGATTCTGGGAGTCCATTGCCGCGCGGACTCCGATTTGGAGAGACTGCTTGAACAGGTCCGGAGGCTGTGAGAATTCTTCCAAGGCTTAGGAGGTTTTGAAAGACTGGCTGGGGAACTCGCGAATCATCAACGATCTCAGGGTATTTGATGTCGCGAGTGTAAAAGGCGCAGGTTCCTGAAAAGCGGCGCGGGTGATTATCTTGACTAATTTCCTATGAAAGCCTTGCGAGACTTTACACGAGTTGCTACTATTTTCTTTGCCGAACGTGACCGAAATGATAAGACAGGTCTCGTTCGCTCCTGTCCTCTCATTCGAGGTCTGGAAAGCGCGGCTTTCGTAGGCGGCCGGCCCATGCCCCACCAATTCTTCACGGTATGTTATCTGAAAACGATTCTGCATCGGCTTTAGCCCGCGTGATCCTGTGGCTGAGCGGGACCGGGCCGGCTAAGGCCGCCAAATCTTGTTAAAAAGCGCTCTTTGATTACGGCGCCGGCGTGTTGTTACACGTTGGCGTGGGCAGCTTGGCTAAACATAGTATCACACCGAAAATTTGCTAGGAGAGAAAGCGCCATGCCCACGTTTTTGACCATACACATAGAGAATAATGTGGACCGGATCACTCTCGAATCGAGATGGGCGGAGCTGTCGAGGGATCCAAGAGCCGACTGGCGAATGACCCTTTACAACGTGGAATTGGGGAAGCGGTACTGCGAGTGGGAAGCCCCGAATAAGGAGACCATCGAACAGATCTTCCGCGATCTTGGCATTAAATGGAAGGAAATTCTGGAAGTGGGCGTGACCAAGTCTTCGCGCTGGAGACTGTGGGAACTCGAGTCCCCGAAACGCATGCAGAATTGCTGGGAAGCCGCACAGTGCGGGCGGGAACTTGGTGGAAAGGGCGGAGAGGACAAGGGTGTTTGTCCGGCGGCAATTGATTCGAGCCACTGGGGGAGGAATCGAGGCATCTTCGCCGGGCGGTACTGCTGGCGAGTTGCGGGCACCTACTGTGGCGGGGAAGTGCAAGGAGATATGGCCCGAAAACTGACAGACTGCGCCATGTGCAACTTCTTCCAACAGGTGAAGGCGGAAGAGGGCGAGCGGTTCGAGTACTGACGAAGTAACCGGGCAGTCTTCCGGACAGGAAAGGAAGAGACCATGCCTCATTATCTGTCCATTCACCGTGATCCGCCAACGCCGAAAGAAAAGACCGAGGCCCGATGGATTGTTCTTGCGCAGGAGCGACGCGCTGTCTGGGTAAAGACCTGGTACACGCCTGATTATGCCACCCGCTTCTGCTGGTGGGACGCGCCGGACCCGGGTACGCTGGAACAGGTGTTCCGAGACCATGGCGTCGGCTGGGATGAGATAATCCCGGTGCAATTAACCACGCCCAGCGAGTGGAGATGGCGTGAAGACTAGCTGTGCTCGCGAGAGGGGCCCCATCAGGAGATGCGAACCATCGGTGTAAGTGATACGATGAGCAGGGCATAAACGCGCGCAAGAAAAAGAGAGCAGAGCGGTGAGGACGGCGCCCTATGGAAGATGAAACCAGATACACCCGATGTTGGCGCAAGAATGACGATACCGAGCAAGTCATCCTCTGCCTGGCTGCTGCGGAGCGAAGAATTAATGAAATGGGAAAGGCGCTGCTGGAAGAGGTGAAACAGAGCGGAGTCCTGGCGCGCAGGAAGTTCGGCCAGCCTGGCGGGGAGATCTTCAAACGCTCCAGCTTTGCTTTAGGCCGCGAACTCACCATGCGGATCAAACATGCGCGTTCAGCACGAAATTCTTCGAGGAAAGATCGGGGCCGCACATCGTCGACACCTTCGGAATCGGGGGCCGAATAGTGGTTTGCTCGGAAATCGGATTCTAACACGGCAGGATCGATTGCCCCGCGGCATGAGCCCCCCCACGCTATTCACAATTATTTTCACGGGAGTTTTGGTCGAAATGGCCTGCGAGCATCAAGGCCGCCTCATGACAAGCAAACGGCCTCTCCAATGCGAAGGGGCGCAACCTGAATATCAGAGTTTGCTTCCAGCCGACGCTTGAACTCTCCCGGATCCGCCTTGAACCGATGTATGGGGACGACCACTTTGGGTCTAATTGTCAGAGCCGCGTCTATCGCCTCCTCAAGATTCATGGTAAAAGCGCCTCCTATGGGCAGAAACGCCGCATCGATCGGGCCTAGCTCTCTCATCTCCGAGATATAATCCGTATCGCCCGCGTGATAAATGGTCTTCCCTCCCACGGTCACAACGTACCCCACTCCCTCCCCGCGGTGATGTGTCTTACGGGTGGAGCTTCCCGACGCGGTGTTATACGCATCAACGGCCCGTATGCCGACCCCCCGAAGATTGAAGTTCTTTCCGGGACTGACCAGCGCCCCGGTCGCTACCGCTCCCAGCTCTTTGACGCATCGCTCGGGCGCTAAGATTGTCGTGTCGGGCCGTCTCAGTCGATTGACGGTGGGCCGTTTGACGTGATCTTTGTGGTGATGGGTCACAAGGATGATATCCGCGGGTTCCAGTTCCTCCGGCAGGCCGTCGATCGGGTCCGGCCACTTGCTGAATTCAATTCTCTGAGCGTAATCGGCGAAATAAGTTCGCAAGTAAGCGGGGTCGATGTACAGGATCAGCCCTTCGCCCTTGATCTGGAGCCAGGAAGGTGGGAACCACTTTATCACCACGGGCACAGTCATGTCTCCGCTGATAAGAACACCATGATATCATAACCCGGTCCGTGGGCCGTTGCCAAACGCGCTCCCGAAAGGTCGCGTGCTTCGGTTAGATAGCGCCGTTGTTGCGCCCGATACATAGGCGGATGAGCCTGAGTGGCAGGGTTGGGTTTCATACAGGAAAGATTCATGTCGGACTATGACAGTATCATGAGATTAGGTCTGGTGACCCTGATTTGGGCAGTCTGGTGCGTGCAACACTCTCTTTTCAACAGCGAAGGGCTCATAGAGCGGACCGGCATCCTGGAAACGAGCATAGGGCCTTACTACAGGCTTGTTTACAATATCGCGGCGGTGGCGACGCTGATAGCCGCGTCGAAGCTCACTCCAAGAGGGAACGAACTGAGCATAATCGAGTGGCAGGGGTGCTGGAAGCTGGTCCCTGTCGCGGTCTGGACCGGTGGCTTCATCGTCTTCTGGCTCACTGCCAGGCTTTTGGATGGATGGGCTTTCCTCGGCTTGAGGGCGTTGGGGCTGGGTTCAAAGAGGAAGAGAGATTGGGAAGGAGATCTGGTTACCTGGGGAATTTATGGGATCGTGAGGCATCCACAATTCGCCGCGGGCATAGTGATGCTGTGGGTGCGGGATTTGCGTGACACCGATATCGTCATCAGCGCAATACTCTGCGCGTACCTGCTCATCGGCGCACGCATGGAAGAGGGCCGCCTCCTGAGAAAATTCGGGGAAAGATACGTCCAATATCGCGAACAAACACCAGCGTTTGTGCCGTATACCCGGGCCGGACGCATTGATCGGTGAGCGGTGGTGAGGCCAAAGCAAACTTTCGAATCTATCTGAGATCAAGCGCGCCGGCCCAGCGCGATGAGCGGCCGGCCGAGCGTGCCTTGTTCCAGGTCGTCAATGGCCTGGTTGATCTCTTCCAGTGAGTACTCCTTGCTCACGAGCAGGTCCAGCTTCAGTTTGCCCGAGCAGAAAAGCTCCGCGTAACGGGGGATGTCCCGATCAGGGGAAGTTTCGCCGCCCCAGGTGCCTATGATCCTCTTGCCTCTGATCAAATCAAACGGATCGATCTTCATGTGTCCGCCGTGAGGCAGATTCCCCGCAAGAACGCATAGACCACCCTGGTTGCGGACCGAACGAAACGCTGTCTCCATAGTCTCTGATTTCCCTACCGCCTCAACCGCGCAATCAACCCCGCGACCTCCGGTCAAATCGAGCACAGCGGTCAGCGGATCAACCTCGCGCGCGTTCACCACATGGGCGGCCCCGAGCTTCCGAGCCAGCGCCAACTTCTCCTGGTCGATGTCTATCGCGATGATCGGCTCGGCAAGCGCTAATTGGCCTCCCATAACCGCGCTGAGCCCTACGCCCCCCATACCGAACACTGCCAGACTGTTGCCAGGCTTCAATTGCGCGGAGTTCAAAACCGCGCCCATACCGGTAGGGACCGCGCATCCGAGGAGTCCGGCTTCTCTAAACGGCATGGAATCAGGGATAGGTGTGACCCGGTTCTCGCAGGTGACGGTTTGTTCCATGAATGTGCCCACCGCGCCGGAATTAATGGGCCCGTCAGCGCTTGAATAGATGGTGGAGGCCACGTCCGCGCCGGTCCCCTTGATCCACGAGACCACAACGCGGTCACCCGGTCGGACCTTGGTTACGCCTTCGCCTACCTGTGTAACCATTCCCGAGCCTTCGTGCCCGAGCGCGTGGGGCAGGAATGCATCAGGCCCCCGCTTTCCACGGACTTCGAGCACCTGAGTGTGGCAAAGCCCGCTGTATGCAAGATCCACGAGCGCCTGCCCCGGCTTGAGCCGAGGGATTCCCAGCGTAATAATGCGTAGGGGCTCTCCGGTCTTGAACAGAGCCGCGGCCCGTGTTTCTGCGATTACTTCCGTCATACAACCACTTAATGAGCCTGCTCCTACCCCAAAGTGCGGAGCTTATGCGCAGGCGGACTGGGTTGCCTCCGTAGTATCTCGACGATATCTGAACCTTGAAGGATTGAAAGTATAGGAGTTCATGGGGAGGGGTCCGGGGAGGGCCTTTTTGTTCGCTCTCCTCGGCAGCTCTTCCAAAACCTCATAGATTCCCAAGCCCCCCTAGTGCAGCTCCAGAGCCAACCGCGTGTCACGTCGGATCTTGTCCAGCTCTTCCGGGGACATTTTCATCAGCCGTGCGATCTTCTCGCGCTTGGCGGCGCTGCTGAAATTAATGCGATCCCATTCGTACGCGCGCAAGATCGCCAGGTCACGGGGCGCGAATTCATGGGTTCGGATGCGGCCGTGGCGCCAATCCAAGCTGCCCGGCTCCATATAACCGCCTTCTTCACAGATATTCCAAAGGCGAGTCCTGGGCAGGGGTGTCGCGATGAATATCTTCACGTAATCTACGTCTATCTCTTCCGCGAACTTCAGTGTTTGTCTGATTTCATTCCAGGTTTCACCGGGAAAACCTATGACGAAATTGCACGACACGTTGATACCGAGGCTCTTGGCCTTATTGATGACCTTTTTCGCAAAATCGAGTTTAACCGGTTTGTGAATGATTTGCTTCAGCACGCGTTCCACACCCGATTCGATGGCAAGATCGATGAAATTGCATCCGCTGGCGCGCATCAACTCCAGGAGCTCTTCAGTGAGATAGAAGACCGGAACCGCGATTGCGTTCCATTTCAGGCCGAGGTCCCGAGAGATCATTAAATCAAAGATCCGGCCGGCTCGTTTGCGGTTCACATAGAAGTTGTCGTCATCAAAAACCACCGAACGGATCCCATATGTTTCTTTGAGCCACAGGAGCTCATTGACAACATTCTCCGGGCTTCGAGGTCTGAATTTCTTGCCGGAGATTGACTCGACCTCGCAAAATACGCATCCGATGGGGCATCCTCTGGATGTAAACATCCGCGCATAGGGAAATTCAGGTGGAGAATCAATAGACGCGCGGCCGTCATTCATCGCGTATTGCATGAAATCCACTTTGTGGTACGCGGGCCGAGGAATCGCGTCCAGATCCTGTATCAAGTCTGCTCGCGGCAATACGATAATTTTTCCGTCCCGTCGGAACGCAAAACCTCGCTCCGGGAAGTCCTCACGGCCTTCCAGCGCTCGCAGGAGCCTCGGGAAGGTTTGTTCCCCTTCTCCAACAGCCACATAATCAACATTTGGATCGTTTGCGACCTTATCTGCGTTCACCGTAGGGTACACGCCACCCATCACGGTGATGATGCTCGGGTCCACTTCTTTAACTAATCTCGCCGCTTCATGACCTGAAAAGCCGTACTCGTCGGTCATCACGCTGACGCCGACCAGGTCGGGCCTATGTCGAGCCACCTCTGAAGCGAATTGTTCGCGGGTCATATTAGAAACGTTTGCGTCCAATATGCTCACGTCATGTTCCTGCTCGATCACCGCGGCAAGCAAACAGAGATTATAAGGATGAACTATCCAGACCGTGTTGGGATCATCCTTTGTCCAGCGGAGATTAGGAAATGTCAGAAAGACCTTCATCAAACTATCTTTACAGCTTTGGTCGCAGGCCAGGCCCTATTCCGCGATGAACCAATAATAATCGCCTGCGTAACCGACCTCTCGGAATAGCTTCTTCCAGTCGTCGACGTGCATGTATGTGAGCGCGGTGAGGTTCCATTTGAGCAGGCTTGCGCGTTCTTCTTCGTTGCGCCATGCGTCAACCGTGATGAAAGCGTGCTTGCGAGTCACCCGTTGTATTTCTTTTAGCGCTTGTTTGCATTCTTCCAGGCGTAGGTTATGGACGGTGTTGATGGAGATCACCAGATCAAAGGAGCTGTCCGGAAAATCCAGCTTGATTGCGTTGCCCACGCGCAGGAAAGCTTTCACCGTTTCCTTTGCGTTTTCGATTGCGTACGGAGATATGTCGATCCCGGCAACCGTTAGGTTAGGCATGAGTTTCTTGAAATCGTGGAGCATGTAGCCTTTCGCGCAGCCCACGTCGAGCACCGCGGCGTTCTCCGCCAAGCGGTAATGATCCCGAAAACGCTTTACCGTGGCTGGCCAGAATCTCGGATGATAATTGTA
>Ga0194126_10000150_pt1 | contig 110536 bp, 101 predicted proteins | sample TA2KigC150mmetaG_FD_148641 | JGI IMG/M metagenome (GOLD analysis project Ga0194126, IMG submission 148641) | Freshwater microbial communities from Lake Tanganyika, Tanzania - TA2015035 Kigoma Deep Cast 150m | ecosystem: Environmental > Aquatic > Freshwater > Lake | place: Tanzania: Lake... | reverse complement strand
GCCCGCGAGCCCGCTCCCGCCTTCTTCTTCTTCCCTTCGTCCTCGTCCACGACCTCAAAGTCCGCTTCGACCGCTTCGCCGTCCGCCTTCGCGCCTTCTCCGCCGGCCGATCCCGCGGGACGCGTGGAGGAGGCGCCCTCGGCGCCGGTCGTTTGCGCATAAACCTTCTCGGCGAGCGCGTGCGAGGCCTTCTCCAGCTCCTGCATCCTCCGCTTCATCAGCTCGACGTTCTCCGACTTGATCGCGTCCTTCAGGTCGTTCGCCGCGTCCTCGACCTTCTTGCGCGTCTCCGGATCGATCTTCTCCCCGTGATCGCGGAGCGTCTTCTCGGCCGCGTAGGCGAGCTGATCCGCCTGGTTCTTCGTCTCGATCATCTCGCGCTTCTTCTTGTCCTCGGCGGCATGCGCTTCCGCCTCGGAGAGCATCCGCTTGACCTCGGCCTCGTCGAGACCGCTCGACGCCTGGATGCGGATCTTCTGCTCCCTTCCGGTGCCGCGATCCTTCGCCGAGACGTGAACGATGCCGTTCGCGTCGATGTCGAACGTCACCTCGATCTGCGGAATCCCGCGCGGAGCGGGTGGGATCTCGGTGAGATCGAACCGGGCGAGCGTGCGGTTGTTCGTCGCCATCTCGCGCTCGCCCTGAAGAACGTGAATGCTGACCGCCGGCTGGTTGTCCGAGGCGGTCGAGAAGACCTGGCTCTTCCTGGTCGGGATCGTCGTGTTCCGCTCGATGAGGCGCGTCATGACCCCGCCGAGCGTCTCGATCCCGAGCGAAAGCGGGGTGACGTCGAGGAGGAGGACATCCTTGAGCGCGCCGGTGAGCACGCCCCCCTGGATCGCCGCGCCGACCGCCACCACCTCGTCCGGGTTCACGCTCCGGTTCGGTTCCTTGCCGAAGAAGCTCTTCACCGCCTCCTGCACCGCCGGCATGCGCGTCGCCCCTCCGACGAGAATCACCTCGTCGATTCGATCCGCGCTGAGCCCGGCGTCCTCAAGCGCCCTCCGGCACGGACCGATCGTCCTCTCGACGAGATCCGCGGTGAGCTGCTCCAGCTTCGAGCGGGTGAGTGCGACGTCGAGGTGCTTCGGGCCCGAGGCGTCCGCCGTGATGAAGGGGAGGTTCACGGTCGTCTGCATCGTGCTCGAAAGCTCGCACTTCGCCTTCTCCGCCGCCTCTTTCAGCCGCTGGAGCGCCATCTTGTCGCTCCGCACGTCGATCCCCGTCTCTTTCCGGAACTCCTCAGCGACATAGTTGATCACCCGATGATCGAAATCGTCCCCTCCTAGGTGCGTGTCCCCGTTCGTCGACTTCACCTCGAAGACACCGTCGCCGAGCTCTAGGATCGAGATGTCGAAGGTTCCCCCGCCGAGATCGAAGACCGCGATCTTCTCGTCCTTCTTCTTGTCCAGCCCGTAGGCGAGCGCCGCCGCCGTGGGCTCGTTGATGATCCGCTTGACGTCCAGGCCCGCGATTCTTCCCGCATCCTTCGTCGCCTGCCTTTGCGAGTCGTTGAAGTAGGCCGGCACCGTGATCACCGCCTCCTTCACTTCCTCGCCGAGGAAGTCCTCGGCGGCTTTCTTGAGATACTGAAGGATCATGGCCGAGATTTCCGGCGGCGGGAGGGTGCGACCCGCGTGGGGAAGATCGACCCACGCGTCGCCGTTCGACGCCGCCGCGACCTTGTAGGGAACCAGCTTGATCTCTTCCCCCACCTCGTCCAGGCGGCGTCCCATGAACCGTTTGATCGAGAAGACCGTGTTCTCCGGATTCGTCACCGCTTGGCGCTTCGCCGTCTGCCCGACCAGCCGCTCCCCGTCCTTGGCGAAGGCGACGATCGAGGGGGTCGTCCTTCCGCCGTCCGGATTCGGAATCACCGCGGCCTCGCCGCCTTCCAGAACCACGGCCACGCACGAGTTGGTCGTTCCGAGGTCGATTCCGATCACCTTGCCCATCTTCGAATCCTCCTGCGAGCTTTATTCCTCAACATCCGATGGTTCTTTCGTTCCCTCCGAAACGGCCACCGCCACGAGCGCGGGCCGGAGGATCCTCTCCCCCGAACGATAACCGCGCCGGATCTCGGCCGCCACATGTCCCTCCGGGACCTCCGCGGACGCGATCCGATGGAGCGCCTCGTGTCGTTCCGGATCGAAAGGCCGGCCGATCGAAACGAAGGGCTCCACGCCGACTCCGGAGAGGGCGGCAAGAAACTTCTGGCGGATCAGCTCCATTCCGCGCCGGAAAGCCTCCGGGTCCGTTTGGTCGCCGGCGAGCGCCCGATCGAAATCGTCGAGCACGTCGAGGAAAGGAAGGGTCACGCCGGAGCGCGCGAGCCAGAGATCGCGCTCCCGCTCGCGCGCCGCACGCTTTCGATAGTTGTCGAGGTCCGCAGCCGCCCGGAGCCACTTGTCGGTCAGCTCCACGACGCGAGCCTGGAGCTCCTCGATCTCCGCGGCCCCGCTCCCGGCCCCAACTCCGCTCTCCGTTTCCGAAGCCGTCCCCTCGACCGGCTCGATGCTCGCGGGGCGTTCGATTTCCTCTGGGGGGACTTCCGGCTTGTTGAGCGGCCCCTCTCTTTCCTGCTTCTCTTTCGAGCTCTTGCCCATCCTCTCTCTTCTCTCTTCTCTCTTCTCTCTTCTCTTTTCTCTCTTACGATTCCATCCCCATGCGGCGGTCGAGAACATGCCGCAGGAAGCCGATCACCGCAACCGCCTTCTCGTACGGCATGCGGGTCGGGCCCACGACCCCCATCACGCCCGAGAAACGACCCATTCGATAGCGCGAGGCGACGATGCTGAAGAGCCTGAGCTCTTCCGCCTCGTTTTCCTCGCCGATCCAAACCGTCGCCCCCGATTCGGTCAGACGCCCCTCGAGAACGCTCGGGATCGATCGACCCTCCTTGAGAAGGGACGCGGCGGAATCGAGATCCCCCGCGCTCCGGAACTCCGGCTGCGCAAGGAGCGCGTCGAAGCCGGCGACCGACGGGCCCGGGTCGCGCGCCACCTCGAGAAGCTCCTCCGCCGCCCGTCGAAAGAGACGCGCGAAGGGGGTCGGCGGAAGGAGCGTCTCCCAATCGACCCCGAAGAGCATCCGGCGCACGCGCCCGATCGTGAGGCCGCCGAACCTCCGGTTCATGTCGGCGACGCCGGCCGCGATCTCTTCCTGTGCCGGCGGTTCCGCCGCCTCCGGAAGCGCCGATCGCACGAGCCCGGAATCGAGTGTGAGGAAGAACGCGACCCGTCCTCCCTCTTCGCGGGTGGCGTAGAGACGCCGGAAGAGCGCCTCGTCGACGCGCGGGGGCGAGGCGAACCCCATCTGTCCGGAGAGCGCGTTGAGAAGTTCCGCCAGGGAGATCGGCAGGCGCTCCGGCGAAGGGGCCGCTCTCTCGACCCCGTGAAAAACCGTCTCCTGCACCTCGCGCGTGAGCGGGGCCGGCCGCATGATCTCGTCCACGTACACGCGGTAGCCGCGATCGGTCGGGACGCGGCCCGCGGAGGTGTGCGGCCGTCGGATGAGCCCGCGCTCCTCCATCCGGCTCATCAGGCCGCGGATCGTTGCGGAGCTGTAGCCGAGCCCGGTGTCGGCCGCGACTCGCTTCGAGCCGACGGGGCGCGCCGTGTCGACGTACGTGCGCACCACCGAGCCCAAGATCTTCTTCTCCCGCTCATCGAGACGTGGTCTCACGGCGCAACCGCTTTCTTCACTTTGCCTTACAGGCCCGTTTCCAAGGTGTCGGAAATAAGCTACGTTCCGGCCGCCCGTTTGTCAAGGCGCCGGGCCCGCGCGAAAACCGCGCAAACCCTGATCGACTCCGGAGTTCCGCTCACGGCAGAAGCTCGAGGACGATTCGGTCCGCCCTCACGATGCCGCGCTCGCTAAGAAGTATCCTTCCTCTTCGCTGCCGCAAAAAGCCGCCTACGAGGAGGCGCCTGATCGCCTCCTCGGAGAGCGGGGATCGTCCGAGACGAAGTCCTCGTCCCACCGTCCGCGGATCGATGCCGCCGGAGCGCCGAAGCCCGAGAAAGATCCGCTCGCGTGCGCGCGCCGTGTCGTCGAGACGCTCCTCCTCGCCGAGCGGGAGAAATCCTGCCTGGAGCCGTTCCGCGTAGAGGATCGGATCGTCCAGGCTTCTCCTCCTGATCGGCCCGGCGGACGTGAGGGCGCCGGGGCCGAGGCCGATCACATCCCCGCCCGCGTGAAGAAGACGGAGGGCCCGAGACCTCTTCCCCGGCCTCGCGAAGTGGGCGATCTCGTAGCGCTCGAGCCCGGAATCCTCGAGCCGCGCCGCGGCCCGGCGGTACCGGCGCACCCACTCCTCCTCGCTCGGGGCGTCCTCTCTCGGTTCATGAAGCGAAACATGATCGATGGTTCTCCAATCAACGACCGATTCATCAAGCAATCTTTGCTCCCTGCCGTCGAGCGGGAGATCGAGGGCGATCGTCGGGAAGCCGGCCTCGCGGGCGCCGCGCGCGGCCGCGGCGATCCGTTCCGGTTCCTCCCCTTCCGCATCCTTCATGCAGACCCTGTCGAATCCGGCTTCGCGAAGCGCCGCGGGCTTTGCCCCTGCGAACGAGCGGACCGCCCCCTCGCATGTCCGTTCGCAACCGCTCGCAAAGGAGAACTCCGACTCGACGCCGCGGAGAAGGGAGGCGAGCCCCTTCGCCGAGAGCGCGAGAGGATCGCCGCCCCCGACCGCGAGGGAGACAACGCGCGTTTCCCCGGAGAGGCCGCCCGCTCGAAGGAGAGCCGCTTCTCGGCGCACGGCGTCCGCGAACCGCTCCTCCTCGTCCGGAGCGACCGCGCGATCCCAGGGGATGCTCAGGTAGAGTCCGCGTCCTTTCGGCATCGTACCGACCGGCGGCCCGCGAGAGGAGGAAAGCCGGCGAGAGAGCTTCTTGTCTATTCGCTCTCGTCGTCCACGCGCAAGACGGCGAGGAACGCTTCCTGCGGGATGTGCACCGAGCCGACCTGCTTCATCCGCCTCTTCCCCTCCCTCTGCTTTTCGAGAAGCTTCCGCTTTCTCGTGATGTCGCCCCCGTAGCACTTCGCGGTGACGTCCTTTCGGAAGGCCGGAACCGTCTCGCGCGCGATCACCTTGTTTCCGAGCGCGGCCTGGATCGCCACCGGATAGAGCTGCCTCGGGATCAGCTTCTTCAGACGCCGGGTGAGCTGTCTTCCCCACGCGTACGCCTTGTCACGGTGGACGATCACCGAAAGCGCGTCGACCGGATCGCCGTTCACGAGCACGTCGAGGCGCACCATGTCGGACGCCTGGAACCCGACGTGCTCGTAGTCGTACGATGCGTATCCGCGGGTCGCGGACTTCAGCCGGTCGTAGAAGTCGAGGACGACTTCCGCGAGCGGGAGACGGAAGCGAAGAAGCACCCGCGTCGGTTCGAGATACTCGAGCGCCGTCTGCTCTCCCCTCTTCTCCGTCAAGAGCTTCATGACGTTTCCCATGTACTCGCTCGGGACGATGAGCTGCGCGTCCACGATCGGCTCCTCGACCGCATCGAGATCTCCCCGGGAGGGAAGGTCGCGCGGGTTCTCCACGCGGATCACGCTTCCGTTCTTCATCACCGCGCGGTAGACCACGTTCGGCACAGTCCCGACGAGATCGAGCCCGTACTCCCGTTCGAGGCGTTCCTGAACGATTTCCATGTGAAGGAGCCCGAGATAACCGCAGCGAAACCCGAAGCCGAGGGCGTTCGATGTCTCCGGCTCGAAGACGAACGCCGCGTCGTTCAGGCGAAGCTTGTCGAGCGCGTCCCGGAGCGCCTCGTACATCCCCGGATCGGCCGGATAGAGGCCGCTGAAGACCATCGGCTTCGGCTCGCGGAAACCCGCGAGCGGCCGCTCCGCCGGACGCGAGACGCGCGTGATCGTGTCCCCCACGCGCGCGTCGCGCACCCTCTTGATTCCCGCAAGGAGATAGCCGACGTCCCCCGCCGACAGCATGTCGCACGGCACGCGCTTCAGCCGGAGGATCCCCACCTCGTCGACCGCGAACTCGGCGCCGTTCGAGACGAAGAGAATCCGGTCGCCCGCGCGAACGGTGCCGTTCACCACCCGCACGTAGACGCTCACGCCTCGGTATGAATCGAAGTCGGAATCGAAGACGAGCGCTTGGAGCGGAGCATCCGGATCGCCGGCGGGAGGCGGGATCCTCTCCGCCATCGCGCGGATCACCGCGTCCACTCCCTCTCCAGTGCGCGCGCTGATCCGAAGGATCCTCTCCCTCGGCTCGCCCGTGAGATCCGCGACCGCCGCCTCGACCGCCTCCACCCGCGCGGCAGGAAGATCGATCTTGTTGATCACGGGGATGATCGCAAGCCCGTGCTCCATCGCGAGGTAGAAGTTCGCGATCGTCTGCGCCTCGATCCCCTGCGCGGCGTCGACCACGAGAAGAGCCCCCTCGCACGCGGCGAGCGAGCGCGACACCTCGTAGGAGAAGTCGACGTGTCCCGGCGTGTCGATCAGGTTGAAACGCCACGTCTCGCCGTCCGGGTCCCGGTAGTCGATTCGAATCGCATGCGATTTGATCGTGATCCCCCGCTCGCGCTCGAGGTCCATGTTGTCGAGCACTTGGTCCCGCATCTCTCGCTTGCCCAGTGTTCCCGTCTTCTCGAGAATGCGGTCGGCCAGCGTCGACTTGCCGTGGTCGATGTGCGCGATGATGCAGAAGTTCCGCGTGCGGCTCTGGTCGGTTTCCGTCGTCGACATCGGCGGCGCCTCGATCGGAGCAGGGTTCCCTTCCCGCTCGATCAGTGAATGGGTCGGAAGAAGCGGCCGAACCTCGGGAGAAAGCGGTCCTTGTCCCAGGAGAAATAGAGGAACATCGCGAGCCCCTTGACGCGCTTTTTGTCGAGGAAGCCCCAGTAGCGGCTGTCCTGGCTCATGTTTCGGTTGTCTCCGAGCATGAGAAGGTGTCCGGGCGGAACCGTCGCCGGTCCCCACGTCGCGACCGAAGGAGCGGCCGGACCCTTGAAGACGGTGTACTCCTCGTCCCGCGCAATCCCGTTCACGTAGAGCACGTTGTCTCGGAGCTCGACCGTGTCCCCCTCCACCGCCACGCACCGCTTGATGTAGTCCTTCTCCACGTGCGGGGCGCGAAAGACGATGATATCCCCCGCGCGGGGCGCGCGAACCGCGGGGAGCCTCGTCTCGGTCCACGGAATACGCGCCCCGTACAGGAACTTGTTTGCGACAAGGAAGTCGCCGACGAGGAGCGTATCCTCCATCGACCCGCTCGGAATCTGAAAGGCCTGAACCATAAAGGTCCGAAGAAAGAGAAAGAGCACCGCCCCCACGAAGATCGACTCGGCGTGCTCCCGAATCCGGCTCGGCCTTTTCGCCGTCTGCGCCGCACGATTGCCGCTTTTGCGCGCCATACCTAGAACTCCAGCCTCACGGCGAGGGCCGCGCCCCCCTCGAGAGGGACGAGCCCGGCGGTCGCCCGCTCGACCTCCCGCACGTCGTCGGAGAATCCGACCATGTGGGCGTCCACGTACGCGTCGATCACGGAGTAGAGCGCGAGAAGCGAGCTCCACCAGACGAGGTCGCGCCGCGTGTCCCGGAGGTCCTCGTAGCGCCGCTCCAGATCCGCCGAATCCCACGCGGGCGCCGCATCGTTCATCCGCTCGCGATAGTATCCGGCCCGCCGGTCGACCGTGAACACGCGTCCGAGAAGATACGTTTGGAGGGCGAAAAGGACAACCGCTTTCTTCTCGCTGCCGTTGTGGAGCTGTCCCCATGCCGGGAACGCGAGAGAGCGCGCCGACGCCCAGAATGGAGACGCCTCCCGGCGGACGCTCTCCCGCTCCGCGCCCACCGCGGGCCACGCGAGAAGAACCGACAAAACGAGAACGCCGCCCCACGCGAGGCGGCGCGCCGATCGTGGCGGGAATGTGTGGGAATCGAACCCACCCCGGGTGGTTTTAGCACCCGACAGAAGGATTTGAAGTCCTCGGGGCCCACCAGAACCCATCCATTCCCGATGCATCGCGGTTCCGATCATTCTTCCCCGGCGAGAGCGACCGCCTCGATCTCGACGAGAGCCCCCTTCGGCAACGCGCCGACCTCGAACGCGGAACGAGCCGGAGGAGAGTCGCCGAAGAAGCGCGCGTAGACGCGGTTCATCTCATCGAACGCGGAAAGATCGGTGAGAAAGACGGTCGTCTTCACCACCCGGTCGAGCCCGGACCCTCCCGCCTCGAGGACCGCCTTCAGGTTCTTGAGAACCTGCTCGGTCTGTTCCGCCACGGTCTTCCCGACAAGCCCGCTCCCGTCCGGAGCGAGCGGGATCTGCCCGGCCGTGAAGAGAAACCCGCCGGCACGAACCCCTTGGCTGTACGGCCCGACGGCGCCCGGAGCTTTGTCCGTGCGAACCGCTCTTCGCTCGGTCATCGCGAGATCCTCCTACTCGACCGTGACGCTCTTCGCCAGATTCCTCGGCTGGTCCACGTTGCATCCTCGCTTCACCGCGATGTAGTACGCGAGAAGCTGCAGCGGGATCACCGAAAGGATCGGCGTGAGCGGCTCGATCGTGGGCGGAAGATAGATCACGTGCTCCGCCCACTTGTCGAGGAGATCGTCCCCTTCCGTCGCGATCGCGAGAACCCGCCCCTGCCGCGATTTCACTTCCTGGATGTTCCCGATCACCTTTTCGTAGGCGCTGTCGCGGAGCGCGATGAAGACGACCGGCATGTTCCGGTCGATCAGCGCGATCGGACCGTGCTTCATCTCCGCCGCCGGATAGCCCTCCGCGTGGATATAGCTGATCTCTTTCAGCTTGAGCGCCCCCTCGAGCGCGACGGGGAAGTTGTATCCGCGCCCGAGATAGAGGACGTTGTTGTTCTCGGCGTAGAGATCCGCGATGCGATGAATCTCCTCCGCGCGGTCGAGGATCGACTGCACCTGATCGGGGATCGCCAGTAGCGCGCGGATGATCCGCCGGCCGTCCTTCCGAGAAAGAGTCCCCCGCACCCTCCCGAGGAGAAGCGAGAGGATCGCGAGCACCGTCACCTGCGAGGTGAACGCCTTCGTCGAGGCGACCCCGATCTCGGGGCCCGCGTGGAGATAAACGCCGCCGTTCGACTCGCGGGCGATCGTCGAGCCGACCACGTTGCAGATTCCGAGCACGCGCGCTCCGTTCCTCTGGGCCTCGCGGAGCGCGGCGAGGGTGTCGATCGTCTCGCCCGATTGGCTGATCACGATAACGAGCGTCCCCTCGTCCACGATCGGCCTCCGGTAGCGGAACTCCGAGGCGTACTCCACCTCGACCGGGATGCGCGCGAAGTCCTCGATCATGTACTCGCCGATGAGCCCTGCGTGCCACGAGGTCCCGCACGCCGTGATCACGATTCGCTCGAGATCCTGAAGCGCCTCGATCGGAAGGTTCAGCCCCCCGAGGCGCGCCTTCCCCGATTCGAGCACGACGCGCCCCGACATCGCGTCCCGGATCGTGCGCGGCTGCTCGCAAATCTCTTTTTGCATGAAGAAATCATAGCCGCCCTTTTCGATCGCGGCGAGGTCCCAGAGGATCTTCTCCGGTTTCCTCTCGACGTGAACGTTGTCGAGGTTCGTGATCTCGACCCCCTCCCGCTTCAAGACCGCCATCTCCCGGTCGGCGAGGTAGATCATCTGGCGCGTGTGCTCGAGAATTGCGGCGGGGTCCGAGGCGACGAAGTTCTCTCCCTCGCCGATTCCGACGACGAGGGGAGATCCGTTCCTCGCGCCGACGATCTTGTCCGGCTCGCGCGAGGAGACGACGGCGAGCCCGTAGGCCCCGGTCACCTGATGCAGCGCCTTCTGCACCGCCTCTTCGAGCGGACCGCTGTTGTAGAAGCGGGCGATGAGATGCGCGAAGACCTCAGTATCGGTGTCGGTTTGGAAGATCGCGCCGTCCCGGATGAGACGCTTCTTGAGCGAGTAGAAGTTCTCGACGATCCCATTGTGGACGACCGCGATCGTCTCGCCCGGATCCGTGTGGGGATGGGCGTTCAAACGGGAAGGCACGCCGTGCGTCGCCCAGCGGGTGTGGGCGATTCCGACCGTTCCCTCGATCGGCGCGCGGGCGAGCTGCTCCGCGAGCTGCCCGATCTTCCCCGCGTCCTTCACGATCTCAAGCCTTTCGCCCGACACGATCGCAACGCCGGCCGAGTCGTACCCCCGGTACTCGAGACGCCGGAGACCGTTGATCAAGATGGGCGAGGCAGGCCTCCACCCGACGTACCCGATGATCCCGCACATTCCGTCTACTCCCCTGCGGCTACCGCGCGAGGACTTCGGTCACCGCGCGTTGCAGCTCCTCCGCCCCCTCGCGCGTGGCTGCCTCCGCGACCACGCGAACGACCGGCTCGGTGTTCGAGGGGCGCGCGTGGATCCAACCGCGCTCCCACGCCACGCGCACCCCGTCCCGCCGGTCTTCGGTCCCCTCGCCGAACCGCCTCCGGAGCGCCGTGACGAGCGCCCCTTCGTCCAGAGTCTCGGCAGAAAGCACTGTCTTCAGAAGGACATACGAGGGGAGGCTCGCGTCGATCTCCTCGAGGCTGCGGTTCGCGTCGCTCATCGCTTGAAGGACGATCGCCACGCCGACCGCCGCGTCCCGCATCGGGTGAAGGGCAGCGACCATCGCCCCACCGTTCCCCTCCCCCCCGACCACTGCCCCGTGAGTTTTCATTCCCTCCGCGACGTGCGCCTCACCCACGGGCGTTCTATGGAAAGGAACCCCGTAGCGCGTGGCAAGATCCTCCGCGCATCGGGTCGTGGAAAGGTTGACAACGACCGGCCCGGGATCGCGGGCGAGGACGAAGTCGACCACGATCGAGACCGTCCTCTCCTCGCTGAGGGCCCTCGCCTCACCCGTCACGAGCGCGAGGCGATCCCCGTCCGGATCAAGAGCGAAGCCCACATCCGCCCCCGATCGCCGAACCTCGGCTTGGAGGTCGGCTAGGTTCTCCGGCTTCGGCTCCGGCGGCCTCGGGAAGCCGCCGCTCGGCTCGCAGTGGAGAGGCTCCACCGCGCAGCCGAGCCTTGCGAGAAGCTCCCTCGCGAGGCGCGCCCCCGCTCCCCCGCAACCGTCCAAGACGACCTTCCAGCCTTTCCGCGCGACGCGCGCCGCGTCGATCCAAGGCAGCCGAAGGATCCCGTCCAGATGCTCCGCTTCCACGTCCGGCCCGGTCGCGACCGTCCCGACCCGGTCGTGCGCGACATAGACCGGTTCTTCCTCGCGAAAGCGCCGGGTCATCTCCGCCCCCTCCGCCGCCCCGAGGAAGAACCCCTCTTCGTTCACGAACTTGAGCGCGTTCCACTCGATCGGGTTATGGCTCGCCGTGACGAGCACTCCGCCTCCCGTCTCGCGGCGGCTCGCGGCGTACAACACCGACGGGGTCGGGCAGATCCCGCAGTCGAGGACCGAGCAGCCGGACGCGGTGAGACCGGCGACGAGCGCGTGACGGACCATCGGGCCGGTCGGCCGCGTGTCGCCCCCGACCAGGATCGGACGCCCCCGCCGCCCGGCCGCGTAGGCGGCCGCGAGACGCACGATGAGGTCCGGCGTCATGCTTGCGCCCACGATCCCGCGCGCACCGGATATGCCGAGCTTGAGACCCTTCAACATCAACCTCTGAGGGGTAAAACTCCGTGTGACGCCCGCGGGCGAGGATGACCGCGAGAAAAGAACGAGCTGGTGCGCGGAATCGAACCGCGGACCGACGCATTACGAATGCGTTGCTCTACCTGCTGAGCTACACCAGCTTGTCTGTGAGTCCGGCCGCACCGGCCGCCCGTGACCGGAGGCCTTCGCGGGGCGATGGTGTCGCGGGACGGACTTGAACCATCGACACGGGGATTTTCAGTCCCCTGCTCTACCAACTGAGCTACCGCGACACTCCCTTCCTCCCGCGTACGTTTTCCCGGAGGGAGATTAGCAACCGCTCTCATTCCTGTCAAGCCAAAGATCGGCCTCGGAAGAGGATACGCGGCTTCGTTCTTGACCGGACGCCTGCGGCGTGCTATTCTTTCCTCGGTAGCTGTCAGACAACCGGAACCGGGCAGAGCACCAGGAGTCGGCTATGGCCCATCTTCCGAAGCATCCGAACTTCTTCGACTCCGTCATCGCGCGTTTCGGCAGCGCGAACATCCGCTCGAAGGTCGCCAAGATCTACGGCCCTCCGGACGACACCTTTCACTTGGGCAGCCTGGAAACGTGGTACTACTACCATGCCCAGAAGGGCTTCGTCTTCAAGGATGACGAGCTGGAGCGGATCGTTCCCTTGCGCGTGAACCGCGAGTAGACGATCCGCCTCCTCACCCCGAGAAGAAGCGCGGGGCGAAGGCGAGAAGCACCCCGAGAAACGCGGCGGCGAACCCCGCGTACAGAAGCCCGATCCCCCGCCACGCCCTCCCGCTCTCCGCCGATCCGGCCATGCGGAAGCCGGCGACCATCGCCGCTCCGCCGCCGAGCATGAGAAGGTAGTAGAACGCCGTCACCGCGATTCCCCGAAGCCTCGTTCGCTTCCTCTCGCTCGCCGCGCCGCCGCGCGCGTCATGGGTAGATCCGGTTCATCGTCCTCGGGAAGGGGATCGTCTCCCGGACATGGTCGATCCCCGTGATCCACGCGATCAGCCTCTCCAGGCCGAGACCGAAACCCGCGTGCGGGACCGATCCATAGCGGCGGAGGTCCCGGTACCACTCGAGGGGTTCCGGCGGAAGTCCGTGCTTTCGGATCTGGTCATCGAGGTAGTCGAGCGACTCCGCGCGAACACCGCCCCCCACGATCTCTCCGTAGCCTTCCGGCGCGAGAAGGTCCACCCCGAGGGCGAGCCTCTCGTCGTCCGGGTCGGGCGCCATGTAGAACGCCTTCAGCTCGCGCGGAAAACGGTGCACGAAGAGCGGCTGTTCACTCCCCTCGGCGAGAACGGTCTCCTCGTCCCCTCCGATGTCCGCTCCCCACCCGATCGGACAGCCCCGTTCGTTCAACACGCGGATCGCCTCGTCATACGACATGCGCGGGAACGGCGCGCGCACCTCCGCGAGCCTCGCGGGGTCCCGCTCGAGCGTTTCGAGCTCGCGGCGCTGCTTCTCGAGCACCGCGCGGACCGCGTCGACCACCATCCGTTCCGAAAGATCGATCACGTCCTCCAGCCCGGCCCATGCCATCTCCGGTTCCAGCATCCAGAACTCGTTCAAGTGTCTCCTGGTCTTGTGCTTCTCGGCGCGGAACGTCGGCCCGAAGCAATAGACCTTGCCGAACGCCATCGCCGCCGCTTCCATGTAGAGCTGCCCGCTCTGCGTGAGGTACGCCTTTCCCCCGAAGTACTCGGTTTCGAAAAGGGTCGTCGTTCCCTCCGGAGCGCTCGGCGTGAAGATCGGCGCGTCGACGAGCACGAATCCTTCACGCTCAAAGAACGTCCGAAGGGCCTGAACGACCGTCGATCGGATCGAGAGGATCGCGTGCGGCCGGCGGGATCGGAGCCAGAGATGGCGGTGGCTCATGAGGAAGTCGACCCCGTGCTCCTTCGGGGAAATCGGGTACTCGTCAGCCGTCTGGTGCGTGCGGAAGCCGGTCACCGAGAGCTCGTAGCCGCCGGGCGCGCGGTCGTCCCGCCGCGCGAGCCCCGTCACGATCACCGAGGATTCCTGCGTGGCCTGGCGCGCTGCGTCGAAGACCTCCTCGGCCACCTCGGCCTTCGACACGACGCACTGAATGATCCCGGTCCCGTCCCGCACGAGGAGAAAGGCCACCTTCCCGCTCGACCGACTCTGGTAGAGCCAGCCGCGGAGCACGACCTCCTCCCCCACTCGCTCCCCGATCGACCGGATCGAGGTCGATGGCGGCCTTCCCGATTCGGGAGCGCCCGCTCCTCGCTGCATGCGATTCCCCCCTCAGAGACTGCCGAAGCCGAGCCCCGCAACCCGCGATCCCTCGGCCGGTTCCGAACGGATGCATGCTAGTCTTCCCCGGCCCGGCCTGTCAAACCGAAAGCCGGAGAGGCCCGGGGACGGCGCCCGATCCCGCGATCCGGAAAGATCCTAAAGATCTCATCCAAGTGGCCGATTCTTAGAGAGTTAGAGGGCGCGGATCGGGGCTGCGATCCGGTTGACGAGGAACAAGGGTGAACGCGAGGGCTTTCGTCTTCGCGGCGGGCGTCTGGCTTCTGTCGGCGGCGGGGTGGTTCCCTTCGGCGGAAGCGACGGAGACGCCCCCGCATCGGTCGCACGGGCCGGTCATTCCTGAGACACAGGAAGAGACGGCGCGGCCCTATCGCATCGTTACGCACGCGCCCGGGGGGCCTCTCCTCGAGTCCCCCGTCCTCGCGCGCCTCGACTACTACCGCGCCCTTCACGAGATCGCCGAAAACCGCTGGACGGAAGCGGAAGAGCTTCTCGCCGAGACGACGGCCGGGGATCCGTCGCTCGTCCGCGCGCACCTTCTCCTTGCGGCCGCGCGCGTCCGTCGCCTCGAGCCGACCTGGATCCTCTCCGCATTCGACGGGGGCCGGGCACTCGCCGGGAACTTCCGCGCGCAGAGCCTCCTCGCCGCAAACGCGGTGATCTTTCTTCTCTTCACCGTCTTCCTCGTCACCTTCGCCGCGGCGAGCGCTTCGGTTCTCCGCGCTCTCCCCTCCCTCCGGCACGCCGTCGTCGAGCTTCTTCCGCCCTCGTTCGCTGCGCCAGCGCGAACGCTCTACCCAATCGTCCTCTTCGGCTCGATCGCGATCCTCTTTCGTCCGTGGGGATGGGGCCCGGGGACGGTGTGGGTCGCGTGCGCAGGGATCCTTCTCGCGTGGAAGGCGCTCGGCAAGGGGGAAAGAACGGCGGCCGCGGTCTTCTTCTTGCTTCTTCTCTCCTCGCCGGCGCTCCTCAAGCTCGCGGTTCACACCGCGCTCCCTGCCACGCCCGGGACGACGATCTTCGCCCTCTCCGGGACCTCGCACGGCGCGGCGGCGGACCCGCGCGATTCCTCCGCCCTCTCCCCCGCCTCGGGGGACAGCGACGTGCTCTTCGCGCTCGCGCTTCTCGAGCGGGAGAGGGGAAACCGCCAAAAAGCACTCGACCTCTACCGGGAGATCCTCGAATCGGACGGGCCGTCTGCCCCGGTCTACAACAACATGGGCAACCTCTTCTTCTTGAAAGGGGATGTCGAGCGCGCCTTCTCCGCGTACCGACAAGCCCTCGCCCTCGGCGAGAAGCGCGCCACGACTCACTACAACCTCGGCCGCCTCTACCTCGAGACCTTCGCCTTCGACGAGGCGCGCCGGGAGTTCTCTTACGCATCGGAGCTTGACTTCTCATTGATTCGAAGCCTCTCGCACGAGGGGATGACCTCCGCAAGCCGTACGCTTGTCGACGACTCCCTTCCCGCCGTGCGCCTATGGGAGCGCCTGCTCTCGGGAGGGGCCGCGGGAGAGGGGATCGGATGGGGAGAGGCGATCACCGCCGCCGCGCGGACCCTTCTCCCCCCGGGCCTCCCTCGGATCTTCTTCCTCGCGGCCATCCTCCTTTCCGCGTTCGCCCTCGGCCAAGCAGTGCCGCAGCCCACCGTCTGCGCTCGGTGCGGCAAGGCGCTCTGCCGGCGGTGCCGCGTCCGGGTCGCCGGAACGAATCGCTGCCCGGACTGCATCGCGAAGGGCAAGGACCCCGTGTGGAACCCGCGAACGGTCCTCTTCCACCGTCCGGTTTCCCTCAGCCTCTCCCTCCTCCTTCCCGGGATGGGCCACTTCTATCTTGGGCGGCGGGGACGCGGGCTGGCTTACGCCTCGCTCGCCGTCCTCCTCCTTCTCGCGCGGGCGTTTCGAGGGGCGGCGATCAAACCGTTTCCGATCCTCCAGGCCGCCGACCTCGCGCCGATCGAGAACCTCGTCTTCGCGTGGCTCTTCGTCCCCCTTTATCTCTTCGTTCTCTTCGACGCCCTCCGGCTGTCGAAACGCGTCTTTCGAACGATCGCCGGGGAAGGGGACGCGCGATGAGCCTCCGCGGAAACCTCTCCCACTTCGGCGTTCCCGACGTCCTTCAGCTTCTCGCGGGACAAGGGAAGACGGGGATCCTCCGACTTGAGCGTCCCGGCGAGAAGGCCGCCTTCGTGTTCGCCGGAGGCGAGATCGTCTCGACGTGGGACCGAGCGTTCTCGTCAACGGATCCCCTGAAGACCTACATCCTTCGGACCGAGGCTCTTCCGAAACGACACCTCATGAGGGGCCTCCGCCTGGAGCCGCGCTCCGAGCTTCCCTTCGCGCAGATCCTCGTCCGTGAAGGGGTGCTCGACCTTCCGGAGCTCGCCCGCATTCTCCGGGAGCAGGTCCGCGAGCAGATCCGCGAGGTCCTTCGATGGGAGGAGGGACGCTTCGAGTTCACGCAGGAGCCGTCCGTGCGCGCCTACGGCCCGGGCTGCGCGGTCAAGGTGGAGAGCGTTCTCCTCCAAGCCGCCCACGAGATCGACGAGGACGCGGGTCGCGAGCCACCCGAGGAAGCGCCCCAAGAGCCCCTCCCCGTCGAAAAGCCAGGCGGGAGGCCCGTCGCGCGGCCCGGCTTTCTCCACGCGCTCTCTCTCCTCCTCGTCCCCGCGGCCGCGTTCGTGCTCTCGGGATTCCTTGTCCCGCCCGCCTCGCGTCCGGACGACCACCCTCCGTTCGCCGCCCGCGTCGTCGCGTTCCAGACCGAGCGCGAGATTCGGAACCTGCGTCTCGTCCTCGAGATGTACCGATCCCTCTTCGAGCGCTATCCGGCGACGCTCGGCGATCTCGTCCACGCCGGCCTTCTCTCCCCCACGCAAGTCGCGGACCTCCGGAACCACGATGTCCGCTACCGGGCCCTCCGCGGGGGAGGCCATTATGTCCTTCACTCCGGCCGCTACGGCCCCCTCGTCCGCCTTCTACCGGACGAGCGGCATCTCCCGGACCCGTTCGCGGAGCTGACCTCCCGCGTCGGCAGCCTTCGAAGGACGGGCCTCGACCGACCCGCGCCTTAGGGGAGAGCGACGAACGCTTGACTCTCTAGAAGTCGAGACGCGGATAGACGAGCCGGAAACGGAATCGATAGTAGAGCCGTGTCGCCGCGACGAGGAGGACCAGGAAGAGTCCGAAGAGCGGCTGGCGGATCACGAGAAGAAGGACGAAGAGAAGACTCCCCCACTGATACGCCAGCGTGCTCCCCTTCCGTCCGGGAACGAGCGCCCCCCAAAGAAAGAAGGGAGCCGCCCCGAGCGCGGCGGGCGGGACATACGGTTCCCCGAGACGAAAGCCGACGAGCCCCGCCCCCGCCAGGAGAGCAAGCGCCGCCACCGACGTCGCTCGGTCTCCGAGGGCGATCGCCGTCGTCCACATCCCCGCCTTTCGATCCCCCTCCTGGTCGACGAGGGCGGTGTGCAGGAAGACCGCGCCGACGAGGAGCACGTAGGGGATCGCGCGCGCGATCTCCTCCCTCCCGATCTCCCCCGCCAACGAGAACCCGACGAGGAAGGTGATCGCCCCATAGCCGATCGCGTTCGCCGCGACGTCGACGAAGGGCCGCGCTTTGAACCGGGCCGGGGGCGCCGAGTAGAGAAGCCCGAGGACCGCCGAGGAGACGAGCCAGGGGAGAAGACCGGGACGGAAGGCCGCGGCGGAGGCGAGCCCCCCGCCGATCAGAACGACCGCCTCGATCCACGCACCGCGCGCCGAAACATGACCCTCGGCGAGAAGAAAGAGCTTCCCGTTCTCCTTGTCCGTCTCCCGATCGAAGATCTGGTTGACGATGTAGACTCCCGCGAGCACCGCCGTCAAGAGAAGGAACGGCGCGAGAAGCGGCCCGATCGGAGGCGAGGATTCCGCCGCACGCTCGTTCGCGCGAAGATAGCCGGCCAGAAGAAAAGCCCACGCGGGGATGAGAACGATCGGCCGCGAGACGAAGACCCAATCGAACGCTTTCAGCATAAAACATCTACCTTCCGGATCCGATGAAAGAGGCGCGGGGTCCCGAGCGAGAAGAGATGCGCGAGACGGTCCTTCGCCGCCTGCCAGGTTTCCAGCGGTCCTCCTCTCACCTTGGCGAGAAAGTCGGCGTCCCCGTCGAAGAGCCTCACCCCGGATCGCCCGATCCGCCACGGATCCCGAGCCGCGCGGCTCATGAAGGAGATGCATCCGCGGGCATACCCGGCTTCCCTCGCAAGCCGGGCGACCCGATCGTTCGTCCGTCCGAACGGATAGGCGATCGACTCGGGCGCATTTCCGATCCGGCCGGCGAGGAGCGCGCGCGAGGTCTCCAGCTCGGCTCGAGCTTCCTCTTCCGCGAGGGTCGTGAGGTCCCGATGGGTGTGGCCGTGCGAGCCGATCTCCCATCCCGCGGCCGCCGCTTCCTCCAGCTCCTCCCATGCGGCGTGGCGCACCGGCCGCCCGACGAGCCGCGAATCCCAACGGTTCGGCCGCCCGATCCAGGCCGTCGGAACGAAGATCGTCGCCTGGAAACCGATGCGCGCGAGCACGGGAAGCGCGTGGCGAACGGCGGAGGCGAGGCCGTCGTCGAACGTGATCGCGACCTCCCTCTCGCCCCCCGACCGGAGAAGCTCGCGAAGCGGGACGCCCCGGAATCCCTCTCTCCGAAGGAGCTCCATCTGCCTCTCGAACCGCCCGGGGGAGACCCGGTTCCAGGACAGATCGCGCGGCGGTTCCACGCGATGGTAGGCGAGAACGCGCACTTCCTCTCTCCTTGACGCCCCGCGCGGCGGGGCATACGATCGAGATGCTAACCGAGCCGCCCCGGCTCTACAAGGAGTTGTTCCATGTACGCGTTCGCCAAGCGAGCGGCCACGCTGCCGAAGTACGCGTTCGCCCGCACCGACGAGATGAAGGCGGAAGCGAAGGCAAAGGGGAAGGACCTCATCGACCTCGCGATCGGGAACCCGGACCTCCGTCCTCCGAGGCGCGCAATCGACGCGCTCCACCGCGCGCTCGACGACCCGAACCGCCAGCTCCATCGCTACTCGCCGTTCAACGGGATCCCGGTCTTTCGCGAGGCGGTCGCGCGCTGGTACAAGAAGCGTTTCGGAGTCGATGTCGATCCGGAAACCGAGGTGCTTCCCGTCGTCGGATCGAAGGAAGGGCTTCTCAAGCTCGCTCTCGCGATGCTGAACTCCGGCGAGGTCGCGCTCGTCACATCGCCCGCCTACCCGGCTTACTTCCCCGCGGTTCAGGTCGCCGAGGGAGTCGCCCACGAGCTTCCGCTCCTCGAGGAGAACGCGTTCATCCCGGACCTCGCGGCGGTGCCCGCGTCGGTGCTTTCGCGCGCGAAATATCTCCTCTTCAATTATCCGAACAACCCGACCGGAGCGATCGAGGTCGACTTCTACGAGAAGGCGCTCGCGTTCGCGGAGAAGCACGGGCTCCTCGCGGTCTCTGATATCGCGTACTCGGAGCTCCCGCTCGACGACGGGGTCGTGACCCGCTCGATCTTCCAGCTCGACCCCGAGAAGAAGCGCTCGATCGAGTTCCAGTCCTTCTCGAAGACGTACTGCATGGCCGGCTGGCGGGTCGGCTTTCTCGTCGGGAACCGGGATGTCGTCGCGATCATCCGGAAGATCAAGACCGTGAGCGACTTCAGCATCTTTCCGGCGATTCAGGCGGCGGCCGCCGAGATCCTCGACGGGCCGCAGGACTGCATCGACGATCTTCGAAAGATCTACCGCGAGAGGCGGGACGTTCTCGTTCAGGGGCTCCGCGGGCTCGGCTGGAACGTCTCCTCCCCGAAGGCCGGGATGTATGTCTGGACCCGCATACCGAAGAAGTTCGCCTCGTCCGAGGAGTTCGCGGTGAGCCTCGGCCTCTCCACCGGCGTGATCCTCTCGCCGGGGGGCGGCTTCGGGCGCGTGGGCGAGGGGTTTGTCCGCATGGCGCTCGTCGAGCCGAAGGAGAAGCTCGCCGACGCGGTCGACCGGATCCGCAAGTGGGGCGGGATTTAACCTGGATTCTGCACGCGCTTCCTACTGTGGCCGCGGATCGCGACCTCACGAGGCCTCCCTTCCGTCGCCGCTTCCTAGAGCGTAGCTCCGGGGCTACGCTTCCGGGAGCGGCTCGTCCAGGTCGGCCTCTCGGCTCGCGCTCCGCGTCCTCGCGACGAAAACGCGTGCAGAACCCAGGCTAGCCCGGCTCGGGCTTCTCGGCGGCGTCTGTTCGCAGCCCCTCAACATCGGGCTTGCACAAGGCCGCCCGCTTCGATCAACATGGCGGCGGGAAACCCGAAAGGAGGCTCTCATGGCGGACAAGGAACAGAAGAAGAGATCGGAGAAGACGAACAAGCCGAAGCTCTCGGTCAAGGAGAAGAAGGAAAAGAAGGCCAAGAAGAAAGCCTGCAAGTAGCTCGAGCCGCGGCCTGATCGGAACGGACCGAATCGGGAAGACCGAACGCCGCGCCGCGAGAAAGAAAGAGAGGCCCGGTCGATCGACCGGGCCTGTTCGTTATCGAGAGAGGAGGAGAGATCAGCTCTTCACGAGGAGGGCTTTTCGAGAGAGGCGTACTTTCCCGTCCTCGTCGATGTTGATCACCTTGACCTGGACCTTGTCCCCTTCGTTCAGGATGTCCTCCACCTTCGCGACGCGCCGGTTCTCGAGCTCCGAAATGTGCAAGAGCCCGTCCTTCCCAGGGAGGATCTCGACGAACGCGCCGAAGGGGACGATTCTCCGGACGGTCCCCTCGTAGACCCGTCCGATCTCCGGCTCCTCGACGAGCGCCTTGATCATCTCCATCGCCTTCCGGCCCGCCTCTTCGTCGACCGACGCGATCTTCACGGTTCCGTCGTCCTCGATGTCGATCGTAGCTCCCGACTCCTCTTGGATCTTGCGGATCATCTTCCCCCCGGGACCGATGATCTCGCGGATCTTGTCGGTGTGAACCTTGATCGTGAGGATCCTCGGCGCGTACGGCGAAAGCTCCGGGCGCGGCTTCGCGATCGTCGCTTCCATCTTGTCGAGAATGAAGAGGCGTCCGCGGCGCGCCTGCTCGAGCGCCCGCTCGATCACGTCGAAGCCGATCCCCGCGGTCTTGAGGTCCATCTGGAAACCGGTGATCCCCTGGCGCGTTCCGGCGACCTTGAAGTCCATGTCGCCGAAATGGTCCTCTTGGCCGAGGATGTCGGAGAGGACGCACGCGCGCCCCCCCTCCGTCACGAGTCCCATCGCGATCCCCGCGACCGGCTTCCGAATCGGAACGCCGGCGTCCATCAGCGCGAGGATCCCCCCGCAAATCGAGGCCATCGATGAAGATCCGTTCGATTCGAGGATGTCCGCGACGACGCGGATCGTGTAGGGGAATGTCTCCGGTTCCGGGATCATCGGCTCGATCGAGCGCTCCGCGAGCGCCCCGTGGCCGATCTCGCGGCGCCCGGTTCCCCGAATCATCCGCACCTCGTTCACGGAGAAGGGAGGAAAATTGTAGTGGAGCATGAACTTCTTGAACCACTCCCCCTCGATGTCGTCCATGCGCTGCTCGTCGGACGTCGTGCCGAGAGTGATCGCGACGAGCGCCTGAGTCTGCCCGCGCGTGAAAAGCGCCGATCCGTGCGTGCGCGGGAGAACCCCCACCTCGCAGGCGATCGGACGGATCTCGTCCAGCTTGCGCCCGTCGAGCCGCACTTCGTGATCGAGAATCCTCCGCCGCGCGTCCTCGCCGATCACATCGTCGAGAATCGCCTTCACGAGGGCCTGCTTGTCCGGGAACTCCTCGGCGAGCGCCTCCTCGATCTCCTTCTCCAGCGCGCGGACGAAGTCCCTGCGCTCTTCCTTGACGCCGAAACCGTTCGCCTCGGCGATCCTGCCGCCCGCGATCGCGCGGATCCTCTCGCGAATTCGCTCGGGCGTGTTGTCCGGAACGAACGCGCGCTTCGGCTTGCCGGCGCGCGAGCGGAGATTCTCGATCCCGTCGATGATCCGGACGCACTCCGCGTGGGCCATCTTCAGCGCCTCGATCATCTCTCTTTCTGTGAACTCCCGGCCGCCCCCCTCGACCATCACGACCGAATCCCTGGCCGCGGCGACGACGAGATCCATCTCGCTTCCGTCCCGCTCTTCGAGAGGCGGGTTGACGACGAGCTCGCCCTTCACCTTCCCCACCCGCACCGCGCCGACCGTCTTCTCGGTCGGGATCGCCGAGAGAGCCACCGCGGCGGACGCGCCCACGAGCGCGAGCACGTCCGGAGCGTTCTCCTGATCCGTGGAGAGAACGGTCGCGATGATCTGGACCTCGTGCAGGAACCCCTGCGGAAAGAGCGGCCGGAGGGGGCGATCGATCAGGCGGGCGGCCAGGATCTCGCGCTCGAGCGGTCTTCCTTCACGCTTGAAGAAACCGCCCGGGATCTTGCCGGCGGCGTACGACCGCTCCCGATACTCGACCATCAAGGGGAAGAAGCCGCGGTCCGGGATCGGTTCGGGCGTGGCCACAGCGGTCACCAGCACGACCGTTCCCCCCGCCTGCACGGTTACCGCGCCTTCCGCCTGTTTGGCGATGCGGCCGGTTTCCACGGTGATCGTCGACGAGCCGACGCTGAGTTCAAGACGTTCCGACATCATTTTCTCCTTGCGCGCCGGCCTTCCGCGCGGCACCGGGGCGGTTTTCTCGACGAGAAAATAGCCCCGACACCGGGGCGGAGCGCGGCGCGATTCTCTACTTCCGGAGGCCGAGCTCCTTCACGATCGTGCGGTAGCGGTCGATCTTGTTCGCCTTCAGGTAATCGAGAAGGCGGCGACGGCGCCCCACGAGTCGGAGAAGCCCCCGGCGCGAGTGGTGGTCCTTCTTGTGGACCTTGAAGTGATCCGTGAGGTAGGTGATTCGCTCCGTGAGAAGGGCGATCTGGACCTCGGGCGATCCGGAGTCCTTGTCATGGATCTTGTACCGTCCGATGATCCGCAGCTTCGATTCCTTGGTGAGCGGCAAGCGAAAACCTCCTACGAGCCCGCTTCCTGCGGGACCGCCAACTCCTTTTCTTTCAAGGGGTTAGCCAAAACGTTATTCAAGCACACCTTTCCCTTCCGGGCGAATCTACCAGAAGTTCAAAAACGTGTAAAGGCAAAAGTTGGGACCGCCGACGCGAGGATCCTCTCCGCCTCCCGGCAGTCCTCGCGTACTCTCGAGACGAGGGCGTCGACCGATGGGAACGCACGCTCGTCGCGGATGCGATCGACGAAGTGGAGGGCGAGCGGCACGCCGCGGAGAGTTTCCCGATAACGAAGAAGGTGCGCCTCGACCCGTCGCTCGCCTCCTCCGCCGAACGTCGGCCGGACACCGATGTTCGCCACCGCCCCGACTACCTTTCCGGGAATCTCGGCGAACGCGGCGTACACGCCGTCGCGCGGCCACAGCTTCTCCCGCTCGGAGACCGCGAGGTTCGCCGTCGGGAAGCCGAGGCTCTCTCCGCGTCCCTCGCCCCGCCCGACAAAGCCCGCGAGCGAGTGGAAGCGCCGAAGAAGCGAGGCCGCGCGCCCGACGTTTCCCGCCTCGATCTCGTCGCGGATCCACGTCGACTTCACCGGCCTCCCCTCCGCGACGAAGGGGGGCACTCGGTCGACCTCGAACCCGCGCGCCTCGCCGAGAGCGCCGAGAGCCGCGCCGTTCGCCGCCCGATCCCTGCCGAGGCGGAAATCGTACCCGATGACGACCCGGCGAAGATCGAGCCGGCTCACAAGCCAGGAATCGACGAACTCCTCCGCGCTCATCGACGCGAACGCCCGATCGAACGGGATCACCACCGTGAGCTCGATTCCGAGGCGCTCGAGTATGTGGAGCTTCTCATCGAGTGTGGTCAGGATGCGCGGGCTTCGCGCGTCCGGGAGGACGGCTCGCGGATGCGGATCGAAGGTGAAGACCGCGCTCGTCGCGGAGAGCGACGAGGCCGCGCGCATCGTCCTCTCGAAGATCTCCCGGTGGCCGGCGTGCACCCCGTCGAACACGCCGATCGCCGCCGCCGCCCGCGGAGGGGGTCCCCCGAGCTCCGAGACCGAACGGATCACCCTCATGAGCCGCCCAGGACGAAGACCTTGCGGAGCTTCCCGCGCTCCTTCTCGACCTCGACCACGCCGAGGGAGCGCCCCGATCGATCCGCGATCCGGAGAAACTGCCCTTCGGCCGGGATCGGCTCGATCGGGTCGAGCGCCTCGAGCGAGCGCGGCAGCGCGAACCCCGCCCACCTTCCGGGCGTCGCGCGGAGCGTTCCGACCGGAAGAGAGCGGATCGCGTCCTCGAGAGGGACGTAGAACCGCCCGCCCCCCTCGCGCGCAGACTCCTCCAACGCCTCCATGCCCATCGCGTCCTCCACCCGGTACGGACCGATCCGCACCCGCGTGAGGCGCTCGAGATACGCGCCGCACCCGAGGTCCTCCCCGATGTCGGCCGCGAGGGTCCGGACGTAGGTTCCCTTCGAGCAGACCAGATGCACCTCGGCCACCGGCGGCTCGAAACGAAGCAGATCGAACGAGCGGATCTCGATCGGGCGGGCCTGCCGCTCGACCGTCTTCCCGCGACGCGCGAGCCGGTAGAGTCGCTTCCCCCCTACCTTGACGGCGGAGACCATCGGCGGGGTCTGGAGAATCGCTCCCCGATAGCGGGCGATCGTCTCGCGGAGCTTCTCCTCGGTGAGGCCGTCCGTCTCCCTCGTCTCGATCACGCGGCCGTCCGCATCCTGCGTGTCGGTCGCGACGCCGAATCGGAAGAACGCGTGGTACTCCTTCTCCAGGAACATGAAGTACCGGGAGAGCTTCGTCGCGTTCCCGAGACAGAGGAGAAGGACGCCGGTCGCGTTCGGATCGAGCGTGCCGGCATGCCCCACGCGCTGCTGATCGATCAGCCTCCGGACCTTCGCCACCGCGTCGTGCGAGGTCCAGCCTTTCGGCTTGTCGAGGTTCAGAAGGCCGTGAATCACGCGTCTTTCTCCTCCTCGCGGATCTTGTCGAGAAGCCGCTGGATCCGATCCGCGTGATCGAACGATCGATCGACGAGGAAAGCGAGCGTCGGAACGTACCGGAGATCGAGCGTTCGGGCGAGCTCCCGCCGCATCCGCGGCACCGAATCCTCGAGCGCCTTCAGGGTCTTCGCGCGACCTGCGTCGTCCCCGTGCGCCACCACGTATACCTTTGCGTGGCGGAGATCGTCCGAGACCTCGACCGCGGTCACGGTGACGAACCCGATGTTCGGATTCTTCACCCCCTCCTCGATCATCGCGGCGAGCTCCCGGAGAAGGAGCGCGGAAACCCGATCCGCTCGTTTATATCGCATCGGTTTACCCATCAACCCAACAGAACCGCACTGCGCCTACAGGAACTCCCTCCGCACATCGGTCATCTCGGCGCGCGGCTCCCCCTCGACCAAACGGACGACCGCGGCGAGGACTTGATCGGCGTGCGCGCGGTCGTTGGAAACGACCGCCACGCCGAGGACGGCGCGCTGCCAGAGATCGTGATCCTCGATCTCCGCGACGGAAACGTTGAACCGCGCTCGGATCCGGTCCTTCAGTCCTTTGACGACGGAACGCTTCGCCTTGAGGGACGCCGCCGCGGGAATGAACAGGTGGATGCGGCACGTTGCGACGATCATGGCCGTCTCCCGGCTCCGGTCGAACGGGCTACAACTTTCGCGCGATCTCTTCGACCTGGAAGATTTCCAGAATGTCGGTCTTCTGGATGTCCTGGAAGGCGTCCAGAACGATGCCGCACTCGAAACCGGCCTGAACCTCGCGAACGTCTTCCTTGAAGCGGCGGAGCGACGCGATTCGCCCCTCGTAGATCGCGTTCCCCTCGCGGAGAACGCGCACGCGCGCGTTGCGGACGACGGTCCCCGACTGCACGTACGAGCCGGCGACGACCCCGACCCGCCCGATCTTGAAGACCTCGCGCACTTCCACCTGCCCGATGGTCTTCTGACGCAGCTCCGGGCGGAGAAGGCCTTCCATCGCGTGCTGCACGTCCGAGACCGCCTCGTAGATGATCTGATAGAAGAGGATGTTCACGCCCTCTTCGTTCGCCAGAGCGGCCGCGCGCACGTCCGCCTTCACGTGGAAACCGATGACGATGGCGTTCGAAGCGGCGGCGAGGAGAACGTCCGACTCGGTGATCGGCCCGACCCCCCGGTGAATGACCTCCACCTGCACCTCGTCGGTTGAGAGCTTCTGGAGGGAGTCGGAGAGCGCCTCGACCGATCCGTCGACGTCCCCCTTCAGCACGAGGGAGAGACGCGGGATCTCCCCCGCCTGGATCTGCGCGTAGACATCCTCGAGACGGACGCGCTTCTGCGCGCGGAGCACATGCTCGCGCGCCTGTTGCTTCCGCCGCGTGCTGATCTCGCGCGCCTCCCGCTCGTCGGCGACGACCTGGAACGTGTCCCCGGCCTGCGGGGCCCCCGAACACCCGAGAACCTCCACCGGCGAGGAGGGGCCGCCCTCCGTGCGCGGCCTACCGCGCTCGTCGAAGAGCGCCCGCACTTTGCCGTAGTGGATTCCCGCGACGAACGGATCGCCCACCCGGAGGGTCCCTTGCTGGACGAGCATCGTGACGACGACCCCTCGGCCCGGCTCGAGCCTCGTCTCGACCACCGTGCCGCGCGCCTTGCGCGACGGGTCGCTCGTCATCTCCATCATCTCGGCGACGAGGAGGATCATCTCGAGAAGCCGATCGACTCCCACACCCGTCTTGGCCGACACCTCGACCGTGACCGTCTTCCCCCCCCACTCGTCCGACTGGAGGCCGCGGTCGGCAAGCTGTTGCTTGATGCGCATCGGATCGGCGCCCGGGAGATCGATCTTGTTCACCGCAACCAGAATCGCCACGCCCGCGGCTCGGGCGTGATCGATCGCCTCGAGCGCTTGCGGCATGAGCGGCTCGTCCGCGGCGACCACGAGAACGACGAGGTCGGTGACCTGGGCGCCTCGAGCGCGCATCGCGCTGAACGCCTCGTGCCCGGGCGTGTCGAGGAACGTGATCCTCCCGCCCGGCGTCTCGACCTCGTACGCGCCGATGTGCTGCGTGATCCCGCCGACCTCGCCAGCGATCACGTTCGATTTGCGGATGTAATCGAGGAGAGAAGTCTTCCCGTGATCCACGTGGCCCATGATCGTGACGACCGGATGACGCGAGACGCGCTTCGCCTCGCCTTCTTCCACCGGCTCCCCCTCGAACTCCGACACGAACTCGACGTCGCGGCCGAACTCGACGGCGACCGTCTCGATCGTGTCCCGATCGAGCCGCCGGTTGATCGTCACGAGAAGCCCGAGCTCCATGCACTTGGCGATCACCTCGCTCGGTGTCACGCCGAGGAGCCCGGCCAGCTCGCCGACCGAGAGGAACTCGCTCACGCGGAGCGGTGCCACGCCCCCCTCCCTCTTCTCCTCCTCCTCCTCGGGACGGCGGCGGCGACGACGACGACGACCGATATCGAGACCGGCCAGAGTCTTCCGCACGCTGTCCCTCACCGCCTTCTCGTCCACGACCCGGCGGCGGCGACCCTTCCGCGCCGCATCCTTCTCCACCGGCTTGAGCGGGCGGACGGATGTCTTCGACGCCGGCGTCTCTTCCTTCGCTCGGTGCTCCATGAGCTCTCGCTTGCGGACCTCCTTCTCCCGGACGGCCGCCTTTTCCGCAGCGAACCGCTTCCGGATCTCCTCGATGAGGTCCTCATCGATCGAGCTCATGTGGCTCTTCGCGTCGACCCGCATCTCGCGAAGCACCTTCAGCATCGCCTCGCTGGAGACGTGGAAGTCCTTCGCGACTTGATAGATCCTCTTCTTCGCCAAAACGTTTCTCCCCGGGTCTTGCCCGACCCGGAACAGACTAGCAGATCTCCGAGACCCCGCCAAGCTCGATTGCGAGAGAGCGGGCCACGCTCCGGTCCTCCACCAGGAGAACGTCGCAGCGTTCCCGCCCGGCCGCCTCCCGCAGGATCCCTCCCTCAACCGACGTGAAGACGCGGATCGGGATCTCGGCGGCCCAGGTCCGGATCCGCGCGGCCTTCTCCGCCTCCATCTCGGAGGCGATGAGAAGAACGCCCCGCTTCCGGCGCCGGGCCGCGATCCGCGCCCCGGTCTCCCCCACCACCACCCGACCCGTGCGGAAGGCGAAGCGAAGAAGCATTAGGATACGCTCCCGCCCGCCTCCTCTTCGCGCGCCGCCGCCTCCAGCCGCGCTCGGATCGCCTCCCTCTCCCCCGCCGGAAACCATTTCTTGAGCCCCCGCTCGAGCCGAGCCACGCACTCGCTCCGCGCGCACACGTAGAAGCCACGTCCCGGGTGCGTCCGGCCGATTCGGATTCCGCCGCGCGCCGCCCGCACGAAGCGGATCAGCTCGCGCTGCGGCCGCTGCCCGCGGCACCCGAGGCACGTCCGGATCGGCCCGTCCGAGCGCGCCTCACGGCTCCGCCCGCTGCTCCTCTTCCTCGCTCGCGGGCTCTTCCTCTTCCGAGTCATCGTCTCCCGCATCCTCCCCCCGCTCCGGATCGGACGATCCCGCTCCTTCTTCTCCCTCTTCTGCCTCTTCTCCCTCTCCCTCTTCTTCTCTCTCTTGTTCCTCTCTCTCTTCTTCCTCTTCCCCTTCCCCCCGAACCGCCTTCTCGAGCTCTTCCAGCATGATCTCGGCCGACTCGACGATCTTCTCGGCGGTCTTCTCGCCGACCCCCGGGAGCTCCGTGAGGGTCGCGATGTCTACCTTCAAGACATCTTGTACGTGAACATATCCTTCTTGAATCAATCGCTGGGCGAGCTTCGGACCCACCCCGGGGAGGTTCTCAACGCCGATGAGCGGCATCCCCTTCTCGTCGACGCTCGGGAGAACCGCGGGCGGCGCTTCCTCCTCCTTCACGAGATCGATCTTCCATCCGGTGAGCTTCGCGGCGAGACGCGCGTTCTGCCCCTTCTTCCCAATGGCGAGCGAGAGCTGCCCTTCCGCCACCGCGACGCGCATCGAGTGCTCTTCCTCGCGGACCGCGATCTCGGTCACCTTGGCGGGAGAAAGCGCGCGCGTCACGAAGACTTTCGGGTCGCCCGACCAGGGGACGATGTCGATCCGCTCCCCCGAAAGCTCCCGAACGACCGCCTGGACGCGCGAGCCCTTCATGCCGACGCACGCGCCCACCGGATCGATCCGATCGTCGTTCGAGAAGACCGCGATCTTCGAGCGGAGGCCCGCCTCTCTCGCGGTGGCGCGGATCTCGACGATCCCCTCGTGAAGCTCCGGGACCTCCATCCGGAAGAGCTGCTCGAGGAAGCTCGGGTGCGTCCTCGAGAGAATGACCTGGGGGCCCTTCACGTTCTTCTGCACGCCGATGATGACGGCTCGGATCGCGTCTCCCTGGCGGTACGCCTCTCCCGGGATCTGCTCCCGATACGGGAGGAGCGCCTCCGTCCTGCCGAGGTTCACGACGAGATCCCCTCGGTCGACCTGCTGAACCGTCCCGGTCACCACCTCGTTCACCCGGTTCTGATAGTCGTCGAAGACCCGCTCCCGCTCCGCTTCCCGGACGCGCTGCACGACCACTTGCTTGACCGCCTGAATCGCGTTCCGACCGAACTCCTCGATCGGGATGTCGATCCGTAGAACGTGCCCCACGTCGGTTTTGGGGTCGTGCTCCCTGGCCTCCTCGAGGGACGCCTCGAGCACCGGGTCCTCGACAACGTCCACGACGTTCTTGAGGAGGTAGATGCCGATCGTCTTCTTCTGCTCGTCGACCACGACGTCCACCTCGGCGGTCTGGCCGTGCTTCTTGCGGACCGCGGCGACAAGACCCGCGGTGAGCGTTTCGATCACGAGCTTCTTGTCGACGTTCTTCTCTCGGGCGATCCCCCCGAGCGCCTCGATGATCTCGAAGTTCATTTCTTTCTCCCGGACCCCGGCTTCCCCGCCCCCTTCTCGAAGAGAAGGCGCGCGGATCGGATCCGTTCCTTGGGAACACGGACGACCTCGTCCTCGATTCGGAGGATCACGTCCTCCCCGTCTCTTCCTCCGAGGAGCCCGACCCACTCGCGGGTTCCCTCCTCCTCGACCTCCGCGTGGAGACGGACGAGCCTTCCCCGGAAATGATCGTACTCCTCGTCCCGACGCAGGCGCCGATCGAGACCGGGGGAGGTCACCTCGATCACATAGCTCGCGGGCGCCCTCTCCCATGTCGTGAGAAAACCGGCGAGCGCGCGGTCGACCCGCACGCAGTCACGGATCGTCGTCCCCCCCTCGCCGTCGATGACGAAGCGGAGAAGCGTGCGCGGCCTCGGCACCACCTCGACGTCGAGCAGGGCAACCCCCTCCCTCTCGACCGTCTCCCGGGCATGTTCGAACAGATCGTCCGCCAGGCTTCTCGCCTCCATGCCGATCCCTCCTCCCGCGCCGGGGCAACAAAACGCCCTCGCAACGGATCCGCCCGAGGGCAACGATACGGTAGGCCGGAATGCCCGCCGCGTCAAGGGATTTCGTGGCCGCCGTACACGAGCTCCGTGAGCACCGAACCGACCGCGCCGAGGCTCTTCGCCGAGCAGATTTCGGGGAGATCCCCCGTCGTGTGCCATTCGGGGAAGCCGTGCCCCGCGAGGAGAACCGTCGGGATCCCCACCTCGATGAACGGCACGTGGTCGTCGTAGAGCTCGATCGTCCCGGATGTCCGAAATGCGTCCGGCGCGATCCGCTCGCCGATCCTCAGGATCGCCTCGAGCAGAGTGGGGCAGCATTCCATCGATCGCTTCTCCCGATAGACTCGCAAGTCATCGTGACCCACCATGTCCGCGATCACGCCGTAGCGGGGCGAGAACCCGGTGAGCGACGCGGAAGCCGCCGCGGCGCGGGATCCGAGGCAGTAGCCGTCCGGGGACCCCGCGCTCCCCTGGTCCTCGCCGTCGAGAAAGAGGAGATCGACACCGATCTCCGGCGGGTGGCGGCCGAGGATCTCGGCGAGCGCGAGGAGAACCGCGACGCCGCTCCCCCCGTCGTTCGCCCCCGGCACCGGATCGGCCCGGCGCGCGGGATCAGGATCGAGATCGGCGTGCGCGCGCGTGTCCCAGTGGGCTCCGAAGAAGATTCGCTCCTCGAGCTCGGGGCGGAAGGATGCCAAGAGGTTCGTCCCGGTGAAGCTCGATCCGGTTAGGGCGTTCTTTCCCGAAAATGATCGTTCAGCGACGCGCGCCCCGCGCGCGCGAAGCTCGGACGCGAGCCACGCGCGCATCTTCGCGTGCCCGATCGTACCCGGAACCCGCGGTCCGAAGGCGACCTGCGCGCGGACAAGCGCGAGCGCCTTCTCGCCGTCGAAGCGGGGAACGTCGCGCTCCGCCCCGGCCGGAAGCGCGAGGGCCAGCGCCGCGACGCCCGCGGCAACCCACCTCGCGGACCGCGCCGCGATGCGACGGAAGGGAGGCCTCGCAGCCCGAGATCCCCGCCCGCAGTAGAAAACGCGCGCGGAGCCCAGGCTAGAACTTGAAGAGAGCGGAGATGCTCGCCCCGACCGTCCGCGTGCTCCGGTTCTCATTCTTGAGGTTCCTTCGCTCCCCGAACTGAAGCTCGAGGCTCCCGGAGAGATTCTGCAGCCACGTCCAGGTCACCCGCGGGCGAAGGGTGAAGTTCCGCGTGTGCGCGTCGAGACGATACGGCCTCGTCTGCTCTTCCTTCGCCGTGTCGTATCGAAAGTCGAGCGAGAAGTCCGTCGTAGCGGTGTACGATCCGCCCTTCGTCCCTTTTCCGAGGATGGGGATGTTGACCGTCTTCCGCGACGAGATCTTGTACGAGACGGCCGCGTTCAGTCCTTGGGTCGTGGAGACCTTTTCCGAGAACCCCCCGCGGAACGTGCGCGAGATCTCGGTGGAGCGGTCGGTCGAGAGCGTGCTTCGGAGACCATTCTTCCAGTCGAGATCGATGCCCGCGAGCGGATCCCAGCGCGAGGACTCCCTTTCGGTCTCGATCGAGGAGAGCGTCTTCCCCGACTGTTCGGTTCTCCGCGTGTAGGCGGCATCGAGCGACGCCGAACGGAGATAGTCCTCGAGCCTCCACAGGCTCTCGAGCCCGTCCCAGCTGTACGTCAGGTCGGGCCACGTCGTGCTCCTCGATTCCCTCGCGTTCCGCGATTGGTCGGTTCTCTGCTTCGACGTGTTGAAGGAGAAGCGGAGGCTCATCGACGCGGGGAGCCGCACGGAGGACGAGGCGCGCGTCGTGAGCGTGCGCCCGGTGTTCGCGGTCAGCGTCTGCCCCGGAAGGCTCTGCTGGAGGAGCGAGTCCACCTGGTCCGTCAGCCCGAATTGATAGCGGAGATCCGGGCGACCGGCGAGCCGGTCGTAGCGGGAATCACGCCCATAGCTCACGGATGCCGTGACGTCGCCGATCCTCGTTCCCGCGTTCCGAATTCCGGAGAGGACCGACGAGGGGCCGAAGCCGGTCTTCACGCTGTCCGGGCTCTCCTCGTCTTTCCTCCCCGGGATCGCCTCGAACAGCTTCGCGACGCCCACCGCGAAATCGACCGAGCTCGTGTTCGTGTTCTGCACGTTGTGAAGCGTGCGCACCCCGAGAGTGTCCCCCGTGACCGTATCCAGCTCGACCTGCCGCTGCGCGATCGGCATGTCCTCCGAGTACCGCGTGTTGTACTGCAAACGCGGCTTGAACCAGGCGAGAAGCGAGCTGAACGCGGGGCTGTACGCCAGCTTCGTCTCATGCGTCCTCCGCACCTCGATCCCGCGGTTCACCGAGCCGAGGAACGAGAGCGGCTTGCCGTAAAGGTGGTCCCTCGCGGTCGCGAAGCTGAAGTCCGACGTAAACGTCTCGCTGCTCACCGGGTTCATCGAGAACGAGAAGTCCGACGTGGACTTCCTCGCCTCGACCGACCGCTTCGAATCGGAGCGGACGTCGATCGTCGTGTTCGTCGATCGCTCCCTCTGCGCGGAGACGCTTCCCCTCGTCGGGAGTAGGTTGACCCCCCAACTGCGGAAAACCTTGAGATCCGAACGGAAGCGCGGCGCGTACGAGTAGTTCCAATCCATGCCGTACGAACGCGTGGAATCGATCTTCGTCGGGTTGAACGAGCTTCCCCGCCGCCCGTTCAACCGAAGACCCATCGAATCGAAGCTGTAGTAGAGCCAGGGGGTCTCGGCCTTCTTCGATCGCTGGATCGCGAGGGACGCGCCTTCCGACAGCCGCTCCGACTTCTCCGCCGACGGATCGGCGAGAACGATGTCCGAGGCGGTCTGCAGCTCCGGCAGGCTCTGGCTTTTCGACCAATTCACGGTGAGCGGAAGGGGAACGTTCGCCGCCTCGAAGAACTTGCCGAGCTTGATCGTCCCGGCGACGTTCGCCTCCGTTTCGTCGCTCCCCCGGCGAGGGTTTTCCTCCCCCTCGTCCCCATAGGCCCCTCCCCCCCCTCCTCCGATACTTCGGAACTCCTTGTCGACCTTTCGGAAGTCGGCGCTCACCGACGCGAAGTCGGCGACCTGCAACTCGACGCCCACCCGCGCCGCGAAGCCCGCGTCCCCCTTCACGTCGAGCAGACGGAGATCATCGACCCAAATCACGCCCGAGAGGTCGCGATCGCGGGAGGGATTGGTCACGCCGAAGGTGAGGCGCCGGACCTTGGTCATGCTCGGGTTGCCGACCGCGGAGTAGACGTACGTCTTGGGGCCGCGGGAGGTGGAGACCGTGAGGGTGTCGCGCCTCGCCTCCACGCCCCGCCCGTAAAGGGAATCCGTTTCCGGTTCGAGAAGCTTGATGCGCGTCAGAGACGCGAGGTCGAGCAAAACCCGCTGCCAGGCAGTGCCCGAGGCGCTGTCCAGAACCGTCGCGAACTCGTAGAAGTTCAATGAGTCGCCGCCGAAGCGGAAGAAGAAGTGCGGGTACGGCTCGAAATCCCCCTTCGGATCGGCGCGCTTCACCCAGAACTCCATGCTCTCGTAGCGAGTGTAGTCTTCGTCGTCGAAGAGGGCTCGGAAGACCGAGCCCATGTGCCCCGGGTGAAGGTTCTCGTAGTTCAGGACGAGCGACTGCTCCTTCTCCGGAACCTGGCGCTCCACGAGGATCTCGACCGGAGGCGGATCGTACGGCTCGCCGTCCTTGTTGTTGATCACGCCCGCGGCGAAGATCTCGAAGGGATCCGCGGCCGACGAATCGATGAGCGCGCCGCTCGAATCTTGGAGACCCGCCTCGAGCCAGCGGTTCCCCGCCACCTCCATCGAGTAGATCTGGAAGCGCGCCGCGGTGGTGTCCACGTTCTCGAACCAGAAACGGACCGACTTGATCCCCTTGTCGAACGTGGGCATCACGCCCCCGATCCCGACCACTTCCGCCTTCGCCAGCGGAACGCGGAAGAGGCGCCAGTTCTTGCTTCCCTCCTGAGACCCCCGCGCGGCGAGGAACTCGTCGCTCGAGAGATCGATCGTGAAGCGAAAGTACGCCTTCTCCTCGTCGACATACCCGTTCCCGTTCAGGTCTTCCGTGTCGAGGAAGCCGTTGTCCTCCGTTCCGTTGATCCGCGAGTAGTCATCCGGCCGGTTCTCGTCGTAATCCCAGTCGTCTCCGTTCGGATCCGACCCGGTCCCCGGTTCCAGCGCGTTGAAGAGCCCGTCGAGGCCGGTGTCTTCGTCTGTCGGGCCGTTCCGTCCGGTGTCGTCGAGCACGCCGTCGCCGCTCTCGTCTTCCGTGTCGAGGGCCCGGTTCGGCGCGGCCGTGCTCCACATCGCGTCCTCCCCGAGAAGACCCATGTCCACTCGGAGCTTTCCTCGATTGAGGCCGAAATCGTTGATCCACACCTCGAAGAACTTCCGCTCCTTCAGGTCGAGGCCCGTCTTCGACACGAGCCGCATGATCCCGCCCCACGCGCCGTTCGCGGTCCCGTCGGCGACCGTGCCGTCCCGCAGAGCCACCTCGAGAACCGGGACGTACTTGATCTTCTCCTCGGAGGAGAGGCTCGGGTTCAGGTCCCCGCGCGTCGTCGCGTTCTTCGGGTTGTACCACCAGACGTTCCGGTACCTCTTCTCCCAGTCCAGCTCGTCGGCGTCGGTCGAGAGCTTCGGGATCGACATCGGGTTCCACTGGCGGCGCGTGATGCCGAACGACGAGGTCTCCGCGGTCCCCTCCATGTCGTCGATGTAGACGGCGTTCTTCGTGTTCGGGTTCGGGAATGTCCCGGCGGTCTCGAAATCGATTCGGAACCTCGACTCTTCGAGCGGCGTGATTCCCGGAATCCGATCGACAAGCTCGGTGAGGATCGTCGGCTGGCGCTCCGTCGCGAGCGAAAGCCCGCCGACCACGATCCGCGAGGGCTCCTGCCCGAGGCGAGGCCTCCGGTACGGAGTCCGCTTCCCCTTGTAGAGCCAGATCGAGGAGATCTTCGTCTTGTCGCTGAGGTTGTAGGTCCCCGCCGCGCCGGCCAGGCTCTTCTGAGCCTGCGAGAGGAACGGGGCGTATTCGAAATCGACGGTGATCTTCGCGTCGGGGGGGAGATCGGTGAGGAACTCGATTTGGCCGATCTCGTAGATGATCCGGTAGTCGGAACCGCGGGTCAGCGTGCGCCCGTCCACCTTCACCACCTCGCTCCCCTCGAGGATGTTCGATCGGTTGAGCGAGAACGTTCCCTGCGACGTGCGGTACTTCACCTCGATCTCGTACTTCGAGTCGCTCGGCTTCGGATCGTGGTTGTCGTAGAGGACGGGGTTCTTCTCGATGATGAGCGAGTCGGCCGGCTGCCCCGGGTATTGATGATTGTACGCCGGATCGAACGGGCGGAGATCCGGGAAGAAGAGAAGCCCGTTGTCGTAGTCGACGAGCACGCGGGGGAAGTACGGGAGCGAGCTCCCCGGCGGAATCCCCGCCTTCTCCGCGATCTTGTTCCCCGCGCCGAAGTACTGCCCGTCCACCCGATCGTCCGGAGCAGGGTTCGAGCTCTGGTCCACGACATCGAGCCCGAGTATCTCGAGGAAGGTCTTCCCCCCCTGCTGATCGAAGCGCACCTCCGCGCCGGCCGCCTTCCGGTAGATGCGCATCTCGAACCCTTCCTCGACGATGCTTCGCGCCCGGAGGTCGTACACGTTCCGGAGCTGGTAGTACCACGTCGCGCCGAACTTCTCGTTGGTCGGCCGGTAGAACTCGGCGGGCGGACGGATCAGCTTCAAGGTGGCGACGACGCTCGAATCGACCGACGCCTCGGGCGGCACGTTTCCGGTCTCCGCGGTGCCTCGTTGATACCACACGCCGAGCGTGTAGTTCTCCGGCAAGCTCCGGTTCAGCGTGAGGACGCCGATCTCCCGATTGATGTAGTAATCGACCGACTCCTCCAACTCGTCGAACCATCCGGGCTGCTCTTGCGTGGCGGTCGCCGGATCGTTGACGTCGACGAACGCCCGCGCCTGCACCTGCGCGCCGGTGTTGTTCGTGGCGTTGTCGTCGTCCACGAAGACGCGAAGGTCGTCGATCGGCTGGAACTGATCGATCACGAAGAACCGTCCCTTGAGGTAGTCCAGATCGTTGATGACGAGCGAGTCCTCCCTCCCTCCCCCCGTATAGGTCTCCCGGTCGGTGCGCCCCTGCTGTTGCGAGAGGATCGTCGTGAAGTCGAGCTTCCCCGCCTTGCCGACCACCTTCACGCCGAAGAGGCCCTGCTGCTGCGCGCTGAACGAGACGAACTGGTTCCCCGGAAGAGCGAGATTCGTGTTCCCCACCTCGATCTTCTGGATCACCTCGTCCTCGAAGCCCTCATACCGAAGCTTGATCCGGTTCTCGAGAGGCACTTGCGACTCGGAGTTGTGTTGGACCTCGACCTTCACCTTCTCGCCGATCGTTCCGGTGAGGTTGATCTGGAGCTGCTGCCTCATGTCGAGCTCGGGGAACTTCCTCTGGCCGCCGCTCTCGTTGTCCCGGTCCATGATGAAGTACTGCGTCTCTCCCGAGAACGTGATCGACTCGCTCCCCGAGACCTGGATGTTCGCCCCCTGGCCGATGATCCGAGACAGGGTCTTCGGGAAGCGGACCGGAAGGTCGATGTTGAACATCCCCGAATCCACGCCCCTTGCCGTGCGCGCCCCCACCGAGCGGTTGTTCTTGATCCAATCCCGGCGTGTTCGGTAGTCGCGAAGAGCCTCTCGGTACTCGTCCATCGAGGCGACCCACGGGTAGACGAGCGGAATCCCGCGGAGCGCGTGCTCGGCGACGACTCGGTTTCGCTCCCAATCGACGCGGAGGGTCGTCTCGATCCCCTCCTCGGGGAACTTGAGGAACGGCCGGTGGGGTTCCGGATAGGGGGCGAGGAGCGCGCCGCCGAGGAAGGCGGGATGGTTCCGGTGAATCGGCTCACGGATCAACGAGAAAGGCGCGCCGCCCGTCACGTCGGCTCTCCCGCCCGCGCCGAGCGCCGGTTCCGCGCAGACGCCGGCGAGAAGGAGTGCGGCGGCGATCCGGCGGGGCGCTCGACGGCTCGGTCCGAAACGCATCACGGCTTCCTTGCGCCCAAAAAACATCCTCTTCCCGGCGAGAAGGAAGAGGCGAGATGCCGGGGCTTTTCCGACCGGGATGCCCCTCTCTGGTTCATCATGGGGGAGCCCCATGGGGTTTTGTGTGGAAAGGGGCAAGGGGCGTGCCACATTCGGCCCGTCCCCGTCCTCGATCTCCGGGCGCGACCGGCCGTCGTGCTCCAGCAACCGATTGAGGAACAATTGGTTACGCGCATTGCCCGGCGCAGCTCTCACGGGCAGCGGCCGCCCCGTCTCCACCGGCGTACCCATACGGCGACGCCGTGTCCCTCGCGGGGGACGCGCCGGGAAAGAGGTTGTCGCAGCCCTATCCTTTCGATAAGGTGATCCGGCGGAGGAAATCATGAGCCCGATTCTCAGCTTCTACATCCTCCGCCGGCACGTGGCCCCCTTCTTCTTCGCGATCCTCGTGATCACCTTTCTTTTCGTGATGGACCTCCTCATCGACTACATCGATCTCTTTCTCGGAAAGGGCGTCCCCTTGCCGGTCGTCCTCGAGGTCTTCTTCCTCAGCCTCGGTTGGATGATCGCCCTTACGGTCCCGATGAGCACGCTCGTTGCGACCGTCACCGCCTTCGGCCAACTCTCCGGCGACAACGAGATCACCGCGATGAAGGCGGCCGGCATCGGTCTCTATCAGATCCTCGCGCCTCCGCTCCTCGTCTCCATCCTCCTCTCCTACGGTCTCGTCGAGTTCAACAACCGCGTCCTGCCGGACAGCAACCATCGTCTCGCCGGCCTCCTCGTCGACATCCACCGAAAGCGGCCCGCCCTCGCGATCAAGGAGGGCATGTTCAACGACGTACAGGGTTACACCCTCCGCGTCGAGAAACTCAACCCCCGCACGTCCGAAATCTCCGGCGTCACGATCCAGCGCGCCGAGAAGGGCGAGGAGGCCGAGACGATCGTGGCGGAGCGAGGACACCTTCGCTTCTCGAGCGACGGGAACACGCTGACGCTCGACCTCCGCGACGGGGAGATCCACGCCGTCGAGGGGGAGAACCCCTCCAATTACCACAGAATCGCGTTCCATACGCACACGATCCGCATCACCGACATCGGTTCGGCCCTCATCCGGTCCGAGAAGAAGACGCGCGGCGACCGTGAGCTCTCCGCGGGCGACATGCTCGAGCGGGTGCGCGCGTACCGGAAGGAGATCGACGACGCGCGCGGAGAGACTCGCGAAGCCGCGCGCGAGCATCTCGCCGTGCGCTTCTCCGGGCTCCTTGCGGACGATACCCTCGCCGCGGCGGGCGCCTCGATCCCGCCGTTTCTCGCCCGCAAGAACGTCGGAAGAGAGATCAGCGGCTTCGGCAACCGCCTCGTCTCCCTGGCGAGCACCACCGAGGATCGGAACAAGCAGATCGATCGATACATGGTCGAGGTGCACAAGAAATACGCTCTTCCCGCGGCGTGCATCGTCTTCATTCTCGTGGGCGCTCCTCTCGGCGTGAAGGCGCAGCGGGGCGGGCTCGGGGTCGGCGTCGGCTTCAGCATCGCCTTCTTCGTCGTCTACTATCTCTTCCTCATCGGAGGAGAGAAGCTCGCCGACCGAGGCTACCTTCCCCCCGCCGTCGCGATGTGGGCCGCGAATGCTCTCATCGGCGGCCTCGGTCTTCTCCTTGTTCGGCGCACGGCCCGCGAGGCGAGCCCCTTCCGCTTTCCTGGATTCGGACGACCCGAGAGGAAACGAAGATGACGCGTCTTCTCGACCGCTATGTCGGCGGACGCTACCTCGTCTCCCTCGCGTTCGCGCTTCTCGCGTTTCTGGCGATCTTCGTTGTCCTCGATCTCTTCGAGAAGCTCGACGACTTCCTTGACCAGGGAGTGCCCCTTCCGGTCGTCGGCCGCTACTATCTCTTCCGTCTTCCAGAGATCCTTCTTCTCATGCTCCCGGTCGGCATGCTCCTCGCGTGTCTCGTCTCCCTCGGATCGCACGCGCGAACCAACGAGTTCCTCGCCATGCTCGCCGCGGGCGTCAGCATGCGGCGGACGCTCCTTCCGGTTCTTGTTCTCGGCTTCACTGTCAGCCTGGTCGCGCTCGCGGCCGGGGAGATCCTCGCCCCACCCGCGGCGGAGCGGGTTCACGCGCTCCAGGACGAGGTGATCAAGCCGGGGAGAAGCCGAAGCGCGCGCGTCCGGACGAACCTCTCGTTTCTCGGCGACAACGGAAGGCTCTTTCGCATCGGGCGGCTCGACGTTGAGAAGGGAAGGATGGAGAACGTCGTCGTTCAGCTTCTCCGCGAAAACGCCCTCGTCGAGAGGATCGACGCCGAGAGGGCCGATTGGGAGAACGGAACCTGGGTGTTCCGGAACGGCTACTTCCGCCGCTTCGCGGAAGAGGTTCTTGCCGAGGCGTTCTCTTTCGCGGAGAGGGCGGAACCCGGAATCCGGGAAACCCCCGCCGACTTCGCCAAGATCCAGAAGAACCCGAGACAGATGAGCTATCGAGAGCTGAAACTCTTGATCGAGAAAGTCAAGGCGAACGGCGGCGAGGTGATCAAGGAGGAGGTGGACCTCCACATGAAGGTCTCCTTCCCGTTCACGAACTTCCTCATCGTTCTCCTCGGAAGCCCGCTTGCCGCCCTGCTTCGGCGCGGGGGAAACGCGGTCGGCTTCACGCTCGCGCTCCTCATCTGCTTCGTCTACTACCTCGCCATCCGGGTCGGCCAATCGCTCGGATACAACGCGGTCTTTCCGCCCCTCGTCGGTGCGTGGATCCCGAACCTCCTCTTCCTCGCGATCGGCGCCGTCCTCTTCCGCAGGCTCGCCCGCCGCTGAAACCTACGTCCCCGAGGAGTAGTCTGTCCGGTAGCGGACCTGCTCCTCCGTGAGGCGGTCGACGCGGATCCCCATCGTCTCGAGCTTGAGCGTGGCGATCTCCTCGTCCTGCTCCTTCGGCACGTCGTAGACCTTCTTCTCGAGGGTGCCCCTCTTCTCCACGAGGTGCTTCATCGCGAGGAACTGGTTGGCGAAGCTCATGTCCATCACCTCGGAGGGATGTCCTTCCGCCGCGGCGAGGTTCACGAGCCGCCCCTTCGCCAGAAGGTAGATCCGACGGCCGTCCTTCAGCGTGAACTCCTCGTTGGCCCGGCGGATCTCCCTCTTGGAGCGGGCGCGAGCCTCGAGATCGGTGATTCGGATCTCGCAGTCGTAGTGCCCGGTGTTGCAGATCACCGCGCCGTCCTTCATCGAGTCGAAGTGCGGCCCGACGAGAACGTCCTTCATCCCGGTCGCCGTGATGAAGAGATCCCCGACGCGCGCCGCTTCCTCCATCGGCAGGACGCGGCATCCCTCGAGCGTCGCCTGGAGGGCTCGGATCGGGTTCACCTCGGTGACGATGACGTTCGCCCCGAGGCCTTTCGCCCGCATCGCGCATCCTCTCCCGCAACGTCCGAATCCGGCGACCACGACGTTCTTCCCCGCCACGAGGACCGAGGTCGCCCGGAGGATTCCGTCCATCGTGGATTGGCCGGTTCCGTACACGTTGTCGAAATCCCACTTGGTCTCCGCGTTGTTCACCGCAATGACCGGGTAGCCGAGCGCGCCGTCTTCCGCCATCGCGCGGAGCCGCTGCACGCCGGTCGTCGTCTCCTCGGTTCCTCCCCACACGTTGCCCAAACGCTCCATTCGGCGGTTGTGAATGGTGAAGATGAGGTCGGCGCCGTCGTCCAGCGTGAGGACCGGATCGATGTCGAGCGTGCGGTCGATGCACCAGTAGAACTCTTCCACGCTCATGCCGTGCCACGCGTAGATGCGCGTTCCCTCCGCCGCGAGCGCGGCCGCCACGTCGTCCTGCGTCGAGAGCGGGTTGCACCCGGACCATGCGACCTCGGCCCCCGCCGCGACAAGCGTCCGAACGAGGACCGCCGTCTCCTTCGTCACGTGAAGACACCCCGCGATGCGGGCCCCCTTCAGCGGCTTCTCCTTTTCGTAGCGGCGCCTGAGATGCATGAGAACCGGCATCCGCGACTCGGCCCACTCGATCTTCTTCATCCCATCGCCCGCGAGCGAAAGATCTTTCACCTTGAACTTTCCATCGGTTTCCGTTCGCATTCCGCGTCTCCTCTCGGACGGCATCTCTGAAGCGCCTCTTCGGATCCACGATTCGGGTGGAAGCGCTCCCGGGGAGTGTACCACGCGCCGGCGGTTCGGGCGAAACGGCGCAAACCGGCGGCGGGCACGCGCTCGGAAGCTGCTATCGAGAATCGACCTCGGAGGAGTCGCCGACGTTCAGGCGCTGGAACTTTCCCCGAACGACCGCGTAGAGACCGACGAGCGACCGATCCAGGAGGCAGTTCTCGATCACCGCGTGCTCGTTCACAATCGAGTCCCGCACGATCGAGTCGGTGATCGCGGCTTCCTCTCCGACGGTGACGTAGGGGCCGATCACGGATCGGACGACGCTCGCGGACGATGCGAGGTACACCGGCGGGATGATGATCGAGCCCTCGACCTCGACGCGCGCGGCTTCTTCCTCGAGAAGAAACCGATTGGTCTGGAGGAGCGAGTCGGGTTCGCCGCAATCGAACCAGCCGTTCACGGTCACGGCGCGGATCGGCTCGCCCTTCTCGATCATCCTCTCGATCGCCTCCGTCAAGTAGATTTCCCCGCGCGGCTCGCGTTCCCCCTCGACGATCTCGGCGAGCGCTTCGAAGAGCCTTCCGGATCGGACGAAGTAGTAGATCCCGACGATCGCGAGGTTCGAGACAGGAGATTCGGGCTTCTCGACGAGCCGCGCGATCCTCTGATCTCTCAGTTGGACGACGCCGAAACGGGAAGGGTCCTCGACCGCGCGCACGCCGATCGCGTTCATCGGGCCGCCGATCACCGACTCGAAGTCCGCCTTGAAGATCGTGTCGCCGAGCACGATGAGGACCGGTTCGTCCGGATCGACGTAGTTCCGCGCGAGGTAGATCGCGTGCCCGATCCCCTTCCTCTCCTTCTGCTCCACGAAGTCGAACGGGATGCGATACCGCGAGGTAACATACGACCGGATCGGATCCCCGAGCCTTCCCACCACCAGAATCGCGTGATCGACCCCCGCCTCGAGGAGCTCGTCCAGAATGTGCCCGAGGATCGGCTTGCCGGCCACGTTGAGGAGAGCCTGCGGCATCGTGTGCGTCTGCGGCTTGAGGCGGCGACCCGCCCCCGCCAACGGGATGATCGCTTTCACAGCCGCTCCCTCCCGTCTCGCCCGTCGGCGCGTTTCCCTCCGCGCTCCGCCGCGAGTTCCAGCTTCAAGCGGTCGATCGAGAGAACCGGTGTGGGATCGACTCCGTGAAGAAGAGCGAGGAAGTAGCTCACGAAATCACCGAAGTAGATTCCGGAGAGGATGCGCGCGAGCGGCCGGTCTCCGCGAGGGACGTGGCAAAGAACGATCCGCGCGCTTTCCTTCATCATGCGGAGCGCCCCCTCCATTCCCCGCCGGACGCTCGGCGGATCCGCCTCGCTCGTGAGAAGGACGAGCCCGATCGGCGGGATCCCGTCCGCCCTTTCCCACCCGACGATCTCGTTGTGGTTCGCCTCCGGAAACGCCGCGCGATGCGCGAGCGTCTTCGCGTTCTCGGCGAGTTGGCCGCACCAGCGCGCCGCGACCGGGGCCATCTCCCCCTCCGCGTAGTACACGTACGGAACAAGCCCGAAGAGAGAGCGCGCGGCCTCGGCGGGAGCGCTCTCGCAAGGCGCGCCGCCGAGCTTCCATTCGTCGCGCTGTGCGCCGAGGAGCCTGGCAGCGTCCCGGAGCGCGCGCCCATCCTCCGACCCGACCCCCGCCCTCTCGAGAAGGAGGAGGACCGAAGCGGCGAGGTAGCCGATCGCCGCGCGCGGCGGGAAACCGGACGGGATCGAAACGCGCGGCAGGCCCCGCGCCTCTGCGCGCGCGAGAAGTTCCCCCCCCGACGCGACGACCGCGAGCCGCGCTCCCCGCTCGAGCGCGCGCGCCGCCGCCGCCGCCGTCTCTTCGGTCTCTCCGGAGTAGCTCGCCGCCAGGGCGAGCGTGTCGGGACCGCACCATGCGGGGACCTCGGGGCCTCGCACGACGCACACGGGGATTCCGGCCGTCGGCCGAAGGAGCGCCGCCGCGATCTCGCCGCCGATCGCCGAACCCCCCATCCCGAGGAGGAGAACATTGCGGAGGTCCGACCCCTCCGGCTCCGCGCCTTCCACGCGGAACCGCGCGACCGCGTCCTCGATCTGTTCCGGAAGACCGCGGATCCGATCGAACATGTCCGCGCGGTCGTGGCGCTCTCGGAGAGCCCGCCAATCCTTCATCCCTTCTCCCTTTCGCCTCGAACCTCCAGGTCGTGAAGGAACTGTTCCACCGCCTCCCGCACGCGCCCGGCCGATGGCATCCGGAGCGCTTCCTCCGCGAGCGCGCGCGCCTCGCCGGTTTCCATCAGAGAGAAGATCCGCTTCAGCTCCAGGATGAGATACGGGTGGACCGAGAGCTCGCGCGCCCCGAGACCGATGAGGAGAATCGCGCAGAGCGGCTCTCCCGCCATCTCCCCGCAGATCGACACGGGGATCTCCGCGTCGCGCGCCGCATCGAGCACAAGCTTGACCATAGCGCTCACCGCCGGATGGAACGGATCGAACAAATGGGCCACCTTCACGTTGTCTCGATCGACCGCAAGGCTGTACTGGATCAGGTCGTTGGTTCCGATGCTGAAGAAGTCCACCTCGCGCGCGATGTGCGGGGCGAGGAAGACCGCCCCTGGAGTCTCGATCATCGCGCCGACGCGGATCTTCTCAGGAAGCCGCACACCCTCGAGGCGCACCTCCTCGCGCGCATCGGCGATCAGACGCTTCGCCTCGAGCACCTCGTCGAGCGTCGAGATCATCGGAAGGAGAATCGAGAGGTTCCCCACGGTCGAGGCGCGCAGAAGGGAGCGCACCTGCACCCGGAAGAGATCGCGAAGCTCGAGCGAGATGCGGATCCCGCGCCAGCCGAGCATCGGGTTCGGCTCCATCGGCGCGGAAAGAGGATCGAGGACCTTGTCCCCTCCCACGTCGAGCGTTCGGAAGACGACCGGATCCGGGGAGACGCGCCGTAGGATCTTGCGATAGACGGTGGTCTGCGCCTCCTCGCGCGCGATCTCGACGTCGCGAAAGTAAAGGAACTCGGTTCGGAAGAGCCCGATCCCGCGCGCGCGGTTCTCGATCGCGAGCGGGACCTCCTCCGGGACGTCCACGTTGGCGAAGAGGCGGATCTCCACCCCGTCCCGAGTGACCGAAGGGAGATCGCGGAGGCGAAGGCGCTCGCGCGAGACTTCCATGTAGCGGCGCTGGCGGCTTCTCGCGCCGCGAAGGAGATCGGCTTCGGGACGGAGAACGACGATCCCTTCGCTCCCGTCCACGATGATCCGATCCCGGTGCTCCGCTTCCTCGAGTATCTCCTCGACCCCGACGACCGCGGGAATCTGCAGGGATCGGGCCATGATCGCGGTATGCGAGGTGCGTCCCCCCTGCCGCGTCGCGAACCCTTTCACCTTGCTGCGCGGAAGCTGCACGGTTTCCGACGGGGTGAGATCGTCGGCGACGAGGATCACGTTCTTGTCGATGTGAGCGAACGAGCGGCGCCGGCCTCCGTGGAGATGATGGAGAAGACGCCGCCGGACGTCCTTCACGTCCTCGGCGCGGTCGCGGAGGTATTCGTTCTCCGTGCGGGTCAGGGTCTCGATCGCGCGCGCGAACGCATGGTGCGCCGCCGCCGCCGCGCTTCGCCTCTCCTCCCGGATCTCGGCGAGGGCGGCGTCGAGAACGGCCTCGTCCTCGAGGAGCAGAATCTGAGCGTCGAAGACGCGGACGAGATCCTCGCCGACGATCGAGCGATAGCGGGTCCGTATCTTGAGGACTTCATCGCGCGTCTCCGCGATCGCTTCGAGAAGCCGTTTCTCCTCCCTCTCGATCTCCTCGGGGGCGATCCGAACCTCCTCGATGTCAAGGTCGCGCGCGTCGAGGACGAAGACCTCTCCAACGGCAATCCCCGGCGAGACCGGAAGCCCGCGCATCTGCACCTGGCCCTTCCGCGCCTTCCGTCTTCCCGCCGAGCTTCGTCCTTTCACGTCTCTCCGAGCTCCTCCCCGAACCCCGCCTCGAAGAGCGCCGCGATCGCAGCCGCCGCGTCTCGCTCATCGGGACCGTCCGCGGCGATCGTGATCTCCGTTCCGAGTCCCGCCTCGAGGGCGAGAATCCCGAGGATGCTCTTCGCGTTCACGCGGCACTCGCCGTTCTTTAGCCCGATCTTCGAGAGAAACCGATTCGCCGTCTGGGCGATCCGCTCCGCCGGCCGCACGTGGATCCCGAGCTTGTTCCGGACGAGCACCGTCTGCTCGGTCATCGCGCGCATCCTCTCGGCGAACCGCACCGGGCCTACGGCCGGCCCTCTTCCGGCCGCTTCATCGCGTGGATCAGGCTGTCGTTCAGGAGCTCCGCCGGACGGATCCCGTGCACGCGCAGCAGGTGGTTCATCGCGACGACCTCCACCAGCACCGTGATGTTCTTCCCCGGGATGATGGGAATGGTCACGACCGGGATCTTCACCCCGAGAATGGTCGTCATCTTCTCCTCGAGGCCCAGACGGTCGTAGTCGACGTCTCCCGCCCACTCCTTCAGCCGGACCTCCACGGAGATCTCCTTCCGCCGCGCGACCGCGCGGATCCCGAACATCCGGCCGACATCGATGATCCCGATCCCGCGGATCTCCATGTGGTCCCGGAGGCGCTCGCTCGCCTCGCCGACGAGCTCGCTTCTTCGCCGCGTCACGATCACGAGATCGTCCGCGACCAGCCGGTGCCCCCGCTCGACGAGATCGAGCGCGCACTCGCTCTTCCCGATCCCGCTCTCCCCAGTGAGGAGGAGACCCACGCCGTAGACATCGACGAGACTCCCGTGGATGTGCGTGAGCGGCGCGAACAGGTGCTCGAGGTACTCCGTCAGTTGATGAATAAAGGGAGTGGTGGAAAACGGGGTCCGGAGAATCGGAACGCCCGCCCGCGTCCCTCGCTCGACGAGATACGAGGGGAACACGAGACCCTTCGCCACGATGACGCACGGAAGATCGTGATCGAACAGACGATCAATCGCCCGAATTCGCTCTCTCTCCTCGAACGTCTCGAGAAGGAGCATCTCCGTCTCACCCAGGATCTGGATCCGATCGGCGAGGAAGTTCGCCGTGAAGCCGGCGAGGGCGAGTCCGGGCCGGTTGACATCGCTCACCGTGATCGGGCGCGCCGCCGCGAGGCTCTCGGTAAGCGCCTCGAGCTGGAACTCGTCCTTCTTCTCGTCGAAGAAGCGTTGAACGGATATGCCCCGCATCCGCCGCTAGACCTCGATCACGCCGTAGTCGCCGTCCTTCCGCCTAAGAACGACCGTCAGCCGCTCGGACACCGGATTCGTGAAGAGGACGTAATCCTCCTCGGCCTCCCGGAGACGGCGGATCGCCTCCTCGACCGTGAGGGAAGGGGCGGTCTCCTCATCCGAGCGGAGAACGCGCAGGCTCTGGTCCTCCTCGGATCGTTCCGAGCTCACGACCTGAACGCGAGGGGCCGGCCCGCGATGGCCCTTCTGCTTCCGACTGAGCACCTTCCCCTTGCGCCGCTGGACTTGCGTCTCCAGCTTCTCTGCCGCTTGATCGACGGACGCGTACATGTCGTCCGATTCCGAAGCGCCGGTCAGGCGGAACCCGTTCCCGTGAACGGTCACCTCGGCCTTGTGCCGGTGCTTCTCGACGGCGAGCACGACATGGGCTTCCTGCAGCGGGAGCCCGTACTTGGAGAGACGCTCGAGCTTCTCCTCGGCGTGCTTCCGAAGCCCTTCCGTCAGATCGAAGTGGCGGGCCGTGATCGAGACCTGCATCACTGCTCTCCTTTCCCTCTCACGATCCCCCGATCAGAATTCTTTTCGGTAGCGGGCGGCCAGAATCCCCATCTGCTCTCGGTACTTCGCGACCGTTCGGCGCGCGATGAGAAGACCCTCCTTCTTGAGGATCTCGACGATCTTCTGATCGCTGAGCGGCCTCTTCCGGTCCTCGGTCTCGACGAGCTCGCGCACGCGGTCCTTCACGCGCTTCGCGGACGCGTCCTCGCCCGACTCCGACCGGATGCTCGAGGAGAAGAAGAACTTGAGCTCGTACACTCCCCGAGGCGTTTGGACATACTTGCTCGAGGTGACGCGGCTCACCGTCGATTCGTGCACGCTGATCTGCTCCGCGACCTGCTGGAGCGTGAGAGGCTTCAGGAAGCGGATGCCGCGGTCGAAGAACTCGCGCTGGTGCTCGACGATCGCCTTCATCACCTTGATCATCGTGCGGCGGCGACGCTCGATCGTGTTGATCAGTTGGTTGGCCGCGGTCAGCTTCTCTCGAATGAACTCGCGCGCCTCTCCCTCCGCCGCGTCTCCCTGCGAGACGAGCATGTTTTCGTACGCCTTCGAGATGCGGAGGCGCGGCACGTGGACGTCGTTCAGGTAGACCACGTATTCGTCATCCACCCGATCGACGACTAGGTCCGGCACGATGTAGCGCGGCTCCTCGTCCGAGTAGAGGATCCCCGGACGCGGGTTCAGCTTCCCGATCTCGGCGGACGCGTTCTGGATCTCGCGCGGCGTAGTCTTCAGCCTCTTGGCGAGATCGAGGTACTTGTTCTGCACGAACGCATCGAAGTGCTCGTCGACGATCCGGTACGCGTTCGTCCCTTCCTTCCCGTTCTGCCGGAGCTGGAGAAGCAGGCACTCGCGGAGGTCGCGCGCTCCCACGCCCGAGGGATCCAGCGTCTGAAGGAGACGGACGGCTTCCTCCACGCGCTCCCGCGGGGCGCCCACGCTCTCCGCCACCTGCTCCGCGGTCATCGTGAGGTAGCCCCGCTCGTCGAGACTCCCGACGAGGAACTCCCCGATGCGGAGAAGATCGTCGTCGCCGGTCGCGATCCGAAGCTGCGACAAGAGATGCTCGGAGAGGCGAACGGTCGTCGAGGGGACCCGCTCGTAGTAATCCTCGCTCGACTCCCCCTCGTTCCGCCGAAAGTAGCTGTACTCCTGCGGATTGTGGAAGTACTCGTCCCAGTCGATCTCGGCGCGCCCGTCCCCGTCCGGCGCCGTCCCCGCCTCGGGCTCCGGAGCCTTCCCCTCCTCGTCGCGCGCGTCCGCCTCCCGCTCGAGCGACTCCTCCTCCTCCTCGACGAGATCTTCGATCTCCTCGAGCAGCGGGTTCTGGAGAAGCTCCTGCTTGAGAACGAGCTGGAGCTCGAGCGTGGGCATCTGCAGAAGCCGCAGCGCCTGCTGGAGCTGGGGGGTCATCACGAGCTTCTGCGTCTGCAGCATTCGAAGCTGGAGACCCGCTTTCATCTCCATGGCACGTCTTCCTTCTTCGCCCCCGTCGGGACGGGCCTACAGACGGAACCTCTCCCCGAGGTAGATCTCGCGCGCCTCAGGGTTGTCCGCAAGCTCCTTCGCGCTCCCCGAAAGGAGGACCTTCCCCTCATAGAGAATGTATGCGCGATTCGTGATCGAGAGGGTCTCCCGCACGTTGTGATCGGTGATCAAGACGCCGATTCCGCGATCCCTCAGGCTCGCGACGATCTCCTGCACGTCCTGAACCGCGATCGGGTCGATCCCCGCGAACGGCTCGTCCAGAAGGAGGAAGGCCGGATCAGTCGTCAGCGCCCGGCTGATCTCCGCCCGCCTCCTCTCCCCTCCGGAGAGCGTGTACGCCCTCGAGCGCGCGAGCGACGCGATCCCGAGCTCCTCCATCAGCCCTTCCGCCTTCCGCCGCCTTTCCGCTTTCGAAAGCGGAAGGGTTTCGAGGATCGCGAGCAGGTTCTCCTCGACCGTCAGCTTCCGGAAGATGGACGACTCCTGCGAAAGGTAACCGATCCCCATGCGCGCGCGCTGGTACATCGGCCGCGCCGTCACGTCCTCCGCGTCGAGATAGATCCTCCCGGCGTTCGGCCGGATCATGCCGACGATCATGTAGAACGTCGTGGTCTTTCCGGCGCCGTTCGGACCGAGAAGGCCGACGACCTCGCCGCGGCCGACCTCGATCGAGACGCCTCCGACCACGCGCCGCCCTTTGTACTCCTTGACGAGCCCGTCCGTTCGAAGACTTCTCCACCCCTTCGGGCCGCGCGGATCAGCGCTCATCGGGCGCCTCCACGGTGAACGCGACGACGTCGCGCTTGACCTCGGCGTTCTGGAGGCCGGGATCGGTTCGGAGCCCGTACCCCGTGATCCTCTTCCTTCCTTCGGAGAGCGTCACGAACGCGTCCGTGTAGATGATCTCTTCTTTGTTGTCCCAGCGGATCCACTCGGTTTCGAGGCGAGCCCCGTCCCGGTTCGTCACGATGACGTTCCCCTCGACCTCCATGTCGGTCGTCTTCCGGTCGATTCTCCCGCGCTCCGCGGTCAGGGTGGAGAGGTACATCTCTTCCCTATCATAGAAATCGACCACAACTCCCTCGGACTCAACCCTTTTCGGCTCCTCGAAGAGCCGAACGACATCGCCTCGAAAGACCCAGCTTTTCCGGTTTTCCCGGTATTCGACCCAATTTCGGACGCGCGTCTCTTGGGTCGCGAGAGGAGCGGGTTCGGTCCCCTCGGGCCGATCGACGCTCTTCTCCCCGCACCCCGCAAAAACGAGGAGAAGCGCCGCCCCGAGAAGCGCGGTCAAGATGTTTCGAGCGTCCATCGGTCGTGCATCCAGACCCATTGGGTCGGGGCCCCGTGAATGAAGCCTTCCAGAACGCGGAGACACTGCGTCGCGGTCTCCTCCAGAACCGTCCGCGATGCGCGGGACGACGGGGGCTCGATCGGTCGCTCGATCGCGACCCGGTACCGCCCTCCCTCGATCCTCCAACAGCCCATCGGAACGAGGAGGGAACCCGTTCGCGCCGCCAGGCGCACCGGCCCGATCTCCGTTCGGGCCGGCCGCCCGAGGAATTCGGTGACGATCCCCTCCCGCCGGCAACGAAGGTCCATCAAGACCCCGAGCATCTCCCCGCCCTTGAGAACCCGGATCGCGCGCCGGAGACACGCGGGCTCCGAACGGAGGAGCGACGCCACCCCGTGCCGCGCGCGCATCCGCACGAGCCACGCGTCGAGCCGCGGATCGAAGAGACGCGCCGCGAGCGCGGTGAGCCGAACTCCCCTTCGTCCGAGGTACGCCGCCATCAGCTCCCAATTTCCGAGATGCCCGGCGACTCCGATCACCCCGAGTCCCGAGGAGAGCGCTCCCTCCAGATGGTTCATACCCGAAGGTTCGACGAGCGCTTCGAGATCCGCACCCTCGAGCTTCTCCAGACGAACGAGGTCGTATGCGTTTCGCCCAAGATCCCGATAGACTCGGCGCGCCGTTCGCTCCGCTCCCGCTGCGTTCCCGTAGACGAGCGCCAGGTTTCGCCGCGCCCGCTCCCTACCGTTTCGCTCCAAGAGATGCACGAGCTCCCCGCCCGCTTCGAAAAGACGCGCGCCGACCGACCGCGGGAGGATCGACCCGGCGCCGATCGCCGCGCGCACCCCCTGGAACGCGATCGCTTCCTTCAACCGCATCGCCGGCATCCCACCTCAATCGCTGCTCGGCTGCTCCTCACGCGGTCGATCCCGCTCCCCGCGGTCACCATAGACGAGCGAAGCGCGTCTGTCAAGCAAGGGTTGTGCCAATGCGGGTTACGAGGCCACGCCGCTCCGGAGGCAATCGTACATGTGCAGGAAACCCAAGGGTTTCGAAAGGGCGTCCACGACCAGTAGACAGGAGATGATCCCTCGCGGGTTGGCGTGCATGATCCGTAGGGCGTCGGCGACGAGAGCATCCGGTCCGATCGTCTTCGGGCTCCGCGTCATCACCTCCCCGACCGCGAGCGAGAAGATGTCCGGCTTCTTCAGCAAGATTCGCTTGAGATCGCCGTCGGTCACGATCCCCGAAACGAGCCCCGCGGCATCCACGACGCCGGTCGCACCGAGGCGCTTCCCCACGATCTCGAGAAGCGCGTCCTTCATGTTCGCGTCCTCGCGAACGAGCGGCATCGCGTCCCCCGTGTGCATGATGTCGCGCACGCGAAGAAGAAGCCTCTTCCCCAGCGCCCCGCTCGGATGAAAGCGCGCGAAGTCCTCGCTCTTGAGACCTCGAAGATCGAAGAGCGTGAGCGCGAGCGCGTCCCCCATCGCGATGCTCGCCACGGCGCTCGCCGTCGGCGCGAGGTTCAGGCTGCACGCTTCCGGCCCGTCGCCGATGAGAAGCACCTCGTCGGCCGCGCCCGCGAGCTCCGAGTCCGGCTTGGCGGTGATGAGGATGAGGCCGACCCCGAGCACGCGAAGCGACGGGACGAGCCGCTTCAGCTCCTCGTTCGCTCCCGAGCGGGAGACCATGAGGACGACGTCCTCGCGCTCGATCACGCCGAGGTCCCCGTGGACCGCCTCGACCGGATGGAGGAAGAACGCGGTCGCACCGGTGGAGTTGAAGGTCGCCGCGATCTTGCGCGCCACGAGACCCGACTTTCCGACGCCGGTGACCACGATCTTCCCGAGCCGCGTCCCCGCCGGATCCTCGCGGCGGACGATCGCCCGCCGGATTCTCTCGACCGCGCGCGCGAACGACGGCCCGATTGTTCCCTCGAGCTCGCGGATCGCCTCGGCTTCCCTTCGGAAGACGGACCGCGCGCGCTCGATCGCGAAGCGCCCCTCGTCCCCGGTCATGCGTCTTCCGCCCGGCTCGCCTCGTGCACGCGGAGAAGCTGCGCGAGAAGTTTCTCCAGGCGCGCGAGAGGGAGCATGCTCGCCGCGTCGCAGAGAGCGCGACTCGGGTCCGGATGCGTCTCGATAAAGAGCGCGTCGCATCCGGCCGCGACCCCCGCGCGCGCGAGAAGAGGAATGTGCTCGGGCGTTCCCCCGGCCGGGTCCGCGCTCGGCTTCCCGTAGACGCGCACCGAGTGGGTGACGTCGAACACGGCCGGGTACCCGTGCCCGCGGAGCACCGCGAGCGAGCGCATGTCGACAACGAGAGTCCGGTATCCGAAGCAGGATCCTCGCTCCGTGAGGAGGATGTTCCGGTTCCCCGCAGACTCCACCTTCCGCACCGAATGGATCAGATCCTCCGGCGCGACGAACTGCCCCTTCTTGATGTTGATCGCCTTTCCCGTCCGCGCGGCCGCGAGAAGGAGCTCCGTCTGCTGCGAGAGATAGGCGGGGATCTGGAGGGCGTCGAGAACCTCCGCTGCGGGCGCGGCCTGCGCCGGCGTATGGACATCCGACAGAACGGGGACGCCGACCTCTCTCTTCACACGATCGAGAACCGCGAGTCCCGCCTCGAGGCCGGGCCCCTCGAAAAACTCGACCGAGGAACGGTTATCCTTTCGGTACGAAGATTTGAACACGAAGGGAACGCCGAGCTTCTCCGCGATCCGGCGGATCGCCTCCGCGGTTCGAAGCGTCAGCTCTTCCGACTCGATCACGCACGGTCCGGCGATGAGGGCGAGCTTCCCCTCCGCGCCAAAACGGGCGCCCCCGATCTCCACGATGCGCGGCGCGCTCATCTCTCTCCTCCCTTCGCCTCGGCCGGCGCCTCGGCCCGTTCTCTCGCGGCGCGGACGAACCCGGCGAAGAGGGGAGCGGGCGCGAGCGGCCTCGAGCGGAACTCCGGGTGGAACTGAGAGGCGACGAAGAACGGATGGCCGGGGATCTCGACGATCTCCACGAGGTCCCGATCGGCGCTCCTCCCGCTCACGAGGAGCCCCTTCGACTGAAGCAGATCCCGGTATTCGTTGTTCACCTCGTAGCGGTGCCTGTGGCGCTCGTGAATCGTCTCGCGCCCATAGAGCGCCCGCGCCCGGCTTCCCGGCGCGAGAAGAACCTCGCTGGCGCCGAGCCTCATCGTCGCCCCCAAGTTCTCAACCATCCGCTGCTCCGGAAGAAGATCGATGACCCGATGTTCGGCGTTCGAGTCGAACTCGCCGCTCGTCGCGCCGGAGAGCCCGCACACGTGCCGGGCGAACTCGATCACGGCGACCTGGAGACCGAGACAGAGCCCGAGGTACGGGACGCCTCTCGTGCGCGCGAAGCGGACCGCCGCAACCTTCCCCTCCATCCCGCGAATCCCGAACCCGCCCGGGACGAGAATCCCGTCGCACTCCTCGAGCACCGCACGCTCCTGATCATCCCCGAGCTTCTCCGAGTCGACCCACACGCTCTTCACGCGGACGTCGTTCGCGATCCCCGCGTGGACGAGCGCCTCGTGGACCGACTTGTACGCATCGACGAGATGCACGTACTTTCCGCACACCGCGATCCGCACGACGGTCGAGGGGGAATGGACCCGTTCCACCATCCGCCGCCATTCCTCGATCTCCGGCGCGGGGAGCGAGAGCCCGAACTGCTCGACGACGAGCCGGTCAAGGCCCCCCCGATTGAGCGCGAGAGGGACCTCGTAGATCGAGGAGGCGTCCCTCGCCTCGATCACGTTCTTCTCGGAGACGTTGCAGAAGAGCGCGATCTTCGCGCGCACGTCCTCCGCGATCGGTTGGTTCGTGCGGCAAACGAGGACGTCCGCCTGAATGCCGATCTCGCGGAGCTCCTTGACGCTGTGCTGGGTCGGCTTCGTCTTCATTTCTTGCGACGTCGTGAGATAGGGGAGGAGCGTGACATGCATGAAGAGGGTCGCCTCGCGCCCGCATTCGAGGCGGAGCTGGCGGATCGCCTCGAGGAACGGAAGGCTCTCGATGTCGCCGACGGTCCCGCCGATCTCGGTGATGACCACGTCCGCCGATGTGCGCCTCCCGAGATCGACGATGCGGCGCTTGATCTCGTTCGTGATGTGGGGAATGACCTGCACGGTGACGCCGAGGTACTCCCCTCTTCTCTCGCGGGAGATCACGGTGTCGTAGATCTGCCCGGTCGTGGCGTTGTTGTGCCGGCCGAGGCTCTCCCCCGTGAAGCGCTCGTAGTGCCCGAGATCGAGGTCGGTCTCCGCCCCGTCGTCGGTCACGAAAACCTCCCCGTGCTGAAACGGGTTCATCGTGCCCGGATCGACGTTGATATACGGATCGAGCTTGAGGAGGGTGACGCGGAGCCCCCGCGCCTTGAGCAGCATGCCGAGCGAGGCGGCGACGATCCCCTTCCCAAGCGAGGAGACCACGCCGCCGGTCACGAAGACGTAGCGGGTCATGCGGTCTTCTCTCCTCTTCCGTCGCGGTTCGGTCCGGTCCCCGGCGAGGCCGCGACGAGCGCGCGGGCACGCTCCAAGTCCTCCGGGGTTTCCACCCCGTGGAACGCTCGCGGCCAGAAAGCGACCTCGATCGGGATGTCGTGGTCGAGGGCTCGAAGCTGTTCGAGCCCCTCCTTCTTCTCCAGGTCGGTGCGCGGGAGATCCACGAATCGGAAGAGGACGTCGCGCCGGAACGCGTAGACCCCGACGTGCTTCCAGCGTTCGATCGGCCCGGGCTTCCACGCGTGCGGGATCGGCGCGCGCGAGAAGTAGAGCGCTCTTCCCGATCGGCTCGCGATCACCTTCACCGTGTTCGGATCCGCGAGATCCGCCTCCCCCTCAAGAGGAACGACGAGCGTCCGCATCGCGACGCGCGGGTTCCCGACCATCGGCTCGAGAACGAGATCGAGCGCGGTCGGCGGAAGAAACGGCTCGTCTCCCTGCACGTTCACCACCACGTCGGCTTCGATCGAGCGCGCGGCCTCCGCCACCCGATCGGTCCCTGTCGCGTGCTCCGGCGAGGTCATCACCGCCCGGTATCCGCCGCCCCGGGCGCAGGCGGCGATCTCCTCATCGTCGGTCGCCACGACGACCTCGCCGACCAGGCGCGCTCCCGCGGCCGCATCGCACACGAGAAGGACGATCTCGCGTCCTCCGATCCGCTGGAGGGGCTTCCGCGGAAGCCGGGTCGACCCGATGCGGGCGGGAACGATCGCCGCGATTCGCTCCCCAGTTCCCCCCATGCCGCTCACCCCCAAAAGAGAGAGAGGGGATACGGATCCCCTCTCCAAGAACGAGCCGCAGCGGGCCGAACACCGGGCGGTCGGAACATCCCCCCCCTACTCGGCCGGCTCCGGGACGAGAACGTTCACGATCTTCCGGTCGCGTCCCTTCCGGACGTATTCCACGATGCCGCCGACCTTCGCGAACAGCGTGTGGTCTCCCCCGCAACCGACGTTGCGGCCCGGGTAGATGCACGTCCCGCGCTGCCGAACCAGAATCTCGCCCCCGAGGACGCGCTCTCCGCTGAAGCGCTTCACGCCGAGCCGTTTCGCCTGGCTGTCGCGCCCGTTTCGGGAGCTTCCCACGCCTTTCTTATGAGCCATCGAACGATCCTCTGCCTCCGCTCCGGCCGGCCGCCCGAACGCGCGGACCGATGCCGGCGGCGCTTGTTTTCTCTCTACCTCTCGATCGAAAGGACCCGGAGCTTCGTGTGCCGGGCCCGCTGCCCGAGGAGCTTACGATACCCCTTGCGGCGTTTGAACTTCTGCGCGAGGACCTTCTCCCCGCGGCCGTGGCCGAGGACCTCGGCCTCCGCCGAGGCGTTCTCGACGACCGGGTTCCCCACGGTGCGCGACCCGTCCTCGACCTCCAGGAGAAGGACTCGTCCGAGCCGCACCTTCTCCCCCGGCTCGGCCTGAAGAAGGGGAACCTCGATCACGCTCCCCGGCTCCACACGAAACTGACATCCCCCGCTTTCGACGATTGCGAACAAAACCTCTTCCCCTCTCGTTCCCTTCTCGGCCGGGGAGCCCACGAGGGGCTTCCCGTCCGGATCGGGCGGAAAATGACCTGTTGATTCATATCACCCCCGCGCGCATCTTGTCAAGCGCGGGAAGGACACAAAAAAACAACGAGGGTCTCCCCCGCTGCGCCCGCCCCGCCCCGCGATCAGAAGACGACCTGGTCGGTCAGCTCCTTCCCCGAGCGCTTCCCGAAGATCCGGACCTCCTCGCGCGAGAGGCTGGAATCGTCCTCCACCTCGACGCTCAAGCGGTAGCGCTTTTCGATCTCCTCGAGCCGTCCCCCGCCCCCCTCCAAGAAGGTCACGGCGAGCTCCGGGTTCAGCTTGACCACGACCTTCTTCTCGTCGCAGTAGCTCGAGACGCGCCTGAGGAGCCTCTCGACCTTTCCGGCGAGCGTCGCCAGGGAGAGGCGCTTCCCCGTCCCCCCGCAGTGAGGGCAGGGGGCGCTGAAGTAGTGGAGCAGGCTCGGCCGCACGCGCTGCCGGGTCATCTCGACGAGCCCGAGCTCGCTCACGCGGAACGTCTTCGTCCGCGAGCGGTCCCGTTTCAGGGCCTCCCGGAGCGTTTCGAGCACCTTGTCCCGGTTCGCTTCCTTCTCCATGTCGATGAAGTCGATCACGAGGATGCCGCCGATGTCCCGGAGCCGCAGCTGCCGGGCGATCTCCTTCGCCGCCTCCAGGTTCGTGCGGACGATCGTCTCCTCCTGATCCTTCTCGCCCGTGTAACGGCCGGTGTTCACGTCGATCGCGACCAGAGCCTCCGCCTGCTCGAGAACGATGTATCCCCCCTGCTTCAGCCAGATCTTCGACGAGAGCGTCTTTTCGATTTCGTTCTCGATCTCATAGGCATCGAAAATCGGAGTGTCTTCCTTATAGAGGTGAACGCGATCCCGGAGTTCGGGCGCGGTCGATTGCAGATACGTGAGGATCTGCTTGTGTTCCTTCTTCGAGTCGATGATGAGCCGGTCCACGTCCTCGCTGAAGAGATCCCGAAGGAGTCCGATCGTGAGCCCGACCTCCTTGTGGAGAAGCGAAGGGCACGGCATCCGCTCGAAAGACTCCTGAATCTGCTTCCAGAGCCGCGTGAGATAGCGGACGTCCGAGGCGAAATGGCGCTTCTGCTTCCCCTCCGCCACGGTCCTCACGATCGCCCCCATTCCGGCCGGGAGAACCCCTTGCACAGTCTCGCGGAGACGCGCGCGATCCTCGCGATTCTCGATCTTGCGCGACACCCCGACCTGGGGGATGCCGGGCATGAGGACGAGGAAGCGGCCGGCGATCGAAAGCTGCGTGGTGACGCGCGGGCCCTTCGTCCCGATCGGTTCCTTCGTCACCTGCACCATGATCTCCTGGCCCTTCTTGAGGAGGCCCTCGATCGAGACGCCGCGCGGGACCTTCCTCGCGGCCGGCCCCGCGCGCTCGCTCTCCTCGTCGATCCCCTCCATAATCTCGGCATCGGGCATCACCATGTCCGAGACGTGAAGGAACGCGGTCTTCTCGAGCCCGATGTCGATGAACGCCGCCTGCATGCCGGGAAGAACGGCGTTGACGCGCCCCTTGAAGATGTCCCCGACTTGGCGCGCGGCGTCCGCTCGCTCCGCGAGAAACTCGACCAGCGAGTGGTTCTCGAGGATCGCGACCCGCGTCTCGCCCGGGCTCGCGTTCACGATGATCTCCGTGAAGATCGACTTGTTGCGCGCCATCGTCTCAGCCCGCCTCCGCGTCCCGATAAAGGTTCCCGCGGAGAATATAGGCCCGCACGCTCTCAGGCACCAGGTAGCGGATCGACTCCCCCGCGCGCACGCGCCGGCGGATGAGAGTGGACGAGATCTCGATCCGCGGCGCCTCGAGGATCCGCACGCGATCGACGAGCCCGGAAACCGAGCGAAGATCGAAGCCGGGCCGCGGGGCGACCACGACCTCCGCCTCCTCGAGGATCGCCTCCGGGCTCCTCCATCCGGGGAGATCCACGAGGCTGTCCGCGCCGATGAAGTAGTACGGCCGCCGGCCACCTTTCGCGCGCGCGATCTCGCGGATCGTGTCGATCGCGAAGGAGCGCCCCTCCCGCTCGATCTCCGTCCGAGAGAGGGCGAAGCGATCGTTCCCCTCGAGAGCGAGCCGCACCATCTCCTCGCGGTCGCGCGCGCTCGAAAGGGCCTCGGCCCCCTTGTGGGGCGGGCGGCCTGCCGGTACGAAGAGCACATCCCGCGCCCCGAGCGCGTCCGCCGCGCACTCGGCGAGGATCAGATGTCCGACGTGGATCGGATCGAAGGTTCCCCCGAAGATCACCACGTCTCCGCTCACGTCCCTCCGTCCCCCTTCGCGCCGGTTCCTCCGAACGACCGCTCGAGGCGGGCGCACCAGGGGGAGTCGGGATATCGGGTTCGAAGCTCCTCGAACGCCTCGGCCGCCTCCTCCGGCATCTTCTCGCGTTCGTACGTGCGCGCGATCTCGTAGAGAGCCTCGGGCGCGAGGTCGGTGTCCGCGTACTCGCCGGCCACGAGACGGAAGTAGAAGCGCGCCGCCTCGTAGCGGCGGATCTTGACGTAGGTCGCGCCGTTCTCCAGCGCCTTCCGCGCGAGGTTCGTCCGCGCCATCTTCACCTCGTCCCGCGCGCGCGGCACGAGCTCGCTCGTCGGGTGCTCGGCCAGAAAGTCGTTGAACTGCGCCAGCGCCTTCAGGTTCATCTCCTGATCGAGCTCCGGCTTCTTCCTCTGGTCCGCGTAGCAAAGACCGATCTCGAAGTCGGCGTCGTCGACCCACTGCGAGCGAGGGTACCGGCGGATGAAGGCTTCGTATTCCTGAATCGCGGCCGGATGCTCCTTCATCGAACGGTAGGATCGGGCGATTCCGAGGCGCGCCCGTTCCTCCCACTCGGTCCCGGTGTAGATCCGGCCGAGCTCCCGATACGCCTCGAGCGACTTCTGTTCTTTCCCCCGTGCGAGATAGCCGTCGGCGCGCGCGAAGCGCTCTTCCGGCGAGCCCTCGGGAAGCAGCTCGCCCGTCCCGCACGCCGAGCAAAGGAGCGCGTAGACGAGAACCGATCGAAGGAACGCTCGCGGCACGGCCGTGCCTTTCCACCGAGGTTCGGTCAGTTGCCTGTCTGGTTCGCGTAGAAGAGCAGAACGAGGCCGCCGATCACGCCGGCAACGACCAGGGGCTCGACGAGTCGGGAGGCTCCGCCGGGAGCGATCTCCGGTTTCGCGAAGGAGTATTGAGCGCTCTCGAGGTAGCGGAGCGCGCCGTAGGGAACGCGGTCGGCCGCGTAGTGCTCGGCGGAATCCGACCAGATCACGTCGCTCCCTTTTTGGAGCCGGAGATCGAGGCGCATGCGCGCGAAGCGCTCCACCCTTTTCGGGCCTATCCAGAAGCGCCTGCCCACGTCCGGATAGCGCATCTCCATCTCGGAGACGCGAAACGTGAGCACCGTCGCCCCCTCGGGGACCGTGGGCCGAGGAGCGGTCTCCTCCTCCCCCTCGCTCGGCGCCGCGCCCTTCGAGGCCGTCGCCTCGCCCGACGATGGAGGCTCTCCCACGACACGCGCGCTCTCGCACCCTTCTTCGAGCGCCGGGAATCGGAAGCGGAGCACCGCCTTGGATGGGGCGGCTGCCCCCGCGCGCTCCCCCGGTTTGAACCGGTAGCCCTGGACCGCGCTCGTCGCCGCGCTCTCGAAAGGCTCTCCCGTGCTCTCCTCCACGACCACATTCGCAACGGAGCCCTGCTCGTTCAAGATGAGGCCCAGGGTCACCTCCCCCTCGAGGCCTCTCTCGCACGCTTCGCCCGGGTACGCGACTCCTTCCCCCGATAGGAGAACGGGAGGGACGTCCACGGGGAACGACAGGTCCAGTTTCTTCGATTCCTGGCCCGGTTTGCCCGCCGCGGCCGCCAAGGCCGGCGGCTTCCTCAGCTCGCCGACACGGACGCGCACTCCGGCGGCGGAGAGGGCCGATACGATCTCGTTCTCGACGATCCAGTCGGCTTCGGTCGGGTCGCCCCCTTGAATGCGGAGCGCCTCGTTCTCCGCATACACGAAACCGTCGAGCGCCTTCGCGACCGCGCCTCGCGCGACAAGCTGCATAAGCTCCACGTTCGTGAGATACGACGATTCAGGAGGCCCGCCCGCGCACGGGCGCGCGCCCAGAAGAAGGAGAGAAAGCAGGACGGGAAGAGCCCCTGGGGCGAGACGGCACGATGGGGACATCCGAGACACGCACCTCATGTTGACCAAGCCCAAGTCGCGCCCTCCCGCTCGGCGCCTAACTGTAGGCGGGCCGCCGAGATCAGGTCAACAGAAAAGGCGTTAACCGGGAGGGGGTTTCGTCCGATAATCAGCCTGAGCGCCTCGAGCGAAGGAGACAATCAATGACGGCCACCAACGACATCATTCATCAGATGTTCGTCAACCTCGCCAAACTTCGACTGGAACCGGAGATCGTGGATCGGATGGCGCCGGTCGTAGATGGGCTCCTCCAGCGGTTGAAGGGGAACCTGGACCTCTCCACCGAAGAGGGCTGGAACCGCCTCCGCATCGCCCTTTGCGGGATGCTTGCCCACGGCTGGGCCCTCGGCATGTCCCCCTTCAACAGCCCCGAGAAGAACGTGGACGGCGAATCGATCGAGGTTCGGGTCTCGCGGGATATCCTGGCTCCGATCGAGGTTCTCAAGGCGATCCGCTACGCCAAGAAGGACACCCACGGCCGGATTCAGAAGGTCCTGTTCGAGCCGAGCGCCGAGACGAAGGTGCGCGAGCAGATCGACCAAATCCTGAGAGAGATCGAGCTCAAACATTGGAAGGGAAAGAAGTAGCCGCCCGGGCTTTCCCTACTCCCAGTCCGGCTCGCCGGAGAGGATCGACCCGTGTCCGGCGGGGCTCTCCAGCTGGTATCGGCCGAGATCGTCGATCCAGAGGGAGAAGAGCTCGCCGGTGACCGGGCAAACGAACGTGTCCACGTCCCGCACGTAAGGCGTGAGCTGGCGGAACCGCGACGCGTAGCGCGCGTTCTCCGTGAAGTAGAGTTCCTGCGCCTTCGCGATCCACTTCATCCGTTTTCGGGAGTCCTGCTCCCGTCGGATCTCCGCGTTCCGGTGGTAGACGGCGACCTGAATGAACACGACGAGAACGAGAAGGGCGGCCACGACGGCCAGGTCGAGCAGAACGATCCCGCGTGAGCTTCTCTTTCGATGGCGCATACGATTCCCCCGATTCGGGATCCCACTATAGTCTCGATCCGCGAGGGGCGTCAACAGGAATCCCTTCCTACTTGTCGATCTCCTCCCATTCGGCATCCTCGATCTGCTCCCCGTTGAGCGGGTTCGGAGAACGAGTCCCGGCCCTCTCCGCGCCCCTCTCCGGGGGCTTCGGGCGGAAGAGGGCCCCGAGGAGCCGCGCCGCCCCATAGAAGAGGAAGAGATAGAAGAGAAAGCGGAGAAGGGCTCCCACGATACCTCCCTCGAGCGGAAAGCCCGCCCCAGACCGCCCGCGATCCAGCGGCGGTCAGGACTCCCCCCGGCGGAGGGTCGGCGCTCGCTCCCTCCTCCCGAGAACGCGCCCCGCCCCGATCCACGCGGCGTCCAGATCCGCCCGGTAGGCCAGAGAGGCGCGTTCCAGCGACTCGATTCGCACCCAGCCGGACGCATGCAAGAAGTCCTTGCCGCCGAGCGAGATCGCCACGTGCGTGGGACGGTCCTCCCCGAAAAAGAGGAGATCGCCTTCCGCCGGGTCTCGCCCGACCCACGTCTCCCCGAGCGAGGCCATCATCCGATCCACGTCCCGCGGCAGCGACACGCCGAAGTGCCCGAACACACGATGCACGAGCCCCGAGCAGTCGAAGCCCTTGGGCGAGGTGCCCCCCCAGAGATAGGGGGCGCCGATCATCCGCCGCGCGGCCTCCACGACGGTCGCGGGGGACGGGGCGCTCGGGATCGCGTCCTCCCGAACGACCGCTTCCGCGGGAAGCCATCCCCTCGCGCCGTCGGCGAGAAGCGTCTCGACCCACTTATCATTCATGGTTAAACTGATAAGACGCGAATCGAACACCGCCTCGCGCGCCGGGGAAGCGTCCTCGCGAGGCGACTCGCGGAGGAGCGACTCGCGCGCGGTCACGCGGAGAACCGGACGGCTCGCGCGGAGAGCCCGCACCTCCTCGCACGGCGCGGCGAGCGTGTTCCGGCTGCACCAGCCGAGGTACCCGTCCCGGGTGCGGACGAGCACCCACTTCCCCTTCTCCAAGAGCCCGTCCACTTCCTCGCCGAGCACGACTTGCGTCAAGAGTCCCGAGCGCGGATCCGGCTCGTCGCGAAGATGAGCGACGGCCGAGATCGCGATGAGCACCCGGACCGCGGAGGAGCGATCGAGGCGCTCGACCGCGCGATCGTCGGCCAGAATCCCTTCTTTCTCGAGAAGGTTTCGAAGGCTCCAGACGAGGTTCTCGGAGGTCGCGTACCCCTCGAGGACGACCGCGCCCCCCTCCGCCCGCGCGGAAAGCTCCATCCGGTCGTACCGGCGGTCCGCCGCGGCGGCCGCCTCGCGGAGGCGCTCGCGCACACGAAGAAGAAGCTCGTTCTCGTTCAAGGGCTCCTCCGATTGCGGCCGGCGCTAGGGCGAACGGTCGTCGGCGATCCTGCCGTCGAGCAAGCGGATGATCCGATCCGTCCTACGCGCGATCTCCTCTTCGTGCGTCACGAGGAGGATCGTGTTCCCCGCCTTTCGGATCGAATCGAAGATCGCGAGGATCTCCTCGCCGGTCGCGCTGTCCAGGTTTCCGGTCGGCTCGTCGGCAAGGATGAGGGACGGCCGGTTCACGAGAGCGCGCGCGATCGCGACGCGTTGCCGCTCGCCCCCGGAGAGCTCGTTCGGCCGGTGGCGCGCCCGATCGAGGAGGCCCACTGCTCGGATCGCTTCGCCGGCCCTGGCGCGGCGTTCCTGCTTGCCGACCCCGGCGTAGATCAGGGGGAGCTCCACGTTCTGGAACGCGTTCGCGCGCGGAAGAAGGTTGAAGGTTTGAAAGACGAACCCGATCTTCCGGTTGCGGATCGCCGCGAGCTCCTCTTCGGAGAACCCGGAGACCTCGACCCCATCCAACCGGTACTCGCCCGCGGTGGGCGTGTCGAGGCACCCGAGAAGGTTCAGGAGCGTCGATTTCCCCGAACCGGAGGGACCCATGATCGCGATGTATGCGTTGCGCCGGACCTGGAAGGTGACGCCGCGAAGCGCGGGGACATCGAGCTTCCCGAGCCGGTAGGTCTTCGAGAGATCCTGCGTCTCGATCAAGTATCCGTTGGCGCTCGGCATCTCAGCGAATCGCCCCCACTGCTTTCTCCCACGCCGCGCGCGCGGTCATGTGGTCGTAGGTCGCCTCGACCTCTGCGGCGCGCGCTTCCCGAAGAGCGGCCTGCGCCTCGATGAGATCCAGAATCGGAACGAGACCGTGCTCGTACTTCCCCCGCGACACGCGGAGGTCCTCTTCGGCGGCCGCGACCGTGCGCGCCGCGGCTTCCATCTTCTTCAGTCCCTCCTCGATCGAGAGGATCGCCTCTTGGATCTCGAGCTCGATCCCTTTCCGGGTCGCCTCAAGGCCGTGGCGGGCCGCCGCCGCCCGCGCCTTCTCTTGACGCACGCGCGAGGCGGCCCCAACGTTGAAGAGAGGGACGTCCAGGCTGATCCTCGCGGTCCACGTGTTCCGCGTTTCGTCGAAGATGTCCCCGCTCAGCATCGTGTCCCTCCAACCGTAGGAGAAGCTCCCCCCGAGAGACGGGACATACTCGCCCCACGCCGCTCCGGCGCCGTCCTCGCTCGCGCGCGCCGCGTACTTCATCTCGCGAAGGTCGGGCCGGTTCTCCTCCGCCGCGCGCATGCTCTCGTCGAATCGCGGAACCTCTGTGCGGATCTCCTTCGGAGGCTCGACCTCGATCGGAAGGGTGACATCCATGCCGAGAAAAGCGAGAAGCTCCGCGCGCGCCGTCGCAAGGTTCTTCTCCGCGGTGATCACGTCCAGCCGGTTCGCTTCCACCTGCGCGCTCGCCTTGAGCACGTCGGCGGTGACGCCCGCTCCCACCTCCTTCCGCTTCTCCGCGAGCTTGAGCTGCTCCTCCCCCACCCGAAGGTTCTCGCGCGCCACCTCGAGGAGATCGACCGTCATGAGAAGCCCGTGGCATGCCGCCCGGACCTCGTAGATGAGCCCTTGACGGTCCGCATCGAAGCCCGCACGGCCCGCTTCCCGGCTGTTCCGCGCGCGATGGATCGATTTCACGCCCGAGAAGGAGAAGAGGGTTTGGTTCAAGTAGATCCCTAGGGCATGGTTGTCGAACTCCCGCGTTCCCGCGAGCTGAAACTCGGAGTAGCCGATCTTCGTCCGTGATCCGTCGTAACCTCCGTCCACCCGAGGAAAGAAGGCGGCATAGGCCTCGAGGACGGCCCGCTCCGTCGCTCGGGTGCTCTCCCGGCTCGAACGAAGGGACGGGTTCAGGTCGAGCGCGATCTCAACGCATCGATCCACGCCGAGCGGAACTCCGCCTCGGATTGCCTCGGCCGCGCGCTCGGCGGTGGAGGGGGTTCCGTCGGCGCTCGGGACGGAGACCGCGAGAACGAACACGGCCGATGCGGCGAGGAGAACGACACCACGCTTCATGCGAGACTCCTTGTCGAGGGGGCGTCTTCCCGCGGCGCTCCGGCGAAGCGCCGCCGACCTACGATTCACCCTACGCGAGAGTAGGCGCTTTCGTTCCCTGAGTCCAGGCCGAGGGCACTAGGTCAGAGATGCGCGGTCGCGATCTGGATCGCCTGCCCGATCGCCCACGGGAGAACCGCGGCGACGGCTGCGCGGAGCCCCGAGACGCGGAGAACGATCTTGATCCCGAGAGCGTAGAGCACGAGAAACCAGATCGAGAAGAGGTCGAGCGCGACGAGTACCGCGAAGAGCGCCGAGCGGCCTTCACCGGCGGCGAGCGCGGCCGGCCCGAAGTAGACCTCCCCGCTCCCTTTCGCCAGGACGAGCGGCACCCAGAGAAGCAGCCGAGGAACCTGCACCATCCTCCCCCATGTCGCGACCTGGAAGAGCCGCGTGAACGGCCGTTCAACGCCCAACCCCCCCGTCGCCGCGAGCACGAGATACGCGCCCCCCGCGTGAGCGGCGAGGGCGAGAAGGAAGAGGAGCGGTGCCGTGACAACGAGACCGAGGCGCACCGTCCGGCCGCGGAGGATCTCCAGCGCCTCGGCGCTTCCGCCCCGCTCGCGGATCTCCGCCGCCCCCCGGCTCTGCATCGTCTCCAGGAGGGGGTCGAGCGTGACGAACGTGGAGAGCGTGACGAGGACGAGAAGAAGGACGAGCGCCGCGCGCCACCGCGGCCTTTCCGCGATCGAAGAAAAGAGGCCCGCCGGCGAGAACCAGAGGGCCAGGCAATCGTTCCAGAAGCCGGGGCGCCCGTCGGGTGAGGGCCGCTCGACCTCGCTGCTTCCGCTCATCGTCACGGAGCTCCGCCGGTACCCGGCCGGCGCGCTTCCCCTCGACGGACGCGACTCCGGATCAGCGCTGGCCGGACCGGATGTAGAACTCGAACGGAACGAGGATCCGGCTCTTCACCGGGATGTCCCGCTGCTTCGCCGGATAGAACTCGCTCTTGAACAAGGCCTGCTTCACCGGCTCGTTGAAGATCTCCGCCGGCGACTGCACGATCTCCACCCGGATCACGCGCCCCTTCTCGTCGATGTAGACCTTCGCAACGACGGTCCCCTCGATTCCGGCTTGGCGCGCGAGCGCCGGGTAGTCCGGGCGGAAAATTCGCTTTTCCATCGGCGGGTCGCTGTACGTGAGGAACTCCGCGTCTCCACCGCCCATCTCGCCCGGATCGACGTAGTTCAGGCGCGCCGCGGTCGGGTTCTTGACGTTCACTTCGGTGTCCTGGATCGTCTCTTCCGGGTCCGCCTCGTCCGACGCAAGGACCTCGGTGAGCTCGGCCGCGAGCGGGATCGAGGGACGGATCGCTTCCACCGGGGGAAGAGGAACCTCGACCTCCTCGGGAACCTCAAGGACGACGATCTCCTCCTCCTTCTCGGTCACGTACGCCTCCACGTTGACCTCGGGCGTCCACACGAACCCGATCATGTGAAGAAGCACGGCGGCGATGAGCGCAAGGTCGAAGTACTTCCGAAAGCCGAGCTTGAACTTGACGTTTTCCGTGGCGACAAGGCGCGCCATCGCCTACCTCCTCGGCTCGTAGTCGGCGTTGAAGCTCACCTTGGTTGCGTTCACCTGCTTCAGCTCCTCCATCACGTCCGACATGATCTTGTAGGAGACCCTCTTGTCGGCGTTGAACGCGACGACGAGCGCCGGGTTCAGCTGGAGCCTTCTCAAGATGAGCGACTGGATGGAGCGAACGTCCACCAGCTTGTCGTTGATCGAGATCTGTCCCCTCGCGTCGACCCAAATGTGGGCGAGCTTCTCGCGTGGAAACTGCTCCGTCGCGGCCGCCTTCGGAAGCTCGACCGGAAGGCCGTCCTCCATGCGGAAGATCGTCGTCGTCATGAAGAAGACGAGAAGAAGAAACGCGATGTCCGCCATCGAGGCCGTCGGAATGGGGGCGGTCTTCCTTGCGCCTCTCTTGAACTTCTCTTTCCTCGCCATCGTCTATCCGCCTCCGCCCGTGCGAAGCGTGATCTTCGTCGCCTCGGCGAGCTTCAGCTCGTCGAGCACGTCCACCATGATCCCGTAGTAGGATCCGGGGTGGGTCTCGATCACGCAGATCGTCTTGTCGTTTTCGATCAGCCTCCTCCGAATCACGTCCTCGAGCCCCCGCACCGCCGTCTCGACCCCGTCGACCGTCACCCGTCCGGAAGCGGCGATCCTGATCTCGCACAGGTTCTGCTTCGCGATCCGCTTCGGGCTCGTCCCGAGGTTCGGGAGCACGATGTCGAGGCCCTTCTCCACGTTGAAGATCGTCGTGACGAGGAAGAAGATCAGCAGGAGAAAGGCCACGTCGGACATCGACGCGTTCGGGATTTCCGGCTCCCCTTTTGCCCTCTTCCGAATCTTCATGTTACTTGCCTTCCAGCGTGCCCAGGCTCTCCATGACCTCCGAGGCGGCTTCTTCCATCTCGATCACGAAACGATCGATTTGGGCGACGAAGAAGTTGTACGCCGCCTGGCACGGGATCGCGATGATGAGCCCCGCAGCCGTCGTGATCAGCGCCTCGGAGATACCGCTCGCGACGATCTTCGCGTTCACCTGCTCCGCCGCCGCGATGTCGTTGAACGCGCGGATCATCCCGGACACCGTCCCGAGGAAGCCGAGCAGCGGGGCGATCGTCACGATCGAGGAGAGCACGATCAGCCCGCGCTCCAAGAAGCTCATCTCGATGGCGCCCGCCGTCTCGATCGCTTTCTCGATCTCCACGCGCCCCTGCCGGGCTCTCAGAAGCCCGGCGTGGAGAATCGCGGCGATCGGCCCCCGCGTCTCCTCGCACACGCGCATCGCTCCCTCGATCCCGTCCTTGTTGAGCGCCTCGACCACTCGGCCGATCAGGTTTCGCACGTTCACCTTCGCGCGGAAGAGGGTGACGAGCCTCTCGATGAGAACCGCCAGACCGATGATCGAGCAGGCGAGAAGCGGCCACATGAAGTTTCCGCCCTGATCAAAGAGCTGCACGAGCCCGCTCTTCGCGAGGCGCCCGAAGAAGCCGGTCTCTTCCTCGACGTCCGCGAAGCCCGCGCCGCTCGCGAGCTCCTCCGTTGAAGCGGCCGGTTCCTCGACCGCCGTTTCCGCCTCGCTTGCGACGCCCGGCTCCTCCTCCGCCGCCCCGAGATCCTCCTGCGCGCTGAGAGGCGCCGCGATGAGGAGAACCCCGAGAAGCGCTCCCATCAGAGCCCAAACACCCGTCTTCCTGCCGATCGATGTCATCGAAGCACTCCTCCGATTTCCGGTCCTTGATCTCTTCTCGATGCGAAGCTCGAGAGGGAACCGGCGCGGGGCGGAATCCCGCTCCGGTTGACAACCTCGCTCAAATTCAAGAGTTAGACTCTACCCACGTCCATGCGCCTTGTCAACCGTTTTGTCAGTATTCCCCCTCTTCCGAGCTTTCCACCAGACGGTAGTTCCCGTAGCCCTCCAGGTCGGCGAAGACAAACCGGAGGCCGAGCCCGCCGGCCACCTTCCCACGATCTCCAAGGATGCGCCCTCTTTCGTTGTACGTCCAGACCTCGTACTCTTTTTCTTCTACATTGTAGCCCCCGCGCGACCGCCCGACCTCGCCGATCTGACCCATCGATCCGGGTCTCGTGGACGATCCGGGAACGAACGATTGATCGGCGAACCCGATTCGGATCTCGTCCGGTTCGCCGTAACGAATGTAGATGCGGCCTCGATCCGTTTCCATCCCCTTGAGAAGAAGAGCTCCGTATCGCACGTTCGCCGTCCGAATCCGCTGATAGTGTTCCTCCCGGAGCTCGTTCAGTTCCGTGCCGGGCGTCGGATCCCTCGCCTTCCAGTACTGCTCGATCCACGCCCTCCTCTCCTCGGGTGCCATCCCCTCCAACCTCTGAAGATCTCCCTGCCCGAGAATCGGGCGCATCTCCTCGATCACGCTCTCCTCGGAGGTCCTTCCCCGGTAGCTCCATGCCTGCCCGCCGCTCGTCTCGGCCTCCCATCCGGCCGTGTCCTCGCTCTTCCAGATCACGCGGAAGCGGCGCTCGTCTTCCGTTACGAGATCGCGTGAAGGGCTCTCGATGGAAACCTGGAGATCGTACGATCCGGGATCGAGGTCTGCAAGGTTGAACGTGCCGCTCCGCCGGAAGCGCGAAACCCCGGGCGCCGCTTGAAGCGCCACCTTCTCCTCGAGCACGACCGCCCCATCCGAGCCGGTCACACGGTGCGTCACGCGGTACGGTTCTCCCGCCGGATCCTGCCCGTCGCCGAGATCGTAGATCTCATAGTAGAACGAGAGGACGGGCATGAGGGCGCCGTAGAGACGGTTCGGCTGCGGGATCACCTCGAGGTTCCCTTTCGCGAACTCGCTCGCGGCATCCGGCGCCAAGCTTCGCGCGAGCTGGATGTCCGAGATCGCGAGAGCTTGCGGGCGAAACCCCTTGGCCTCGAAGTACGCGAGCGCCTTCCCCATGTTTGGACGCCTCCCGAAGAGCCGGAAGAAACCGAAGCCGCGCGTCCGTAGGTCCTCCACTTCCACCACGAGCTGATACGGACCTTCCGGCAGCGAGAACGCATGTTGGAGAAGCTGGAGACCGCCCCCCCCCTCCGCGCTCGGTTCCTTCGGGAGAACGGCGGTCATCGCTTTGCGAAGGATCGTCTCCCCGGTCGGCCAGGCCCGGAAGTGGAATCGGACGCGGATCTCGGCATCGGCTGTCCCGTTCCCGCGGTCCTCGAAGCGGAGATCCTTGCTCGAGAGGAGGAGGTAGACCTCCTCGGTCGTGTTTCCGGCCGATCGGGGAAAGCTGACCGCGTCGACCACGAAGCGGATGCGCCCCGCGGAACCCACCGGCTCGCCGTCGGAATCCGCGCTCGCACCGGACGCGGCGGACAGCGCCATCCCGAGCAGGAGAAGGAGTCTTCCGGTGGCCGGCCCGAGTCTTCCCGTCTTCCTCACGCCGCACCTCCAGCGCCGCCCTCTTCCGGACGGTCTCCCGCAGGAAGACGCGACCCGTCCGACCGCCGGCGCGGGTCGCGGCTAGTAGCTGAGGATGACGCTGACCTGATGCGTGGCGCCCAACTCCTTCATGTTCATGAAGGAGTAGTTCACGTCGGCCGTCGCGGTCGCGCTTGTGGGGAATCCCACGCCGAATCCGAGCGCGTAATCCTGGATGTCGCGGTTGGTCATGTAGCCGCCCCTGAGAGCGACGGAGAACCTCTCCAGCGGGATGTATTCGTACTCGAGGCCGAGATTCGCGCGCTCTTTGTTGTCGCTCGGATGGTTGAACTCGGCGGACGTCAGGACCGCGTGTTGCGCCGACCGAAACGCGTCCATCGCGACGCCGAGCTTGAACGTCGTCGGCGGAGAAAACTCTTGATCGATGAACTTCATCGTCGGGCCGATGTTCTGCACGGTCATGCCGATCGTGACCGTTCGGAAGCCGGTGTTGTAGAGCGTTCCGAAGTCGAAGTTCAGCCCCTCGGCGAACTCGTCCTCGAGGCCCTGGTGAATCCACTTCAGCGTGCCTCCGAACGCGAACTTGTCGGTGAGGAAGCGCGCATAGGAGACGCCGATCGCCATGTCGCCCGCGTCGAACTGCTCGAGCTCCTGCGAGCCGGCGAGGTTCCGTCCATCGGGGTGATACTCGGTCGTGCGGATCATCGGGTCCATTTGAAGCACGTTGAGGCTCACACCCATCACCCCGGGGATCCCTCCGTACGTGAAGACATACCCGGCGAACTCGTGGCCGATGTCCGCCGGCCACGCGGAATGCGAGAAGAACACGTGGCTCTGCCCCTCGAGCCTCGCGATTCCCGCGGGGTTCCAATAAAGCGCCGAGGCGTCGTCGGCGATCGCGACGAACGACTCGCCCATCGCGACCCCTCTTCCCCCCACACCGATCTTGAGGAACTGAGCGCCGATGGTTCCCACCTTCGCGAAGATCTCCGTGCCGTGGGCCGCGCCGTGCACGAGGAGGAGACCAACGAACGCGGCTGCGAGTCGGTTCCGCATCAGCAATCGCTCCTTTCTTCTATCTTCATGAGTACCGTCGCGCATGGAATCCGTCCTCCCCGCTCGCTAGCGAATCACGACGAAGCGCCCGACTTTCTCGCCGACCGGGGATTCGATATGGAAGATGTAGACGCCGCTCACCACTTCCTGGTTGTTTCGAGACACGAGGTTCCAGTACGTCATGTCGTTGCTCGGGCTGAGATCATAACGGTGCTCGATCGTCTGCACAAGGTCTCCGCCGAGCGTGTAGATACGGATCGTCGCGCGCTCCGGAAGGTTCACGAAGTAGATCTTCCGCCCGGTGGCGTTCCCGCCGAGGGGATGGGTTGGATCCGTCCAGCTCGCCTCGTCCCAATCGGCGCCTTCCTTGTAAGGGTTCGGGACGACATGGACGTTCTTGACGTCCGTCCGCGTCGTCTTCGAGAGAACCTCGCCGGTGGTCGGATCGACGTCGTACACATCGACCGCGTCGTCGAGAGATCGCGTCGGGTTAAAGCGCGGATAGACCAGCATCCGCGATTGGGAGTACTTGCCGTATTCCGGCTGAATCCCTTCGGAGGGATCGCCGTGATCGTACGCGGTCACCGCGTACCAGTAGGCGAACCCGTTCTTCACGTCGCGCGTGTCGAGATAGCGGTACTTCCCGACCCCCTGCGCCCCCGTGTCGAAGTTGGAGAGATCCTTCTTGTCGATTTCTGCCAGGAGGAACCAGTCTTCGTCGCGCGGCTCGGCCGCCTCGCGACGCCAACCGACCGCCTTCCAGACCTGGTATCCCTGGAAGTCGTACTTCTGGCTGAGCGGGTCGGGGGTGAGCTCGGAGAAGTCGTCCCACTCGATTGTCACCCGGCGGTCGCCCGGGATCACGTCCTGGTTCGGCGGCGGCGGCGCGGCGGCGGCGGTCCAGTTCCGATTGAAGATCCGCTGCGCCGCGATCGCGTTGCCGAGCATGTAGAGGCGCACCTGCTCCGGGTCGTTGCGATCATAGTTCAAGGGGTCGAGCACCACGAACGCGGACTGGAACGTCAGCTTGCCCCCCGGGCGAAGCTCCCGGAAGGGACCCGCCGAGACGAGCATTCGATAGTCGTCCGGACGGCTCTCCGGCGGGTCGATGTGCTGGAGCCATCGGTTGCCGACCCGGTTCTCGCCGCGGAGATAGCGATAGCGCTCGCGGTCGTGCTCCGGGTCCTCGTCCCCTCCCGACCATGAGCGATACGCATGGATCTCGACCTTCTCGGGGGCGTTCACCCCCGTCGAGTCGACCGTATGTCCGAGGAACATCACCCCGAAGAGGGCGTTCGCGTTATCGCCGTCGTCCCCTCCCTCCACGTCGCGCATGTAGCCGATGCTGAGGTCCAGCTTCTCCGGATCGCGCCCCGGCACGATGATCGTGGTGTCCTGCGAGATGAAGTTGGACAGGTCGTCCAGGTAGATGTTCTCCGTGATCCGAGCGTTCCCGATGTCCGAGTCGACCATGAAGCCGACGTACACGTCCTTGAAGGTGCGCAGCGTAATGTTCTCGATCTCGAATTGGATCCCCACGAAGTCGTCCCAGTTCCGCCCTACCCACTGGTAGCTCTCCTGCGTCACCTTCAATCCGAGCGGAAAGTGAAGCCAATTCGGGTCCGCGATGAACTGGTTCCGGACCGTGGAAGTGTCGTAGAAGACGCACCGGTACATCTGCTGCCCGATCGCGTAGTGATCCTCGTCGACCCGGGTGTCGTTCCAAGGATCGTTGTTGATCCCGTCGAGGGGGTCCTCGTCGATCTCCCCGTCGCCGTCGTCGTCGACGTTGCGCGCCCCTCCCGGCCTCCCTTCCCACGTCTGGTAGATCGTCGCGACCGGATCGAAGATGTCCGGCCGGTACTCCCACTCGTACACGGCCGAGGAAACGAGCGTATCTTCTGTGCTCGGGTTGTCCAGCCGCGGGACCACCCCGCCGACCCAGAGACCCGCGGCCCACAGGTACTCGTGTCCGCTCCCCGGAGGCCACTGGCCCGACGGGGCCTGGTTGTACGAGAACTGGCCCGAGGTCCCGAAGATCCCAAAGTTCGACACATGAAGGACGAGCTTCCCGACGTTGTGATAGGTCGCCCCGAAGTTCGGGACCTGGTGGACCGGCGGCGCCGTCCGATCGATCAGATCCTCTTGGCCGGGCGCCGGGCGCGCGAGCGCGCTTCCCGCAAGAGCCGCGAACAAAAGCACGACCGCCGCGCTTCGGACGGCCGCCGGGAGCTTCCTCGAACCCGCGACGCGTCCCTCTCGAGTTTTTCCACGAACCCCCGTCATGGTTTCATTCCCCCGGTTCACGCGATGGGACGACTACCAGTCGAACATGATCCCGACCTTCACCCGCCGCATCGGATCGAGCACGCGCGGGTCGCCCAGGGAGACGTACTGGTTCCCGGCGGACGCGTTCACGTCGTTCAGGTTGTACGCTCCGCCGAGCTGTCCCGTCTCGGTGTAGTAGACCGTGTAGAGCCCGCTATTGCTCGGCCACTCGCCGGGACTGAGATCCCGGATGTTCTCGCGGTTCAGCACGTTGTTCGCCTCCACAAAGAGGCGGAACTCCTGACCGTAGATGCTGTAGAGCTTGTTTGCCCGCACGTCGAGCCGGGACTCGTCAGGGAGGCGTGCCGAGTTCATGTCCTCCGCGTCGATGCTCCTCTGCTGGTACCGCCGCGGGGTGAACGGAGAGCCGGTTTCGTACATGTAGTCCATCGAGAACTCCCAGACGCCCGGGTCGGTGAGAATGAGGTTCCCCACGACCGCGTGCGTCCGGTCCCAGTTGAGCGGGTTCTCCGTGAGCGGCTTCCGATTGAGCACGCCGGTCCCCACGAGGGCTTGCGAGTTGTCGTCCGAGAAAGTCCCGGTCGCCCGGGCCAGCGTGTAGACGATGCTCCCCCCGAACTTGTTCGCGAGCCTTCGGTTCAGCTTGAACTCCAAACCTTTCACCGTCCCGTAGGCCTGGTTCACGTATCCGATCGGGGCGGAGTTGCCGAAGCTCGCGAGGCTCCCGTTCACGATCTCGTCCGTATCGATCCAACCGAAGATGTCCTTGAAGAAGACGGTCATGTCGAGGTTCAAGGTCTTCGTCAGCTGATGGTCGACGCCGAGCTCGTAGCTGATATTCTTCTCCGGATCGAGGAAGATATTCCCGTAGGTGCCCCCGTCCTGCTCGATCTGCTGACCGATCCCCTTGTACATCCGCTCGAAGACGGGGAGCTGGTAGAACCGGCCGTAGTGGAAGTGGAGCACGTCCCGGTCGGAGATCGGATAGGCCATGCCGAGACGAGGGCTCACCTGCTTCTTGAGGCGGGACCAGAGCGAGATGTCCTGCGGCGTCTGGAACGTCGAGGCAAGGAACTCGTTCCCGATCCGCGCGGCACGCGCCCCCGGATCGAAGAAGTCGAGCCGCAGACCCGCGCTCAGGACCATCCCCTCGTACTGGAGCTTGTCCTGGATGTACGCCGCGCCCCCCCAGGAGAAGACGTTGTAGCGGTCCGGCCACGGTCCCTCGGGGCGGTTCGAGTCGGGATAGGTCGCCTCGAACATGGAAAGATCGTAGTAATCGAGCTCGAGGCCGGTCTTCATCCGGTGCCGCTCCGTCACCTGGCTCGTGAGGTCGGATCGCACCGTGTAGCGCCTCGTCCGATAGTCTTGGTAGTGCGGGTAGTCCCCCTGCACGACGAAGTAGCGGTTCGCCGGATCGACGTACTCGTCGCTCCTGTACGTCGGAATGTACTCCCGGGGCTCCTTGTGCCCCACCCGCTCCAGATAGCTGGTCGTGAAGCGGCTGACCTTGAGCGTATAAAACGTCTCGGGAGAGAGGGTATGGGTCCACGACGCCTTCGCCTGGCTGTCCTCGGTGATGAAGCGGGGCAGGTGCTCCGGGCCGGAATAGAAGACGTAGGTCGTGTCGAGAGGTTCATACCACCAGCGCTTCGCCTCGGCCGACCACCACCCGACTCGGCTGTACGGGTGATGGTACTGATCCTGCAAGGAGCGCGTGTAGAGCGCTTCCGTGGACAGCTTCATCTCCGGCGAGAAGTAGTAAGTCAGCTTCCCCTGGCCTCGGTACTGGTTGTAGATGCGATCCTGAAGCGTGATCCCGTAGACCTCCCGCTTCGTGTATTCCTTTCGAGGTTTGATATATGTGTCGCTGAAGTTCGCTTCCGCCGACAGGTGGAATCGCAGGTCCTTGGAGACGAGCGGTCCTCCTACCGCGAAGGCGATGTCGTCCGCGTTCCAGTAAGTCTTGTCCGGCGCCCCGTAGTCGTCCGTCATGTACTTCACGAGCCCCGAGAACTTCCTGCCCCCCTCCGCGGTCTGGATGTTCACGATCCCTGACTGAGCGTTGCCGAACTCGGCATCGAAACCGCCCGAGAGGAGTTGGATGTTCTCGAGAGACGCAAACGAGACATCGAGCGTGTTCTGGCCCACGAACGGGTCGGTCACGGGCATCCCATCGACGAAGTACTTCACCTCGTCCGCGCGGCCGCCGCGCACGTGAAGGCGCCCTTGGCCGTCGATCGTCACGCCGGGCTGCTTCGCGAGGGCGTCGGTCACCGTGTTGATAGCGCGAATCTTGAACTCTTCCTTGTCGATCTTGTACTCTGTCCTCGTCTGCTCGGTGACGTCCATCTTCTCGTCCGCACCGATGCGGATCGTCTCCATCTGCACGGCGGTCTCGGAGAGCTCGGCGATCAGGTTCGTCACCTGGCCCGGGACGACCGCGACCCCCTCGAACTTCCGAGGCGTGTAGCCCATCATCTGAACGGTCACCGTGTACGTTCCCGCCGGAATCTTGTAGATCGTGAACGTCCCGTTCTGCTGGCTGATGCCTCCGATGGTCGTTCCCTGAATGAGCACATCCGCCCAAGCGATCGGCTTGCCTGTTTCCGCTTCGCGGACTTGGCCCGACAGCGTTCCCGTTTGACCGTCCTGTGCGAAGGCCGTCCCAAGAACGAAGAGCAAGGCGAGCGCGAGAAGGACGGATGCGCGAGGACCGGAATTCCTCTGCGAAGCCATGACCTCTCTCCTTATATGCGGCGACGCCGGACACCGTTCAACGACCTGCATAAACGCCGAAGCCAATGTACCCAAGGCCCCTCCCGGTGTCAAGCCCTAACCTCCGACGAATCTTGATGCTAGCTCGCGATCGGTCCGCGGGGCGCCGGGCTTTTCCCAATCGCGAGCGGAGGTCCGGTTCCGCCATCGTGAAGGTGGCACGACACCCGCCGGGAGAGCCCGGGGGAGATCTCGCGGGGAACCTCGGCGCGGCACCTCTCCCCCGCGTGCGGGCAGCGCGGATGGAAGGGGCAACCGGCCGGGATACGCATGGGAGAGGGGATCTCCCCCGAGAGGAGGAGCGACCGCCCGCGCTCGCGCGGGTTTCTCGAGGGAGAGGCCGCGAGAAGCGCCCCGGTGTAAGGATGGAGCGGACCCAGGAACAGATCGGGCGTCGGCCCCTCCTCGACGATCTTCCCGAGGTAGAGGACGGCGAGGCGACCGGCGATCTGTCGAACGACCGCAAGATTGTGCGTTATAAGAAGATACGAGATCCCGAGCTTCTGCTGCAGGCCGAGGAGGAGGTTCACGATCTGCGCTTGATTGGACATGTCGAGCGCCGAGACCGGCTCGTCCGCCACGATGAACCTCGGGGAGACGGAGAGGGCGCGCGCGATGCAGATCCTCTGGCGCTGGCCTGCGCTGAACTCATGCGGGTAGCGATCTCCATCCCCGCGTTGGAGCCCCACAAGCTCGAGGAGACCTCGGGCCTGGTCGCTCGCGCTCTTCCCCTTCGCGATCCGATGCACCTCCAGCACCTCGCGGATCGCACGCCCCACCGGAACCCGCGGGTTCAGCGAGCCGAACGGATCCTGAAAGACGATCTGCATCTCGCGGCGGAGCGGCCGGAGCTCGCGGACCGAGAGCCGGGAAAGATCGCGCCCTCGAAACAGGATCTCCCCTTCCGTCGGCTCCTCCAACCGAAGAAGCGTGCGGCCGATCGTGCTCTTTCCCGCCCCGCTCTCGCCGACGAGGCCGAGCGTGCTCCCTTCTTCGACACCGAACGAGACCCCGCCGACCGCTCGGACGATACCTCCCCTTCGGCCGAGAAGCCCGCCGCGAAGCGTGTACTCCTTGCGGAGCCCGCGAACCGAAAGGAGAACCGATCCGGCCGTCACGATCCCCCTCCCTCTGCGAGAAAGCAGCGAACCGAGCCCACGAGGCGAGGATGCGCCTCGCGGCATCCGCTTTCGGCGATCGGGCACCGCGGGTGAAAGCGGCACCCGGACGGGTGATCGCGCGGGTCCGGGACACTCCCCTCGATCGGGCGGAGCGCCTCGGCCGCGCCGTCCGCGCGGGGCGCGGCGCGGAGGAGAGCCTGCGTGTACGGATGGCGCGGGCTCTCGAGAACCGAGGCGGCGTCCCCCTCCTCGACGATCTCCCCCGCGTACATGACCGCGACGCGGTCGGCCGCCTCCGCAACGACCCCGAGGTCGTGCGTGATGAGGAGGACCGACATGCCGAGCTGTTCTTTTAGGTCTAAAAGAACGCGCAGGATCTGGGCCTGGATCGTGACATCGAGCGCCGTGGTCGGCTCGTCCGCGATGAGGAGCGCCGGACGGCACGCGAGCGCGATCGCCAGGAGCACCCTCTGCCTCATGCCTCCGGAAAGCCGGTGGGGGTAGTCGCCCGCACGCGCCTCCGGGTCCGGAATGCCGACGAGGCGAAGCGCCTCGACCGCCGCCTCGCGCGCGGCGGATCCACGAAGACGCCGGTGGAGCCGGAACGCCTCCTCGACCTGGAATCCGCACGTGAGCACCGGGTTCAGGGAGGCCGTCGGCTCTTGGAAGACCATCGCGATCGCGTTCCCTCGGATCCTCCGCATCTCCGACTCGGAGAGCCGGAGGAGATCGCGCCCGAGGAAACGGATGCATCCCCCGGCAATCCTCCCCGGGGGTTCGGGGATCAGGCGGAGAATCGACAGGGCGGTGACGCTCTTCCCGCAGCCGGACTCCCCGACCAGGCCGAGGACCTCACCCTTCCGAACGGAGAGGGAGACCGCGTCGACCACGCGCGCGATCTCCCCGTCGGTCGCGAAGAAGACGCGGAGGTCCTCAACCTCGAGAAGGGGCTCCTTCCCCATCGGCCCCATCCTCCCAGACGAGCTGCGGACGCCGCGAGGCGAGGCTCTCGTTCACGCGGCGGACCGGGGTATGGTACGGGGCGCCGCGGACGCGCTCCGGATCCTCCTCGATCTCCTTCGCGATCGCGAGCATCGCCTCGGCGAACCGCTCGATCGTCTCGCGGCTCTCCGTCTCGGTCGGCTCGATCATGAGCGCTTCCTTCACGATGAGCGGGAAGGAGATCGTCGGCGCGTAGAACCCGAAATCGAGAAGCCGCTTTCCGATGTCCATCGCGCGAATGTTCGCTGCTTGAAAGAAGCGGGCCGCGGAGGCGACGAACTCGTGCATCGCGGCGCGCCGGTAAGGGACCGGATACGACTTCTCGACAAGCGATCGAAGGTAGTTCGCGCCCAAAATCGCGTGCTCGGTCACCTCGCGAAGACCGGGGGCGCCGAGATGGCGGATATACGCGTACGCGCGGACGAGCACCGCGAAGTTCCCGTAGTACGAGTGGACCGGACCGATCGAGTCGGGGAAGTCGTGCTTCCACGTCCAGCGATCCCCCTCGCGAACCGGCCGTGGGGTCGGGAGGAACGGGCGGAGGTGCTCCTTCACGCCGACCGGCCCGGCTCCCGGGCCGCCCCCCCCGTGCGGCGTGGAGAACGTCTTGTGCACGTTCGCGTGCATGACGTCGAAGCCGATGTCTCCGGGGCGCACGATGCCGAGGAGCGCGTTCAGGTTCGCCCCGTCGAGATACAACTGCGCCCCCGCTCCGTGCACGATCTCCACAATGCGCGGAAGATGCGACTCGAAGAGCCCGAGCGTGTTCGGAAGCGTGAGCATGAGGGCGGCGGTCCCTTCGTCCACGAGAGCCGCGAGCGCGTCGATCGACACCTCGCCCCGTTCGTCGCTCCGCACCTCGACCGGCTCGAGGCTGAGACGCCGGACCGAGGCCGGGTTCGTTCCGTGCGCGGAATCGGGGAGGATCACCTTGCGGCGGTCCTCGCCCTTCTTCCGGAAGTACGCCTCGACGAGCGAAAGACCGGTGAACTCCCCGTGCGCGCCGGCGGCCGGCTGAAGCGTGAAGGCATCCATGCCGGTGACCGCTGCGAGCGCCTCCTCCATCGAGCCGAGAAGGCGGATCGCCCCTTGCGCGAGCGTCTCGGGGAGCATCGGGTGGAGCGCGGCGAACTCCGGAAGCGAGGCGATCCTTTCGTGCACCTTCGGGTTGTACTTCATCGTGCAGGAGCCGAGAGGATAGAAGTCCTTCTCGACGTGGTGGTTTCGCCGCGCGAGCCGCTCGTAGTGGCGCGCGAGCTCGAGCTCCGGCACCTCGGCGAGCCGGAGCGGAAGACGGCGTCTCATCCGTTCCGGGATCGACGCGAGGATCTCCTCCTCCGGAGTCTCCGGAGCCGGCAAGTGCTCCGCCGCGCGCCCGGTCTTATGCAGTTCGAAGATCACCGGATCAAGCATCGGGCGGCGCTCCTTTCCCCCTTGCATCGGCGAAGTCGCGTACGAGATCCGCGTAGCGCCGGATCGACTCCCGGCTCCTCTTCTCGGTGACCGCGACGAGCAGGCATCCTCTCATTTCCGGATACGCCTTTTCGAGCGGGATCCCCGGGATGACGCGATGGTCGAGAAGGTGCCGGACGAGACCGCGCTCCAGCGACTCCTCGGGGAAGCGGACGACGAACTCGCGGAAGAAGGGACCGTCGAAGGGGAACGCGGCCCCCGACTCGCGAAGAAGCTTCCTGAGCTCGAGAGCCCGCTCCTGGCTGAGGAGCGCGGCGCGCCGGAGCCCCACGGGTCCGAGCGACGAGAGGTGAACCGCGGCGGCGAGAGCGACGAGCCCCTGGTTCGTGCAGATGTTCGAGGTCGCCTTCTCCCGGCGGATGTGTTGCTCGCGCGTCTGGAGCGTGAGGGTGAACGCGCGGGCGCCCTTCGCGTCCTCGGTCATCCCGGAGAGCCTCCCCGGCATCCGCCGGAGAAACTCCGCGCGCGCCGCGAAGAGCCCGAGGAGCGGCCCGCCGAAGTTCGGCGGCGAGCCGAGGCTCTGCCCCTCGCCGACCGCGATGTCCGCCCCCGCCTCCGCCGGCGTCCGAACGATCGCGAGGCTCACCGGGTCGAACACCTGGATGAAGAGGGCGCCCGCCTCGTGGGCGATCCGACCCGCCTCCTCGGTCTCCTCGAGAAGCCCGAACACGTTCGGGCTCTCCACGACGACCGCCGCGGTTTCGCTCGAGACCATTTGCTTGAGACGGGAAAGATCGGTCGTCCCCTCCTTCCCGAACGGGAACTCGCGAAGCCGAAGCCCGGAGACCGCGAGGTGCGAGCAGAGGACCCCCCGGTAGCTCGGGCGGAGAGCGCGCGCGATCAGGATTTCGCTGCGCCCAGAGCGCTCTCCGGACGCCATCCAGATCGCCTCGACCAATGCGGTCGCCCCGTCGTAGAGGGACGCGTTCACGAGCGGCATCCCTGTGAGGCGCGAGATGAGCGATTGGAACTCGAAGATGACCTGAAGAGTCCCCTGGCTCACCTCGGCCTGATACGGCGTGTAGGCGCTGTAGAACTCGGGACGCGCGGCCGTCGCCCCGACGAGAGCGGGAACGTAGTGATCGTAGACGCCCCCGCCGAGGAAGGAGTCGCAGGCGAGCGCCGCGCCGTTCTCGGCGGCGATTCCTGCGAGCTCCCTTTCCGTCTCCATCTGGGAGAGCGGCGGCGGGAGAGGAAGCGTTCCCTCGAAACGGAGAGACCGGGGGATCTCGCGGAGGAGATCTTCCACGCTCGAGACGCCGATCGACCGGAGCATCTTCTCGCGGTCTTCCACGTTGTGCGGTATGTAGCTCATCGAACCCCCCGAAACGTGTGCATGATCCGGGCTAACGTCTCGATTCCTCGACCAGCCTCTTGTAGTCCGCGGCGCCGAGAAGCTCCTCGAGCTCCGACGGATCCTCGATCGACAACTTGAACATCCAACCTTCCCCGTACGGGTCCCGGTTCACCCGCTCCGGCTCCTCGGGGAGCGTTTCGTTCACCTCGAGCACCTCGCCGGAAAGGGGAGCGAAGAGGTCGGCGACCGTCTTCACCGCTTCGATCGTGCCGGCGGACTCGCTCAACCGCACGCGGTCCCCGACCGCGGGAAACTCGAGATAGACGATGTCGCCCAGCTCGGATTGCGCGTAGTCGGTAATGCCGACCGTCGCGATCTTCCCCTCAACGAGAACCCACTCGTGCTCCCTGGTGTATTTGAGGTCTTCCGGAACGTTCACGATTCTTCCTCCCCTTCCTCTTTGACCGACGAGGCGACGAACGCGCCTTTCTGGCGACGCGCTGGCGCTTCGCGATCCCGAATGCGAACGGCGAATCCCTCCTCCTCGTCCGCCGCGTCCTCCAGATATCCGAGAGCGATCCCCGCGCGGAGGGTCGGCGAGAATCCGCCGCTCGTCACGACCCCCACCTTCCTTCCCTTGTGAAGGATCTCGTATCCCGGTCTCGGGATGTCGCGCGGCCCGAGGCGAAACGCCGCGAGCTTCCTTCGCGCTCCGCTCTTTCGGGCGGCGGCGAGCGCTTCCTTCCCGACGAAATCGGTCTCTTTCTTTCGCACGACCCAGCCGATTCCCGCCTCGAAGGGGTTCGTCGTCTCGTCGATGTCGTTTCCGTAGAGACAATACCGCATCTCGAGACGAAGAGAGTCGCGCGCGCCGAGACCGACGGGCGCGATCCCCTCGCTCCGCCCCGCATCGAGGAGCGCGTCCCAGACGCGCGGCCCCTCCGCCCACGGAACGTAGACTTCGTATCCGTACTCGCCGGTGTATCCGGTGCGCGAGACGATCGCCGGAACCCCCGCCACCTTCCCCCGCGCCGCGTGGTAGTAGGAAAGACGGAGAAGATCCGGCTCCGCGACCTGCGCGAAGATCGCCCGCGCACGCTTCCCCTGCACGGCGACTTGGCTCGTCTCGAGGCTCCGGTCGGTCACCGTCGCCCGGCCTCCGCACCGCTCGAGGATCCATCGAAGATCCTTCTCGCGGTTCGACGCGTTCACGACGAGGAGAACCTCATCCTCGAGCTTGTAGACGAGGATGTCGTCCACGATCCCGCCCCGGTCATTCGGAAGGACCGCGTACTGAACTTCTCCCGGCTCCCGGTCGGAGATGCGCGCCGTCGTCAGACGGTCCGCCTCCTCCTCCCTGCGGGGCCCGGTGAGCACGATCTCCCCCATGTGGGAGACGTCGAAAAGACCCGCCCGCTCCCGCACCGCGGCGTGTTCCTCGAGGATCGACGTGTATTGAATCGGCATTTCCCATCCGGCGAACGGAACCATCTTCGCTCCCTCGCGCACGTGGCGATCGTAGAGAGCGGTCCTCCTCGCCTCTCCCGCTTCATGGGACACCGGCCAACGACCTCCCTTCCCGGGTGAACAGATTCCGGAGCTCCTTCCCCGTGTGGGACCCCTCGGCCCGCGCGACCTCTTCTGGAGTTCCCTCCGCGACGACACACCCGCCCTCGTCTCCCCCATCGGGGCCGAGATCGATGATCGCATCCGCCGTCTTCACGACGTCGAGGTTGTGCTCGATCACCACGACCGTGTTCCCCGCGTCGACAAGCTTGTTCAAAACCTCGAGAAGAAGGCGTACGTCCTCGAAGTGGAGCCCCGTGGTCGGCTCGTCGAGGATGTAGAGCGTCCTCCCCGTGGCGCGCTTCGAAAGCTCCGCGGACAGCTTGACCCGCTGCGCCTCGCCGCCGGAGAGGGTGGGCGCCGGCTGGCCCAGGTGGATGTAGCTGAGGCCGACCTCCGAGAGAAGGTCGAGCTTCCTTCGCACGGCCGGTTGATTCTCCATCAAAATCGCCGCTTCGTCCACGGTCATGTCGAGAACCTCGGCGATCGAACGCCCCTTGAAGCGGACCTCGAGCGTCTCCCGGTTGTAGCGCTTCCCCTTGCAGACGTCGCACTTCACGTAGACGTCCGGAAGGAAGTGCATCTCGATCTTGATCGTGCCGTCCCCTTGGCACGCCTCGCAGCGGCCCCCCTTCACGTTGAAGCTGAAGCGGCCCGGCTTGTAGCCGCGCACGCGCGACTCCGGGAGCTCGGCGAAGAGATCGCGGATCGGCGTGAAGAGTCCCGTGTAGGTCGCCGGGTTCGAGCGCGGGGTCCGGCCGATCGGGGATTGGTCGATCTCCACGACCTTGTCGATCCAGCGAAGCCCGTTGATCCGATCGTGCGCGCCGGGGAGATCGCGCGACCCGTAGAGGCGGCGGGCGAGCCCCTTGTAGAGGATGTCGGTGACGAGCGTGCTCTTCCCCGAGCCTGATACTCCGGTCACACAGACGAGTCGTCCGAGAGGGAAGCGGACGCGGAGGTTCTTGAGGTTGTTCGCGCGGGCGCCGACGACCTCGATCTCCCGACCCGAACCGGGGCGCCGGGTCTGCGGGATCGGGATCGCTCGCTCCCCTCGGAGATAGGCGCCGGTGAGCGAGCGGGGGGAGGCGGCGATCTCCGCCGGCGTCCCCTCAGCGACGACCTCTCCTCCGCGGATCCCGGCCCCCGGTCCGAGATCGACCACGTGATCCGCCGCCTCGATCGTCTCCCGGTCGTGCTCGACGACAAGAACGGTGTTCCCGAGGTCCCGGAGGCGGAAGAGGGTCGCGAGAAGCCTCTGGTTGTCCCGCGCGTGAAGACCGATCGAGGGCTCGTCGAGTACATAGAGAACCCCGGTGAGCCCCGACCCGATCTGCGTCGCGAGCCGGATTCTCTGCGCTTCTCCTCCCGCGAGGGTCCACGCCGCCCGTCCGAGCGTGAGGTACGAGAGGCCCACGTCGTTCAAGAAGCGGAGCCGCTCGCGGATCTCCTTCAGCACCTGCGCCCCGATGAGCCGTTCTCTTTCGGTCCAATCCATCGAGTCGAGAACCGTTGAGAGCTCACGGATCGAGAGCCGCGAGAGATCGTCGATGCTCCTTCCGTGCACGGCGACGGCGAGCGCCTCTCTTCGGAGACGCGCCCCGCGGCACGCCGGGCACGCGCCGATGCTCATGAACCCCTCGATCCACTGCCGAATCCCCTCGGAGGTCGTCTCCCGATAGCGCCGCTCGAGCCAAGGGATCACCCCCTCGAAGGGAAGGGTCCATCGCCCCCGCCCGCTCCGCGTCGCCGCCTCCACCGTGATCTCCTCGCCCCCGCTTCCCCGTAGAAGAAGATCCCGCGCGCGCTTCGGGAGCCTCCCGAACGCCCCGTCGAGGGAGAAGCGATACCGCCTGGCGAGCGCCTCGAGAATGCGCCGATTCCACGATCCCGGCGCCGGGCCCCACGGGACGATCGCCCCCTCGTTCAGCGAGCGGCTCGAGTCGGGGACGACGAGCGAGGGATCGAGATCCCGCTTGGTGCCGAGGCCGCCGCAGCCGGGGCACGCCCCGTAGGGAGAGTTGAAGGAGAAGAGACGCGGGCTGATCTCGGAAAACGAGAAACCGCACGTCGCGCACGCGGTGTTTTCGGAGAAGACGAGGATCTCGCCGTTCTCGCGGAGCACTTGGACGATCCCCTCGGCGGCGGCAAGCGCGGTGGCGACGCTGTCCGCGAGCCGGGCAGCGGCTTTCGCGGGAACGCGGATCCGGTCGACCACGAGCTCGATGTCGTGCTTTCGCTTCTTGTCGAGCCGGATCTCCTCGTCGAGGGCGCGCTCCTCTCCGTTCACGCGGACGCGAACGAAGCCCTCCTTTCGGAGACGATCGAGGATCTCGCGGTGCTCCCCCTTCTTCCCGCGCACCACCGGAGCGAGGATCTGCAGCCTCTCCCCCTCCGGGAGACGCGCGATCCGATCGACGATCTGCTGGACGGTCTGGCGCTCGATCGGATGCCCGCAATCGGGGCAGTGGGGGATGCCGGCGCGCGCGAAGAGAAGGCGGAGATGGTCGTGGATCTCCGTCACGGTCCCGACGGTGGACCGCGGGTTTCGGGACGCGCTCCTCTGTTCGATCGCGATCGCCGGAGAGAGCCCCTCGATCGACTCGACCTCCGGCTTCTCCATCTGGCCGAGAAACTGGCGCGCGTACGCCGACAGCGACTCGACGTAGCGCCGCTGCCCCTCGGCGTAGATCGTATCGAACGCGAGAGAGGACTTCCCGCTCCCCGAAAGCCCCGTGATCACGACGAGTCGATTGCGGGGCAGATCGAGGTCGATCGACTTCAGATTATGCTCGGACGCTCCTCGGATGCGAATCAAGCCGACGCCCCCGACCTCCCTCCGGATCTACGAGACGAGCGCCCGCGCGATGACGAGCCTCTGGATCTCGTTGGTCCCCTCGTAGATCTGGGTGATCTTCGCGTCCCGGTAGAACCGCTCCACCGGGAACTCGCGCGTGTAGCCGTACCCGCCGAGGATCTGCACGGCCCGATCCGCCACCCAGACCGCGATGTCGCCCGCGAACAGCTTCGCTTGGGCCGACTCCATCGTGTGCTTCGCCTTCTTTTCCTTCAAGTAGGCCGCCTTGTACGTGAGAAGGCGGGCCGCCTCGATGCGGGTCGCCATGTCGGCGAGGTAGTTGCCGATGGTTTGATGTTGAATGATCGGCCGGCCGAACTGCTCCCTTTGCTTCGAGTAGGCGAGCGCGGCGTCGAAGGCGCCCTGCGCGATCCCGACCGCCTGCGCGGCGATGCCGATCCGGCTCTTGTCGAGAGCCTCGAACGCGATCCGCATCCCCTTCCCCTCCTCCCAGAGGAGGTTTTCCGCGGGGACCTCGCAGTTCTGAAGGATGAGGCTCACCGTGTCGCTCGACCGGATGCCGAGCTTCTCCTCCTTCTTCCCGACGGAGAAACCGGGAAAGCCCTTCTCGATGAGAAACGCGGAGACCCCCTTCGCGCCCGGCGCGGACGGGTCGGTCTTCGCCATGAGGATGTAAAGGTCCGCGATCGACCCGTTCGTCACCCACATCTTCTCGCCGTTGAGGACGTACTTGTCCCCCTTCTTCGCGGCGGCGCAGGAGAGAGCGGTCGGATCCGATCCCGCTCCCGCCTCGGAGAGGGAGTACGCCGCGAGGATCTCGCCGGTCGCGAGCCTCGGCAAGTATTTCTTCTTCTGCGCGTCCGTTCCGTGGGTCACGACGACCGTCGCAGAGAGGCTCGTGTGCACGCTCACGAGAACCCCGAAGGAGGCGTCGACCCGCGAGAGCTCCTCGATGACGATCGCCTCCGAGATATCGTCGAGCAAGGCTCCGCCGTACTCCTCCGGAATCGTCATGCCGAGGAAGCCGAGATCGGCGAACGCCTTCGCCTCCTCGATCGCCGGCTTCTCGTGGTGGTCGCGCTCGCCCGCGGTCGGTCCGAGCGTCTTCTCCGCGAACTCACGAACGGTCTTCCGGATCAAGGCCTGCTCGTCGTTCAGATCGAAATGCATCCACGCACCTCCGAGGTATGGGGACTACGATCCGTATTCGAAGAACCCGCGGCCGCTCTTCCGCCCGAGATAGCCCGCCCGCACCATCTTCTTGAGAAGGGGACAAGGGCGGTACTTCGGATCGGAGAACCCGCCGTAGAGGACCTCCATGATGTCGAGACACACGTCGAGACCGATGAAATCGGCGAGCGTGAGCGGTCCCATCGGATGGTTCATGCCGAGCTTCATCACCGTGTCGATGTCCTCGGCGGAGGCCACCCCTTCCATGAGGGCGTAGATCGCCTCGTTGATCATCGGCATCAGGATCCGGTTCGACACGAACCCCGGGTAGTCCTGCACCTCGACCGGCGTCTTCCCGAGCTCCTTCGTGAGCGCCTCGACCCGTTCGTACGTATCGTCCGCGGTGGCGATCCCGCGGATCACCTCGACGAGCTTCATGAGGGGGACCGGGTTCATGAAATGCATCCCGATCACCTTCTCCGGACGCTTCGTCGCCGCCGCGATCTCGGTGATCGAGATCGAGGAGGTGTTCGAGGCGAGGATCGCTTCCTTCGGCGCCGCGGCGTCGAGCTCTTGAAAGATCTTCTTTTTTAGTTCAAAGTGTTCCGGCACCGCTTCGACGACGAGAGCAGGAGGCGCCATCTTACCGATCGACGGAACAGGGCGGACGCTCGAGAGAACCGGGTCTACCTTGGATGGGTCGAGCACTCCCTTCTCCGCGAGCTTGCGGACGCTCTTCTCGATCCGTCCGATCGAGCGCTTCAGGATCTCCTCGTTCAGATCGACGAGATCGACGCGATATCCGGACTGGGCGAACACCTGGGCGATCCCCGCGCCCATCGTTCCGCCGCCGACGACGGCGAGTTGCTTCTGGTCCACGTTTTCCTCCTTCGCTCAGACCGCCTCGACGCTGAGCGCCACGGCGTTTCCCCCCCCGAGACAGATCGCGGCGAGCCCGAGCGACTTCCCGCGGTCCTTCATCGCGTAGAGAAGCGTCGTCAGGACGCGGGCGCCGCTCGCGCCGATCGGATGGCCGAGGGCGATCGCGCCTCCGTTCACGTTGACTCGATTCCAATCCCAACCGAGCTCCTTCCCGTCGGCGAGGGCCTGCACGGCGAACGCCTCGTTGATCTCGATGAGGTCGTAGTCGGCGATCGACCGGCCGGTCTTCGCGAGGAGCTTCCGCACGGCGTCGATCGGGGCGTAGAAGACCATCTCCGGCTCGGCCCCGCCGACCGCGTACGCCTCGATGCGCGCCATCGGCTTCACCCCGAGCTCGCGCGCTCTGGCTTCCGCCATCACAAGAACCGCCGAGGCGCCGTCGTTCAGTCCCGGCGCGTTCCCCGCGGTTACCGTTCCGTCCTTCTTGAAAGCGGGGCGGAGCTTCGCGAGCGACTCGAGGGAAGCGTCGGCGCGCGGGCGCTCGTCCTTGTCGAAGACCGTCGGGTTTCCTTTTTTGCTAGGGATTTCAACAGGGAAGATTTCGTCTTTGAACTTTCCAGCCTCGGCGGCGGCGATAGCCTTCCGGTGGCTTTCGGCCGCGTAGCGGTCCTGCTCCTCGCGCGAAATGATCGATAGCTCCGCGGTCTTCTCCGCCGCCATCCCCATGTGGAAGTTGTGAAACGAGTCCCAGAGGCCGTCGAAGATCATCCCGTCGACGAGATAGTCGTTCCCCATTCGGTAGCCGGCGCGCGCCTTCATGAGGTAGTAGGGAACGTTCGACATGCTCTCCATGCCGCCCGCGATCACCGCGTCCGCGTCTCCGAGGCGGATCGCCTGCGAGGCGAGAACGACCGCTTTCAACCCGGAGCCGCAGACCTTGTTGATGGTGATCGCGGCCTTCGAGGCCGGGATCCCGCCGTGAATCGCCGCCTGCCGGGCGGGGGCTTGCCCGAGCCCGCTCGAGACCACGTTTCCGAGGATCACCTCGTCCACGACATCCGGTTCGATGCCGGCCCTTCGCACGACCTCGCGGACGGCGAGCGCCCCGAGCGCGGGCGCTCCCATCGGCGCAAGCCCTTTCATGTACTCACCGATGGCGGTGCGCGCCGCGCTCACGATGACGGGTCTACGATCGGCGTTCATGGATCCTCCCTTCTCGCCTGGATCATGCACGCGTTTCCCGCTGCGGCCGCGAATCGGGGCCCGCGCGAGGTCTCAGGCGTTTCGCGACGCGCGGCGGCGCGCGATCTCCTCTTCCAGATAGGCGACGATCTCGCCGGTCGCGGTCCCCGGCCCGAACAAGCGCCCGACCCCGAGCGCGCCGAGAGCATCCTGGTCCTTCTCCGGGATGATCCCGCCTCCGCAAACCAGGACGTGCCCGCCGCCCCCTTTTCGGAGCAGCTCCAGCACGCGCGGGAAGAGGGTCATGTGCGCGCCCGAGAGGATGCTGATCGCGACAACGTCCACGTCCTCTTCAAGCGCCGCCTGCGCGACCTTCTCCGGCGTTTGGTGAAGACCGGTGTAGATCACCTCCATCCCCGCGTCGCGAAGAGCGCTCGCCACGACCTTCACGCCGCGGTCGTGACCGTCCAGCCCCACCTTCGCTACGAGGACGCGAATCGGTCCTTGCATGCTTCTCTCTCCTTCGGTACCTGATACCCTGTTTCAAGGGTATCAGTCAGAAATAGGGTATCAGGTACGCTAGAAGACCGCGGGTTCCCGGTACTCGCCGAAGACGCCGCGGAGCGCGTCGCACATCTCCCCGAGGGTCGCGCCGGCTCGGACCGCATCGAGAAGAACCGGCATGAGGTTCTCCCCCGACTCCCCGGCCGCGCGCAATCTCGCGATCGCCCGCTCCGCCGCGGCCTTTTCGCGCTTGTCGCGAAACCTTGCGAGGCGCTCCACCTGCTCCTTCTCCACCGCCGGATCGATCTCCAGAATCGGCGGGAGCTCCTCCTCCCCGTCCGCGTGTTCGTTCACGCCGACGATCACGCTCGCGCCGCTCTCCATGTCCTTCTGGTATCGCCACGCCGCCTCGGCGATCTCGCGCTGGAAGAAGCCCTCCTCGATCCCGGCGACCACCCCTCCCCTCTCCTCGATCTCGGCGAAGATCCGCCCCGCCTCCCGCTCCATCCGGTTCGTGAGTTCCTCCACGAAATAGGAGCCCCCCAGAGGATCCACGACCGAGGCGACCCCTGTCTCGTGCGCGAGGATCTGCTGCGTGCGGAGCGCGATCCGCACCGCCTTCTCGGTCGGGAGCGCGAGCGCCTCGTCCATCGAGTTCGTGTGAAGCGACTGCGTTCCCCCGAGCACCGCCGCGAGCGCTTGATACGCGACGCGCACGATGTTGTTCTCCGGCTGTTGCGCCGTGAGCGAGCAGCCGGCCGTCTGCGTGTGGAAGCGGAGCATCCAGCTTCGCGGGTTCTTCGCACCGTACTTCTCGCGCATGCTGCGCGCCCAGATCCGCCGCGCCGCGCGGTACTTCGCGATCTCCTCGAAGAAATCGTTATGCGCGTTGAAAAAGAACGAGAGGCGCGGCGCGAACGCGTCCACGTCGAGCCCCGCCTCGATCCCCGCCTCGACGTACGTGAACCCGTCGGCGAGCGTGAAGGCGAGCTCCTGCACCGCGGTCGAGCCCGCCTCGCGGATGTGATAGCCGCTGATCGAGATCGTGTTCCAGAGCGGCATCTCCCGCGTGCAGTAAGCGAGCATGTCGGTGATGATCCGGAGCGAGGGCCTCGGCGGATAGATCCACTCCTTCTGCGCGATGTACTCCTTGAGGATGTCGTTCTGGAGCGTGCCTCGGAGCTTGTGCGGCGGCACCCCCTGCCTCTCCGCGGCGACGATGTAGAGAGCGAGAATCATCGCGGCGGGGCCGTTGATCGTCATCGAGGTCGAGACGCGCTCGAGGGGGATATCGCGAAAGAGCGTCTCCATGTCCTCGATCGTGTCGATCGCGACCCCCTCCCGCCCGACCTCTCCGAGAGAGAGGGGGCCGTCCGAGTCGTGGCCCATCAGCGTCGGCATGTCGAACGCGGTCGAGAGCCCGGTCTGCCCCTTTTCGAGGAGATAGAGGAAGCGTCGGTTCGTGTCCGCGGCGGTGCCGAACCCCGCGAACTGCCGCATCGTCCAGAGGCGCCCGCGATACATGTCCGCGTGCACGCCCCTCGTGAACGGCCACTCCCCCGGCCGGCCGAGATCGCGCGCCGGATCGAACCCGGCAAGATCCTCGGGGCGGTAGAGCGGCTTCACGGGAAGCCCGGAGAGCGTGCGAAACCCATCTTCGTCTCCCGCCCCCCGCTTCCTTTTCGGATGACCGGTCATCGGGTCTCCTTCTCCTTCCCGGCACCATGCAGAAGGTCGGCCGCTTCCCGATACGGGGAGGAGCGGCCTTCCTCGATACGCGCGAGCGCGTCCTTGAGCCGCGCCGGGATCCCCTCGCGCATCCAAAACGTCGAGGCGAGCTCCGACTCCACGATCTCGCGGATCCTCTGCTCCGCGCGCTCTCGCTTGAGGCGGCCGAGCGCGCCGGCCTCCTCGAGATGGCGCCGATGCTTCCCGATCGCATCGAGAAGCTCGTCGAGATGATCGCCGCGAAGGGCGGAGACCGGCTGCACGGGAGGGACCCACGAGTCTGGCGCCGGCCTGCGCAGGAGAAGCATATCCTTGAGGTTTCGAGTGATCCGCGCCGCCCCCTCGCGGTCCGCCTTGTTCACGGCGAAGACATGGCCGATCTCCATGAGGCCGGCCTTCATCGCCTGGACCTCGTCTCCCGACTCCGGGACGAGCACAACCACCGTCGTGTGAACGGCGCGGGCGACGTCGAGCTCCGATTGGCCGACGCCGACCGTTTCGACAAGAACGATCTCCATGCCGAACGCGTCGAGAAGGTCGCACGCCTCTCCGGTCCGGAACGCGAGGCCGCCCGGGCTTCCGCGCGAGGCCATGCTTCGCACGAAGAGGCGCGGATCATTCGGGAGATCTTGGAAGCGGATGCGGTCGCCGAGGAGCGCCCCGTGCGTGAACGGACTCGACGGGTCGACCGCGACGACGCCCACGCGCTTTCCCGCTTCCCAGTAGGCGCGCGCGAGGCGCCCGACGAGCGTGCTCTTCCCCGCACCGGGCGGACCGGTCACGCCCAGGCGATACGCGGCACCCGTTCGCGGGTAGAGCGCGTCGAGAAGGGCCCCCGCTCCGTCGCTCTCGTTCTCGACCAGGGAAATCGCGCGGGCGAGGGAGATCCGATCCCCCTCGAGAATCCTGCGAGCGAGGTCTCCGCCGTTCGACCGCAAGAAAGCACCCGGGGTTGGAGGGACTCTCGGTGAAAGCGGCGCTTCCGCCCGAGCGACAAGCACCGAAACACGCCCGATCTATGGATGAGAATAGGAGAAGCGCGGAGACGTGTCAACCGGCGCGGGCCGACCGACCGGCGCGGTTCGTCAGCGGCGGAGGAGCGTTTCGATCCACTGCTCGCGGTCTTGGTCGAGGCTCTTCTGCGCGAGCTTCCACGAGAACCCGAGGAAGAGCGCGAGAAGAAGGGCGATCCCGGCGAGAGCGATTCGCAAGAGGCGCGTCGGGATCCGCGAGGGCGCCTCCGGCGCGATACGGCGAGCGGGCGCGGCGGCTTTCGGTTCGTCATGACCGGGCGAAGCGCCCGCCTGCTCTTCGAGCGCTTCGATCAACGCGAAGATCAGCTCGGGTTCCCCGACATCCGCAAGCGGCACCACCGAGGCGCGGTCGGAGGACTCCACCGGGAACGGGAGCCCTCCAAAGAGATCGTCGAGGACTTTGCGCGAAACGGGGAGACGGAGACGCCGGCCGTCCGCTTCGAGGCGGAAGATCTCCGCCCCTCCGGCGGAACGGAACGACCGTCCCCCCTCCTCGTCCTTGACGACCAAGTGGGGAAATCTATCCTCCAGGATTCTTACATGGGGTGTCGCAGGGCGCACGGGAAGACCCTCCGACCCAAGAATCGGCCGGAAGAACCGTACATTGAGGATGGGAAGGCGCGAGAAGACTCAGCGGTTCTCGGCGATTTCGAGCGCAAGCTCGGCCGCGCCGACGAGGCCCGCGTCGGGTCCGAGGGCAGCTGGGAACGCCTGGAAACGCTCCCTCTGGGCAGGAAAGACCTGCTCGCGCGCTTCCCGGATCGCCGGCTCGACGAGAAGGTCTCGCTCCCGCGAGAGCCCTCCTCCGATCACGATCCGCTCCGGGTCGAACGCTTTTTGAAGCGAGGCGATCGCGCGCCCGAGGAGGCGCGCCGCCGTCTCGATCGTCTCGACCGCGATCCGGTCCCCGCTTCTGGCGAGATGGAAGATGCCGTGGCAAGAGAGCGACGGATCGCCCGCCGCGCGCGAGCGGTACGCGCGCTTGATCCCCTCGGCGGACGCGTAGGTCTCGAGGCAATCGAGGGCCCCGCACCGGCATCGAACTCCCTCGCCCCCGACGTACATGTGCCCGAACTCCCCCGCGTTCCCCCATGCGCCCACGAGGATCTTCCCCTCGCTCACGAAGCCCCCTCCGATCCCGGTGCCGACCGTGAGCCCGAGAAGGCTCTCCGCTCCCTTCCCGGCTCCGCGACGAAACTCGCCGAACGTCGCCGCGTTCGCGTCGTTCTCGACGATCACCGGAGCGGCGAGCCTCTCTTCCACCGCCTCGCGGAGGGGATAGTGCTTCCAGCTCGGTCGGTTCGGCGCTTCCTCGATGCGCGTCCTCTCCCGGTCGAGCGGCCCGAACGAGCCGATCCCGACCGCGAGAAGGCCGGAGCGCTTTTCGCCGGCGAGAAGATCCTCGAGAACGCGGAAGAAGGCCGCACGGTCCTCCTCGCCGCTCCCGCTCGGCGCGAACCGGGTCTCGAGGCGGTTTCCGATCCGCCCCTCGACCGAAAACAGGGCGGCGCGAACCGTCGTCGCGCCGAGATCCACTCCAATTACGTATCGATAACCCACAGTCGAACGGTTCATCCTTCAATCGGGCGCGACACCTGGGCCGGAACCTCCTCCCGCTCCGCGATCGCATAGGCGAGCTTCTTGGTCGCCGCCTCGCGGACCGCCTGATCGACAATCGTTCCCGTCGCGTCCCGATCGCGAAGCTGGGGGAACCGGTTGAGCTGGCGCGCGCGAAGAGCCGCCACGACGACCAGCTCGTACACGTTGCCGGCGTCGCTCGAGGTCGGTATCACAAAAGAGGAGGCCGAAGGATCCCTCTTCATCGCTCTTCTTCCCCTCCCGTCGCGGGGCCCGGTTCGTCCGCCGGGCAGAGATTCAGGCCGAGCTGCGAATCGTCGCCTTCCCCTTCAACCCCTTCCTTCGCCCCCGGTTGCACGGAAGAGCGCAGCCGTTCCCAGATCTCCTTCTGGAGGGCGCGGACCTCCTTCTCGCCGTCGAGAAGAACCACGTTCATCGACTCGCCGATCGGGCTCGCGGCGATGCGGAGGTAGTTCTTGCGCACGACGACCAGCTTGTCCAGCCCCTCGAAGAGCTCGGTTTCCCACCGGCCCTTCTCGATGCGGCGCAGACACACGGGCGCCGGAACATCGATGAGGAACGTGAGATCGGGCATCACCGCATGCGCGTTCACCTCGCGGATCCACTTCAGGTCGCAGCCGAGCGACTGGTACGCATAGGACGACAGGATGTAGCGGTCGGTCACAACGGTGATCCCCTCCCGAAGCTTCGGGAGGATCTCGGCGTGAAGATGATCGATCCGGTCGGCGGCGAAGAGAAGCGCTAGGAGATCGTCGGGAAACGGATCGAGAGGCCTCCCCGCAGTCGGCGAGACGAGCCGCCTGCGGAGCACGAGCGAGATCAGGTTCCCGACCGGTCCCTCGGAAGGCTCCTTCGTCAGATGGACGGGAACGCCCTCGGCCTCGAGGCGATCGGCGAGAAGCGTCGCCTGCGTGGTCGTTCCCGCGCCGTCGAGCCCCTCGAACGCGATGAAGAGCCCCATCTTCGTCCCATCCGCGAGAAGCAGGGATCGCCCGGACTACTCCCGCCCCTGATTGATGCGGGCCTTCAGCTCCTTCGAGACCTTGAACACCGGAACCCGCCGCGAAGGGAGAGGAACCGGATCGCCCGTCCGAGGATTGCGCGCGGTTCGCGCCTTTCGCTCCTTGACCTTGAACGTTCCGAACCCGCGAATCTCGATATGCTCCCCCTCCCGGAGAGCCTTCTTGATCGCGCCGAGGAACTCGTCGACCGCCTCGGCCGTGTCCTTCTTCGTCAATCCCGTGCTCGTCGCGATCTGCTCCACAAGGTCCGCTTTCGTCATGACCGGCGGCCTCCTTTCTCGGTGCCCCGCGAGAAGGGGGCGAAGAAGAGTCCCTTGGTCATTCAAGCAAATCCGGCGAAACCTGTCAAGCCAAACCTACTGATTTTTCAATCGGTTCCGCCTACGCCCCGAAGGAGACGACAAGGCCCCCGAGGAGGGCGGCCCCGAGGATCGAGAGGAAGTTCACCTCCTCGTTCCCGATGAGGCCCGCCCTCTCGGCCGAGGCGCCGAGGAGGCTGTCGACGAGCGTCCCCGCGAAGCCCGCGAGCGCTGCGACCGCCGCCTCTCTCCCTCCGAGGAAGCCGAGCCCGAGACCCAGCGCGGCGAGAAGGGCTGAACCGACCGCGCCGGAGAGCGTGCCGAGAACCGTCACCCCCCCGTCCGTCCCGGGAGGAACCTCTCGAAAGCCGAGGATGAGGCGCGGGGGAACGGGGGAGAGCATGCCGATTTCCCCGGAGAGCGTGTCGGCGAGGGCGGCCGCGAGAGCCGCCGCGTACGCGGTCCGGACCGCCGCCCCTCCTCCCATCCACAGAAGAACGGCGAGAAAGGCCGGGATCCCGAGGTTCGCGATCGCATGCCGCGCTCCCCGCGGGGCGTGCGCCCGCTTGGCGATCCGAGAGGAGAGAGTTCCGAGGAGGACGAAGAGGACGAGAAGAGCGCATGCCGGAGGGCCTGCTGCGGTGAAGATGAGCGATCCGAGGAGGATGCCGGCCGCCGCCCCCGATCGGTCGAGGGAACGGGTCCGGAGCCCGAGAAGGGCGAGAAGAACGAACACGAGCAGCCCCGCGGGGAGCCGCGACGGCGCGACGTCCCACGGGATCTCGGTACCGCCCGCGAGATGCCCGAGAAGCACACCGGGGAAGAGGGCGACCGGCAGGTTGTCCCCGATCCGGGTGGGAAGGCTCTCGATCGCCGCGCCGAGAAGGACGGGGGCGAGGAGAAGGGGAACCGCCCGCCCGATCGGGGTCGCATCGACGAGGGCAAAGGAGAGACCTGCCGCCGCGAGGCCGGCGACAAGAAACGCCGCGCTCCCCACGGCCGTCTTCCGGGCGTTCCAAGGGAGGCGAGGCCCGCCGATTTGCCTCCCCGCGGTGTTCGCCGCCGCGTCCCCTGCCGCGAGAAGGGCGACGGCCGACGCGGCCACTCCGGGCCTCTCGGGAAACGCGGCGAGGAGAAGCCCCGCCGCGAGCGGAAACGAGGAGACCGCGAGGGAGAATCGGACCCATCCTTCCCCCGGACGGGCGAGCCGGGAAAGAAGAAACGGTCCCAGCGCCCACACCGCCCCGAGGGCGGCGGCGGAGAGCGGAAGGAGCACGTCGACAGGAAGAAGCCGGAAGATGGGGACCGCGACGAGAACGCCGGCGTGCGCCAGCTTCCTCCGACCTTCCCCTAGTCCCCCGCCCGAAGATCCCAACCTTCCTCCTCTGCAGTGCGCGCGATCCGGTCGATCAGGTACGCGTGGACCGCCCGGTTCCCCGCCACGAGCTCCTTCCGGCGGACCATCTCGTTCCCCCCGAGGAAATCGGTCACCACCCCTCCCGCCTCGCGGACGAGAAGGATCCCGGCGGCGATGTCCCACGCGTTCAGGTTCATCTCCCAGAACCCGTCGAAGCGCCCCGCCGCGGTGTACGCGAGATCGATCGCCGCCGAGCCCCCCCTCCGCACGCCTTGAACCTCGTGAACCACCCGATCGAACACCGGCACGCCGTTCGGAATCCGGTTCGAGCGGACGCAGGCGAAGCCGGTGGCGACGAGCGCCTCGATTGGCTCCCGCACGCCGCTCACGCGGATTCGTTCACCGTTCAAGAATGCGCCGCCTCCCTTCTCCGCGACGAACGTCTCCTCGAGCACGGGAACGTGCACGACCCCGACCGCGAGCTCTCCCCGCTCCTCGCGCGCGACCGACACGGAGAAGAGAGGGAAGCGATGGACGAAGTTCGTCGTTCCGTCGAGCGGGTCGACGTACCAGACCGCCTCGGCCCCTTCGGCCCGTCCCCCTCCTTCTTCGGCCACGATCCGGTCGGATGGAAACCTACTCCCGATCCGCGCTCGGAGCAGGCGCTCCGCTTCTTCGTCCGCTTCGGTCACGAGGTCCTTCGCACCCTTGAAGCGCACGCGATCCCCTCCGGCGCCGCGGAAGCGCCGAAGGAGAAGCGCACCCGCCTCGCGCGCCGCGCTCTCCGCAAACCGAGCCGTTTCTCCTCTCACTCCGGATCCTCCGTTCGCCTCACCCGTTCGGTTTCTTCTTCGATTTCGTCTCCGTTCTCTCCGCCGGTTTCCTCGCCTCCCTCGCCCTCCTCGCTCTCCCGATCGCGTTCGTTCTCTTCCCGTCGTTTCTTTCGGACGGCGAACGAGATGAGGATCGAGAGGAAGTAGAGCGCGAGGACTGGGACACCCATCAGGATCTGCGAGGCGACGTCGGGGGGCGTGAGGACCGCCGACACCACCGCGATCACGACGATCGCGTAGCGCCACTTCCGGAGAAGCCACTCCGGCTGGAGCAGGCCGACGTGTGTGAGGAGCGTGACCGCGAGCGGGAGCTGGAAGACGACCCCGAACGCAAGAAGAAGCTTCGTCACGAACGCGAAGTAGTTCCCCGCCGCGATCATCGGGCGGAGGCTCTCCGTGCCGAAGCCGAGGAGGAAGGCGACCGCGATCGGCACGAGCACAAAGAGGCCGAAGGCGGCCCCCGCGAGGAAGAGAACCGTCGAGGCTCCGACGACGAGAACGACGAAGCGTCTCTCACGCTCGAAGAGACCGGGCGCCACGAAGCTCCACACCTTGTAGAGAACGAAGGGGAGCGAGGCGAGGAAGCCGAGGAGAAGGGCGATCTTGAGGCGGAGGGTGAACGCCTCGGTCGGGCCTAGAAAGACGAGCGATCCGACCGGACGGATGAGGAGGTCGAGCCCCTCGCTCGAAAGGAACCATCCGCCGCACGCGAAGAGGGCGACGAGGGCTGCGGATTGGAGGAGAACCCCGCGGAGCTCCTCGAGGTGTTCGAGGAAGGGCATCTCCTTGCGATCGGAGCGGCCGGCCGGTCTTCGCCTCGCGGACATCGATCAGTCAAGGAGCGAGCGGACTTCGTCCAGGAACTCGCCCACATCCTTGAAGCGTCGATACACCGAGGCAAAACGAACGTACGCGACCTCGTCCAGCTTGCGGAGCTCCTTCATCACCGCCTCGCCGATCGTCTGGCTCCGGACCTCGCGCTCTCCCTGTTCCCCGATCGCCGTCTCGACCCGATCCACGAGGGCGTCGATCGCGTCGCGGGAGACCGGCCGCTTCTCGCACGCGGTGAGGATCCCGCTGACGAGCTTCTCCCGGTTGTACGGCTCGCGCCTCCCGTCCTTCTTGACGACGACGAACACCGCGGTGTCGACGTACTCGTACGTCGTGAAGCGATGCCCGCACTCCGTGCAATGCCGCCGCCGCCGCACCGCCCTCCCGGCGCGCACGCTCCGGGAATCAACGACCTTGTCGCGATCCTTTCCGCACGAAGGACAGCGCACGGCGGCCCCTCCTGTCGCGGCCTAGCCGCGGTAGAGCGGGAACAGACGGCAGAGAGCCTCGACGTCCTTCCGCACTTCCTCGAGGTTCCCCTCGTTCGCCGGGTCGGCGAGGACGCGCCCGATGAGCTCCGCCACGCGCTCCATCTCCCGCGTCCCCATCCCGCGAGTCGTCACCGCCGGAGTCCCGATCCTGATCCCGCTCGTGACGAAGGGCGACCGCTCGTCGAAGGGAACCGTGTTCTTGTTCACCGTGATCCCCGCCTGGTCGAGCGCCTTCTCCGACTTCTTCCCCGACAATCCTTTGTCGGTCAAATTCACGAGCATGAGGTGATTGTCCGTCCCCCCCGAGACGAGGCGGAAGCCCTTCGCCTCGAGCGCCGCGGCGAGCGCGCGGGCGTTCCGGACGACCCGCCCCTGGTACTCGCGGAAGGCGGGCGTCATCGCCTCGCGGAAGCAAACCGCCTTGGCGGCGATGCAGTGCTCGAGCGGCCCCCCTTGCATGCCCGGGAAGGTCGTCTTGTCGACCGCCTCCTGATGCTCCTTCTTGCACAGGATGAAGCCGCCGCGCGGGCCCCGGAGGGTCTTGTGGGTCGTGCTCGTTACGATGTCCGCGTGCGGGACCGGGTTCGGATGGAGACCCGCCGCAATGAGGCCGGCGATGTGCGCGATGTCGACCATGAGGTACGCACCGACCTCGTCCGCGATCGATCGAAAGGCGGCGAAGTCGATCGTGCGCGGGTAGGCGGAGTACCCGCTCACGATCATGCGCGGCTTCGCTTCCCGCGCGACCTTGCGGATCTCGTCGTAGTCGAGCGTCTCGGTCTCCCGGCTCACGCCGTACTGGGCAACCTTGAAGAAGCGCCCGGAGAAGTTCACCGGATGGCCGTGCGTGAGGTGCCCACCGTGCGAGAGGTTCATGCCGAGGATCGTGTCGCCGTGCTCGAGGAGCGAGAAGTAGGCGGCGATGTTCGCCGACGCGCCCGAATGGGGCTGCACGTTCGCGTGATCCGCGCCGAAGATCATTTTCAAGCGGTCGATCGCGAGCTGCTCGGCGACGTCCACGAACTCGCAGCCGCCGTAGTAACGCTTCCCCGGGTACCCTTCGGCGTACTTGTTGTTCATCGGGGTCGCGAGCGCCTCGAGAACCGCCTCGCTCGCGAAGTTCTCCGACGCGATCAGCTCGAGCTTCGTCTCCTGCCGACGCCTCTCGCCGAGGATCGCCTCCGCGATCTCGGGATCGGTCTGGAAAAGATACGAAAGCCGTCCGCCCCCCGGCGGGGCCGGCTCCTCGGTTCCCCCGTAGGAGGGGAGATCGATCCCGCGCACGCGCGCCTCGTGGCGTCCCCCCTCGAACGGCTCGGCGATCCACGTCTCAAGCGCGGCGCGCGCCTCGCCGTCGTCCATCGCGCGCCCGGAGAGGACGAGGACGTTCGCGTCGTTGTGCGCGCGCGAAAGACGCGCCGCCTCCCGGTCCGAGCAGAGCGCGGCGCGCACCCCCGTCAGGCGGTTCGCCGCCATCGACATGCCGATCCCGCTTCCGCAGACGAGGACGCCCCGTTCCGCCGATCCCTCGCGGATGCTCCGCGCGACGGCGTAGGCGTACTTCGGATAGTCGCACGGCTCCGCGTTCGGAGGGCCGAGATCGGCCGGGTCCTGTCCGAGTTCCTTGAGCCACGAAATGATTTTCTTCTTTCGCTCGAATCCGGCGTGATCACTCGCAACCGCGATCTTCATCCCGTCACCCAGCCGTCGGCTCGGCGAGCCGACCGTTCCGTTCCTTCTCGCCGCCTCGGCCGATCCCCGAGACGACCCTCTTCAAGTCCCCGCCGACGTCGAATCCCGTTCGGCCGTTTCCTTCCCAAAGAGACGCCGCTCAATCGCCAGCCACCCCTTCGCGAGCGCCTCGCGGATGCCGCGAACCGTCTCTCGGTACGCCTCCATCGGGCCGCCGATCGGATCGGGGAGGTCCTTCCCCGCGCGGGGATTCGAAGGGGGAAGGAGATCCCGAAGGAGAAGGATCTTCGTGTCCGCCTCGGGCGCGAGGGAGAGAACGCTCGCGCGATGAGCGCGCGTCATGACCACGATGAGATCGCTCGCGCGGACGAGCGCGGTCGTCAACCGGCGCGAGCGGATGCCGCCGATGTCGATCCCGTTCTCCGACGCGACCTCCTCCGCGAGGTCGGTCGGCCTCTCCCCGTCGATCGTGTTCGTCCCCGCGGAGAGAACCTCAATGCGGCCGGCCTGCTCCGGGGGGAGAAGGCCCCGAAAGATCCCCTCCGCCAGAGGGCTCCGGCACATGTTGCCGGTGCAAACAAAAAGGACGCGCCTCTTCTCGCCGGTCTCACCCACGATCGCCGAGCCTATCGGATGGAGAGGGGTTCGTCAAGGAAGGGACGGGGCTCGCTCGACCCGGGGACCTCTGTCGAGATTACGCGCCGGGGCTCGGTGCCGGGCGGTCAGATAGTGATCGATTCGTAGCTCCTCACCGGTCGCGGCTCCCGGTACGGAGAGTATGCTCCAAGGGGTCTGAGTTACGGCCGTAGTGCAACCCCGGCGCCCTGACGGATAGACTTTTCGCTTGCCGGAGGAGTCCGGATGCGGCTTGTTGGGCAGCATTTGCCCCCTCAGTGGTTTTCGAAATCGTTGTAGGGTGTCTCCAAAACCGTCGCCACACAGATCTCGAGAAGAGCCTGCCGGGTGGGGCCCTCTTCCTCTACGAATCGCAAGTCCATCTTCCTGATTCGGTCTTTCGCCCTACTGAAGACAGGGCCAAACCCGGGGTCACTCTCGAGATCGTCTCGAGACCCAGAAGTCGTGTATGAGGCCTGAGTGCGTCCCGTTTCTTTCCGAGCGATTCGGAAGGCCAAGGTGGCCTGATTGTGACTACTGCTTCTGCGGCACTGGCTCTGAATGCGACCCTTCAAGTTGTTCGTGCGCCCAACGTACAGATCACTCCCGCCGTCGGAAAACAAGTACATCCCCCGCCTCGGCAAGGCGGAAGGCAGTGTGTCCGGACGAACCGGTGTCTGCTGCATGAGTTTCTGAAAGCTCAGTTCCAAGCATTCCACGGTTCTCGCAAACTTCGGGTTCACGGTTCGCCTCCAACGGCTGCCCGTGGTGCCACCGCGAGGTGGCGGGCCCACTGCTCTGCTTCAGAAGCGGCGCGCAGCCCTGGCCACTCGTCCATTAGTTATCCCGCCTCGAGTTCCTTCAGGGTCTTCCCGTCTTTCGTTTTCCAAGCAACGAGTCCATTGGCAGAGCCGCCGTGAATCACGGTCGCGGCAGCGCTAGCCTCGACTATGCACGCGTTTTCGTCGCGAGGATGCGGAGCTAGGGCCCGAGAGGCCGACCTGGACGAGCCGCTCCCGGAAACGTAGTCTCGGCACTACGTTGAGGAAGCGGCGACGGAAGGGAGGCCTCGTAGGCGTCTTCTCGCGCGACCGAGGCGGGCACCCGTCCCGGAGGGACCGGTCGCCGAGGAAGCTCCCGGAGCGCGGAAGCGCGAAGGGAGATCCGCGGCCGCAGTAGGAAACGCGTGCATAGTCCAGGCTAACTCGCTCCGCGGCCCGGCCACCGCTTTGCCGATCCAGTTCACGAGCTCAGCAGCGCGCATGCGCTTTGCGTCACCGTGTACGAGAAAAAGCTTGATGGTTGCGCTCAACATCTCTCACTCCACTTGCTGCTGCCGCTCAGCAGCCGCATCGCGCAAGAAACACTACCAACGTGTTCCCGAAGAGAGGTTCCAGGGGCGCGCTCGACTGCCGCAGCGAGGTCCGCGCTGACGCGCCACTCCTCGCCAAGAGCCTCGATGTCTGCATGGTCATTCCTCCTGCCGACCGCGCGCTTGTTCGCGATCAACATATCCCGCCCAATGAAGTGCACAGGGACGTTCGCCATAGCTTCCACAAACCCTGGACCCGGCCCACAACCAAATACTCAATCCAGTGTCTGTTGAACAACTCGATCAGTTCTCTGAAGTCTGGCTGAACATCCACGGACCCATCGCCTGAGCATCTCGACGGCCGCCAGGCGCTCCGCGGGCGATCGCCCCACCCAATACACCAGATCTCGCCGCGCGGCGGCAGGATCACCCAGCACGTGCCTTTGGACGACCTTACCGATCATGGTTTCATCCTAGCATCTTCTCGGAGACCGAAAGACCGCGGCTCGCCGACAGCTCGTGCGCAGCTGCCGCGTCCGACGAGACGCACGCTCACCCTCCCCTCGCCATCTGAGCCACCAAGGCGCGGTATGCCGCGGTGATGCAATGACCTCCTTCCCGACGCGAAGGCATCGATGCGACGCGGTCATAGACTGCATGTCCGCGCCACAAAAAGGAAGAATGCTTAATACATCACCGAATGATCCGGACGCTAACGCCAAGCCCGTTCTCGAGATCGCCTTCTCGGACCACCCTGGCCAGAGCGCGGAGACTCATCGGCTCTCGCGGCCCCGCTGCCTCTCGGTCGAACACCCGCCCGCCACCCTTCACGTTTGTCAGATCACACGAGCCGCGGAATCTCCACCATTGCTTCGACCCTTACCGGCTCCGTCGCAATCAGCCTGCGACGATCACCCGCGGCCCTCCCCTCAAGCTCGTAAGCATACTGCACTTCAACGAGGGCTTCGAAATCGGTGTCGAGCGAGCCGAATCGTTGGTCGATCTTGAAGAATTCACTAAGGGCGTCGATTGATGTCAGCAACCAAGACATGCCATACGTTGCGACACCCGAAAAGCCCGAAAAGATGATCACCTTGTGTTCCCTTGATGCCCGGACAAAGGGATTGTCGCACACGACCAGGACTCCATAGGTCGTGCCGAGACCGTCCTCTTCTATCACGCTGAACTGCTTGTCGGTTTCGATCCACTTCACGCCGACCTCTTCATCTTCGGTCTTGAGCCAGTAGGTCGAACTCGGTGCCTTCATCTCCGCTTTAATAAGGGCGAAACCTCTTCGCTTTTCCCGCCCCCTCCTCCCCAACTTGTCCGTGCCTTCGGCAAACGACTGCGTCCCGTGCAGTTCAGCCAAGACGATCTCGGCGAAATCGCTGACATCCGGCGAACCGATAACCACGCAGTCTTTGTCTTCCAGCTGCCGCATGAGGCCGGCGACGCGGTGTCCCAATCTCGCTCCCGTCAAGTCCTCCGCAGCAAGCTTGGCCACCGGATCCTCGATTGTGACCTTCGTGCCTGGGAAGTTCTCGGCGAAGAAGTGTGTGATCTGAAGCACCGTCTGGTAGTCCCAGCGATCGATGTTGGTACGTCCTCCGGAACCCCTGTGTTTCTCCGGGGGCACATCACGGCCGCACGTGAAGATGTGCAGGTGACCGTGACGGGAAAAGGGCTTCCAGAATCTCGTTTGCCCGTAGTGCCCGAACGCCTCCCGGACTTTCTTGGCGGCTGATTCGCACTCCGCCTCCAACTGGGAAGCCAGCTTGTCGCGCTCATCGCGAGCCGATGTCTTTTCTGCACTAAGGAACCTTATAAGTTCCGCAACGATATCCCGGACGAGTTCATCCTCGTCTTTGTCCCAGAGAAAGTCACGCAGAATCGCCGGAAGATGCGCCCCCGGCTGCGCCGTCCTCGTGAGAACAAACATCTTCCTTCGGTTGTCCCGTGAGTACGCTCCCTCAAAGAACCGCTGTACCTCTCGATTGACCCACGCGGAAGCCATGACCGACCGGGAGGCATAGAGCGCGAAGAACCGGCACCTCGTCACCTTTTCGAGGAGGGTCTGCTCCCATCTGTCGCCTCTCGCGAGATCCTTCAGAGCGTCGTCAGCGACGAAGCTCGAGATCCGGTACTCGTCCCAGAGCCTTCGTGCGAGTTGGCGAACGTGGTGCAGGTCCTCGCTCGCGTAGCTGAAGAATACTTCCTCGTCAAAACTTCCATCTCCGGCCATGACATCCTCCTTGCAGCTGGACACGCAGGCGGTAGGTGGTGGAGCGAGCATGACGCCGGTCCCGAACCGCAGGCGACGTCTGTCTTCCCTTGCTGATGACGATAGGCGCTTCAGGCTCCGACCTTGAGAACTCCCACAGCTCTCCACAAACACGCACGACGATCCGGCTCTTCAAGCACCGCTTCATCAATCCCATCATATTACAGCTTTCTACGCGAAACGACAGGATGCCTTCGTGATGGAGGAATGCTGACGATCCGAAACCTCATGAGGTACTGCCACACCTCCCTCTCGGTTCTTTTCGTATGCTTGTATCCCCTCCCTGCAACGCCGTGAACTTCTCTCCCGCATCCCCCTACGGAAACGGCGCGGCGCCGCGGCGCAGAACGCGCGGAGGATCGGCGGTGGCATCGACGATCGTGGAGGGGAGACCGGTCGAGGGGAAGACGGGACCGGTGACGAGGAGGTCGAGACGCTCGCCGAAGAGAGCGCGGAGCTCCTCCGGCCCACGCACGGGGGCGCGGCCCGCGCGGTTCGCGGACGTGGAAAAGAGCGGGCGACCCGCCTCGCGCACCCACACGCGGACGACCTCGAGGTCCGGCACGCGCACTGCGACCTTCCCCTCGTAGGCGGCGGCGCAGTCGTCCCGCGCCGGAAGAAGAAGGGTGAGCGGGCCCGGCCAGTGCTTTCTCGCCGCCTCTTCGGCGCTCGGCGGAAGCGACGCCGCCACCTGGCGCCACCTGTCGACATCGTCCAGAAGAAGTAGAAACGGCTTCCCCGGCGGGCTCCCTTTCGCCGCGGCGATGCGAGCGGCGACCTCCCGATCGAGGCCGTCCCCCCCGATGCCGTACATCGTCTCGGCGGGATACGCGAGAGTCCCCTTCGCTCGAATCGTCTCGAGCACGAGACCCAGGCCCTCGCCCGAAGAGGCCTCCTCGATCGCGATCTCGCGCGCGCTCACTGCGTGCGCTCCTTCGCGCCGCTCTTCATCGAAGAGGTTCGCATGCGAAGCAATCGTCCGCGGAGACCCGGATCGTGAAGAGCCAGAATCCGCGCCGCGAGGAGCGCCCCGTTCTTTCCGCCGGTCTCGCCGAGCGCGACCGTCCCCACCGGAACTCCGGAAGGGAGCTGGACCATCGAGAGGAGCGCGTCCATGCCGCGAAGCGGCCCCGCAGCGACCGGCACGCCGATGACCGGAAGCGTCGTGTGGCTCGCGACCACGCCCGGAAGAGCCGCCGCGAGCCCCGCCGCCGCGATCACGACCCGGATCCCGCGCTTCTCCGCGCTTCGCGCCCAGCGCCGCACCTCATCAGGATTCCGGTGCGCGGAAGCGACGACGATCTCGTGAGGTATCCCGAGCCGGTCGAGCATTTCCGCCGCCGCCTCGCCGATCGATCGGTCCGAGGCGCTCCCAAGAATCACGCCGACCGCGGGCTTCGCCTTCCCTATCCCTGCACGCCCGGCTTTCCGATGTCCCTTCTCCATTGTTTCCCCTCGAAGCGGATCCGATCCGCCTCGCGATAGGCGAGCGCGAGCGCTTCGTCCAGGTTCGCCCCTCGCGCCACGATGTTGAGCACCCTCCCCCCCGCGGTGATCCATGCGCCGTCCTTCCGGGCCGTCCCGGCGTGGTAGCGCCGGGTGCCGGGAAGAGGCGGCTCCTCCAACCCCTCGATGCGCCCTCCCGTGATCGGGCGGTCCGGGTACCCGGGAGCCGCGAGGACCACGCACGCCGCCGCCCCCTCGGAAACCGCGATCGGACCCTCGATCCAAGCCCCTCGCGCCGCGGCGTCGAGGCGAGGGAGGAGATCCTCCTTCACGAGCGGAAGAACCGCCTGTGTTTCCGGGTCGCCGAAACGGCAGTTGAACTCGAGCACTTTCGGTCCTTCATGCGTCAACATGATACCCGCGTACAAAATCCCGCGGTACGGACTCCCCGCGCGCGCCATCGCGCGAAGAACAGGACGAAAGACATCGTCCTCGATCGTCCGAAGAAGGACCGTGTCCACGCCCGGAACCGGGGAGATCGCGCCCATCCCCCCGGTGTTCGCGCCCGTCCCGCCGTCCCCGATCCTCTTGTAGTCGCGCGAGGCGGGGAAGAGCGCGAACGCCTCCCCCTCGACGAGCGCGAGAACCGAGAGCTCCTCCCCGCGGAGGAACTCCTCGAAGAGAAGCGTTTCCCCGGCCCTTCCGAGCGCCTTCTCCTCGAGAAAGCGGCGGGCGGTTTCGAGGGCTTCCTCTTCGGTCGCCGCGAGGACGACCCCCTTTCCGGCGGCGAGACCGTCCGCCTTCACCGCGACCGGAAGACCGATCGCCGCGAGGGCGCGCTCCGCCTCGGCGAGAGAGCGGACGAGCATGGAGCGCGCGGTCGGTGCGCCGCTCTCCTCAAGCACGCGCTTCGCGAAGACCTTGCTCCCCTCGAGTCGCGCCGCGCCGCTCGAAGGACCGAAGAAGCCGCGCCCGGCCCTCGCGAAGAGATCTCCCGCCCCCGCCACGAGCGGCCCCTCGGGTCCCACGAGCGTGAGATCGATCTTCTCGCGCTCCGCGATCGAGAGGATCTCCTCGGGCGAGAGGCCGGCCCCGCACGCCGGCCGCGCGAGGGGCGAAAACCCCTCCCGCCCCGGATAGGCGAGAAGGTCAGTGACGCCCGTCGAACGGGAGAGCGCGTCGATCAGCGCGTGCTCCCTGCCGCCGCTACCGACCACGAGAACGCGCACGGGTCTCCTTCCACGCGGAACGAGATCGCTCTCGGCCGCCGTGGATCTCGGTCTTCTATGGAACGAGTCGCCGCCCGCCCTCGCTCGCGAGCGCACGGATACTTTCGGCTTAACGGAAGATCCAGGCGAACGTGAAACGGTGCGTGTTGCCGAGGTCCCCCATCGACGCGTAGGCGTAGTCGATGCGGTACTCGCGCACACGGCCGAAGCCGACGCCGAACGCAAGCCCGGCGAGATCGGACGCCCGCTCGCCGTCGCGAAGATCGCTCCCCTCCGTCCGGTATCCGGAGCGGACGAAGAAGTCGGTCACCGGCTCCCATTCGGCGCCGACGTGCCACTCGGTCCCGCGATCGACCGACCAAGCAGACTCCCCCGCGAGAAGAAGCTTCCGGTCGATGAAGGGATGCGCGAGACCGAACACGATCTCCGTGGGGAGAGGATCGACCTCGCCGACGTAGGCCGCGCTCATCGTTCCCGCGTTCCTCACCGCCGCCGCGACGCGCATCCTCCCGATCAGGTCTCGGATGAGCAGGCCATAGTCCGACGTGAACCCGTACGCGGTCGCCTCGTCGATCGTTCCGGTCACGACCCCGCCGGTCATGCCGAGCGCGATCCTCGACGTCACGCGGAGCGCGAAGGCCGCCTTGAAGCAGAGGTCGGTGGAGGAGAACTCGCCGAGGCCCTCGCCGGTCGGGTTCTCGACCGTCGTTCGAGGGATCCCGCCCACCGTGAAGAAGCGGACCGAGAGACCCCAAGTGAAACGCCTTCCGACCGGCTGCGCGAACGAAAGCGAGCCGGCGTGCATGTCGGAGAGGTACTTGAGGTAGCCGGACGTGAGCGTCGGATGGTTGGGGACCGCGAGCCCGGCGGGATTCCACTCCGCCGCCTCGGCTCCGTCGGCGACCGCCGAGTAGGCGTCCCCCATGCCGGTCGCCCGCGCGTCCACGCCGATCCGAAGAAAGGGGAACGCCCGCGTTCCGAGCTGATCGCCCGCAGGCGCGATCCCCGGCGCGAGAAAGAGAAGAGCAAGCGCGGCGGCGCGGGCCCATCGATGCGTCGACAAGAGGACCTCCCTTTCCGTCGAACCGTATACCATCCCGCGCGCTCTTCGTCAACTCCGGCCGCCCGCAAACCGCCCGCGCCCCCCGGAACCGACTCTCCGCGGGAGGGGTTCCAGCGTTGAGCGAAAGGGCCGGCGCCGCGCCCGCCGGGACGATTGGGAGCGCGGCTTGACACAGGTTCCGGGACCTTGCTACGGTCGGCGCCGTTGGGGACCGAAAGATCCTTCTTCTCGATTCGGGAGGTGCGAAGCATGAAACGGTATCGATTCCCCCGCTTGCTCGCCGGTTCGATCGCGCTCCTCGCCGCCGCGACCTTCGCCGGCGCGGTGAGCGACGAGGCCTTTCAGCTGAACGAGGAAGGTCTCGTGCTCCTCAAGGCGGGAAAGCACGCGCAGGCGAAAGAGAAGTTCCTCGCGGCGGTGGCCGCCGACGACGTCTACTCGGAGGCTCGCATCAACGCCGCGCGCGCGGCCGAGATGGAAGACCCGCCCGACTGGGAGACGGTCAAGACGCAGTACCTCACGGTCCTCACCTACGAGCCGGAGAACATCGACGCGCTCGTCGGGATCGGCGAGTACTACGTGAAGACGCCGAACCCCGAGGAGGCGAAGCCCCACCTCGATGCCGCGCTCAAGCTGGACCCCAGGAAGGCGTCCGTTCATTTCGCGCTCGGGAACATGCACCACAAGATGAAGCAGACCCAGCCGGCGAAAGCCGCCTACGAGAAAACGGTCGCCGCCGATCCGCGCGGCTTCCCGCGCGCGTATCTCCGGCTCGGCCTCTACGAGTACGACGCCGGCGAGAAGACCAAAGACTTCACGAAAGCGACCGAGATCCTCGAGAAGTACGTTCTCATGGAGGATGACGCCGAGGGGCTCTCGACCGGACGCAGCCGCCTGGGCGCCATCTACATCCAGAAGAACGACCCCAAGAAGGCGGTGGAGCATCTCGAGAAGGCGAAGGAGCTGAACCCGGCCGACCCATGGGTCTACTACTACCTCGGGGAGGCGCACACAAAGGCGAGGAACTTCACGGCGGCGGAGAAGGAGTACCTCGCGTGCATCGAGAAGGACCCCAAGTTCGGCGAGGCGCACTTCAAGCTCGCTGTCCTTTACCAACAGGACGAGCAGGACGAGAAGGCGATCCAACACTACAAGGCCGCCGCCGCCGATCCCGGGTTCAAGCAGAAGGGTCAAGCGGCGCAGATGGCGCAGCAGCTCGAGGAATACTTGAGAAAGGTGCGCGAGGAGACCGGAGGGGAGTAGCGGGCGCTCCGCGGCGTGCTCGAGAGAGATGCTTCCCGGGCCGATTTCAGAAACATCCGATCCCGAACACCGCCTCCCGGGCGAACCGCCGAGGCGGGGGGTCGAAAAAAGCGCAGGAAGACGCGGGTTTCCCGCGTTTTTCTGTTGACAGCCATTCCCCGAGGTGCGTAACGTACGGTCGGTTTCCAAATCCTAACCTTTCGCCCAGGGGGTGAGCCGTGAACAAAGGAGAACTGGTTCAGCAGGTCGCGAAGATGACGAAGCTCTCGCAGCGCCAGGCGCGCGAGGTCGTGGATGCCACCTTCGACACGATCAAGAAGAACACGAAGAAGGGAACCGTCCAGCTCGCCGGCTTCGGAACATTCGCCATCTCGCGCCGCAAGGGCCGCATGGGCCGGAACCCGCGCACCGGAGAGGCGATGAAGATCGCCCCGAGCAAGACGGTGCGCTTCAAGGCGGGGAAGGAATACAAGTCGATGCTGTAGGCTTCGCCTCGCATCACGCCCGGCCGCGGAAGAACACGCCGCGGCCGGTTTTCTTTTTGTGTGAAGCTCTGTCCGCAGCGCTCACCGGTCGGCGGAGACGCCGTCCGACTCGCGGGCGCCGTGCGGAGCGCTCGGCTCGAGAAGGTGCCCGGCGCGCACGTCGAGGAGCGGACGAACCGATCGTTCGAGAAGGAGAAGCCCCGTCTCCTTCTCGCGCCGCGCGACGAGGCCGTCCCGGGTCTCGAAGATCTCCGCCGCTTCCGCGCCGGCGGCGATCCGCCAGGCCGCGCGCTCGGGGAGCTCGATCGCGCCGGGCGGTAGAGCGCCCGCCGCCTCGATCGACTCGAGCCTCCGAAGAAACGCCCGCGCGTGCGCCGCGAAGGCGGGAAGGGTTTCCCCGTCCATCGTGAGAAGCCAGCCGCCTTCCTCGCGGCGCGCGAGGTCGAACGACGCGTCCTCCGAGCGGAAGGAGACTGCATCCGCTTCGAGCGGGCTCCTCGCGAAGAGACGCCGGTCGACGAGACGGTCGATCCGGACGACGAGCGAGTCGACCGCGTGAAGCGGAACTCGGAAAGGGTTCTCGCGATCGCTCGCGGCGCACTCCGCGAGAGACGTCCCCTCGATCACCGCGCCGATTCGAAGAGAGACCTCCCCCTCCTCCCAGACAACGCGAAACGAAAGTTCCTCCTCCCCGGGCCGAAAGGGGAGCGAATCCTGGAACGAATGGATCGCTTCGAGGCCAAGGAGACTGAGAAGACCGCCGAGCTCGGGCGCGTTCGCGCGCACGTCGAGCTCCTCGATCCGCCAGCGGTTTCTCACCTCTCTACGAAGCGTTCTCGTCTCGCCCCCTCGGCGAACGACCAACCTTTCCGCCGTACGGACCGGGAATCGGAGAAGAACCCGGTCGCGCACGCGGTCGAGAGAGAGCGTGGCGGCCGGGAGAAGCGCGTTGTCCGCGAGAAGGACCGCGCGGGCGTGCGGGCGGAGAACATAGACCCCGTCCGCCGTCGGGTTCCGCGCGCCGATCGACGCCGTCTCCTTCGCGACCGCGATCGTCCCCGCCGGCGGATCGAGCCCGTAGAGGGCCGGATCT